>Ga0194132_10009641_pt1 | contig 13181 bp, 15 predicted proteins | sample TA2KigOf80mmetaG_FD_148612 | JGI IMG/M metagenome (GOLD analysis project Ga0194132, IMG submission 148612) | Freshwater microbial communities from Lake Tanganyika, Tanzania - TA2015054 Kigoma Offshore 80m | ecosystem: Environmental > Aquatic > Freshwater > Lake | place: Tanzania: Lake... | reverse complement strand
TCTGGCGAACCTAACAACACAACCTTACGCCGATCTTTCGATCAATTGGATGAAGCCATCGAACAATGGCTCCATGAGGAGAAACTCGTTGCTTAAAACTTGACTCATTCACTATGAGTCTTGCGAGTCAAGAACCCTAGCACCAGTCGAGAAGTCACTTTCTTCTTCGCCAGGATCCCGGCTTCCGTCGTCCATGCGCCACTGGCGATGATCTGCAGATCGTTGGTGCGGATGCGATAGACGACAATGAAAGGAAAGCGGCGAAGCAGCCTGTAACGTGTGCCGTGGAAATACGTCGGCCAACGCTCAGGCGTCAACGTGATTTGTTTTACAGCCGTTTCGAGTGCGAGCCGGAAACGTTAGGCCGCGCGCGGACTACGACGCTGATACCAGCGGAAGGCTCTGCGCGCCTCCTTCACGGCCGCCGGATGAAACTCAGGACTGAGCTGAGCCATCCTTATCCCCAAAGATCATTCGGCGGGCCTTGTTCCAGGGAATGGGCTTGATCTTGCCGCTATCCAACTCGGCGACGCGCCTGGCCACCTCGGCCTGCCAGGCGCGCTCAGCGTCCGGGTCCGCCGCCCCCAGGCTTTCAAAAAGCTCACCTGCCAGGGCTTCACGTTCCTTGGCCGATAATCGCAGTGCCTCGTTGAGGAGTTTCTTACTTTTTTTGCTCATGTTGGTGGAGTCTACCAGGAGAATCGGCGAGATTCAATGTTCTATGGGCCGCGCCAGCTTGAAAAGAATCCGACTCCACCCCAGCTTCTGCTGCCCGTGAGCATTGCCACGGAAGCGAGCAGACAAAACGCAGCGCCGAAGCCCGCCAGGAAAACGCGGCATCGACAGTAATGCTGTGTCACGATCAAGACCGGCAACATAAGCACGAGTTGCATTGCCAGATCAAGAGAACTCGTCGAGAGCATCATGAACGGATCGACGACCTTCAAGACACCCAAGTATATAGCGAAGCAAGCAAGAATGCTGATATGCACGACCAGCAACCGATCCATTGGCGCCTCCGAGGTGGCAATGGCGACAATGCCACCCAGCACCAACAAGATTGCCATTCCACCTGCGAGAGTGTACCAGTTTGGGATATCTCGACCGATACTGTCAGAAGCTCCAAAGCCCCATCCGAGGATAACCGCGACCAACGGCAGCACGATGCTCGTTGCAATTGGCACGGAATCATCGAGCTTGATCTTGTCGGTCGACATGGTTTCTTCTTGCTGAGAGTCGCCCAACTGATGCCCGGCGTTCATGCAAATTAACGCCATCGCTGCCATTAGAGAATCAACGCCTGCTGGTGCCAATCCTCCGGCAGCTTCGGCAGCGCATCGGCTTCATCCGCGCTGATGGGGCGCTTGCCGCGAATCGTGAAGTGAATCCAGTTGCTGCATTTCGGGCAGCGTCCCGCGAAACCGACGTCGCGCCACCAGGACAAGACCAGCGGATCGTGAATGGCAGGCCCGTGCGCCTCCAGGCGAAAATCGATGGCTTGCAACTGCTGGCCGCAATCCGGGTAGGGGCATAACGGGTCCGTGTAGACGATGTGTGGCGCCATCAGCCGTTTCTCCCCGCCGGCGCGGTAAAGGTCATGCATCTTTTGCACGTCCAGCGATTCAGCTACTTGTTCCACGGGTCTCTCCTCGCGCGAGTGCATGTGCGCGAAACCGCAAGCGGTTCAATCAGTTTACCGATTCAAAGATCGTGGCGATGCCTTGCCCGGCGCCGATGCACATGGTGGCGAGGCCGTATTTCGCCTTGCGGTCGTGCATGGCGTGGATGAGGGTGGTGGCGATGCGGGCGCCGGAGCCCCCTAGCGGGTGGCCGATGGCGATGGCGCCGCCGCGGATGTTCACCTTCTCCGGGTCGGCCTTGAGCAGCTTGATAACGGACAGGGTCTGGGCGGCGAAGGCCTCGTTGATCTCGATGAGGTCGATGTCGGCGAGCTTGAGGCCGGCGCGTTCGAGCGCCTTGTGCGTCGCCGGCACCGGGCCGATGCCCATGACGGATGGATCGACGCCGGCGACGGCCATGGCGCGGATCTTCACCTTCGGCTTGAGGCCCAGTTCCTTGGCCCGTTCCTCGGACATGATCAAGAGCGCGGCGGCGCCGACGTTGATGGGACTGGCGTTGCCGGCCGTCACGGTGCCGCCCTCCGGCATGAAGGCCGGCTTGAGCGCACCGAGGGCCTCGATGCTGGTGTCGCGGCGGATGCACTGGTCCTGTGTCAACAGGGTCTTGCGGCCTTCATCGTCGCGGCCCCAGGTGGGGATGACCTCGTCGGCGAAGCTGCCGTCGTCGGTGGCCGCCGCGGCGCGGCGGTGGCTGCGCAGCGCGAACTCGTCCTGCTCGCGGCGGCTGATCTTGTAACGCATGGCCAGATTCTCGGCCGTCAGGCCCATGTTCAGCGTCGCCTGGCTATGCCGGTAGAAGAAGCGCGGGCTGGGATCGAAGCCGGACTCCATCGGGATGTGCTGCATGTGCTCGACGCCGCCGGCGATCTGCACGTCCTCGCAGTTGGCGGCAATGCTCTGCGCGGCCTGGTTGATGGCCTGCAAGCTCGAGCCGCAGTTACGATTGACGGTGACACCGCCGACCTCGAGCGGCAAGCCGGCGATCAGCGCCGCCATCTTCGCCACGTCATAGCCCTGCTCGCGTTCCTGCTTGACGCAGCCCCAGTGGATGTCTTCCACCTCGGCGCCGGGCACGCCGCTGCGCTTGAGCAAAGCATTCATCAGGTCCGCCGACAGGTCGTCGGCGCGCACGTCGCGGAACATGCCCTTCTCGGCATGGGCCCGCCCCACCGGAGTCCGCACCGCTTCAATGACAACTGCACTTCTCATGCTTCATCTCCTTCACCAACATTCTACGCAAACCTGCCGCATACTGAAACGCTCGTGCGAATTCGGCGTGACATCGGCCGATTTCAGGGTCGCGCGCAGCGATTCCAGCGAACCGCACGCCGACGTTAACGACGAACCACCGTCGAGGGCATACGAGAGCACAAGCATAGATCAACCGTGACCTGGATTGACTCGGCGAGAATCTCGCGTACGCTGTGGGTGGTTTGCTGTTTTCGCCCGTCACGAACGGGACCCTGCCATGAAAAAACAGGAAGCTGCCTGGGCAGCCATCGCCTTGCTGTGCATCTGCTGGTTTAAGGCGTTGCCCGCCCCGCCGATGGTGTCTCATGCCGCCTTGAGGCCGGATCCGTTGCCGGCACAGAGGGCACGATCTGCTGGTCAAGCGTTTTTTGTTGATGGTCGCAATGGCAGCGATCAGAATCCCGGTTCCGAGAAGTCTCCGTGGAAAACCATTCGCCACGCTTTCTCCCACCTCAAGGCAGGTGCGACCTTGTATCTGCGCGGCGGGGTCTACTTCGAAAATGTCTACTGTGCACTCGCAGGAAACAAGACCGCGCCTGTCACGGTCCGGGCCTTTCCGGGAGAACAGGCAGTTATTGACGGCGGACTGCGTGAGTTTCAAGAAGCACCTGGCGAGGCCTGGCAGCCGTACCCGACGGGTGGTCCTGAGGAATATCGTTCCACCCGTGCATATCCCAACATGCGTGACTTCGTCGGCGCCTTCGGCGACTCCATGATCGGGCTACAGACCTACTGGCATGCGATGGACTTGCGCGGGGCGAGCGAGCTCTCCGAGCCAGGCCCGAACGGTGATGTGAAACCTCTCTACTGCGGTCCCGGACTGTGGTACGATCGCAAGTCCGGCCACATTCACGTGCGCCTGAGCCATACCAAGCTACAGGACATGGACAACTACCGCAGCGAGACCGATCCGCGCAAGGTCCCCTTGATTCTCGCACCGTACAAGTCCGTGCCGTTACACATCGATGATGCGCGGCACGTGCGCTTTCAGGATCTGATCATCCGCGGCGGCGGCTACGAAACCGTGGTGATGACGAACGGATTCGACGTCGAGTTCGATAACGTGATCATCCGCGGCGGCACCTACTGCATGCGCACGGAAAACACGGTCAAGCTGAAGTTCTATCGCTCGGCCATGTATGGCAACGCGCCCCCCTGGGCCTTTCGAGGCGATAGCAGTCTGCGCGCCAGGCCGGGACGCAAGACGCGCGACCTCGCCCGTCTGACCTGTCACGCGCTGTGGGTCACCAATACAGGCCGCGAGTATTCGGTGCATGCATTTCCCGCCAACGACGATTGGGACATTTCCTACAGCGAGTTCACCGACAGTCACGACGGCCTTTACCTGGGCGGTATTGGCCTCCGCTTCCACCATAATCTGGTGGACAACTTTCAAGATGATGGCATCTATTTGAGCCCCATGTACTCCTACGGCCCAAAGGCCGTCCTGCACATTCATCAGAACATTTTTCGCCGCGCCTTGACGACGTTGGCTTTCGGCGGTCCGGAAGATACCCAGGACAGGGTTTTCATCTATCGAAACTATTTTGACATGCGCGGCAAGGTGAATTACGGCCGACCGTCCGCCCAGAATCCCAAACCCGGTCTGGAGTATAGCCGTGTCATTGGTGACCACGGCGGTCCCACCTGGTCGTCGATGCTGTTCTACCACAACACCTTTGTGATGGTCGCCGGGACCGATTCGTCCATGGGAGTCCTTGGCCATCTGAAGAAGGGTTTTCCGCGAAAAGTCTTCAATAATATCTTTGTGCATCAGCTCGGCTTGCCTGGCCTGCACCCCGCCGTCGCCGAGATGGATGCACAGGCCGACGGCAATCTCTACTGGTCGCCCAAGAGCGATGCCAACCTGGCCACGAAGTATTTCAGCCTCTATCGCACCTCCGCCGCCTTTGCAAATAGCAAGAAAATTTACGCCCCTGGATTCGACCGTCATTCATTGGTCGCCGATCCGCAATTCTTCAGCGGTGGGGACGATATTCGCTTGAAGAATGGGAGCCCGGCGATCGACGCAGGCGTTGCACTGCCTGCGGACTGGCCTGACCCGCTACGCGCCATGGACAAGGGCCGACCCGACATCGGTGCCTGCCCCCTGGGATCCGCACCCATGCGGGTTGGGAGAGACGCTGCCAAGTAAGAGTGAGCTTTTGGGATGGAAGGCCGCGACCGCAAGGGCGATGCGAGCCGAAGAGCCTACGCTTCTCGCCAAAACACTTCTGGTATCTGCTACGCACGCTTGGCCGTCATCAATCATGCCGGCGACTTCGATAGAACCTGCGCAATCCGTCTGATTTGCGCATGGTTTTGTGGGTCCCAGGAGGTCGCTTGCGACAGGCACTTGCCCGGTGGGGTAAAATAGGTACAGAGAAGCGATTCTGCTGCGATTGCCGTTCAGGATACATATCGCGACGAATGGCTTCGGATCCAGGGGAGGAAGGTCACTCGACCCAGGGCTCACAATGATGAGCCGACGGCATGGCCAATCATCTCGATAAAGCGGACAAGGGGCACCTCAAGCAACGGCTTGGGTACGCCGCCTTCGCATTCCGCGGCTACGACATCGCCAACCTCGGCCGCACGCCGGAACTCCTGCAACATCCGGCCTATGGCGCCATTGTCGAGTTGCACTTGCGTCAGGCAGGGGAAGTTTGCGCGGAGGTAATCAGGCGACCCGTCGATCTTGTTTCGCGCATTCGCGAGGGCCGTGAGACACGTGGCCTCATCGACTATGCCGAGGATGTTGCCCTGATCGTCGGCGTGGAAGTGGCTCACATGAAGCTACTCGAGGAGTTTCACGGCATCTCCTTGCACCAGGCCAGGCAGGCCATGGGTTACAGCCTCGGGGAATCGGCAGCGCTCATGGCCGCCGGTGTCTACGAGATGCGCGACTTGCTGCGTGTGCCGCTGGCCCTGGCAAACGATTGCGCTGCCCTCGCCGACGACGTCACCCTGGGCGTCTTCTTCTCCCGAGGACCGGTCCTCGACCTCGACACCGTGCAGCGCATGTGCCTGGAGATCACGCAACAAGGCAAGGGCACGATCGGCGTCTCGACGTATCTTTCTCCCAATAGCCTGCTGCTCCTGGGCCAGAAAGAAGCACTGGGCCGGTTCGAGACGTTGATGCACAAGATCTTTCCGGAGCGGGTCTACCTCAGACGGAATCCGCATCGCTGGCCGCCTTTGCACACGCCCATCACCTGGCAGCGGGCCATTCCCAATCGCGCTGCGGTGCTGTTGCAGACCATTCCGGGCGGCTTCACGGCGCCCTCGCTGCCGATCGTCTCCATGGTGACCGGCGAGGCCAGCTATGACGAAGTCAACAGCCGCGAGATGCTGCATCGCTGGGTGGACCATCCGCAACGCTTGTGGGACGTGGTTTACACGATGCTGGCCAACGGAATCGATACGGTCGTGCACGTCGGGCCGGCCCCCAACCTGCTGCCGGCCACGTTTGATCGCCTGAAGATCAACATCCAGACCCAGCTGAACGGCAAGGGCTGGGGCAAGTTTGGCCGCCGCGCCATCTCGCACATGGCCCGACGCCCCTGGCTGACACGTTTGCTGCCCTCCTTCACCGCGCTGTTCCGTGCTCCTTTCGTGAAGCAGATAAACCTGGAAGACTGGCTGCTCGAGCAGAAAGTGTGAAATTCGCCTGTGGTTCTCTGACCACGGCTCGACATCTCTGTGCCGAGAGTGTCACTTGCTCAGCATCTCATGCTCAGTGCTCACGACGGCGCCGCGCTCGTCGGTCGCGGTCAGGAAGTAGATCAGTGGCCTTTCCCCGGGCAACGACACGGCATAGAAATCGGTGGCGTTGCCGACCATCCGCTCGGCCTGCCGCGATTCCCATTTACGTTTTTGCCACGGGCTGCTGGTATCAGTCGTCCAGTGGACCGAAATCGACTTGATCTCATGGGTCTGCAAGATCGCCACCGTGATAGCGCCATCCTTGCGTTCCACGCGGACATCGGGGGCGTCGAAGCGGAACAGGGCCTTGCCGCCGCGCAGGTGCTGATCGACAAACAGGCCGATCTCCTTGGGCGCCCAGCCTTGCGGATGGCCATGTGGCATGTTCACTGTGATGCACAGGTTCCGCTTCTTCACCAGGCGATAGCTTTTCTGGTAGCTGTCGAGCGGATAGGCAAAGTCATTGGTGCCGTTGACGAACAGCACTGGCATTTTCGACTGACCAAGATATCGGGACGGGTCGAAGTTCTTCTCCCAGGTCTTGTGCCAGTCTTTCGACATTTTGGCGAACGTCGGGATCCAGGCGCTGTTTGAGTGGATGAAGCCGCAGCCGTAGACCGGGACGGCAACCTTGAAGCGCTCGTCCAGGCCGGCAACGATGCAGGTCAAGTATCCGCCCCAGCTGATACCGGTGACGCCGATGCGCTCGGGATCGACGTTGGGCAGCGAGCGTAGCAAGCTATGGCCGCGAATGACGGCCGCCACGGCGTGATAGGACCACATGTCCTTCAGTTCTCCTTGCTTGAAGCGTCCGTTGTCGTCCTGATCCGGGCCGCCGTCGGGGAGTCGCTTACGTCCCTCGCCATGGCCGGCCAGATCCATGGCGATGGCGATGTAGCCGCGCCTGGCCCAGAGTTGCGCCCATTCCGGAAAAGCCGTGCCACCGCCGCCGTGGACCAGCACCATCGCAGGGAGTTTCCCCTCAAATTTCTCCGGCTGGGCATAGTAGGCGAAAACGCGCGTCGGCTTGCCGTGGTATGGCTCGGACTCATAAAGCAGCCGCCGCAGACTGCCATCCTTGTCGAGCCAGTCGATGCGCGGAGGCTTGTTCAGCGCTTCAAGATTCCATGGGCCCGGCTGAGCGTGGGCCGCACCGATCGAAACAAACGCGGCCGACCAGACGGCGGCCACAAGCATTGCGAGCCATCGATAAATCATGACATAAACCTTCGAGATGGATCGACGTCGTTCAACCTGGGCCCAATCGGATGTCAGATTTTTTCATGGGATGCTGGTCCTTCCGGCCATCGCAGAAGACGGCGACCCATTCGGCCAACCGCTTGCCGAGTAGCCGACAGGCCGACTGCGTGTCGTCCTCGCGCGGCTCGCGGGCGGTGATGGAGCCATAATGGGCCGTGGTCAACTTGCCGGCGTAGTCCGTGACCCCGAAGACCAGAAAGCCGAAGTTCACCAGCACGGTGAGCAGGGACTGGCAGGCCAGCTCGGCACCACCCCCCCAGCCGCCCGAGGATGAAAAGGCGCAGGCGATCTTGCCGTCCAGCTTCATCCAGTTCGGGGCCATCGGCTCATCCCAGAATCGCTTCATCTTCCAGGACAGCAGGCCCATGTTGGTCGGACTGCCCAGCGCCAGCCCGTCACACCAGTGCACATCGTCCGCCATCGCTTCATCGATCTTGCGAAGTCGGACCTCTATGCCTGGAATCATCCTCGCTCCCTCGACGACCAGCAGGGCCATCTTCTCTGTGTTGCCGCTGGCCGAATCGTACAGCACCAGCACTTTTCCCATGGTAATGCGCTCCGCCTGGATGTCCATTTCAAAAGTACCTGGGCGGCAAATAGTTGATTTTCGGGAGAATGAGGCTGTGCGGCGACCTCCCGCTGGCGAGAAGATGCCGCCGACAGCCGGGAGCAACGCTGGGGCAATGGCGCCTTCATCGTCGCCCTGACGGAGTGGAAGCAGGACGAGGACAGGCAGCGGTCGCAAGAAGCGGGCTTCGACGCTCATCTCGTCAAGCCGTCGAGCCTGACGACATTTTCCTCGTGATGCGATTCGTCGGAAGTGGGCGGCTCGCCCCGTTTCACGGCGCTGACCGGCGTCGTCCACATGCCCCACCATGTTTGCCAAGACGAATCCGTGAATTCTTCCAGCCCGAACACAATGGTTTTCGGGTCAGACCTCCTGCGAAACGTCATCGCCAGCCGGTCCCAAACGGAAAGCACGGTGGAGTAGTTCGAGTCCGTCTCTGGCTGCCAATCCGAGTGGTGGACCTTGTGCATGTCGGGGGTGACGATCAACCAGCGCAGCCAGTAATCCCAGCGACCCAACGAAATGTCGGCATGGTGAAACATGATGACAGCGAGAACCAGGGCATCATAAACGACAAGGTTCCAGACCTCGATGCCGAGGAGCGGGATGAGGCCCAGCCGCAGCACCGACGATAGGACTTGTTCCCCCAAGTGAAAGCGAGTGGCCGTGGTGACATCCATGTTCCGGTCGCTGTGGTGCATCCGGTGAAAGCGCCACAGGATTGGGATCACATGATTGGCTCGATGCCAGACATACATCCAGCCGTCGAGCAGGACCAAGGCCAGTCCAAAGCGAATGGGGTCGTCCAACGGAAGGACATTCAGCAGGCCGACCTGGTTCTCGGCGCTCCACTCCGCAACGAACACGGTGACGGAGCCGAACGCCACGGCCAGAACAATGGTGTTGAACAAGGCGATGGCAAGATTGCGGGCGGCGTGCTTCAACCGTCCTTCTCGTTGCCCAAAGAAAGGCTGCCACGTTTCCCAACACCAAAACGCAGCCAGCAGAATCACCGGCAACGCTCGTTTGGCGATGCAAACCTGATCCAGCGTTAATGCGTCCAGGGCCATCCTTGGTGTCTCCGACGTGCCTATTGGTCCGGTTACTGCGGGGAAAAAGGAGGGCGGCACATATCAAGAGGTTGTTCGTAGGCCCTCGTGGGAACCGGAGGCATGGGTGGAGCCGAGATGACCGCACTACCAGCAAGCAGCAAGCCCATCAACCCGGCAACGACTGAAGACGGCAAGCAGGCGTGACTGCTGCGAGCGACCCCCACAGAGACAAGAATCAAAACCACCGTCTGCACGGCGAGGCTCTGCTGGGGAGCCGTGCCGATAGCCATCACGCCGCCCGGACATTCCAGCTTGCCGGTCACTTCAAGAAAAACATGGAAGGCAGCGACCCCAAAACCGGCAACTGCGAAGGGCAAGGCCAGGAGGTTCAGCACTTTTCGATGGCCTGGGCCGGTCAAGACACCGATCCCCAGGACGGCAACGACGCCCATGACAAAGGTGCGCTGGTACAAGCAGAGTGGACACGCCTTGAGGCCCATACCGACGCTCAACCACAGGCTGCCGATCATAGCGAGAGCAGCGACCACGAGCGGCGGCAACACCAGTCGCAATGAGTCGGCGCTCGGCGAAACTTGACATGAATCATGTTCAGGTGCGGCAGACTCGGACATGGCAAAGCTCTGCGTCTCCTTTGATGCCGACAACTTCCCCTTCTGCTGAAGGTAGCGACAGTGAAACGAGAGCGTGATGGGGCTTGGGCGATACTCGAATTGACCGCAATAAGCTACGGCGATAGGGGGATCGTCGGGATGGGATGGCTTTCGAGGAAATTCAGAAGCAAACGGGCCGGAAATGGCAGCACTCGCCGTTTGTCCTGAACGATGAACATATCCCGGTCGCAACGCAAGTCGCTTACCTCAACGGCGAGCAACGTGCCTGCACGGAGTTCCTTCTGGACGGAATAAGTGGACAGGATGGCAACGCCGACGCCCCGCAAGACAGCTTCCTTGATGCCCTCGTTGCTGCCAAGTTCGAGGGCGACAGAGAAATCGGCAAGCGACCACCCGACCCGCTCCAACGATTTCTCAAAGCAGCCCCGTAGCCCGGAGCCACTTTCTCGCAGGATGATGGCGTGGTCCGAAAGCTGCTTTACCGACACCTTCTTGCGCTTGCTCAGTGCGTGACCAGGAGGAACGATCAACACCATCTTGTCGCTGGCGAAGTATCGGAACTCCAGATGAGGATTCTCGGCCTTCTTGCCGACAAGCCCAAGGTTTACCTCGCCCCGTTCCACCTGCGCCATCACCGACATGCTATCCGTCACGCTGGCACGCACCTTGATATGCAAATGCTTCTGGCCGAAGCTCGACAGTAATGCCGGTAGCAGATATTCTCCAGGAACGGAACTCGCTCCCAGGAGAAGTTCACCGGAGAGCGGCGTTTCGTGGCCGCTGACTTCCCGACGAGTTTCCCGGTGGAGGTCCAGGATGCGTTGGGCGTACTCGTAGAGCTTCTGCCCCGCTCCGGTAAGAAGAACTCGACCGCCTTTCCGCTTGAAGAGAGACTTGTCAAGTGCTTTTTCGAGAGCCTGAACACGCTGACTGACCGCCGCCTGACTCAAACGAAGTGCCTGCGCCGCCGCCGAAAAGTTGCTCAACTCAGCAGCTTTCGAGAAGGTGACGAGGTATGGCAGTTGCAATTCTTCCGGCTCTTTTTCCCTCACATCCGTCTCTCCACTACGACGTTCCAGTCCGTCGAAGCTCCAACGACGATCACGTTCGACTTTCGGGAGGTATTTTACGGCAGGCGATACCACTCGCCTGCTCCGTCACCTACATGGACAGCCCGAACAACATGACGACTGCCATCCCTGCCATGAGTGCGTCCTCCACAAACGTCACCTTCGTCATTGGCAGGTTGAACACCGTACCGAGGCAGGCGCACTGGATGCGCCGCTTCTGGAGCAACGCCTGTGTAACGCCGACGATGCTCACCAGCATGACGACCAACGTGACGATGTTCGTGGCGACAGGGGCGAAACGGGCGAGGTAGGCGACCCCCAGCCCCAATTCGATGAACGGGTAGACGTACCCATAGCCTCGCACGGGCCGAGCCAAAACGTCGTATGTGTGGTAAGCATCCACGAAGCCCCGCAAGTTCAGCAGCTTGAAGAACGAGAAGACGATGAAGAACCCGCCCATGAAGTTCAACATCGCCCGCATCGACTCGAACTGTCCCGCCGTGATCTCAACCAGGGCGACGACGCCGATCAAGTAGGCGAAGACCAGCACTAGAGGTCGATAGGTTTCCAGAAACGACTTACCTTCGGCGGCGTCGGCGGCATGGTGGTCCTCGTGCGTTGGGGCAGCGTTCTCAATCTTGCCCAGCACTTTGAACCCGGCGTTCGCCACGTCTCGCTCGACGGCCTCCGCTGACACGTTGTCGCCTTCGATGGTCAAGACCTTGTTCGGGTCTGCCGTATCCACGTACCAGCGGCGAATGGCCGAATCTTTGTCGAGGTACGGCTTCACGGCAGCCACGCAACTGCCGCAGTTCAAGTTTGTTTTGTACTTTTGAACGGTCGTCATGATTCTCTCCCTTGGAGCGCCTCCAGGATCGGGCAGCCGGTTGCGGCCCCGTCGCCGTGGCACTTCTTGATGAGCTTCAACAGCACGTCGCGCACACGTTGGAGGTCAGCGATTCGGGCCTCAATGTCGGCCACTTTGGTCTTGGCTTGCTGGCGGACCTCGGCCCGTGTCGCCGATGCGTCCAATCGCAGGGCCAATAGTCCCTTGATCTCCTTGAGCGTGAAGCCGAGTTCCTTCGCACGCCGTATGAACCGCAGTACGGCTACGGCCTCCAGGTCGTATTGGCGGTAGCCGGACGCACGCCGATCCGGTTCTTGGAGTAGTCCTTGACGCTCGTAGAATCTCACCGTTTCCACGCCCACACCCGCTTGCCGGGCGACTTCGCCAATGGTTAGTGGCTTCATCATTTGATCTCCACAGTTCATGATCGACTCGGTACCATACTACAGAGTCAAGGGTAGGCAGTGGTTTTTGTGAGATTTGGCGGCACGGACGGACAGAAAGTCCATTTCTCCGCTGCCGAGATGCGTGAGCAAATCCTGCGACGTGACGATGCTGCCTCGGAAGACCTGGATTGCGAGTACAAGGTGAAAAAACGGGACTTGAAAGAACCAGTATGAAGTCGCACACCGAATACCTGACCATGAACGTCCCAGGCAAGATGGCCTTCGTGAACATCACGCCCCAGGTCGAAGAAGCCCTCAAGAAGAGCGGGGTCCGGGAGGGAATAGCCCTCATCAATTCAATGCACATTACCTCATCTGTTTTTGTGAACGACGACGAATCGGGACTGCACCACGACTTCGGCAAGTGGCTGGAGGCGCTGGCTCCGTTCAATCCCGACCCGAATCACTACCACCACAACCGCACCGGCGAGGACAACGCCGACGCCCATCTCAAGCGCCAGATCATGGGTCGCGAGGTCGTGGTCGCCATCACGAAGGGCAAGTTGGACTTCGGCCCCTGGGAGCAGATTTTTTACGGAGAATTCGACGGCGGCCGGCCGAAGCGCGTGCTCGTCAAGATCATCGGGGAATGAAGTGAGCCAGTTGCGTTGCTGGGCCGGCGGGGGGGGGCAGGCGCGGGGCCGCGGGGTGACGGGATGACGCGACGCGGGCGCGGAGAGGCCGGGCAGGCGATGCGGACGGGGGACGGG
>Ga0194132_10009638_pt1 | contig 13186 bp, 12 predicted proteins | sample TA2KigOf80mmetaG_FD_148612 | JGI IMG/M metagenome (GOLD analysis project Ga0194132, IMG submission 148612) | Freshwater microbial communities from Lake Tanganyika, Tanzania - TA2015054 Kigoma Offshore 80m | ecosystem: Environmental > Aquatic > Freshwater > Lake | place: Tanzania: Lake... | reverse complement strand
GCAGCCGCAAAACTGTCCAGCCTCGCTCGCGGTCCACTTGCGCGTCCGCCGCGTGACAAAAACGATCACAGTTTTTGCGCCACTCCTTGCCGTGCGCCGCAACAAAAACCCTTGCCAAAATTCACTCTGATATGTGTGAGTAAAGTCTGATGTCAGACACGAGCGTTGCAAAAACGGCTCATGTGCATCGCGGCGATCCGACGCCGGACAACTAAACCTCAACCCTCCATCCTATGTCTCGCCTTACTATTGTGCTCGCCTGCGCCCTACTCGCCACCGGCGTTGCTCGTGCGGCCATTGAGTCCGGCCCCGCCGTGGACAGCACGCTGCCAGAGTTGAAGGCCGACGCCGCCACCGGCGAGGACGCGGGCAAACGGGTCACCTTCACTACGACGCGTAAGGGCAAGCCCACCGTTTATGTTTTCGTGCGCGGGGATAAGTTCGATCGGCCCATCGGCCGCTACCTCAAGAACCTCGATAAGGCGCTCACTGAGTTGGGCAAGAACACGCACGTCGTCGCCGTGTGGCTTACGGACGACGTGGACAAAACCCGCGAGTATCTGCCCAAGGTGCAGCAATCCATCAAGTTGGAGGCCACAACTTTCGCGTTTTACGCGGAGGGCAAGGACGGCCCGAACGCGTGGGCCATCAACGACCGTGCGTTCGTGACGACTATCGTGACCGACGGTACGAAGGTGAAAGCGCGCTTCGCCGAGCAGTCACTTAACGAAACGAACGTGCCGGAGGTCACCGCCGCCCTGAAGCCATTGGTGAAGTGACTTGATTCGCGCGGCTAGGGTTGCGCGAGCTTCAAGTCCAGATTCACATCCAGGCGGACATTCGCGCCGGTGCCATCCAGCGTGGGCGTGAGGCTGATGACTGGGCCAGTTTGCGTGCCATTTGCCTGCGGCTGCGTGACGGAAATTGTCGCGGCTTGGCCATTGATGGTGGTGATCCGCGGCGCGCTAAGGACAGTCACGCCATTTTCCCCTTCGGCGTATTTTAGCAAAGCGGCCAAGCGCGCCGGATCCAGCGCCGCTGCGCCTTGGCTGGAGTGCTCGGCGGTCCGTAAGTCCTGCAAGCCCAGCCGGTCCAGCAGCTGGTCTGGAACGGTGATTAGATGTGATTGCACCGAGATCGTGCCGGGCGAAGTAGCATCCGTGGATGGGGTCATGAAGCTGATAATCCGCTCGCCCGGGCGCTCGCCGGGCCAGCCGCCCATCGCCAGTGTTTGGCCAAGCGGAAGCTGCACGGAGACTTTTGCTGCAAGCTGGCGAATGCCGGGGGCTGGCGCAGTTGGGGCCACGGGCGCGACGGGCAAGGGGCGGCGCGGTGCGGGTGTGTTGGTGGCCACCGAGGCGGTGCGTAAATCGCCGCGCAGCCGCGTCACTTCATTGCGGAGCCGGGCGATTTCAAGTTGATCGGCGGCGGCTGCGGAGTTGGGGGCGAGCGAAGGTTTGCTGAGCAATTCCTCATGCGCTCGCTTGAGTTGCCGAAGCGTGCTGCCTTCCAGTGCCAAGGCCTCACCGAGCGCACGATAGCTCAACCGTTGCTGGTAGAGGGCGAAAGCCAGACCCAGATTCAACCCGACGGAGGCGATCAGCAGCAGTCGCTCAGTTCTCATGCGCAAGGGTACGGTCAGTTATTCTCGACCTTCTTTCCAGCCTTTCCGCCGGCTGGCCGGTATTCGTTTGCCCAGTTCTTCGCGGTTAGCGCCTTCAGTTCCTGCACCGTGGTCGCATGGTTTGGGTCGGCGGCGAGGTTCTTCAACTCCTGCGGGTCGTTGACCATGTCGAAGAGCTGCGCGCCCTGCTTGCCGTTGTCCCACTCGGTGTAGCGCCAGCGTTCGGTGCGGACGCTGTGGCCGGGGAAGCTGCCGCGCCAGACTTGGGTGAAGGCGGGTTTTGTCCACGGCGCGTTGGGATTTTCAAGCAATGGCTTGAGGCTCGTACCGGCCAAGTTCTTTGGCGGCTTGAGGCCAGCGAGATCTGCGAGCGTCGGGTAAATGTCCACGAATTCAACGGTGCGTGGGCTGGCACCGCCATTGCCTTTCGCGCCGGGCGCGCGGATGAGCAGCGGCGCGCGGGCGGAACCTTCCCAGAGGCTTTGCTTCATCCACAGTCCGTGTTCGCCCTCGTGATAGCCGTGGTCGCTCCAGAAAACGACGATGGTGTTGTCGACAAGTTTGAGGCGGTCCAGCGCGTCGAGCAGGCGTCCGACCTGCGCGTCCACGAAGGAAATGGTGGCGTAGTAAGCTTGCTTGGCCTCGCGCGATTGCGTCTCCGTGGTGCCGAACCACGGCCAAGGCGTGACGGACGCGAGCGACGCGGCAGGCGCGGCCTTCGCCTCGGGGAATGGGCCGGCGGGCATGGTGATTTTATCCAGTGGGTAAAGGTCGAAGTATTTCTTCGGTGCGATGTAGGGGCAGTGCGGCCGGTAGAAGCCGGCGGCGATGAAGAAGGGCTTGTCCTTGTTCGCCTCCAGCAGCTTGATGACCTCGGTGGCCACCTTGCCGTCGGTTTGCTCTTCGTCGGTGCCGTCGGCCTTCATGAAGGACAGTGAACTGCCGAGGCCGCGCTTAGGCGTGTGGTTGGTGAGCTGGTCCTCCTCGTCCTTGTCGCGGCCGCGCGGGTTGAGCGCGAGGTTCCACGACGGCGGGTCGTCGAGGCCGGGCGTGCCGATTTGGCCGGGGTTGCCGTAGTGGTAAATCTTTCCGACGCGCGCAGCGAAGTAGCCGTTCTGCATGAACATCTGCGGGATGGTCACGACCGCGGGCAGCACCGAGCGAAAATGCTTCTGCAAGTCATACACCTGCGTGGTGTCCGGGCGTAGGCCGGTCATGAGCGAGGTGCGGCTGGGCGAGCAGAGCGGGAACTGCGTGTAGGCGCGGTCGAAGCGCACGCCGGACTTCGCGAGCCGGTCAAGGTGCGGCGATTTGACGAGCGGATGGCCGTAGCAGCCGAGGCTGTTGCTCATGTCGTCCACGGCGATGAAGAGGACGTTGGGCTTGGGCGCGGCCCCGAGGCGGAGGCAAGCGAGCAGGAGCAGCAGCAGAGCGAACGAGCGGAGCAATCGTTTAGTCATGGCGTGGCAGACGCAGACTGCCGTTAGCGGGTGACGGGAGAATTAGCGACGCGTCCCCGGTGATACATCAAGGCGGTCAAGGCACCATGGCGGCGTTGGTGGCCATCAGGCTGGCGGCCAGGCCCGGCGCGGTGCGCACGCGATTTATCCACTCCGCATGGCCGTCCACGAAACCCCAGTTCCAGCCGGCGCGGCCGTGGTTGTTCACGGAGTCAGGAAAGTTGTTGATGTTGGCCGGGGCGGGCGCGCCCAGTGCGTCGTCCGCGTCCACGATCAGGATGACCTCGGTGGGCGGCATGCCGTCGTTGGGCTGTTTGCGGACGTTGGCGCGCGGCGCGTTCTGGTAATACAGCCAATACTCGTAGCTATGGCCGCCCGCCTGGCTTTCCCGGTTGCCGGCCGAGGTCGTGATCAAGTCCTGCAAAAACGCGGTCCAGCCCGCCGCTGTGGCGAACGTAGTCGGCCGGATGATGTTCTTAGTGTTTGGACAGAGGAACGCCTTCGTGTTCGGGATGTAGCGGGGATAGAGCGACACCGGACCGCGATCATCCGCCACGGACCCGGTGTAGTAGAACCACGTTGGGTAATCCTGCTCGTACACCAGCGAGGCGACCAGGATCTGCTTCTGGTTGTTCAGGCAAGCGACGCGCTTGGTGCGTTCCTTAGCCTTGCCGAGCGAAGGCAATAGCAGCCCAGCTAAGATAGCGATGATGGCGATGACGACGAGCAGTTCGATGAGGGTGAAAGCGGCGGCGCGCCGGAGGGCGGGAGTGAACTGGGGTTTCATACGTCACGGCCTGGAGCGGCACGGGAACCGTTTCAGCACATTTGGAGTCAATGTTTTCCTCCGAGGAATGTCAAGCGACAGCCCGGTGTCGGCGGGAAACGATTCACCACCCCGGCGCGCGAGTTTTACATTGCGCAGGCCTGCAGCCGCTGTAGCAGCGGTCTGTGACCGCCGAGTTTGGGCCGCTTTTGGCCGTTCGTTCGGCGCTTACAGAGCGCCGCTAAAGTCATTTACGGGCTGCTAGTCGCTGGCCCGCGCCTCACTGATGCCATTCGCCGGTGAAGGGCATGTAGAACGGCTTCCACTCGCGCTCGAACCACACCGGTGAACTGGGAAAGCCCTCCTGCCCGAGCGCGTCCACGGCCACGACGTAGTAGCGCCGGGCGTTCTTCCCCGCCTCCGGGTCGGTAAACATCGTCGCTGCTACCGGCTCCGGCGTAAGGCGCGGGATAGGGTCCTTGTCGTAGCGGCCGTTCATGCGATACACGCGGTAGCCGCGCAGGGACTTCTCCGCATTCGCCGCCCACTTGAGGTGACACGTCGTGCTGGCCTCCTTCGCGAACAACCATTGCACGGGCGAGGGAATCGTGAACTCCGCCGCCGAAGCGCCGCTCTCCGCGCCGCGATCCGTCACGGCGAGGACGCGGTAAGCAAAGACTGCGAAGCGATACGGCTTGCCGGCCGGGTCGAACTGCTCGGCGTTGAACTTGCGTTCGAACAGCGGCGTGTCCCGGAGCGGTTGGGGCTGCTGCAGATCCACCGCCGTGTCCGTGTAACTGGGCGGCTTCACCGGCGTGTGCGTAATCCGCTGGAACGGCCCGACCTTGGTGATGGCTCCGACGCTCGGCTCCGCCAGCGGCGCGGTCTGGCGCTTCAGGCGGTGAAGCTGGTCTTCCGTGGCGACCTCCACGGCCGCGCGCTCGACATGGTAGCCCACGACGCCGGGTTCGGTGGACTGCTTCCAAGCCAGTTCGACACGATCCGCAGCCACCACCGAGACCGTGATGTCTTCGACGAGGCGAGGCCGGGCTGGAGCCGACGCGGGAAGGCTCTCTTTGAGTTTCAAGGTGGATGGGGCCTCCCCAGTTCGAGTGCCACCGAGGCGCAAGGCCCACACCTGCTGCTCCGCCGGACCGCTGGGCGGATGGGTGCGGTTTTCCAACAGGAACGCGTTCAACTCCGGCGCGTAGGCCAGGTTTCGCGCACGGCTGCCGGACACGTCCGGCTCGCGTGGCGGATTGAGCTTGGTCCACTGATTGGCACCCGTATCGAACATCCACGTCTCCAAGCGCGCCTTGGCGTTCTCTTCCTTGCCCTCGGCCACGCGCACGAGCACGAGTACGATCTGGTTCACCGAGTCGTAGGCGAGCACGGCGTCGTTCTTGTCGGTGGGCGGGAGCTGCGCGGGCTGAAGGCTGGTCCAGCGGTTGTCCGCGAGGCTGTAGGCCCAGGTGTGCGGGTCGTTGTTGAACTGCGCGCCGAAGAGGATGTGCCGCCGGCGCGCGGCGTCGTAAGCCATGTTCCCGCCGCTGCGGAACTCGGGCTGGGGCGAGGGCTTCTGGTGCGTCCAAGCGTTCAAATGCGAGTCATACACCAACGTGCCCTCGTTGCTCGTCTCCCCGCCGAAGAGCACGACGACGCTCTTGAAGTCGTCCCACGTTGCGCAGCGCAGCGGCTTGGGCTGGGCGGTGGGAATGGGGCGGAGGTTGCGCCACTTGTTTTCCGCGAGGTCGTAGCTCCAGACGGAGGAGTCGTTCAGATAAATTTCCCGCCACCACTGCCAGCCATGGCTGCCGCTGAACGACGGGAAGCGCAGGTAACGGCCCTGCACGGGGTCGAAAACATTTTGCTGCCCGCAACAGATGCCCGGGGGCTGGACGTTCGGTTCCTTCAACATCCACTTGGCCGTGCGCGGGTCAAAGGTCCAAATCTCGGAATGCTGCTCGCCGCCGCCGCCCTGATTATGACCACCGTAGCGGATCATCACCTGGTGCTTTGAGTCCCAAACACAGGCGCCCTCATAGCCAAGGCGCGGGGACGGGGGCGTGTTCGTGAGCGGCGAGAGCTTCACCCAGGTGTTCAGCGGCAAGACGAGCGGGGCGGCAAAGGCGGAGTTGCCCGCCAACATGACGAATGCCAAGCCAAGCAGACACCGTTGCGCCCACCGCCGTCCAAGACGCCGTGGGCTTGCTGGGCGGCACTCCGGCACTTGCGTCCATGCGCGTGATTCGCAGGCACTCATTTGGCTTCCTTCCATTTCCGATATTCCTCCAGCAACTCATCCCGCGAGCAGCGCGGGCGCAGGACGGTGCGGACTTTGAAACCGTATTCCTTCATCAGCTCGGGCTTGGGCACGATGAACTGAAAGTCCCACGCCGGGTTCGTCGTCTTGAGTGCCGCATTCCCACCACCGCCACTGGGTGAATGCGTGAGCCGGATGCCATCCGTGCGGTCGAACATGACGAGCCACATCAGGTCGTCGAAGTGCCCGTAGAACAGCGGCGTGTCGAACCGGAAGGTGGAGAGGCTTTTGTAGAGGGCGTCGCGGCCCGGCGCGAAGGAGAGGTCCAGCTTGTCGTGGCGCTGGCGCACTGTGCTGTCGCGATTGTGGAACTGCGTGCAGAGCTGCGACCACAGCGGCTGCGGCTGGTTCTCCAGGCCGCCGAGGAAATACATGGACTTGTCCATCGGCGCGTTCATGTAGCTCGCCCAGAACAACGCCAGGTAGCCGCGCGGGAAGACGTGCTGATGCGCCACGCAGCGGAACGTCATGTCGAGGTAGTGCGGTGCCACGAGCTGGAAGCGCGTCCAGCTCTCGACGTGGAACGTGGTTGTGGGCGGCTGGTGCAGCTCGGCCTCGCTGTCGGAGAGCGGCTTGAAGGTCATCGGCGCGTTGCGCGGCTCGAAGAAGACCTTCATATCGGGCGGCTCCTCGCCGTTGACGATGTGTTCGTAGTTCAGCCCTGCCACCTCGGGCACGAAGATGCTGCGGGTGCTGGCCGTGTTGTGCTGGAGGCTCCAAACCCCGTTGTAACCAGCGCGATGCTTCTCATGCGCCGCGTTATCACCGATGACGGCGGTGAGCTCGCCGACTTTGAAAGTGGAGTGGGCCATGGTGGTTCAGGCCTTTCTTCCCAAAATCCGGTCGAGCGAATCGCTGGTCTGCCAGACGAGGGCTTCGGGATAGTGTGGATACGGATGGAAATACTCGAAGGTGAGGAAGCCCCTGTAGTTGATTTTGTCCAACTCTTCCAGCAGCGCGGGCCAGTTCGTCGTGCCATCAAGCAGCGGGCGGAATGTTTCCAGCGAGAAGTCCGTGCCCTTCTTGGTGAACTCCTTGAGGTGGATGTTCTGGATGCGCTTGCCCAGCACCGGCACCCAATGCTCCGCGTGCTGAAACATCGCGATGTTGCCCGTGTCGTAGTGGACGCGCACGCGCTCGTTGCCGAAATGGTCCACGAACGCGTTCATCTCCATCGGGGTCATCAGGAAGCCATTGAAGAAGATGTTTTCCATGTTGAGATAGACCTTCTGCTTCGCGGCGGTCTTGGCGAGCTGGGCGATGGCTTCCTTCGCCCGCTGCTCACAGATGTCATTGCGCACCGGCTCGTGGTCGGTGCGCCACGGGATGTGCACCGCGCCGGGGACGACGAGAACGTTCTCTACGCCAAGGTCACTCGCGGCCTGCGCAATCTTGCCGGCGAGTTCGAGGCCGCGCGCGCGCTTTGCGGGATCATTGCTCGTGAGCGGGTAAGGCCAGAAGAGGAACGAGCACAGGCCGCTGATCTGGATGCCAATCTGGTCGGCCATGCGGCGGATGGCCTGAAACTCCTTCGTGCCGGCCTTGGGCGAGAGATCGTTGTCGAGATCGTAGTTCAGCTCGATACCGTCGAAGCCCGCGTCCTTCGCGAGTTGGAGGCATTCGCGCAGGTTCATGCGGTCGGGATACGGGAAGGCCCAGAGGTTGATCGACTTCTTCATCGCGTAGCGCTTGGGGGAGGCGCGGCGCGAGTCGGGCTTGGCGGCGGGTTGTGCGGCGGTCGTGCTTCCGCCGATCACCGTGGCGGCTCCGGCGGCGGCGAAGGCCGAGCGCAAGGCGTCCCGGCGCGTGAGTCCATCGCGCACGGGCGGCTCGATGAGGTTGAAGGCGGGAGTGGCTGAATCCAAGGGCGGCTGGGCTTGCATGGACGCAACCTGACAAGAACCACGGCGCGCTGGCAAGCGCGACGCGCCGTCACCACATGCCCAGTTCCCGCAACTGCCGCGTCGCTGTGCCAGCCCAGTCTTTGTTCGCCGCCGGGCTGGCCGGGCTGGGATGCAGGATGCGGCCCAAGCGCACGCCGCTCTCGCCCAGCGCCTCGCGCGCCCGTTTCTCGGCAAAGTCACCCACGCCGATGACCCACTCGGCGCGCGTGGCGGCCAAGACTTGCCGCAAGTGCTCGTTGCACGCGGCAAAGAGCTCCGCCGTCTCCGCCGCGCCGAGCTTGTCCGGCGTGAGGTTGCGGCCACCTTCGTCCATGAATGCCAAGGGGCAAAAGTTCACGACAAAGTGTTCGGCAAAAAAATTTTCTGGCGTGCCGAACTTCGTGGCGAACAGCCCCCACAGCCGCCGCCCGCTCACCTCTGAGCGCGGACACGCGAAGCCCTCAATGAGCCGCTTGGGATGCGCGTGCTTTGGCTGTGCGATGAGCGTGTAGATGCCCATCCAGTCGCGCACCGCCGCCACCTCGCCAAACGGAACGCCTGTCTGGGCCATGCCAAACGGTCCGGGGTTCATCCCCAGGAACAAAACGCGCTTGCGTCCGCCGCCGAACTTGCGGAGGAACAACTCGTGTGCGGCCCACGCGTAACTCAGCGGGTTGTAAACGTATGCCACCGGCGGCTTGAACCTCAGCCGTCCAACGGTTGCGCTCAAGTTACGCGCCGCCTCAAGGAGGGGTTCACTCATGGGATTTTAAACCGGAACCATCCTTGGCACGTTTGGGCATCATGGGTTCGACACCGAGACGACGAAGCGTCGTGTGCCGGGAGCCAACCGCAGCCGTTCATTTTCCCGTTCGCCGATGTTACCAGCAAAGGTCGTGGTGACGCCCTTGCTCGCCATCCACCAAACTGGCTCGCGGGTCTCACCCAGCTCGAATTCCCATTCGAGTCGCTCCGCACCGGCCTTCCGCACGCGCTGGCGCACCGGCACACCGTTCACCTCGAAGTCGAACTCTGGGAATTTCTCCACCAACCGATAGCCGCGAAACTTCACCGTCGCTTCGCTGTCCGGGCTGCCAACACGCAACGGGTGGCCCAGGGGCGCGGTAAAAAACTTCTTTCCCAAGACCGCCGCTTGACCACCGCCGCGCCCGGTCCAGACCTTGGCAACATCCAGAAACTCGCCGCTCCACGCGTAGCGCACGCGGCATTGCTCCGCATCGAAGACGTAGCTCACGCCGCCCGGCAGACCGACCGCGATGCTCCGCGTGCTGGAGTCCGCGATGAACGTGCGAAAAACGACTGGCTCATCGCGCACGACGAGCCGGTAATCCAACGGACTGTCCAGCAAACCCTCCGGCAGCGGCAGCGATTTGCCCGCCGCCAGCCCGCGCGCGATGGCGGCCATCTTCACGTGCGCCTGGTCCGCTGCGAGGTCGCTGAAAAACGCGGGCATCGCCGTGCCCGGCTGCATCCGGCCGGGATCGCGGAGCCACCGCAGTAGCCAGTCCGTGCGCACGCGCGCATGCATCTCGGTCATGTCGGGACCACGCAAATCGCCGGCGGACCGATGCCCAGCAAAGTCGTGGCAGTTGATGCAGCCCAGCCCACCTTCGCCCTTGCCAAACAACTTCAGGCCCTCTGCTACTTGCGCGGGCGAGGGCTGTGCGACAGTCGCGCCCTCGCCGAGTTCCGCGCCAGCCTGCTGCGCGAAGAGCTTCACCAGCGGACGCGCCGCTTCGCCGCCGTGCTCGGGCCCGAGTTTCATCCACGGGCGCACGCGCTTGTTGTTGACGAGCACCTGCGTGAGCCAGCTTTCGCGGAGCTTGTTGCCCGCGTCGGTAAGCGGCGGCGGCATCTCGGTGGTGGCGGTGAACGCGCGGATGGGCGCGGTGTAAAGCTCATGGCAATCGTTACACTTGAGCTGTCGCGCGAGCCGATGGAACTCCTGTAAGGGCGCGGGCGTGGGGCCGTTCACGACGAGCTGCTCGCGGAGGGAAGCGGTCCAGTTCACTTCGCGATTGCCGAGCGCGGTGTGCGGCACAGGTTCGCGAGGGAAGTGCTCGGATTCCCATTGCAGTTGCAGGCGCGCGGTTGCGCCGGGCTTGCGGGTGAACTCGATTCGGAGTGCGCGTTCGCCGGCTTCGAGCGACGTGGGCTGGCCTTGGATTTCCTTCCCGTCCACAAACACCTTGGCGTTGGCCAAGAGCGTATGACGTCCGCTGCGTGCCAGTTTAAGCACGCCGTTCCACTCGACCTTGAATTCAGGTTTGAGCGCAGGATGGATGGATTCGGTCTCGAGCAGGGTGAAGTTTGGCGTGGGTAAGGCGAATTTCACCGTGCGCTGACCATCGCTCGCGGTGGCGACAAGCCCAGGGTGCAGCACACCCTGAGCGTGTAAAACACCGGGCGCGGCCGACCACGCCAGCAGACTAAGGATGCCAATGATTCGAGGGACAAACACGCCCCCAAACTAAGGGATTTCCGACACCGCCCGCAAGCGCACTCCTCACGTCGCCGGCACGAATCGCTGGCAGAGCAATGCCAGCCCGAAGCACGCGAAGAAACACACGCCCACCTGCGGCGGCTGATCCGCGACGGCGAGCAGATCCACGAGGCAGATGCCCGCGAGCAGGCCGGAGACGGTCTTGCCGATGTTCGGTGGTGACTGCCAGAACGTTGGCCGCAGGCAGCGCAGCACCCACAGCGCGACCATCGCTGAGGCCACCATCGCCTTCTCGCGAAAAAAGCCGTCGTTGACGATGAATGCCAGCACCAGCGGAGCGGCGAGCAACCCCAGCGGCCAGTAACGGATCAGCCCGGGCGCGCTCTCGCGGCGAGCGAGGTAACTCAGCCCGATGATGTAGCAAGCTAGGACGGCCGCACTCCAGATTGCCAGCCCGTCCACGCCTTGCGCACCGCTTGCCGCCGCCGTGAGCACGAGGAAAAAACGGCACGCTGCCATCAGCACCGGAGACCAGTCCAGTTGCTTGTGGAACACATCATAGAGCACCACGCACGCGAGCAGTTGGAGCGCGAGGATGGCCGGTTCGCGGCCAAGCCAGCCGAGCATCCCCGTGCCCGCCACCAGCAAGAGCGCGCTCCAGCCCCCGACAGCCTGACGAGAAATGGCCCCTGCGGGAATGGGCCGCTCACGCCGGTGCTGCGTGTCGAACGCCGCGTCGCAGGCGTCGTTGAGGAACATCCCGCCGACGTAGACGAGTGTCGCGCCCGCGCACAGCCAAGCAAAGCGCGCCCAGTCGCCGCCTCCCGCCAGCAACCAGCCGGCGAGGCAATTGGTCCAAACGGAGGGTAGGTTCGAGATGCGGCCCAGCACCAATAGGGTTCGCAGCGATGCCATGTAGGTTTCAGGATGCGCCGCCAACGCAAGCTGGGCGAGCCGGAAAGCACCGGCCCATCAGATTAGCAGCTCTCCAATCGCCCGCCCTGGCCGCACGAATTGCGGTCTCCCGCCACTATCCATCACCATCTGCTCCTCTGGCACGCCGAGCAGGTGATGGACGGTGGCGATGAGGTCGCGCGGCGCGACCGGGTTCTCCGCGGGGAAGGCTGCCTGTCGGTCGCTCTTCCCGTAGGCGAAGCCGCCCTTCACGCCCGCGCCCGCCAGCACGCTCGTGAAGCATCCTCCCCAGTGGTCCCGTCCATCCGCGCCGGCGTCCGCGTCGCTGCTGCGCTGGCCCACGCGCGGCGTGCGGCCGAACTCACCGGTCCAAATGACCAGCGCGCCCGCCCGCACCAGCTCGCGGCGCGTCATTCGCCAAGGCTGGACGAGTTTGGGGGCGGAGACGGACATGGTGGGTCTGACGCCCTTTGGGGCGGAGTATTTAGTGTTCAGTAATCAGTGGAGTGCTCCGAATGCGATATTCCGACTGAACACTGAAAACTGATTACTGAACACTGCTTCTCCACTCACTTCGCCAGGTGGCACGCCGCAAAATGACCTGCCGCAATTTCACGAACCGCTGGCACTTCCGTCTTGCAGCGCGCCTCAGCCACAGGACAACGCGGATGGAAGGGGCAGCCGCTCGGCGGGTTGATGGGCGAAGGCACATCCCCAGGCAGGACGATGCGCTGCCGCTTCGAGTCCGGGTCCACCACGGGCACGGCAGAGAGCAAAGCCTGCGTGTAGGGATGCTTCGGCTGGGTGACGACGGCCTTCGACGCAGCGGTCTCAACGATCTTGCCGAGATACATGACCACCACGCGATGGCTGATGTGCTCGACCACCGCGAGGTCGTGCGCGATGAAGAGGTAAGCCAGCCCGTGCTCGCGCTGAAGGTCCTGGAGGAGGTTGATGATCTGCGCTTGCACGGAAACGTCGAGCGCGCTGACTGGCTCGTCGCAGACGATCAATTTCGGCTCGACGGCGAGCGCACGCGCAATGCCGATGCGCTGCCGCTGGCCGCCGCTAAACTCATGCGGGTAACGCTGCGCGTGCTGCGGGTTCAGGCCCACGTCCTCCAGCAGCTTGCCAATGCGCACCGCGCGCGCCTGCTCGTCCGCCGCGAGGCCGTGGATGTCCAGCGCCTCGCCGATGATCTGCCCGACGGTCATGCGCGGGTTCAGCGAGCCGACCGGGTCTTGGAAAATCATCTGGAACCGCCGCCGCCGCTCGCGCAAGGCCGCGCCGTCCAGCGTGGTAATGTCCTCGTTTTCAAAAGTGACGCTGCCGCCCGTTGGCTCCAGCAGGCGGATGATGGCGCGGCCCAACGTGGTCTTGCCGCAGCCGCTCTCACCCACGAGGCCGACGGTCTCGCCCGGCGCAACGGTGAGGCTCACGTCATCCACGGCCTTCACCCACGCATTCACGCGGCTGAAGACCCCGTGTTTGACCGGGAAGTGGACCTTCAAGTTACGGACTTCCAACAAGTTCATGGCACAATGCTAACGGCTCCTTGCCCGCACGTCAGTCCTCTTTCTATCAAAACTCCACAATCGGATTTGCTAGGTGGTGCCGTTGATTGACTGGGCTCGAGCAACCGCTTGTGTTCAAGGATCAAGCGTGAAATAAGAAAATTGTCACGCTTGGTTTAACGGCTTATATCAATTACGCATCGGACCAGCCACGCCGCCTGACCGCAGCCTCGGCCT
>Ga0194132_10009633_pt1 | contig 13193 bp, 15 predicted proteins | sample TA2KigOf80mmetaG_FD_148612 | JGI IMG/M metagenome (GOLD analysis project Ga0194132, IMG submission 148612) | Freshwater microbial communities from Lake Tanganyika, Tanzania - TA2015054 Kigoma Offshore 80m | ecosystem: Environmental > Aquatic > Freshwater > Lake | place: Tanzania: Lake... | reverse complement strand
GTAGCATGTTGTTTAGAGCTCTGCCTGACATGTTCTTCTACCTGGGGGACCCGAACATACCGTCATCCACCAATGGCCTTGAAGGCTACTTCTCCAGGCTCAAAGCTCGATACCGTCAGCACAGGGGACTGAGCACGAACAATCGCTATCAGTATTTCACTTGGTACTTTTACCTTGTACCACGCTGATCACACATTTTCTGCAAATATGCCCGAAATGACAATGGGGGTGATCCGGCTGCGATGACTGTGTCATCCCCCCAGCGTCAAAGAGGGTGTCAGCTAACCGGCCCTATCGATCCCGTCCTTTGACGTTGTCCTCGGGCCAAAGCTCGGTGAGTTCGAACGACGCCTGAGGCATGGTTGCTCGCGTCTGCGCCACCCGTCCGGACGGCAACAGCGGAACCGGTAGTGCGGCTACTCCCTGTGCAGCGTCCGGAAGCAACAAGGCGCCGATATCCCCTGCCGCGCTCCCCTTCCCCTGGAGCAGCACCTTGAACTTGCCCAGGCCGTCCGGGCGGATGAGCTCGGAAATTCCGAGGAGGTTGGCCTCCTTCTCCGCCTCACCGAGCCCGCTGTTCGTGACCTTGTCCAGCCATCGCTCGATGCCGAGCCTGCGCAGGAATTCGGCCTGGGAGATGAGACTGAGCGGCTTCAGGCCGGACGCCTCCCCTGCCCTTATCAACTGCGAGAAGTCGACCTGGGCCGTAATGTCCTGAGCGCCTACCCACTGGTATGGGCTGGCCCCCGTAGTGTGCCGGTAGTAGGTCTCCAGCGTGCCGCGAGACCGTTGCGGAGAGTACAGCTCCATCTCCTTGTGGCCGTAGTCGATGGTCATGACGTACCCTCCGGCAAGGGCGTCCGCAACGTCGCGGACCCACGGAGCGATGCGCAGGTTGACCTCGCCGCGAAACCCATCCGGTAGCGTTCGACCCAGGGCCGCCAGGCGCTCCGCTATCAGGAGAGTCGAAGGCGCCGCGACCTCTTCCACCAGGCTGCCGTCCCTTACGGTCACGTACACCTCACGGACCTTCCCATCGACAATCTCGAAGCGGTGAACGGGAAAGGCGTCCAAAAGCTCGTTGGAGAGAACACAGCCAACCAGTTTTCGAAACGGCGCGCCGGCGGCCCGCACGGTGTGGTGGAAGGGAGAAGCGGGCGGCGCTTGCTGATCGACGGCGACGTACCGCAGCGCGCGCGCGAAATCATCGCCGACCTCTGCGGCGTACGTCGCAACGCCGTCCGCGAGCGCGCCGTTGCCTGCGCCGAGCTCTATCGCAACGAACGCGGCCGGGCTTCCGAGGCTTTCCCACATGCTTCTCAAGGCTAGAGCGATGAGTGCGCCAAAGGCTGGATGCGCCGTGGGGCTGGTGTAGAAGTCGCCGTGCGGCGTTATGCGCCCGGGCGTGGAGTAGTACCCTCCCGGATGGTAAAGGGCGACTTCCATGAATTCCGCAAAGGTGATCCTTCCTCTTGCGGATATCCTGGACCTGATTTCAAGCTCCGCGGGCGTTGGCTTGGTAAACATTGCGCTTCCGAGGTAAATCGAAGGGCGTCCCCGCATGGCGGGACGCCCTTGGTGTTCCTGTTATTTTCGACTATGAAGCGAATGGGGGCCTGACTACGTGCGTGCCTGCTTGGCGCGGTGGCTCTTTGCGCCTTCCCTGTCCCAGCCGGAGATCGGCATGGAGTTCCTGAACTCCCCGTGCTCCCCGCACGAGATGCACTTGCCCTGGCTGACCGGGCCGTTCGGGCTGTCAATAAGCCAGCGATGTCGACATGCCGTTACGACTGCTTCCTGGTTCATCAAAGTAGGCCCCTTCATTAGAGTACTTGATCCCAAAAGGCACGTATTCAGTTTTGCCGGCCCAACGCACGCGGAGCTAGCCGCGCTTTTCTATCGGCACGTATGCCAGGTCCATCTGGCCGGCATAGAGTAGTCGTGGCCGAAGAATGTTTTTGTCTTCGTACTGCTCGATCACGTGGGCAGACCACCCGGGCATGCGCCCTATGGCGAATATGGGCACGTAAAGGTCCTTGGGGATGCCCATGAGCGCGTAGACCGAGCCGGACCACAGGTCCACGTTCGGGTTGATGCCCAGACGGGCGCGGCGCTTCATCGCCTTGGTCTCTGTCAGAGCCGCGATAATCCGGAACCACTTGGGATTGCCCTTGCGGGTGCCGAGCGCCTCCGCGTCCGCACGCAGGTGGACGGAGCGCGGGTCCACGTCCTTGTACACGGCGTGGCCGAAGCCCATCACGCGGCCGCCGGAGGCAAGGACATTCTCGACATACGACTCGGCGTTCTCTTCGCTGCCGATCTCCTCAGCCATCTGCATGACGGCCTCAGCGGCGCCGCCGTGCTTGGGGCCTTTGAGGGTAGCAATGGCCGCCGTGATGGCGGCGTAGTAATCGGAGCTTGTGGAGGCGGCGACGCGGCCGGCGAAGGTGGACGCGTTTACGCCGTGTTCGGCGTGGAGAAGGAAGTCCTTGTCGATGAGACGGGCGTCCTGCGGGTCCTGCACTGCGCCTGTAAGCATATACAGGAAGTTCGCGGCGTGGCCCAGGTCGTTCCTGGGGGAGAGAGGCTCGAGGCCGCGGCGAATGCGGTCGTGCGCTGCCACAATCGTGGGTACGGCGGCCGTTATTCGAACAGACTTCTGATAGACGGCCTCCGGGGACATGTTATTCACGTCCTTGTCCGAGAGGGCCATTGCCGATACGGCGGTCCGCAGCACGTCCATTGGGTACGCAGACTTTGTTATGCGAATGACCTGGAGGACTTCCGAAGGGACCTGGCGGCTGGACCTGATCTGCGACTCAAACTCCGCAAGCTGGGCCTTTGTGGGGAGCGAGCCCTTCAGGAGAAGATAACAGACTTCTTCGAACGAGGAATTCGGTGCGAGGTCGTGAATGTTGTAGCCACGGTAGATGAGCTTGCCGGAAGGGTCAACGTCGCTGATATTAGTGCGGTCGAAGTATACGTCCTTGAGGCCCTTCTTGAGCTCCACCTTCTGTTCTAGGGTCATTTATCGGTTCCTGACACTGTTAGTGGCTCCGCGGAGCACGGGAATTCTAACACCTTGCCAATAGTGTGTCAAGAATTCGCCGTTAGCCGTCAACGGCGAGGCCATGGCGTCCGTGGGTCGCAGCCACTCCTCTTCCAAGGGCCTTGAGGGTGTCTAATATTTGTACAATTTTCTTCGCAACCAATAGGAGTAGTTAATTTATTCACAATGTTTGACGCGCTATCGGCGCGCGATTAAAATAGCCGTTGCGGGAGGCCGCAACGCTCACTTTTCGGCGGCCATAGCATGGCGCCGCATGCGAACATCAGCAGCGGGATGATAAGTTGACGGAAAAGCCGGTGAATTCGAACGAAGTACCCGATGTCGTAGCGCTAAGGCTCCCCATGTATGTCAGGGTCCTGACGCAGCTACGCGACTCCGGTTACGACGTTGTCAGCTCGCAGCAGCTTGGGGGCCTGCTCCAGATGACCCCCGCCCAGATTCGCAAGGACCTGAGCTACTTCGGCAGGTTCGGCAAGCAGGGGCGCGGGTACAACGTGCAGTTCCTGCGCGAGGAGCTGCGGCAAATACTTGGTCTTGACCGCAAGTGGCCCGCCTGCCTTATCGGCGTCGGCCGCCTTGGCCAAGCCATCATCAACTACCCGGGCTTCGTTCCTGAGGGCTTTAACGTAGTAGCCGCATTCGACAGCGACCCCGAGCAGATCGCCCGGCCGATAGGCGGCATACTCGTGCGGCCTATGGAAGACCTTGAGCAGGCGATCCGGGAGAGCAACATCACGATCGGCATCGTCGCCGTTCCGGCACGCGAGGCGCAGAAGGTAATCGATCAACTGATCAACGCGGGTGTGCGCGGAATCCTGAACTACGCCCCCATTGCCCCCAAGGTCTCGATGGACATTGTGATCCGTAACATAGACCCTGTCCTCTCCCTCCAGTCGATGACCTTCTACCTGATGCACGAAGACGCGATCCCAATAATCCGCCGGTAGACCATCTACAGCCTTCATGCCGGGCCGGACCCGGCCACCTGCCTGAACACGATGTAAGAGTAGATGATCGACCACGCCGCCGCAGCGCCCAGCGGGACCAGGATAAACAGCCACGCTGCTTCCCCAAAGAGTGACCCAGCTACCGCGATTATGCCCGCCGCCTTGAACACCCTTGCGCCCGCCTGGTGGGTCCGGTCCCATACGGCATCACTGCTGAGAGTCCACGGCGTCCGGATGCCGATGAAGTAGTTGCGCTTGACGTGTTGCAGCAGGGTCCCAATGTAAAAGACGAGCAGTCCCGCGCCCAGCGGCAGGATGATGTTGAAGTCCAGCTTCGTCCCTGCGTTCCAGAGTATGACCACCACGTGTACGGCAAGCAGGTAGACGAGAAACGTCAGGATGAAGCGGTCATATTGCGGGCGAAATTTTGCGATGTTTGCCTTGAGCGGATCCATTTTCGGGATAAGGGCAAAAAGTCCAGCCAGGAGGAGCATCGCCACGGGTAGTATGAGAAGGCCGGGCAGCTTCGCCATTTCGCCGTCCACCTCCCCCGCAGGGTTCCAATGGGAAGCGACCCTGTCCGGCGCGAATGGGTAGTATACGGCGCTGATCAGGAACGCCGCAGCAATAGCGGTGAAGATGCCAATGGTGACGACTCTCTGATGCGCCATATCACCCTCCTGCAAGCTCATTCCAATCTCATGCTAGCTCATGGGTGATGGTCGTTCAAGTTTCCGGTGTTACATTTCGGCGGAACGGGGCAGAGCGGCGCAAAAAACGTACGGGGCCGCATCTGCGGCCCCGTATGGATCAAAATCACGAAAGGTTGCGACGGCCTAAGCGGACCCGGGCCGGGAGTTATCCCCGCGGTCGCTTCGCGAGCGGCGCTGGGCTACCTTGAGGCGAATCTGCGACCGCCGGATGGCGGCGAGGGCCTTTTCGAGATCGGCGTCGCTCCCGGCGTGGGCGATGCTCTCCTGGGCCTTCTTGAGGGCCTCCTGGGCACGGGCAGCGTCGATCTCGTCCGCGCGCTCCACGGCGTCTGCAAGGATGACGATCTTGTCGCCGATGACTTCAAGGAAGCCGCCGGTAATCGCCATGTATGTCTCTTTACCCTCTTTGATGAGGCGTATCTCACCGGGCTTGAGCATAGTGAGAAGCGGCGCGTGCTTCGGCATGATCGCCAGCTCGCCCTCTACGCCGGGCGCGACGAGAACGTTAACGCTGTCGGAGTAGACGAGCTTCTCCGCAGTCACTATTTCGAGCTTGATTGTTGCCATACAGAATCCCTCACCCGACGCCCAGAGCGGCGTCGACCTCTCCCGCAAAGCCGGGAGAGGAAAGAAACAAACTTAGCCCTTGAGCATCTTTTGACCTTTTTCGATGGCCTCGTCGATCGTCCCGCACATGTAGAAGGCCTGCTCCGGCAGAGTGTCGTGCTTGCCGTCGAGGATCTCGCGGAAGCCGCGCACCGTCTCCTTGACCGGGACGTAGCGGCCCGGGCGGCCGGTGAACTGCTCGGCAACGAAGAACGGCTGCGTGAGGAAGCGCTGAATCTTGCGCGCTCGGGCCACGGTGGCCTTGTCTTCCTCGGAGAGCTCTTCGATACCGAGAATCGCGATGATGTCCTGGAGCTCGCGGTACCTCTGAAGCACCTTCTGGACGCCGCGGGCCACATCGTAGTGCTCCTGGCCGACGACGGAAGCCTCCATGATGCGGGAGTTTGACGCGAGCGGGTCAACCGCCGGGTACAGGCCCTGCTCCGAGATTGCGCGGTCGAGCGAGATAACGGCGTCCAGGTGGCCGAACGTCGTTACGATGCCGGGGTCGGTATAGTCGTCCGCAGGCACGTAGATGGCCTGGAAGGAGGTGATCGAGCCGCTCTTGCTGGAGGTGATGCGCTCCTGGAGCGCGCCCATCTCCGTACCCAGCGTGGGCTGGTAACCCACGGCGGAGGGCATGCGACCCAGCAGCGCCGAGACCTCCATGCCTGCAAGAATGTACCTGTAGATGTTGTCGACGAAGAGCAGTACGTCCTGGCCCTTGGTCTCCTTGAAGTACTCCGCCATCGTCAGGCCGGTAAGAGCGACGCGGGCGCGGATGCCCGGAGGCTCGTTCATCTGGCCGAAGACGAGCACTGTCTGCTTGATAACTCCGGACTCCTGCATCTCGTGCCAGAGGTCGTTGCCCTCGCGGGAGCGCTCGCCCACGCCGGCGAACACGGACACGCCCTTGTGCTCGGTGCCGATGTTGCGGATGAGCTCCTGGATGATGACCGTCTTTCCTACGCCCGCGCCGCCGTACGCGCCGACCTTGCCGCCCTTAGTAAAGGGGGTCATGAGGTCCAGCACCTTGATGCCTGTCTCCAGCACCGAGACCTTGGTAGCCTGGTCCTGAAAGCTAGGGGCGGGCCTGTGAATGGGCCAGTTATCGGTAGAATCGATCTCTTCAAGGCCGTCCAGCGTCTGGCCGAGGGCGTTGAAGAGGCGGCCGAGGGTGGGCTGGCCTACGGGAACGGCGATGGCCTTGCCGGTGTCGGTCACGACGGCGCCCCTCGTGAGGCCGTCCGTCGAGCCCATTGCAAGGCAGCGCACCCAGTTGTTGCCGATGTGCTGCTCAACCTCGAGGACCAGCTTTTCGCCGTTGATCACTGTCTCAAGGGCGTTGTAGATGCCCGGCATGGCTTCGGCGGGAAACTCCGCGTCTACCACCGTTCCGATTACCTGTGTGATTGTTCCCGTTGCCATTCTTTTACCTCTTATCCCTGTATCGCCGCGGCGCCGCCGACGATGTCGAGGAGCTCCTTGGTGATGCTGTCCTGGCGGGCCTTGTTCATTATGATTGTCAGCTCGCCGATCATATCGTTCGCGTTGTCGGTTGCGTTGCGCATCGCCACCATGCGGGCGGACTGCTCGCTGGCGACCGATTCGAGCACGGCGTGGTAGACCTGCATCTCGATGTAGCGCGGCAAGATCTGGTCCAGCACGAACTCGGCGCTCGGCTCATATATGTACCCAACGGCGTCCCGAGTATTCAGCTTGGCCGGAACAACCGGCAGCAGCGGCACGATGACCGGCTTTTGTACGGTCGTGTTCACGAAGTCGGCGTAGGAGAGATAGACCGCGTCCACCTTCTCTTCCGTGTAGAGCTGTGTCAGGATGCGGACCATCGGCGTGACCGAAGCGATCGACGGCCTCTCGCCCAGGTCCGTGAAAACGGCCTTGACGTTTTGTCCGTAGCGGACCATGAAGTCGCGGCCCTTCTTGCCGACCGCAACCACTTCCACCCCGACGTTCGCCTGCTTCTGGTTGAGAAGGAACTGCGCGCCGGACTTGTTGATGTTTGTGTTCAGGCCGCCCGTGAGGCCGCGGTCGGGCGTGATGTGCAGGATAGCGCCGTTCTTGATTGGACGTGTCCGGAGAAGGGGGTGCAGGTCCTTGCCCTCCTCCCGCGGCTGTGCGGCGAGGTCTGCGAGGAGGTCCCACATTCTCTCCGAGTACGGCCTGCCCTTGATGGCCATATCCTGCGCGCGCTTCATCTTGGAAGCGGCGATCATGGACATCGCCTTCGTTATCTTGGCTGTATTCTTTACGCTCCGGATGCGGAGCCTTAACTGCCGTACACTGGCCATCTAACTACCTATGTTTTCGGTCTTCGGCTGTTCCGCCCTGGTTTTGTCTCCCCCTCGATTGGGGGAGATGTCAGCGCTCTGGCTGAAAGAGAGGGTGTTGCCTTTACTCGGCCGTTAGCTGTCTGCTAAACAGGCACCGTCGCCTTGAAGTCCGTCAGCGCCTTCTTGAGCATTCCCTCGATCTCGGGGGTGATATCCTTCACATCGGCGATCTTCTTCAGCACTTCGGCCTGCGTCGACGACATGTAAGAGTGCAACGCCTTCTCGAACGCCTGGACCTTCGAGACTTCGACATCGTCCAGGAAGCCGTTGATCAGGGCGAACAGGATCGAGATCTGCTGCTCCAGCTTGAGCGGCGCGTTCTGGGGCTGCTTCAGCACCTCAACCGCGCGCTGCCCGCGCTCCAGCTGGGCCTTTGTAGTCCGATCCAGGTCGGCGGTGCCGAACTGCGCGAAGGCCGCGAGAGAGCGGTACTGCGCGAGCTCCAGGCGCAGGCGGCCTGCCACCTTTTTCATCGCCTTGGTCTGGGCCGAGCCGCCCACACGAGAGACGGAAAGACCGGCGTTAACGGCAGGCCTGATGCCGGCGTTGAACAGCTCGGGCTCAAGGTAAATCTGGCCGTCCGTAATCGATATTACGTTTGTCGGCACGTATGCGGACACGTCCCCGGACAGAGTCTCGATTATCGGAAGGGCCGTCACGGAGCCGCCGCCCTTCTCCTTCGATAGGCGGGCCGCGCGCTCCAGGAGGCGGCTGTGCAGGTAGAAAACGTCGCCGGGATAAGCCTCGCGGCCCGGCGGACGGCGAAGCAACAGCGACATCTGGCGGTACGCCCAGGCATGCTTCGAAAGGTCATCGTACATTATCAGGACGTCCTTGCCCTGGTTCATGAAGTACTCCGCAATCGCGGAGCCCGTGAACGGGGCGAGGTACTGCATAGACGCAGGATCAGACGCGTTAGCCGCAACGATGACCGTGTACGGCATGGCGCCCTGGCCCTCCAGGAGGCCCAGCGTCTGCGCGACCTTACCGGCCTTCTGGCCGATGGCGACGTAGACGCAGAGAAGTTTGCCACCCTTCTGGTTGATGATCGCGTCCGTGCAGATGGTCGTCTTGCCGGTGGAGCGGTCGCCGATGATCAGCTCGCGCTGGCCGCGTCCGACCGGGATCATTGCGTCCACGGCCTTGATGCCGGTCTGTACGGGGACGTTCACGGCCTGGCGGGAGGCGACGTCCGGGGCCCCGATCTCCACAAGACCTGTCTGGCTGGTCTTGATAGGACCTTTGCCGTCGATAGGAGCGCCGAGCCCATTCACCACCCTGCCCAGCATCGCTTCGCCCACGGGAACTGAGGCCAGCTTGCCTGTCGCCCGGACTTCCGAGCCTTCCTTAATGAGCTTGTCATCACCAAGGACGACAACGCCGACGCTGTCCTCTTCGAGGTTAAGGGCCATGCCGGTTACGCCTCCGGCGAACTCAACGAGCTCATTCGAGCCGACGCCCGACAGGCCGTGCACGCGGGCGATACCGTCACCCACAGACACAACTGTGCCCACGTCCACCATGCTAACGCCGCGTCCGAACTCTTCGATCTGCTTCTTGATGACGGACGCTATGTCTTGTCCTCTGACTGCCATTGTCTGCCTCCCTGGGACCCTTCTCTGTGTCTCTCCTCGACAGGAGAGATGCCCGCCGCGGCGGACCGAGAGGGTGTTGCCTTCGGCTTGCTTACCCGACCAGCTCGCGCCTCATGTCGCTGAGACGCGTCCTGACGCTGCCGTCTATTACGCGGTCCCCGACCCTGGCGATAATCCCGCCGAGGATCGATGGGTCCACGACAGTGGAAATCTTGATCTCTTTGCCAATTATGCCCTTGAGAATAGCCGCCAGCTTCTCCGCTTCGTCCTTCTTGAGAGGCACGGCCGTGATGACGGTGGCCTGCTCAATGCCGCGGTGCGTATCGACGAACTTTGAGTATTCATCGAGGATATCGGGCACCGTGCCGGCCAAGCCTCGAGTGGACAGGAGCGCCAGAAGGTTCACGGCCAGCGGGCTGACCGCATCTCCCAGCGCCGCCCTGACCGCCTCCACATTCTTTTCAGCGGCATGCCCAGGCGCGTCGAAGTGCGACGCGGCGTTTCCTTCGCTGATGATGGACGCCAGCACGCGCAGGTCTTCCGACCAGTGGTCGAGGCTATTTTGCTCCAGTGCGAGCTGGAAGATCGCCTGGGCGTAGCGCTTTGCCGAAACGGATCGTGGCATTACGATTTACCTGATCTTGTGGGTCCGTCTCCGTCCGGGCCGAATGTACGGCCCGGAAGAAGACGACAAATGCGTTCTTTACCACCGGCCGAAAGGCGACCGGCTGGAAACGGCCTGTTACTTCTTCGCGATGGTCACGCTGTCCATGAGGACCTTGTTGATAAGATCGCGATGGGCCTTTTCGTCAAGCGACTTCTCTACCACGCGCTCTGCCGCGGTGATAGCGAGGCCTGCGAACTGGCGGCGCAGCTCTTCGATGGCCGCGTCGCGCTCGCGCTGGATGTTGAGCTGCGCCTTGGCGCGCTCGGCTTCAATCTCCTGGCGCGCGCGGGCAAGCTCTTCGTCCCGGAACTTATCGGCAACTTCGCGCGCCTGGGCGATCATCGCCTGGCCCTCGTTCCTTGCTGCCTGTATCTGCCTTCGCATCTCTTCCTGAGAAGCGGCAGCCTCTGCCTTTGCCTTCTCAGCAGCCTCAAGTCCTTCCTTGATCCTGGCCGACCTGTTGTCCAGGGCCTTCAATAGAGGCTTGTACAGCAGGGAATACAGGACTACGAACAGGATTATGAAGCTTATTAACTGAGTAATAAGCTGTGGCAGGTTAATACCTAAGGCTTCCATACCCTCTCCTCAACCCTGATGGTCTTCTGCACCCACCACCACGTGCCGCACCCTTGGAGCAGACGGGCCACGACTATACGAAAATGATGATGATGGCCACGACCAGCGCGTAGATGGCGATGGCCTCAGCGAACGCGAGCGCGAGAATCATGTTCTGCTGGATGGGACCGGCAGCCTCAGGATTCCTGCCAATGGCATCCATGGCCCTGCCGGCGAGGATACCGATTGCCAGAGCAGGCCCAATGCCGCCAATACCTATGGCGATAGCAGCAGCTAACGATGCGAGTTCACCCGTAATATTCATCAAAGACTCCTTCCATCAAGGTCGTGGTTGAATCAACGGACCCTATTTTGGTGACCGAAACTAGTGGCGCCCTTCCGTGGCCTTCACTTCCCCGTGGCCGTGATCATCGCCGTGGGCGCCGTGGGCAATCGTCGCTCCGGTGGCGAACACCAGGGTAAGCATTGCGAACACGAAGCCCTGCACCAGGCCGACGAACAGTTCCAGGCCCAGGAACGGCAGGATACCCACGAGCGGGATCAGGAACGCCATTGCGATCAGCAGCACCTCGCCGGCGAAAATGTTCCCGAACAACCGGAAAGTGAAGCTTATTATGCGTGAGGTCTCCCCGATTATCTCAAGAAGGCCCACGAACAGCATTATCGGGCCGCCCTTCAAATTGATGTACTTGCCCGCATGGTTGAGCGGGCCAAGGATCCGGAAGCCCCAGAAGTGGACCATGAACATCGCTATGATCGCGATGGCGAGGGTGGTGTTGATGTCGGTATTGGCGCTGCGGAAAAACGGCGCAAGACGGCCGACCTTTTTGCCGGCGTATTCGCCGTGGTGCTCCTCGTATTCAGCAGCCGTAACTACGTTCGTGGGGTGCTTGGTAATGGGATCTATGCCGACCGATCCGAGAGGGAGCAAAGCCAGGAAGCCGTCGCCATCAAAGACCTGGAGGTGAATCTCGGACAGGTCTGCATGTTCGCCCCTCTTCTCGGCGGCCTCTTCAGCGTGGTGGATGACATCGTCCGCCGGCTCAAACCAGCCTATGCTTCCGTAGCCGGGGAGGATGCCGAGCCAGTTTGAGACGGCCACAAAAAGAAAGATGGTCATGACCAGGGGGAAGAACCTGCGGACCCTGCCCTTGTCATGACCGGTAACGTTATCTGCGAGATTGAGGAAGAACTCGAAAAGTACCTCGAAGAAGCCCTGCAGGCGGCCCGGGACTTCCTTGACTTTGCTTCGCGCCAGAAGCGCCAGGACAGTGAGAAGCAGGATGGTCACCCACGTGGCAACCATGGTGTTGGTTATCTTGAAGCCTGCGATGGCCTTCGGCCAGGCGGGCTCTGCTGCAAGCTGGATGTGCGAAAGGGGAGCGCCGATAAAGCCCGCCCCGAACTGGGCGCCGAGCGCGCCGCCGGCGACGCCAAGAAGGCCCATGATCATGATGGCAAGGAGCAGGACGATTACTTTTGGGTTTGCAAGAAGCTTCACTCGCGCTTGCTCTTCTTCCTATCCTTCTTCTTGTACTCCTGGGCGGAGGCCGCCAGCACCGTCCGGAGCATCCGGAACATGCCGATCATGGCGAACGCAATCCCCAGCCCAAGACACACCAGCGTCAGCAGCGGCCTAGTATCCAGCGACCTGTCCAGGAGATACCCCAGCAGGGCGCCGCCCGCTATGCAGAGGGCGATGTACATTCCGATACCTAGTAGCCGGTAGGCGACTGCAAGCATCGCAAATGCTCCTCGGGAGGCCCTCCCGACAACGCTTGTGTATTCTATCACAATCAAAAACTGAAATTCAATTTGCTTTTGAAGATTGCCCTGCGCGGCTGTATAAAGCCGTTCAGGCAAAAAAAGGGCGACCCCGCCGGTGCGGGGCCGCCCTTTGAGGTGCGGGTCCTAACGCTCCCTGGCCTTGCCAGGGGGCTCCTTGAAGTCATCGAGGCTGTCAAGCTTCTGGATGAACTCACTGAACGCAGACAGGCTCTTGAGCTCGTCCTCGGTCATGGGCTTTTCCTTGCGCTCGGCTGGCGTGGGGACGACCGGCTTGCCGGTCTCCTCATCCATCTCAACCCCGGCCTTCTCCACGACAGTCTCGTCTGCGAAGATCGGGGCGTCGGTGCGGACCGCAAGCGCAATGGCGTCGCTGGGGCGGGAGTCCACCTCGAGAGTGGCACCGTTATGCTGGACCACAATCTTGGCGTAAAACGTGTCGTTCTTGAGGTCAGATACGACGATCCTGCTCACGGTAGCGCCGAGCGTGGCTATCACGGAGCGGAGCAGATCATGAGTCATGGGGCGCGGGACGGGGACATCCTGCAGTTTGAGGGCTATGGAGTCAGCTTCGGGCGGGCCTATCCAGATCGGGAGGTATCGGTTAGTCTCCTTTACACGAAGAATCACCACCCGCTGGTAGTTCAGGAGGCTGACCCGGATGCTGTCTATGGTCATCTCAAGCATTAACCGCTTCCTCCTCACCAACACTTACGTTCATTGTATGTCCGACCTATTGGGGTGTCAACGAAGGGGTCCCGCCGTGTCTTTGCTCAGTGATATTGTCAGTAGGTAACTGCTCAGTGAATATGTCAGTCCATGAGAGGACTACATTTGACCGAGCGAGAAGCGAAGAGAGCACAGATACTGAACCTTGTTC
>Ga0194132_10009632_pt1 | contig 13194 bp, 11 predicted proteins | sample TA2KigOf80mmetaG_FD_148612 | JGI IMG/M metagenome (GOLD analysis project Ga0194132, IMG submission 148612) | Freshwater microbial communities from Lake Tanganyika, Tanzania - TA2015054 Kigoma Offshore 80m | ecosystem: Environmental > Aquatic > Freshwater > Lake | place: Tanzania: Lake... | reverse complement strand
CTGAACAGCATCCTGATCCAGAGCGCGACCTCGAACGAATTCCGGGGGCGCATCAGCAGCATCATGCTGTTCGAAGACGGCATCGAGTCGCTGGGGATCTTCGCGATCGCCGTGCTGGCATCGGTCATTGGTCCGCAGTGGCGCTCGGGCTGGTCGCGGTCTCGATGCTTGCCATCGCCTTCAGCATGTGGGCGCTGATGCCTCTGTACCGCCATCTGCAATAGACCACCGGGTCAAGCCCTACGATGCGCGTCCCAGCGTCACATCGAGGAGGTTGCCCCATGCCACGTCTCGCCCCGCTCGACCTTGCCAACCTCACACCGGAGCAGAAGGAAGTCGCGGACGCGATCATGAGCGGGCCGCGGGGAGGCCTCCGCGGGCCGTTCGAGGCGTGGCTGCGCTCCCCGGTCCTGGCCGACCGTGCGCAGAAACTGGGCGAGTTCTGCCGGTTCCACAGCAGTCTCCCGAAACACCTGTCCGAATTCGCGATCATCCTGACGGGAAAGCACTGGAAGGCGCAGTTCGAGTTCTACGCGCACGCCCGGCTGGCCGTGGAGGCCGGCCTCCCGCGTGAGACCGTCGAAGCCGTCCGCACCGGGGCGACGCCCGCATTCCGTGATGATGCCGAGCGTGCGGTCTACACGTTCGTGACCGAGTACTTCGCGACAAACCGGGTGTCTGACGCCACCTACCGGCAGGCGCTGGCGGTCCTGGGCGGGGAGCGGGGCGTCACCGACCTGATCGGGGTCGTGGGCTACTACGGGCTGGTGTCGATGACGCTGAACGTCTTCGACGTGGGGTTGCCGGAGGGCGAACCGCTCCCGCTGGCCTAACGGCGGCGATCTCCGCCGCCGCCCACGCCGCCGCCCATGTCGATGTCGTCGTCCGGCTCAGGGCCCTCCAGCGCATCCCGCTCGGCGTCGCTGAGCTCTCGGCGCACGGGCTGTCCGAATCCCCCACCGGCCCCGCCGGGGGCAGGCGCCAGCGCGCCGCGCCGCATGACCGCGAGCGCCGCATCAAACTCTGCGCGCCCTTCCGCGTCAAGCGGTTCGTCATTGTCGGAAAGTTCCGGTCCGGCCTCGTAGGCGTCGTCGCCGCCGTCGTCGTCGTCATCGATGTCTGCCCCGGCGCCGGCGTTGCATCCGGCGTGTTCAAGCCGGAGTTTGTTCAGGTCGTTGTAGGCTTGGGTGGCCTCGGCCGTATCGGCAGGTACTATTCCTTCGACGTAGTCCGCCCAGGCCTGGATGTGGCCGATCTGCATGTCGCCGGCAGTGCCGAGAAGGCCACAGCGCCCGCAGCGTGCCCACAGCAACTGCCGGCCATCAGGGTCCGCCCCACGCTGGATGTCGGCAGGGGCCATGCGCGCGATGATGGCGTCTTTCACGTCATCATAGAAATTCGGGCGTCCGAAACCGGCGCGCGTGTAGGGCGTGCCACCGACGTGGGCCGGGGCCCCGGCCGAGAGGGCCGGCGCATAGCCGGCGCGGAAGCGCTGGACGGGCTGCTGATTGGCCGGCAACCGTTGTGCCGCCAGCGCGCGGGCCGCGGCGCGGTTTCCCGCCGTTTGTCCGAGCGCCAGAATCCGGTTGAACCCGGGCGCAGGGGCGTTGCCGGATTCGCCCTCCGAGGTCCCTTGCTCCGGGGTTGCGGCCGCCTTCGACCCGCGTCGCGCCGACGCTCGCTCTGCCATGCGCCGAGGGTATCGGCGGATTCTGACAGATCTCTCGCACGCTTTGCGCCGGCGAGCGGCGGCTCCCCAAGACTTGAATCAGGGGTGTAGCATCCCGCGTTGGAATCACGAATGACGTGAAGGGGGTAGGCATGGGCGCTCTTGACGGGGCCGTTGTCGTCATTACCGGGGCCGGGCGTGGCATTGGCCGCGCGTCTGCGCTGGCTGCGGCGGCGGAAGGCGCGACGGTCGTCGCCGTGGACAGCGGCGTTGAACTCGATGGCAGTGGGGGCAACCCCGCCATCGCCGAGGCCGTGGCGAACGAAATCAAAGCTCGGGGTGGCAAGGCCGTCGGCGTCGCCGCCGATGTCGCCACCATGGCGGGTGCAGAGGCCGCGATCCGCGCGGCGCTGGACGGCTTCGGCAAGCTGGACGGTCTCGTCTGCGCCGCTGGCATCCGGCGCGACACGCCGATCTGGCGGATGACGCAGGAGGACTTCGAGTCGGTCGTCACCGGCAACGCGAAGGCCTCGTTCAACGTGATCAAGCTCGCGTCGATCGCCATGCGCCAGAACCGCTATGGCCGCATCGTCATGTTCGCCTCGGACGCCGGCCTCGGCTCCGTGGGTGCGTCCAACTACGCCGCGGCGAGCGAGGGCCAGATCGGCCTCTCCCGCACCGTCGCGCGCGACGTTGGCCGCTACGGCGTGACCTGCAACGCGATCTCGCCACTGGCGCGGACGCGCATGTTCGGGGGCGCGTCCGAGGAACTACGTCCGCCGGCGGGCGTGGTTTCCGCCGAGGAGATGGCCGGCCTCACGCCGCCCATGCCGCTTCAGACGTGGGAGGGCTCTGGCCACCCGGACGACCCGGAGAGCGTGGCGCCGCTGGTCTGCTACCTGCTGTCGAGCGAGTCCGAGAATGTGAACGGTCAGCTGTTCGGGGTGCGCGGAGGCGAGGTCTACCTCTACTCCTACCCGCAGATTGAACGACAGATCCTGTCGTACAACCGCCGCTTCACCATGGACGAGATGGACGAGCAGATGCCGCGGACCGTTGCGAACGGCGCCGCTAGCCCGCTGCGATAGCGCGAGACGAGGAGAACTGAGATGGGTAACCGACTCGAAGGCCGCGTGGCGGTCCTTACCGGCTCCGGGCGCGGCATCGGCCGCGGCGTAGCGCTGCAGATGGCGGCGGAGGGCGCGAAGGTCGTCGTCGCCGACTTCGGCGGCAACCTGGACGGGTCCGGCAACGACGCCGGTCCGGCCGACAGCGTTGTCAAGGAGATCCGCGCGATGGGCGGCACCGCTATCGCGCACTACGGCGATGTCTCCAAGTTCGCCGACGTCCAGGACCTGGTGAACACCACCCTGAAGGAATTCGGGCGGCTGGACATCATGTGCCACGTCGCCGGCATCCTGCGCGACCGCATGGTCTTCAACATGGCGGAAGAGGAGTGGGATGCCGTCCTGGCAGTCCACCTCCGCGGTGCGTACAACTGCGTCCGCAACTCCATCGAGCCGATGATCAAGCAGCGGTACGGACGAATCCTGATCTTCTCGTCAGGGTCAGGCCTCGGCTCCACCGGCCAGGCGAACTACTCCGCGGCGAAGGAAGGCGACGTCGGCTTCGCGCGAGCGCTCTCGCGCGAACTCGGCCCGTTCGGCATCACCGTGAACGCGATCTACCCGGGTGGCAACACCCGCATGACGCAGTCGATCCCGGACGCGGCGAACCAGATCCGTGCCGCCGCCGGCATCCTCCGCGCGGGCGGGACTCAGAGCAACCCGACCGCGGCGCCCGAGGGCGCGACGCCTCGTGACCCGGAGAACAACGCTCCCCCGGTCACCTGGCTCTGCACCGAGGCTGGCGGAGCGGTCAACGGCCAGGTGATCGGCACCTCCGGCTGGCAGGCCTCGCGCTACAGCCAGCGGCACGTCATTCGCAGCATCCACCAGCCCCGCTTCTGGACCGTCGCCGAATTGGCGAAGGCCGTCCCGGAGCAGTTGCTCGCCGGCATCCCGAACCCGGCGCCGAAGCTGCAGCCGAAGGAAGGCGCGTAGCCTTCCGGCCTCGCCACAGGCGAGCAGAAGATACGGCCGCCCGTTTGGGCGGCCGTATCGGTTTGTCTATCAAGGGCTCGGCTACGTCCCCAGCAGTCCGCGCACGAACTGCTGGGTCGCCGCCGTGTGCGCGTAGTTCACCTCGCGGTCGACCTCGTAGTACGGCTTCCCGGGCTGGCCCACTCCGTCCTTCTCGAAGGGCTCGACGTCCGTGCGAGCGCTGTTCGTCAGCAGGTGCTGCGCCATCAGCGCCTGCCCCCCGCGCGTGAGGACCCAATTCAGGAACAGTCGCGCGGCGGCGGGGTGTGCCGTGTTGTTGAACACGAGCAGCCCCGTCCCTGACACGAAGTCCGTGTCCGGCAGGTCGAGGAACCTGATGTGCCCCGCCTCGCCCCGGGCGCGGTACGGCTGCAGCGACCTCGGCCGCACGCCCAGCGCGATCGGGTGGCTTCCGCCCACGAGGGCATCGATAAGGGCGTTCCCGCCGCCGAGCGCCGGGCGCTGGTCGACCAGCAGCCCCTTCACGACATCATTGCCATGCTGCTTCGCGACGTTCGAGGCGGAGGCGAGGCCGGTCCCGAGGCGAGGATCGGAGGTGATGACCTTCCCGCGCCACTTCGGGTCCAGCAGGTCGCGTGCGCTCGTGATCTCGCCGTCCTTCACTACCCGCGAGTCGACGGCGTAGGCGTGCTGCACCTGGAACTCCCAGCCGAAACAGAACTGTCCGCGCGTGTCGAGGAACCGCGAGGTAAATCCCCCACGCCATGCCGCGTCGTCAGTGACGTCGGGACGGAAGACGAGGGGACGGAGCGTAGCCCAAAAGCCATCCTTCAGGCCGTCCACGATCGCCGGCTCAGGCTGGAGGAAGCCGAGGTCGTACGTGTAGCGGCCGGAACGGCGCTCGGAGCGGACTCGGTCGAGCCAGGAGTTAGAGGACTCGGTGTAGACCTGCACGTCGATGCCGGGGAACGCGGCCTGGAACTCCGTGGTCACGCGCCGATAGCCGCCCTGGCCCCGCACCAGGATGAAGAGCGTGGCCTCGCGGTTCGCCTCGCTGACGAGCGCCTCCCAGTCCTGCCGTGCTGAAGCGTTCCCGGAGAAGGGTGTCGAGACGATGCGCGGACCGGCCGCCGGGGGCAGCTGGTCGCCGCCGAAGAACCGGTCGCGTCCGAACGCGGCGGCCGTCGCGCCGGCGGCGGCCGTCCCCGCCAGTCCGATGAACGCCCGTCGCCCGAGTTTCATCGATATGCCCTCGCTCTAACGACCGAGAGACAAATTTATCGCACAACGCCTACCGCTGGAGGACGACGCCGGCTTCGACGAGGGTGGCCACCTCTGGCGCGGGGAATCCCGCCTCGACCAGCACTTCGGCTGAGTGCTCTCCCAGGGCAGGTGCGGCACGCTGTACGACAGTGGGGGTTTTCGACATCAGCACGGCCGGGCCGACCACGCGCTGTGGCCCGGTGACGGTGTGCTCCGCGTCCCACATCACCTGCTCCGCCACAACCTGGAGGTCATCCGCCATCACCTCGGGCATCCGCACGGCTGACACCGGCACGCCCGCCGCGTCGAAGTCACGTACCCATTCGTCCGCGGAGCGCTCGAGGAACCGCGCGCGGAAGCGGCGCTTCCACTCGTGCGCGCGCGCCACGCTCTCGGGCGCCATCGCGTCGTAGTCCGGGTCGTCGCTGTCCTCCTCGGGGAATCCGAGGACGCGTCGCATGCCGTCCCGGTTCTGCTTCGTCAGCGCGCCGAGCACGACTGCGCCGTCGCGGGCTCGGTACCCGCCGTAGTACAGCCGGAACGCGGCGCGCGACGTCTGCCGGTCTTTCCGCACGCCCAGCATGGCGTCGTATGGTTGGCCGGCGGCGAGGGCGGCCTCCGCTGCCTCCAGCAACGGGTCGCGCAGCACCGCGTCACTCACCGGCTCCCGCATCACGGCACCCGCCTGGATGAACAGCGCCGTCCGCAGGAGCGAGGTGCTGAGGTACTGTCCCTCCCCGGTCCGCTCCCGGTGGTAGAGCGCCATCCCGACACCCATTGCCGCCGCGAACCCGGAGACGATGTCCGCGATCGGGATCGAGATCAGGTCGGGCGCGCCGTCCTCGTCCACTTTGGCGTCCGTCACCATCAGGCCGGAGTATGCCTGCGCCACGATGTCCGAACCGGCGCGCCGCGCTTCCACGCCGCTCTCGCCGAACCCGGTGTTCTGCCAGTAGATGAGGTCTGGTCGGGCCACCCGCAGCGTCTCGTACCCCAGCCCGAGCCGCTCCGCGACCCCCAGGCGGTAGTTGATCAGGACGACATCCGTACGGGGGATCAAGCGCCGGATGAGGTCCTGCCCGCGCGGGTCGTGCAGGTCTACCACCAGCGAGCGTTTGCCGCGGTTCAGTGCCTGGAACCCTTTGCCCTCGTTGGGCACGACCGCCGCCGTGCGTCGTGTCTGCTCGCCCTCCAGCGGCTCCACCTTCACCACGTCCGCGCCGAAGTCGGAGAGGTTCACGCCGCACACTGGCGCGGCGACGATCTGCGAAAACTCCAGCACCCGCACCCCGGACAGTGCCCCGCCCGTCATGCTCGGCACCTTCCTCGCGCGATCCCCGCGCGCAGGCAGCGAGCATACACGCACCGCCGTCCGCGCTCGTGTCTCCTCTCACGATCCAGACCACGCGTTCAGGCATAACGTACGTGAACTCGGGTCGGTGCTTTGCACCGTGGAACAGGACGGGCCGCCTTTCGGCGGCCCGGATCACCCAATGCAGGAGCGAGTGCTACTTCTTCTTGCGTGGCGCGCGTGTGCGTTGCTGCAGCACCCACGAGTTCTTGCCCTTGTTCTCGACCAGACCTTCGCGACGCATCGCGTACAGCGTCGTCTGCACGCTTCCGCGCGGGTTCGTCGAGCGTGGTGCGCGGCCGGACCGCGCCAGCACTTCGAGGATACGGCTGATGTGCAGCCCCCCCGTGTGCGAGCGCAACGTCTCGATGATCGCCGTGCGCAACGCGCCCCGCGGCAGACGGCCCTCGCCGCCTTCCGCCTGGGCACGTCCGTTCTTTAGAGTCGGCTCGGGGCCCGTGGGTAGCCGCGATTCAAGGTGCGTCAGGGACTGGAGGACTTCGTCGATCTCCGCCACGCGGGCGCGAAGGTCGGTGATGCGCCGTTCGATCGCGACCAGCTCCGATGTGAGAGCGGAGCGGGCTGTGCGGATGCCATCCGGCATGGGTCTCGGCCTCATACTTCTCTACCGTTGGGTGCCGCGGGCGTCGGTCGCCCGCGTCCGTGCCTCGCGGAACGTAACAACGATATCTCGTCTTGCTGCAATGTGCTTCCAGTGAAAGGCGCGGTGCCGTCGGACAATGCACGTGATTTGAGTGCCGATTCCAGCGGCTCACCCCCCTACCATGCACCGTATGCTGGATTCGGGCACCCTCTCACCACAAGAACGACGTCGCGCAGAGGCGCTTCCGACCGCAGCGCTCCTCGTTGCCCTCAGCGCGATCGCGCCGCTGACGGTGGATATGTTCCTGCCCTCCCTCCCCACGATGGCCGATGAATTTGCCGCGAGCGAGTCCACGCTGCAGCTCGCCGTGACGCTCTTCATCATCTCGTTCGCCGCATCCCAGCTCGTATACGGGCCTGCCTCCGACCGTGTCGGGCGACGCCCGGCCCTGCTTGCTGGCCTGGCCCTCTTCGTCGCCGGCTCGTTGCTCGCGCTCTCTGCCCGGTCAGTCGAGGTGCTGCTGGCGGGTCGCGTCGTGCAGGGCCTCGGTGGTGGCGCCGGCCCGGCGGTCGCACAGGCGGTCGTCCTGGATATCTACGGTCGCCAGCGGGCCGCGCGTGTGCTGTCGTACATGGCGATCGCGTTGCCGCTCGCCCCTGCGATCGCGCCGATCTTCGGCGGCTTCCTGCACGACGCCTTCGGGTGGCACTCAGTCTTCGTCACGCTGGCCGCCATCGGTGTCTTGCTGACGCTGGCGTACGGGTTCGGCATCCCTGAGACGCGGCCTAGGCGCGCGCCGGGGACGAGCGGCCTCGGTGGGCTGATGCGCGACTACCGGACGATCTTCTCCAGCCGCACCTATCTCGCCTACGCCGCTGTCATGGGGCTGATGTTTGGCGGGCAGCTGGTGTTCATCTCCTCCTCCTCGTTCGTCCTGCAGGAGGAGTTCGGACTGAGCGCCCAGTGGTTCGGCCTCTCGTTCGGGTTGGTGGCGCTCGGCATCATGGCGGGCGCGACGCTCTCCAGCCGCCTCGTCGTCCGCCTCCCTTCTCATCGCATCGTCTTGCTTGGCACCGGGATCTCCGCCGGTGCCAGTGCGCTGATGCTCGTCTGGGTCGCGGCTTCCGTGGCTGGCGGCGTCTGGTCTGTCCTCGTCCCCATGTTCGTGACAGCGGTCGGCCTCGGCCTCACCCGCCCGGCGGCGGTGGCGGGGGCGCTGGTCCCGTTCCCGCAGATCGCGGGTCTGGCCTCAGCGCTCCTCGGTTTCTCCCAGATGCTGATCGCCTCCACCTACAACATCGTCTACGGCGCGCTCGTCCCCGTCGGTTCGGACGCCCTCGTGACGGGTGTCGCCAGCAGCGTCGGTGCGGCCTTCCTCGCCGTCGTCGTCCTCCGTCCCCGCCCGGTTGAGGGCTGACCCTCCCCGCAGTCCTCGATGCCCTTGCCTCCGGCTGTACGCTCCGCCTCACATCACGCCCGTGTGGCGACCGGAGGACTCACCGTGGCCTACGAGAATCTGCTCTTCGACAAGCAAGACCACATCGGCCTCATCACCCTCAACCGCCCGGAGCAACTCAATGCGCTCAGCCGTGCCCTCCACGAGGAGACGCTCGCCGTCCTGGACGAGATCCAGCGGGATGACGACGTCCGTACCGTCGTGCTGACCGGTGCGGGGCGCGGGTTCTGTTCCGGCGCGGACGTGAGCAACCGGGCTGCGGATGGCAGTGTGCCTCTTCGCACCGAGGTGCCGAGCCAGACGGAGATGCTCGACGAATTCCACTGGGTCGGGGACCAGGCCCGCGCGTTCCACGGCCTCGACAAGCCGATCGTCGCCGCGGTGAACGGCGTGTCTGTCGGTGCCGGGATGAGCCTCGCGCTGGCCTGCGACCTGCGTATTGGTTCCGAGCGGTCGAGGTTCCGCACCATCTTCCTTGAGCGGAACCTGTCGCCGGACTCGGGCCTGTCATGGTTCCTGCCCCGGATCGTGGGCTACAGCCGGGCGATGGATCTCATCCTCACGAGCCGCGACGTCGGGGCAGACGAGGCGTACCGCCTGGGCCTGCTGGACCGGCTTGTCCCGCATGAGAGGTTGATGGAGGAGGCATTCGCAGTGGCGTATCAGATCATGCGCTGGCCGCCGGTCGCGGTCCGCGCGGCGAAGCGGGTGACGCAGCAGAATATGCACCTTCGCCTCGACGACGCCCTTCGCAACGAGACAGCCCACCTCGGATACGGCCGGAAGGCCACCAACGATGCGATTGAGGCCCGCTCCGCCTTCGTGGATAAGCGCCCGCCGCATTTCACCGGTACCTGATCGACTCTTTGGTCGGTGCGCCAGCTCCCGCTCCACGTTTGCCGGTCCACGCGGTACACCGCACTCTCTATCGAGGAGGTGAAGTGTGCCCGTCATCTTTCCGCACACGCGCATCGGGGCGGGCGTTCTACACGGTTGGCCCTGCGATGGCCCGATCACCTCGCCGTTCGGCGCGCGGGACATCGGGGCCCATGCCGAGGGGCATACGGGCGTCGATATCGCCGCCAGCGGGGGGACGCCGGTGTGCGCGCCCGCCGCCGGCCTCGTGCGCGATGTGTTCATCGACGTCCGCCGCGGGACTTCGTGGGATGCGTTCAAAGATGTGTTTGGCAATGCCGGGATCCTCGACCACGTCGAGGCCGGGTACGTGACGCTGTACGGCCACCTGCGAGACGGGCCGCTGGTGCGTGAGGGTCAGACCGTCGATGCCGGTGCGCGGCTTGGAGTGGTGGGGAGTACAGGCGCCTCGACCGGGCCGAATCTCCACTGGGGCATGGCGCCCAGACTGGATGGTGGGCAGCCCTCGTATCTGCCACGCCATGCGGTCGTCGACCCGCTGGGGTTCTGCCCCACCGACCTTTCCGTGCTCGCTGCCCGCCTCGAGGCGGTGGCGTCAGAGGTGTCGGCGATCGTTTCGGCGCTGCGTGTGCGGTAGCAGGGCGCGTCGCGGTCTGCGCTTGCCCTGCGGGGCCTCGTAGGCTCCAATGCTGGGAATTGGTGAAGGGCAGGAGGCCGCCGTGCCGGACGTGATCGTGGTGGGTGCCGGGAACGCAGCGATCTGTGCGGCGCTCGCCGCGCGCGAGGGCGGCGCGGATGTCCTCGTCCTGGAGAAGGCCGACGAAGCCGAGCGCGGCGGGAACACCTTCTTTACCGGCGGCGGATTTCGCTTCCCGTACAATGGGCTCGCTGAGATCCGCGGGCTGATCCCCGACCTGAGCGATGCCGAGGTCGACCGGATCGAGGTCGGCTCCTACCCCGCCTCGGCGATGCGCGACGACCTCTTCCGCGTGACCGAGGGACACGCTGACCCCACGCTCGTCGACCACCTGATCGAGAATGCCTACCCGACCGCGCAGTGGATGCGCGAATACGGCGGGATGCGCTGGGTGCTGATGTACAGCCGCCAGGCGTACGAGGTGGACGGCAAACTCCGGTTCTGGGGCGGGATGATTACCGAGGCGGTCGGCGGCGGCGCGGGCCTCTCTGACTCGCTGTTCGCCTCCATGGAGCGCCGAGGCATCGCCCTCCGCTACGGCGCGAAGGCGCAGGGCCTCGTTACCGACGACCGCGGACGTGTCACTGGCGTCCGCGTGAAGACTGTCGATGGCTTCGAGAACATCTCCGCCGGGGCGGTCATCCTTGCGGCCGGCGGGTTCGAGGCGAACGTGGAGATGCGCACGCGCTACCTCGGTGCTGGTTGGGAGATGGCGAAGGTGCGCGGCACGCGCCACAACACCGGCGACGCGATCAAGGCAGCCCTGGAGATCGGCGCGCAGTCGTGCGGCCACTGGTCGTCCGCGCACGCCGTGGCGTGGGACCTCAACGCCCCATCGACTGGTAACCGCCGCATCGGTGACCTCTACCAGAAGCATTCCTACCCGCTGGGCCTCATCGTCAACGTCCACGGCGAGCGATTCGTGGACGAGGGCGCCGACCTGCGCAACTACACGTACGCGAAGTACGGGCGCGAGATTCTGAGGCAGCCGCACAGCGTGGCGTTCCAGATCTTCGACCAGCAGACGGTCGGCCGCCTGCGTGACGAGTACCGCATCAAGGAAGTCACGAAGTCCGAGGCGATGACGCTTCCCGAACTCGCCGCGGACATGGGAATCGATGTGGGTGGCTTCGTCCGCACGATCGAGGCGTACAACAACGCCTGCCGCGAGGGCACCTACGACCCGTCCCGCCTCGACGGGCTGGGGACGGTCGGCATAGACCCGCCGAAGTCGAACTGGGCGTTGCCGCTCGACCAGCCGCCGTATGTCGCCTTCGCCGTTACCTGTGGCATCACGTTCACGTTCGGCGGCCTCCGCATCGAGGCGAAGAGCGCGCAGGTGCTGGACACCGAGGACCGCCCGATCCCCGGCCTGTATGCCGCCGGTGAACTCGTGGGCGGGCTCTTCTACCACAACTATCCGGGCGGGACCGGCCTGATGGCGGGCGCCGTCTTCGGCCGCACCGCGGGTGCGGCCGCCGCAAAGGCTGTCCGAGGCGGATAGCCGCGCCACGGTCCGACCGTGCCGTGAGTGAGGTCGAGCGATGGCGATGCGCGGCGGCGGAGGTGGTGGACGCCTGGCGGCCGCCCGCCCTGCAGGCGACCGCTCTGCGCTGCTGAGACGTACGGCCGGGATGTTCCGGCCCTATGTCTGGGCGCTGGCCGCGCTCGTCCTCCTGCTGCTGTCGACGACCGCGCTCGACCTCCTTGGCGTGCGACTGCTCGGGCAAATGGTCGACCGGATGGCGGGTGGGGCGACGCTCGGGAGCCTCGACCGGCTATTCGTGCTCTACCTCGGTGCGGTGCTCGGCTCCTCGCTGCTCGGCGTCGTGCAGTCGTTTGTCAACCAGGCGATCGGACAGGGCGTCATGCACCGGCTGCGGTCGAGCCTGCACGACCATCTGCTGAGGCTTTCTGTCCGCTTCTACACGTCGACCCGTACGGGCGAGATCGTCTCGCGCCTCTCGACTGACGTGAACGCGGTGCAGCAGGCGGTCACCGGGACGTTCACCGATTTCCTCGGCAACCTGTTCACGCTTGTGATCGCGTTCGGGATGATGTTCGCCATCAACGCGCGGCTCGCGCTGATTACGTTGCTGGTGCTGCCCGTGTGGGTGTATCCGACGATGCGTGTCGGGGCCCACATGCGCACGCTGATGCGCGAATGGCACGAGGAGCCGGCGAGGATGTCGAGCCACCTCGAAGAGACGCTCTCCGTCTCCGGGGCGATGCTCACCAAGACCTTCGGCCGTCAGGCGCACGAGTCGGCGCGCTTCGGCCAGTCGAACGACGCACTCCGGTCGCTCTCGATCCGCCGCATGATGGCGGGCCGCTGGTTCAACATGGGGACCTCGCTCTTCGGCGCGCTGATCCCTGGCGCGATCTACTGGTGGGGCGGCCGCGCCGTGGTCGGCGGCGAACTCTCGGTGGGCACCGTGGTGACCTTCGCGATGCTGGCGACGCGCGTGTTCGGCCCCTTTGCGGGCATCGCGCGTCTCAACACGACGCTGCTCTCCTCGCTTGCGGTGGTCGAACGGATCTTCGAGTACCTCGACCTTCCTGTGGAGGTGGACGAGCGACCGGACGCGATCCACCTGGCGCAGCCGCGCGGCGCCGTGGCGTTCGACGACGTGCGCTTCGCGTACCGCGAGCCTGCGGCTGCCCTCGACGGCGTGTCGTTCGAGATACCGGCCGGCCGGATGGTCGCCCTTGTCGGGCCGTCCGGCGCCGGGAAGACGACCGTCACGTATCTCCTCCAGCGGTACTACGACCCGACATCGGGCCGCGTCACGCTCGATGACCACGACCTGCGCGACCTCTCGCTGGACTCGATCAGCGCGGCCATCGGGACGGTGATGCAGGAGACGTACCTGTTCCATACCTCGTTGATGGACAACATCCGGTACGGACGGCTCACCGCGTCGGACGAGGAGTGCCAGTCCGCGGCGGACGCCGCTGGTCTGCGAGCGCTGGTCGCACGGTTGCCGGAGGGCTTGGAGACGAAGGTCGGCGAACGTGGCTACCGGCTGAGCGGCGGGGAGAAGCAGCGGGTTGCGATCGCGCGGGCGATCCTGAAGGACCCGCCGGTCATCATCCTCGATGAGGCGACGTCATCCCTCGACTCCCGGCTGGAGCGCGAGATCCGCGAGGCGACGGCGATGCTGGCGCGCGGGCGCACGACGATCGTGATCGCGCACCGCCTCTCCACGGTGGTC
>Ga0194132_10009631_pt1 | contig 13196 bp, 14 predicted proteins | sample TA2KigOf80mmetaG_FD_148612 | JGI IMG/M metagenome (GOLD analysis project Ga0194132, IMG submission 148612) | Freshwater microbial communities from Lake Tanganyika, Tanzania - TA2015054 Kigoma Offshore 80m | ecosystem: Environmental > Aquatic > Freshwater > Lake | place: Tanzania: Lake... | reverse complement strand
CCCGGCGGTGTTGCTCCAACTCTTGCAGTGTCATCGGGGGGCTCCTCTCTGCATGCTTTACCAGCATTCAGCTTCTACCACCCCTTCGCCCCAAAATGCTATCCACCCACAAATTTGTCGCACACCCAAGGACTTCTTGCAGGCTGATCAACGGCCTTCGAGTATGATAAAAGCTTAGGTTTTCGTTCAGTCGCAAAACCCAAAAGGCTACTAGACTACAACTATGTCACGACTCCTGAATCACGGGAAACCTCGAGATTACGCCCAGACGCCTTTGAATATTTACTGGGAGACGACGCAAGCCTGCGCGTTGGCGTGCCGCCATTGCCGCGCCGAAGCGGTGCCGGACCGGCACCCCATGGAGCTGACGTTCGAAGAGGGCGTCTCCTTTCTCCACCAGATCCAGGACTTTGGCGATCCGCTCCCACAGCTGATCTTGACCGGCGGCGATCCACTTGCACGGTCCGGCCTTTTTGAATTGATCGACACGGCCCGTAAGTTAGGCATCGGTGTCTCAATCACACCCGCTACCACGCCTGCACTGACTCGAGAGATTCTCGTGCAGCTGAAAGCGCATGAGGTCGAGGGTTTGGGACTTAGTCTCGATGGCTCCACCGCCGAGCGCCACGACGCGATTCGGGGTGTCCCTGGCACGTTCGATCGTACGCTCCAGGCCATCCAGTGAACCCAAGAACTCGAGATGCCTTTGCAGGTGAACACCCTGGTAACCGAAGAAACGGCCGCCGACGTGCCAGCGGTTTACGATCTGCTAAAGCCTTTTGGACTTGCCCGCTGGAGCCTGTTTTTCCTGATTTCGGTTGGCCGCGGGAAAGCGTTGCAGCCGCTTTCGCCCGAGGAAGGCGAGACGCTCATGGGCTGGATCTACGAGAAAGTGAGCGAGGCGCCTTTTATTGTTGCGACGACGGAGGCTCCTGCTTACCGAAGGGTCGTGCTGGAACGCATGAAGGCGGAGGGATTGACAGGCGAGCAGATCAAGAAGAGTGGCGCTACACGAGGCTTCGGCATTCGCGACGGGCACGGCATCCTGTTTGTTTCGAACACAGGCGACGTCTGTCCTGCCGGCTTTCTGTCGTTGGTGGCAGGCAACGTTCGCAAGGATCGCGTGGCTGACGTCCATCGAAACGCGCCGCTCTTCAAGTCACTGCACGATCCTTCGCAATTCGAGGGACGTTGTGGATTCTGCGAATACAGTGCGCTGTGCGGTGGCTCGCGCGCTCGTGCCTACGAAGCGACCGGCAATCCTCTTGCCTCAGACCCGTTCTGCACGTATGAACCCGAGCGGCCGCAGAAAATGTGAGAAATCGCACCTCAGCGTGCAGGTGCGTCGATGCTAGCGGGTGAGCCGCCGCACAATCTGGGTTGGACGAGCCGGAGTTTGGCATTTGAGGTTGGTCGAAGACAGGAGAAACGGAGCTGCCAGCGGCAGCCATAACTATGGATGTCCGCGAATTTCTCCACGTTTCGTGGGTTTCCAAGCGTCTGGGAAAATGCGAATCGCGAGCGTACCGATGGGTTGTCGTCAACGGACGACCGCGTATTGGCTCCATCCGTGACGTGCAGAGTCAGGCCGGCTGGGGTTTCGCGCCAGCCTTCAGACGGTCGGTGAGCTGCCAGCCGAATCCCAGAAGGGAGAGTGTGCCAATGGTGATCGGTACGATCCAGACCGCTTGTTCGAGAGTCCCACTTCGATCTCCGACGAAACCAATGAAGTAGGGACCGAACGCAGCTCCCATGTGACCTAGCGCCTGGGTGAACGCAAAGGCCTTCGGTGCGGCTTCGCTGAACCTGAGCGCCGTGAAAGACTGAAGAGAAATTGCGTCGCCGCTCATGCCGATGCCCGCCAGATAGATGAAGAGCAGCCCCAAGTGATGCTCTCCGGTCATGATCGTCAATAGGTAGAAGATCGACCCGGTACAGGCGCTGCAACCCAACAGCACCCGGTCCGGCAGGCGGCCGCCATAGCGCGTGAGAATGATTCTGCCTGTGATGAAGCCGAAAAGATTCGTACTGATCATCATGCCCACCTGCGACTCCGAAAGTCCCAAGCGCCCCTCGTAGAGCCTGGCCAGCCAGACCACGGCACCCATCTGTCCGATGCCATGCAGAATGGTTCCTAACCCGATGAGCCAGAGTGCCGCCGAACGTAGCAGCGAGCCCAATGCAATGGGCTCCGAGTGTTGCGCGGGGGGCTTGCGCGGTATGCTTGGCACGACCAACTGGCAAAGCAGAAAAATGGCAGCGAGCGAAACGTAGGGAATCCACCAGGGCCAGCCCCATTCCAGCCAAGCTGTGCTGACATACCGGCCCAGCCCCATTGGAGCCAATGTTCCACTGATGGCCATAGTCAGGTTCACGGCTGCAAATACTCTTTGGCGCACGGTCTGGAAACACTCGGCAATGACGGTTCCGTAGATAATGCTGAGCCACACGCTGCCCAGCCCCATCAGCAGGCACCCAGCCTGCAGCATCGAGAAATTCTGTGCGGATCCGATCAAGAAACATCCCAAACTTCCCAAGGCCAGTCCCGCACGAGCGGACAAGGAGGGTCCGGTCCTGCTCGTGACGGCTCCTGCGAGCAGGCTGCCGACGAGCGCTCCGACAAAATACAACGCCTCCGTGCGGCCTTGCATTTCGTAGCCAGCTCGAAAGAGCTTCTGGAAAACCTTGAATGTGACTGGAATGAGGTTGATCGTCAGCCCAACGAGCAGGCTAAGTGCCAGGCAAAACCAGAACCGCTTGTCGCGAATCGGCAGGCGGGCAGCATCCGAGTTGTGGACTTCGGGCAAGCTCTCTGCGAGTTTTTCGGTCATCGTATGGCGCGATTTAGGAAAGGGCGGAACGGGAACGAGCCTAACTGCGATGGAGAGAATACGTGATCCATTCAGGCGGGGAAAGCGAAAAACCTGCGATGTGCGGACCAAGTGGGGGTATCTGCCCAAACTCGAATGACGCCGGAATGGTGTGCGATACCAGGCAATACGTCGAATTCCTGGAACAAGCGGCCTCCTTGCTGTAATATCCTCACCCGAATGAAACGCCGTTCACTGGCAACGCGCCGTCATGGCCCCGGAGAAGCCGTCTAGTGTGCTCTACGTTTCGTAAACTGGCGCTCGGTTTTTTGCCTCTGGCTCTAGTCCGCGGGGCTGGGCTTGTCATTTCAGTTTGAGACAGCCAAAGGTTTTTCTCATGACTCTAAAACACAGTGAAGGCTGGAATATGCCGGCTGATGAGGGCTTTTACCCTCCTTTGCCGGCCATCTATCGAAACGTCAAAATGCAGTTCGTTTTCTTCTATGCCAGGCCCGAAGCGGTGGCTGCCTTTCTTCCCGAGCCCTTGCGTCCCTCGGAAACGGGTTGCTGCGTGGCAGGAGGAATCGACATCCCGTTCTGCACTCACTACGGGGCGTTTCAAGAGACTTTTTTGCTGCTGGAATGCCTCTTTCAAGGCAAGAAAGGGTTCTTCTGTTCCCATGTCTTTCACACCGGGCCGGCGGGCATTGCGGCTGGCAGGGAAATCTACGGAACGCCCAAAGTCTTCGCCGATGTGCGGGTTCGCCATCTCGAGCGCACCATGTTGTCGGAGACCCTTCACAATGGTGCTCATTTGCTTGACATCCACTCGACGCTCGAGACGGCTGCCACTCCGGCTGCCATGCCCTCGGTGAAGCCCGCGTGGCGCCTGAAGGTTATCCCCCGCGCAGACGGCCCGGGCCCAGCCATCAAGCAACTGATCGATTGTTCCGACGTGATCCAGGATTCGACGCTCCATTTTTTTGCGCAAGGCCAGGGGCGAGTTTGGTTTGGAAGCAGCCCTTGCTACGACTTGAGTTCGCTGACGGCGCAGCGATATGGTCCCGCCTTCTATCAAGAGTGCAGCTACTCGGAAGGCTACGCGAAGATCGCATACGACTTCCTTCGCCCCGGACCTTCAGCTTTGGCCTGATGCTGCTGGCTTCCAGGGTTTAGCTTGTTTCGCGCATCGATCGAAGTTGCCGTCAGCAACATCCTGTGGAGTTCAGCGGCACCAGCTCGAGTCCCGTTCCGGTTGGCCGCAAGCCCGCCGAACCGGCCAAAGAGGGCGTGGACGCGAGTTTTCTCGTGCGAAGGAGACTTTCTTCATGAAATCCGTTCGTCCCGTGCAGGTGAGCGGCGTTGGCTGCTATGTTCCCGAACGCGTTTTGACCAACCACGATCTCTCGACGATGGTTGACACGTCGGACGAATGGATCTTGCAGCGAACGGGGATCTCCGAGCGTCGCATCCTCGACAAAGGGAAAGCCACTTCCGACATGGCCGAGCAGGCGGTTCGCCGCCTTTGCAGTTCGCTCCAGATGGACGCCAGCGAGATCGAGCTGCTGATTGTCGCCACCGTCACGCCGGACATGTTTTTCCCTTCTACGGCCTGCTTGCTTCAAGACAAATTGGGGATACCGCGCACCTGGGGCTTTGACCTGTCGGCTGCGTGCTGCGGATTTGTTTATTCCTTGTCAGTTGGGGCTGCGTTTGTCGCTGCTGGAGTGCACTCGAAGGTGGTGGTCGTCGGTTCAGACACGATGTCCAGCATCATCGACTATCAGGACCGCGCCACTTGCGTGATTTTTGGCGACGGTGCCGGAGCTGTCTTGCTGGAACCGGCCAAGAATCCAGAGAACAGCCTCCTCGACTTCTATCACGAGGTGGATGGATCGGGTGGAGTCCACCTGAACATGCCGGCTGGCGGAAGCCTTCTGCCCTCAAGCTGCGAAACCGTGAAGAACCGTTTGCACTACGTGAAGCAGGAGGGCCAGGCGGTGTTCAAGTTCGCGACCCGAAAAATGGAAGAAGCCAGCCGGATTATTCTCGAGCGGAACCGGATGACACCTCAGGACGTTCGCCTGCTGCTGCCACACCAAGCCAATGCCCGCATCATACGCGGAACGGCGGAACGCCTTGGGCTGAGAGACGATCAAGTGGTCATCAACCTGCACAAGTTCGGAAACACCACGGCAGCGACCATTCCTCTGGCCATGCAGGATGCTTTGACGGAAGGCAGGCTCAAACGAGGCGATATCGTGTTGCTGGCTTCGGTCGGCGCGGGCTTCACGGTAGGGACAGCCTTGCTGCGTTGGGCAGTTTGATATCCCAGCACTTGCATCTAGCGCGGGCAAGTGAGTGTGGCCCGCATTACCCGCAGTACCCATGCATCGCCGTCGGGCCAGCTCAAGCCGGAAAGCTGCTGGCACAGAACCGCGGCGGTGAGTTCCTCGCCACGCTCTCCGAATAAGAGTGCGAGCCCTCCGAAGACCTCAGTGCAGCGTCTCAGACTTCGTTTCGATGCGTCGTTTTGGACCCGGTAGCCAAGGCATCGCACCGCTGCGTGGCGCAAGCAGACTGCTCTTGAAGCCTGAAAGACACTATTGCAAGTCAATTGCTCGGGTTAGTTTGGCATTTGTTGAGGCCTAAGCCGATGAGCCGCGAGCGCTTCAAATTACTGGCCGTCCTGATGCTGCTCACGATCGGGATACTGCGATTCTCGGCTTTGGGCCGCCAGGGCGCCTGGGACGACGAGAGTTTTACCCTGCGAGCCCTCGGAGTGATTCCCGCGCCCATGGCGATGGCCGAGGGCACGCCACCGCTCTATTTTCTGTTGTTGCGCAGCTGGGTTGCCATTGCGGGGACGAGCCTGACAGCAGTGCGCGCTTTCTCTGCGCTTTGGGGCTTTATTGGCGCCGCCCTGATCGGTCTGTTCGCCGGACGCGTCTTATCGCCGGCCGCCGGCCTGTTCTCGGCAGCGCTGCTTGGCCTTCATCCGTTCCATTTGGCCTACAGCCAGGAGGCACGGCCCTACGCTCTGGTGTTCGCTCTGGCCACTGCCACGATTTGGATGGCTTGGGAAAGGCGTCTCTGGCTTTTCATGTTGAGTTCAACTGCCTTGTTGTGGGTTCACCCCTGGGGTGTGTTCGTCTGGCTGTCTTCTGCCGCCTTACCACTCATGTCGCTTCGGCCAGCTTGCTTTCGCACTTCTTATTCAAAGAGCGAGACCGCCGGAGAGTTAGTGTCGCCGATGCCAGGAAGCGGCCGAGGCAGCCGCCTAGACTTGCTGCTCTGCCTGGCGCCGGCGATTCTGGCAGCCCCGGCCCTGTGGCACTTCACGCAGCTGCCGTTATTCGAATCGTTCTGGGCTAAGCCTCCTGACCTTCGGTTTCTCGCGAGTGTGGCAGAGGCTTTAGGTGGAGGCGCTTTCTACGTGGGCGGATGGAGATTCGAATCTGGCTGGCCCGGCAGGCTGCTGTTGCTTACCTTCACGGTCCTATGGGTGGCTGGGTTGCTCAGTGAAGACACGCAACGCACGCGCCAGAAAATCTTGCTGCCATTGATCGGGATGCTGCTGTTGTCCTTGAGCGCTGGGTGGCTGGAGCCCCAGGCGTCGGCTCATCAGCGCTATTGGCTGGCTTTGCTCCCGCTCACGCTGCTGCTGGCCGCGCGTGGTTGGAAGTACTTGCCTGGCTCTTTTCGTGGGGTGGTTTGTGTCTTGTGTTTGGCCGGCGTATTAGGTACGACCATCCACTACTTCAGCAGGTGGCAGAAGGGCAACGTGCTGCAGGCAGTCCGGATCGTCGAAGCGCAGGCGAGTTCTTCGGCAGTTCTGATTGTTCCACCGTACATGCAGCCGTTGTGGCGATACTACAGCCGGCTGAGCCTGCCGCTGGTCGATGAGCAAGGAATCGATAATCTGGCGCCGATCGTCGAGCGGCACAGCCGCGCGGTCATGGTGACACTGGATGTTCCCAACCCCGTGCGTGACGCCCTCGATCGACGCTTCACGGTTCTCGGGCGCACCCATCTCCCTGCGGATTTCAACCTCGGCATTCTCGTTACGTTTTACTCGACTCGATAGATTCGGAGCCTGGACGCTCGACGGAAAGTATTTCCTCCGGAATCCGCTGGCCGGCAGCCACGGTTTTGGTCTGGCGCCCGCACGCTGCGGTCCGATTCGGGCAACACTGGCGTTGCGCCTACATCTTTGGTAGAGCGCTTTCCATTCGGTCGAGCCCCGTTCGGAGATTCTCCATGCTGGTCGCGAACGAGATGCGGACGTGTCCTTCCTGGCCGAACGCAGAACCAGGAACGACGGCGACGCCGGCCTGGCGCAGCAGAGCGCTGCAAAAATCAATCGAGTTCTGGATGTTGCCTTTGAAGAAGCTCGACACGTTTGGAAAGGCGTAGAAAGCGCCGCCCGGATTGGCGCAGGTCAAGCCAGGAATCGAGTTGAGTTTGCCGACAACGTATTTTCGCCGCTGTTCATATTCCGCGATCATGGCCCGGACCGAGTCCTGCGCTCCCAGGATCGATTCCACTGCCGCCTTTTGCGAGATAGTCGCTGCATTGGCGCTATGGCTCTGCACGTCGTTGACGGCTTTCACCACTGGCTTGGGCGCGACGAGATAGCCGATCCGCCAGCCCGTCATCGCATAGGTTTTCGAAGCGGTGTTGACAATGATCGAGAGGTGGCGCGCCTTGTCGGCGAATGACGGCAGTGAGGTATGGACGTTGCCGTCGAAGACGAAATACTCGTAACACTCGTCGAAGATGATCCACAGATTGTTGGCTACGGCGAAGTCGACGATCCTGGCCATCTCATCCCGAGGGATCACGGCGCCAGTTGGGTTGTTGGGCGAGTTGACGATGATGGCCTTGGTGCGCGAAGTGACTTTTTCCTGCAGTGCTGCAGCCCGCAGAATGAAGTTGTCCTTCTCGTGGGTCAGCACTTCGACCGGTGTTGCGCCAACCAGCTTCACCTGCTCTGGAAATGTCACCCAATAAGGCACCGGAAGCAGCACCTCGTCTCCCTCTTCGAAGAGGACAAAAGCCAGGTTGAACAACGTGTGTTTGGCTCCACAGGAGATGGCCACTTCCGCCATCGAGTAGTCGACGCCGTACTGCGTCTTGTATTTCAACGCGACCGCTTCTCTTAAATCGTTGATCCCGCCCGCTGGTGGGTACTTGGTGAAGTTCTTGGCGATAGCATCGTGCCCTTTCGCCTTAATGTTCTCGGGCGTGTGAAAATCGGGCTCGCCCACACTGAAATCGATAATCGGTTTGCCTTCTGCCTTGAGGCGCGCTGCTTCTGCCGCCACGACCATGGTGGGCGAACTGGACAACTGGCTGACCCGCTTTGCAAGTTTCATGAGACTCCTCGATGTATTTAGATCGCGCCGGCTCAATTCCAAACGCGAAACAAAAGAGCGAGGAAGTATATTCCGATTGGCCTAAGGACTGCAAAACCCGCGTCGAGCACTCGATCACCGAAAGCCAACGTCAATCCGTGGCGTAATAACCACGAACGTTCGCTGTGCGCTACGTCGCAGCGCTTTTTGTGCTTCGCAAACCTCGCGGGACTGGCGAACTCAAATGGGACGTGTTGAAACGGGCATGAGGGCTCTGGAAGCTCACTACAAGCGTGAACGCACCTTGCTGGCGAAAGAGGTCTCTTCAACGCCCAGCCTGACTTGGCGGGCCGGGAATTCCAAGCCCTGGCAGACAGCAATCCAGCGGGCAGAGGTCCGGGCCGGGGCTATCGGATCCAAGGCTCCGCCGGACCGCTCCGGGTTCCATCCGTTCCAAGATCAATTCACGGATCATTCGAATAAAGGCCGGGTGGGTTCCGACCGTTGCGGCGCGAATCATGTTTAGGCCAAGCGCTTGGCAGTGTTGGAACGCTTCCGTATCCAGGTCGTAGAGCACCTCCATGTGATCGGAGATAAAGCCCACGGGCGCCACGACAACGTCGGCAATTCCCTCGCTCTTCATGTCTGAAAGATGCTTCAGAATGTCTGGCTCGAGCCATGGCTGCGACGGTGAGCCACTGCGGCTCTGGTAGACGAGGCGCCAGTGCTGCAGGCCGAGCTTCTCAGCCACGAGCCGGCACACTTCCCTGAGTTGTTTCTCGTAATTGCAGGTTGCCGCCATGGCTGTCGGAATGCTGTGGGCCGTGAACGCGACGCGCGCCTTGCCGCGGCGTTCCGGCGGTATGCGCTCCAAGGCCAGCTGCACGTTCTCGGTGGTTGGCTCGATGAAGCCGGGATGGTTGTAGAACACCCGCAACTTGTCGACCTGCGGCGCGCCGGTTCCGACGGCGGCCTGCGCCCGCTGGATGTCTTCACGATACTGCCGGCAGCCGGAGTAGGAGCTATACGCTGACGTAAAGAACGCCAAGGCGTGTTGGATGCCATCCTGCTTCATCTGCTGCAGGGTTTCTGCGAGAAGCGGATGCCAGTTGCGGTTGCCCCAATAGACAGGAATAGGCGGTCCCAAGGCCTCCAGCTCGCCGCGGAGCGCGGCGATCAAAGCTCGATTCTGGCCGTTCAGCGGGCTGACACCTCCAAACGACTCGTAGTGGTGCGCCACTTCCCGAACGCGAGACTCAGGCACGTTACGGCCGCGCAAGACGTTACGCAGGAAAGGCATCACTTCGTCCATGCCCTCAGGTCCGCCGAAGGAGACCACAAGTAGCGCGTCGTAGGGGGTACTCATCTTTCGAGGAGGGAGTTGCAGGCGGTTCGCTTTAGGCGTGCCAGGCCAACTTGCAGAGGCCCACACACGCGAGCACAGGTAATGCCAGCAGCAGTAGCGGAATGCACACAACGGCAACAGGAATCAGAATGACCATCAAAACCACGCTGAGAACAAAGAACAGCAACTTCAGCGGAAGAAAGATCACAAAACCAAGAATTCGGAAGGGGAGCAAGGTGAGAAAACCGAGGATTTTGAAAGGAAGAAAGAGCAGTTCAGCCATGTCAGCCTCCTTCGGAAGAGACTCTTGCTGCTGGACTCCTGCCATCGGCAGGAGTCCAGCACCTTGCCATTCGTGGCCTGCGCAATCGGGTCACCGCCAGCAGTGGCGGCTACTCCTCTCACGGCCCTTCACGCTAATCTACGAGCCGAGGACCGAAAAGTTCAACGAATCCAGCACCCGCTACTTTCCGTACCAGGCCAGGTCTCCCGATAGGGCTTCGAGGAACTCGACAAGGTCTGACTGCTCTTGCTTGGACAGGTTTAGAGGCTTGATCTTGGTCGACAGCCATTTGTTTTTGTGTCCGCCCTTGTTGTAGAAGGAGACCACTTCCTCCAAGGTTTTCTGCGAGCCATCGTGCATATAGGGTGCCGTGCTGGCGATTTCGCGCAAGGTGGGCGTCTTGAATGCTCCCTTATGTCCTTCCAATTTGCTGATGGCGAAGTAGCCCAGGTCGGGATTCTTGGCCGCCATCCCGACGCCGATGTTGTTGTAATTCTCGTCCGTGAAGTTGAAGCCGACGTGGCAGGTCTCGCAGTTGCCCTTTGCTGGGTCTTTGAACAATGCGTGGCCTCGCTGCGCCGACTCGCTCATCGCGTTTTTGTCGCCGGCGATGAAACGGTCGTACGGGCTGTTGCCCGAGAGCACCGTTCTCTCGAAGCTGGCAATGGCTTGTGCGATGTGGATATCGGTAATGGCGCCATCCGGGGGGAAGGCGGCCTTGAAGTCCGACACATAGCTGGGATCGGCACCCAGTTTTTCCTTCACCACGTCCATGCTGGGCATTGCCATTTCTGCCGGGTTTTGCACGGGGCCAAGAGCCTGCTCCTCAAGCGAGGCCGCACGCCCATCCCAGAACTGCTTGGTGCTGAAAAGGCGGTTGATTACCGTGGGTGCCTGGCGTCCCCCTTTCTTGCCGCCAACTCCTGTCGAGAACTGAGCCGGATCGGCAAACCCTTTTTCGGGAATGTGGCACGACGCACAGGAAATGCTGCCGTCCACCGACAGTTTGTTCTCGAAATACAGCCGCTTGCCCAGCTTGATCTTTTCTTCCGTGAGCGGATTGTCTTTCGGGACGTTGGCCGATTCCGGATCGAGCCCGAGCGGATAAGAGATCTTGTAGGGCACGGGTCCCTTGGGTGCCTCTTCTTTGGGCTTTTTTGCGACTTCCTGCGTGCTGCAACCGATCATCGCCAAGGCGAGAAGACTGGCGCCGCCAGCCAACCTTGAAATGCGGCTGCTTCGGGGAAAGGCTTTGCCTTTCTTCGTCGTGATCCGATCGTTTCGCATCATAGAGCTTATGTCCTTGGTGAGTTGTTCAATGAGTTTAGGTAAAACGACTGAAAAGAGGCGAGCTTCTGTTACCGGCCGGCGCCAACCAGAAGCTGGACTTAACATTATCCATGTCGCGCCGCGAAGTCAATCCGCGCAGCGAGAACCGAGAGCACCCGCGCTTTCGCCACTCAGGGCACACTCGAGGGGTTCCAGCAGAGATGGAGGTTCTCGTTGAGCCGGTCGAGAGACGCCATGTCGGCGGCAGAGATCTCAAAATCGAATACCGCATTGTTTTCTTGAACGTGAGACGGGCTGGCAGCTTTGGGGATCGGCACAACGTCGTGCTGGATGGCCCAGCGAATCAGGATCTGAGCTGCCGTCCGCCGGTACCTCCCGGCCAGCCCCGCCAGCACAGGATGCTTCAGCCGCTGCCCGCGGGTCAACGGGCTATAGGCTTCCAGCTGAATGCCGCGGCTTCGGCAGTAAGACAACAGTTCCTGCTGATACAGAAAAGGGGTGAACTCAACCTGATTAACGGCGGGTACCGTCTGGGACGCATGGCGCAGCTCTTCCAGATGACGAATCGCGTAGTTGCTGACTCCGATGGACCGGCACCGACCTTCAGCCACGAGTCTCTCCATCGCGCGCCAGCTTTCCAGGCGCACCGGCCTGTTGGGTTTGCCAACGCGGGCGAAGAGTGCCTTGACAGGTTTCCAGCTCGACCACGGCGGCTCGGCAACTGGCCAATGGATCAAGTAGAGGTCCAGGTAGTCTAGGCCCAGCCGTTTCAGACTGGCGTCGAAGGCTCTCAGTGTTTCTTCGAATCCATGATCCGCGTTCCAAAGCTTGGTCGTCACGTACAGCTCCTCGCGGGGAATTCCCGAGGTCCGAAGCGCGCGCCCGACAGACTCTTCGTTGTCGTAATAGCGTGCCGTGTCGATCAGGCGGTACCCGGCCTTAAGAGCGCAAATCACGGCATGTTCCGTCTCTTTGCCCGGCGCAAGCTGGTAGGCGCCCAAGCCGATCGCGGGCATCTGGATTCCGTTGTTAAGGATTGTAGTCGGGGGCGATTTCATAGCCACAAGTCTGCACAGGATGGAAAGGCCGCGTTCGAAATGCAGGAGGAGCAGACGACCGAAGCGTGTTGTGGTGCACGGCTGAGAGCTAGTGATTCTGGAAGCGCCATCTGCCGGGAGATCTGCCTTGAGGCTGGATTCTTTGGTTCGCGATCTGTCGACCTGCGCGAGCACCCGAGGCAGTTCGCTGTTAAGGTGGGAATAATACGCCAGTTGCAGGGAATCGGAAAGCCGCCGACTGGCTGCCCGAACACAAGCAGCTCACGGCTTCGTATTCCTCAGAGTTTTCCGGCGACGGCACCGGAGGTTTTCCCGGCGTGCCTTGCACCACTCAAACCTCCTTTGGCAACCTCATGTATTACTGGCTGGATCGGATCGCACTTTCGGTGCCCAGCCGCGTTCATTCCCGTCCAATCGAGGTTCGCAGGATCCTCGTTACCAGGAACCCCCCAGCGAAAAGCAACCATGGGGCGGGCTCCGGAACGTGCGATATATCAACCGTTGTTGAAGCTGTCTGCACCTTGCCGTAGACCCAGCCTGTCGGACTATTCCATTTCAAGCCAAAGGATTCAGGTTGTGTCTTGGTCCAATCGAGAACGAAAAAGTCGGTATCAGAAAACTCGCTGCCTGGAAGGATGAAATGAAGGCTGACGTATCCAGGAGATGCCGTCATCGCGGAACCGTGCAGTGCATGATAGGCGAATCCAAAGAACGTGTATTCTCCAAGGTCTGGAGCAATGTAGATCCCCGGCTGGACAGCGACGACGTCGTCTCAATCGTTGCAAAAGTACTTGCTTAATCTAATCGAATCGAGTATAGTACGGGGCATGCGACGAACTAAGAAGACTCCTACTCAGAAGGACCTGGTCAGTGTACGATCCCAACTGCGTTATGAGAAACGCCGGACGGCCGTCGAGGCGGTGCGCAACGGCGAATCGGCTTCGACGGTGGCGCGCGTGATGAAGGTTCCCCTCCGAACGCTGTTCAGCTGGATCGCCCGCTACCGGCTGGGGGGCGAGCAGGCGTTGCAAGAAGGGCGACGCAGCGGCCGAC
>Ga0194132_10009630_pt1 | contig 13197 bp, 2 predicted proteins | sample TA2KigOf80mmetaG_FD_148612 | JGI IMG/M metagenome (GOLD analysis project Ga0194132, IMG submission 148612) | Freshwater microbial communities from Lake Tanganyika, Tanzania - TA2015054 Kigoma Offshore 80m | ecosystem: Environmental > Aquatic > Freshwater > Lake | place: Tanzania: Lake Tanganyika... | reverse complement strand
TGTCACCCACTCATCAACATTTTGCATGTTCTTAGCTAGTTGAAGCAGGGCTTGATATATAGTTTCAGCCTCTTTCTTAGTGAGGTTGCGGTTTCTTAGCTTCACCACACCACCAGGTACTTCCAAAAATGGTTTACCCATGGGATTCTTAAAGCTCACTGTACCAATACTTAGAGGCTCCTCATCTTTTGGAATACGGATGAGAGGATCTCTTTCCATCTGGGCAGGGGTGATGAGACCTGCATCCACCACAGATGTTTTAGTATTCCAATCAATATTACCGTCAGCATCTCTTACATACTGAGGAATACCAAAGGATGCAGCTATGGTGTGAAACTCGTTCACCCTAGGGTTTTGGGATTGGCTAGATATTACACCATCTCTCCAGCTCTTATACTGCTGTCTAACAGCTTCTTTTACATTCTCAGCAGTGTCATCTCTGAACATTTCCTTTCCACCAAACTCCTCACTCCATGTAAGGCTAGCAGCAGGAAACACTTGGTAGATGGCGCTATTTATTTTGTTAGCACCATCAGGTAGACGTTCACCGTTTACACCAACCAGATTACCAAACTGATCCACCATCACCATAGCAATAATCTGATCTCTTTCTAAGGTTTCATCAATATTTCCTTGGACATCTGATCTAAGATGGTCAATGAGTCCAGGGATGAGTAGATTCTCATTTGCAGAGGTGATGTATACACCACGAATGTTTTTTCTGTTTGGTAGCTTTTCTAGGTCTTCTCCAAACTTATTAGCCCTCATTTGATGAGGCTTTCCACTTATTTTCCCCACTGTGGCACGTGGAAGAATCTCAGTGGATTTCTTAGGATCTGGTTCATAGGTTTTGTTAAACTCTTCTGTCTGTAAAGTTTTTCTATCCTCTGTCTGTAGAGCTTGATCAAGCACCTTTTTGTTTCTAATAACTTTCTCCTCCTGCTCTCTTTGTTGCATAAGTTTCTGAGACAGCTTCTCAAACTCTGTTTCAACTTCATTTATTAACTCACTGTTATTCAGATTGTTTACGAAATCAATTGGAGATGCTTCTTCAGGAACGATGATGTCCTTATATTTATTTCTGCTTAGAACATTCTTTATAGCTGTCTCCAGAGCGCTGTTCAGCTGCTCTACACCAATAGGTGCATCAGCAAGATCAAACTGTTTGAACTCTTGGGGGGTGAGGTATTCAATATTACCATTAGGCATTTCCACCTCAAGCTCACCACCTAGAGTTTGAGACAATATCCTTATTCTAGGAGCCACCTGTATAGTGTTCCCTTCTCTTGTGAATGATTTTCTGAGATAGTAGTCTTCTCCCACCTCTAATTTCTTAGTGAGGATTTTGCCAGGTTTATTATGATCCACTTGCTCTATACTAACAGCAAGTTCTTCTGTAGATCCAAAAGGAAATGCTTTTTTGTCGTAGAACTCTTCGGGGTTGTTCTTGATGGTGTCATACTCTTCCATGAGTTGGTTTCTATCCAAGCTCATATCAATGATGTCTATCAGGCTTTGTTTAAGCTCGCTCTTTACATCAGAGATGACATTCATGTTATTGATAGAATCTAGAGTGGCAGATGTGGCCTCTTTGTTAGGCGTTTTGTCTATAACAATACTATCAATAATATCATTAGCGTTTACACCACGAAGAGTGAGTTGGTCAGCTAGTTTTTTAATACGTGTGTCATAGTCAGCCACCTTGGTTGCTGCATACACCATCTGATTCATAACAGCAGAGGTGTAGATGGGTTTTCCTTCACTATCTACAATACTACCATAACGAAGATTGAGAGACTGATAGAGTGATTTTACATTATCTGCGGTTTTCTGCAGGCTTTCTAACCTAGCAAGATAGGCTTCTTTATTGTCTGTAGGTAGAGCTTTACCCTCAGCCTGTAGCTGAGCAAATCCCTCATCTGTAGAAGCAAGAGCTCTGTAGTCAGAAATATCTTGGTTCACTAAATCATACCTGCCATATTTGATTCTAGGGGACAGATAGTTGATGATGTAATCCATCTCCTTATCCTTGCTCCCTTTAACATCACCCTTTTTCAAAAGCTCTTCTCTTTCCTGTTGTAGCACTGTTCCACGGTTGACAGAGTCAATTGTCTCTTTAGTGAAATCAGAAAGTTCAAACTTGTTGAATTGTTGTATGGCGTCAGCTGTGTTTCTATTCTTCGCAGCATTCTGTTGGTATCTACCCCTGGCCTGCATAATAGCTCCAGAGAATCCACCAATAAGGATGTTCTCCATACCCTCGTTTGTACCAAAGGTTTGGGAGATTCCCTCACTCATGCTTTCCAGCCAGGAGGTAGCTTGTCCTCTATATTTTTTATCGTAATAGTCTTTTGTACCAACATTAATAGCATACTGAGCACCTTCTTCAAATGCTTCAGTAGCAGAGAATGTATATGGGCGTATTTTGTCTAGAGCTTTTAAGAATTTACCTCCTTTTGTAGTGATGGCTTTTTCAGCATATTCACCAGTGGCAGTCTTTGAAATATCTCTTATCTCTCTACTGAGAGAGTTAATGATTCCTTTTTCTCCTGTATAGGTGGAACCAAGTATTCTAGGAAACTGTATATAGTTAGTTACAGATAGAAGACCAACGTTAGCAAGGAAAGCAGTGTTACCAACGCTGTCAGCAAGCGCGTTAATTTTATCAAGATCCTCACCCCTAGGATCTAAACCATTGTGTTCTTCTCTATACTTATTGATCAGATTATCTCTATATTCATTGAGAGCGTGATAGGCTTCAAAACCAGCCTCACCAGTGGTAGCTAGTCCTGCCACCAGTGCTCTACCACCAGGGTTTAGTAGATTGTAAGAAGAGAGAAACTTGTCAGAAAGACTTCTCACCTTACCATATGTTTCAGCCACCTTGTTAGCAGCCAGTAGTCCCTCTTCTGTAGCAGCTAATGTTTGAGCTGCTTTACCTACAGAAAACAAACGTGCTGTGAGAGGTATTGCTTTTAAACCAGCTGCATAAACACCTCCTGCTAGAGCAGCACCTGCTGCAAACCCTAGGTTCTTAATTATTCCATCCCAAAAGAAATTGGCTGAAAATAGTTTATCAGGAGAATACCAAGATGCATTCTTTTCAATGTCTTTGTAATAATTAGGCATTAAATCTTCAGCAGCCTTGTTTATTTCATCAAGTTTTCTATTAAATCCATTATCATAGAATGAGGCAGCTCTACCATCATTAGAAGCACGAACCAACCCATTAACCAGCCCAAAGGTGGATTGAAGAAAGGTGGTACCTGTAAGTAATAGTCCTTTACTAACACTATTGATCATTTTAGAAGTCCATCCCTGTCCTTGGGCATAAGCATCTTCATTGTTATAGTCACCAGGTATAAAGAAGTTGTAACGACTGGAAGTGAGTTCTGATAGAGGTCTAGGAACAGATCCACCCTTCATCTTTCCATCAGACCCTGATCTACTAAGAAGATAGTTTTCTAATGATATGAGGGCAGAAGGAGGTGGTTCTGGACTATCAGATGGCATTCTAAGAGCAGGAGATTGATAGGGAATATTTAGTAGGTTGGATGGAACCTGTGAAGGATCATATCCACCAAACTGTTTCTCTAGCCCAAGTCTGTCTAGTAGGGGTGTATCAGGCATCAATAATCTTTTTAGGGTATGTTAGAAGCAGCTTTAACAGCATCTAAGTCTGCAGCTGTAGGTGTTCTCTCATGTAGGAGTTCAAAGACAATAGCATCATTTAGGTTAGATAGTGCTGCTGCAATTTTTTCTTTTTCCATCATTCCGCGAAGATAGGAAATATCATTCACCCATTCCTTTTTAATTGGGTCAAACACAGCGAGTTTTATTTGATATAAACCACCTGACTGTATAAGATTTCCTTTAACACCATATATATCAACACTTGGGAAATCTATGGACGATAACCAAGAGTTATTAGGAGTGGTGGGACCATCAGCTGTAGCAGTGTTATAACCTCCTCTTTTATAAAGTTGTTCTAGAATGTACCTAATAGCTTTTACTTCTGGGGCAGATTCAAATGCATCAGCACCCCAGTATGAAATCTTTTCCTCAGGTGTCATTTTGAATTTTATATTTTTTCCATCTTTACCAGTGACACTCACTTCATACATAGCAGGCGTTAATTCAGTGGCTTCTATTACACGCACGGTTGCACTCATGCTGGGATCATCTATTAATTCTCTAGCAGTGGCAGTCTTCCAATTTGGAGAGTTTGCCACCCCACCTCCTCGTTTATCAGCATCATTTGCCATCATGTTAAGTAGGCCAGCAACTTTTTCTCTTAGTTCAGGTTTGTAAGTATTAATAATATGCTCACCAGCTTGCATACCCATTGTTCTTTCCAACAAGATTTTATTAGCCCTTTCCATCCTTTCCTGTATCTTGGCTGCATAGGGTTGGTTTACATTCATGTTGTAGAAAGCGAGCTTGTCCACAATCGCCGATTCTTCATCATCCAAACTTTTTCTACCCAGTTTATGAAACTTCTCTCTATATATTTGATATATTAAAAGTTCTTTTGGACTTAGCTGACTTTGTGCAGAAGCATCATCCCATATTACACCACCAGCTCCATGAGCACCTATTGAACCTGTAAACGATGAAAAAGCTCCAGAGTGAGTTGGTTTGATATATTTATGAAACTTCTCATTAAGCTGCACAAGCTCCTCAGGAGTGTATGAATATCCTTTGTAAGTGATTGTAGGAGAACCTGGGGGAATCAAACTTTCTAATGAACCCTTTTCAGCCTCCACTTGTTTATAAATATCTACAAGAAGAGTTTCATTAGACTTTATAGTTCTCTCAAGATTTGCTGTATTGATAAAATATTGAGCAAGGACAGAATCAAAACTCTTTGGCTTTCTTTCCCAAGCAGCCCTTTGTTCTGCCAGCCATGTAGTGTCTTTTCCTTTATATTCAGGACGATTTAATAAGTTAGCTTCCTGAGTTACAAGGGCTTTTTTATCATCTTCAATTTTTCCCTTTAACTTTTCCATATTATATCCAGCCACCTCATCAGGAGTGACTCCTCCAACTTTACCTCCTTTACCACCTATTCCAAGCTTTGCCATTTCTATCTCAAGCTTCGCCTGTTCAAGGGCCATTCTGTCCTTGTGCTGTCTTTTATCTTCTTCAAATTTCTCTCTCTCCCATTCCTTTGTATCTCTAAATTGTTGAGCCTGTACAAAGGGACTGTTCTCATAGGTTTTGGAAGTTTCTGTGTATGAGAAAGCGTTGGCAAATCCACTTAAGTTGTTGATTGTCTGTAGTATAGCTTTGGCAGATTCAACATCACCATCAGCAAAGGATTTAGAAACACCAGCATATTCACCCTTAATGAACTCAATCATTTTACGGATGTCAGCAATCTTACTGTCAATTAAACTTTTTTGAGCAGTGGACTTAGTTTGATACTTAGTAGCATCCAATGTCTTTATCTGGTCCATGTATCTTTGCACCTTGTCGCTATACTGAGTGTTCACATCTTTTACAAACTGTTCTGGAGAAACATTGGAATAGTTGTACCTACCATCTATTTCCATCTGTTTAAAAGCTCCAGGAGTGAGTCCTGTCAAAAGAGCTTGTTGAATACGCTCAGGAGATATGCCTGCTAGTTTCTCTCTTACAATAGCATCTGCTATGACAACATTACCATTTTTGTCCACTCTAAAAGCATCCTCTGTAATGTTAGATCCTGGCTTTAGTGCATTTAGAATATCTATACCTTCTTTCTTCCAGTTGGTGTAAGGTGTATATCTACCATTGAAAGATGCACCTAACTCATTGCTATTAAGCCATTTAGATGCTTGTTGTCCAAAGTCCCATTCATTAGAAGGTCCTGATTTACCATCCTTTCTAGCAGTGTCTATTTCTTCTAAGCTCTTTCTGTATAGCTTTGTAGAGGATACAGCATTTAGAATGTACGGATCATTAACCAACTGTTTGGCCATACCTCCCACGGAGCTAACTAGTTGAAAATTAGAGAAGTCTCCACCAGCAACGCCTTTAAGATTGTTACCAAGCTCATTGAATTTTGATTGCAAGTATGCCTTGTCAACAGGTCTCACCACATCTAAACCAGACAAGCTGTCTAGATAGGTTTGAATCTTTTGCACACCTTCCTCATAACGTCTCTGTTTTTCCATGCCCACTTGGACCATGGTTTCTACAGGGATCTGGTCAATGTAGGGGTTAAACCTGGGTATTATGTCTGTATAAGAAGCCATAGAATGTTAAGTTACAAAGGTAATATGAAAAATTATATCTTCCAAGAGGAATAACAAGTTTTGGTAATTCACTCTAACTGAATTAGTTATAGATTTTTTATAGCTCTTGCAATATTTGCCCCTCTTTTACCTCTTCTATTTATAGTTGGGGGCTGAGTTGGAACTAGAGGATTAGGTGCCTCTGGGTTTCCTATGTCTCTATACACTAAATTTCCGTTCTCATCATACGTTGCTACCAGCCCTGGTACGTTTGGAAAATTAAACGTAGGGAAAGGATTGACATTAATAGTTCTCATTCCAGGGGTGAAGCGGTAGTTGTACAGGTTCTCTAGTGCTGCATACTGTTTTTGTCTGAGCATGTTTTGAGCATATTTAGAAGATATAGAATTGAGAGCTTCCTGAGTTGTGGCTTTAGTGTTAGAAAGAGCTTGTGCTTGCTTATCTGCTTGACGCTCAAGGATTTGCAAGTTTATTAGCTTAGACTGATTAAGAATGTCTCTGTTCTCTTTGTACACACTATCTCTTTTAGCTTGATTGAGTCTAAACTGCTCACCTAGCACCCTTTGGTTAGCCTGATACTTCTGGGCATTTAACATACCTAGAGCCTCAGGATTATATCCTGTGAGCCTTTGGGTGGAATTATAGTCAGCCTGATTCTGGTTTAGAATGTCTTGTAAAGAGATGTCGTATGGGGTGGAGAGTTCAGGAATGAACTTCTGAGCATATACAGGTTCCACCTGATTTTGAGAAAGAGCAAACATTTCTCCCATAAGTTGATTAGGATCAAGAGGTTCTAGTCTTCTACGTGACAGGATAGGAACTAAATTGCTTAATAAACCTGGCAGAATGTCTTGCTTAGCAGGAGGAATAGTGAAGTGGGTGGATGGTTTATCTTTATCCTCTTCTTTTTTACCAAGCTCTTGAGTTTTAAGTCCTTCTTCAACAGCTTTATTTACAGCCAAAGACTGGAGTTTAGGGAATCTGTAATCCCAAAGCCCATCATTAAATTGCTCAAATAACCTATCTGTATCTAAATCCACAGTAGAAGCGTCTCCATAAAGTCTTTTTCCTTTGTTTGTGAGAGGTACAGAACGTAAATAGGAGACGAGTTCAGTGGATACAGCTGGATTCTTTCTAGCTTCATTTATAATCCATTTCTGTAAATCATTGATGTTAGCTCCACCCTTATACCCAAAATCTTTGTAATAGTTTACAATGTCAGTTACATTTTGGAAGTTTCTTCCTAAGCCTCCTACAGACACATTAGGATAGAGAGATTTAGCTGTGTTTCTGAAACTATCAGCAAGAGGGGTTCCTTTGTCATATCCAAAATGGATGTGAGGACCTGTAGCTCCTGTTTTCTCCTGTACAGTGGGATCGTATTCATTAATAGCAGTGATGTCATTTTGCAGAAGATATGCTGCAATTTCTGGGTCTTTCAAAATAGCATCGTAAGCGCCTGCACCCAAATCTGGGAACACAACATCCATAGCTTGTCCAGCAGCGTGTCTAGACTCTCTTTCTCCAGCTGTTTCACTATGAGGTCTCATACCACTTTTGCCCTCTACGTTATAACCTTTCTTACTAAGAAGATTAAGAAGATATAGAAGCTTTGGATCGGTGTTCCTTATAGCGGCAAGTTTTCTCATGCTGATGTTTTGGACATTAGGGCTTTCGCTATGAGTACCACGTTGAGCCTTAGGGATTTCTGCACCCTTTTTAGCCAACACTCTACCATCATCAGTTACATTTAGCAGACCCTCTTCTTTGCTATCATTAATAGCATTCTGTAGAGCAGCAGCATTCTCTTTCTTTTCCGCTATATCCATCAGTTTTTGATTAGATCCTTTCACAACAGCCTCTAAGGTGTTGAGTTTCATCTTGTCAAATGAGGACAACACATCAAGTTGGTTTATTTCGTTTACAGCTTTTTCGATGCTAGCATTTAGTCTGTTTTCTTTTTTAGAGAGATCAGCTACATACCTTTTGAACTTCTTACCCTTAGCTTTAGGATCTGCCAACATGTCTGCAAAAGCATTTGTAATTTTAATATTTCCAAACACTGTCAGATTCTCTTCTCCTGTCTCATCATCTTTTATCTTCAGAGCAGGTTCTCCACGCTCCACCTCTACAGGATTTTCACCAAAGGTGATACCAATACCAGTGTTACCCTTTCCATCAGACTCATCATGGGATTGGCCTCTGAACATAATAGTTTCACCTCCAGCAGGTAAGAAAGGATTATAGGACATAGGTTCTGCATATCCACCCCAGTGTGTCTCAAGATCACCACCCATTTGCATCATAGGTCTTTCTGTAGACATAGCTGCAGCACTAGGGGGAGTGTATTCTCTTAGATGGCCACCAGCTCTGAGCATATCTGCATCGTGTGGGGGCTTGAGAAGGTCTTTCAACTTGTGCTCTCCAAAGGTGGTGATGGTTCTAGGTTGCCATGTATGGCTCATCCATGCATAGGGGGATGTAGTTCCACCATCTTGCATATTGGATGAGAATACATTATTTCTAAGGTTGGCACCAAACTGCATACCCATTGTATTTCCTAAACTTCTTGAAGCAATGTCTTGGTAGCGTTTGATTTTCTCCTCACTTCGATCTATAAGTCCTCCTGCAATACTGCCTACCAGCCCTCCTACAGCACCACCAATTGGACCACCAATAGCAGTGCCAGCAGCTGTACCAATACCTCTACCTATTCTGTTTCCAGCTTCTGGAGCGTCACCTTCTATGATTCTTCCAAGTGTACCATACATCTGATCACCTCCACGATCTGCCATAAATTCATTAAACGCATCATTAATGTTACCACCTTTTCCGTATTGCTTCATCTTAGAGCGATCATTCAATGGTTCATATCCCATGTCTGTATAGATGGTGTTGGGGGCAAATGTGTTTTGTATCTCTGTAGGGTTGCCACCAATTTCAGCCCCGTCTTGAGCAAGAACATTTGTACCCACACCATAGGAAGGGAACATTTGTTCAGGCTGCATAATAACATCTTCTGGTCTAACATATTGACGCCTAGGCTGTTGTACAGGTATACTAGCAGCACCTCTTTCATAAAGCTTGGCAAGTTCTGATTTCTGTTTCTCACTACGTACAGCATCTCTTTGATCACCAATCATACTTATACCCTCAATTACATCAACGGCACCTTGAACATATGGTACAAAATCTGTCTTTGGATTAGCTGGTGGGTTTTTTGCAAGAGCTGAAGGATCTTTTTTTACAGGAGGTCTCACTCCCAAATCTCTCAAACTTGTTGAGTCTGCAAGCTTTGTTCTTGGTAAACCAGGACCTTTGCCTAAGCTCATTATGTATTTATCCATGGCAGCTGAGTAGCTTTCATAGTCTGGGTAGTTGGCTGGATTGGGGGGAAGATTCGTTCCTCCTTGAGCTTTTCCAATCTTAGATCCACGCATGGCTTTTTTAAACTCCTTGCCATGTTTTTCCATGAAGGATGCTTCATCTGGGAACTTCTTGTAGAACTCCTTCTCAGACTTAACACCAGCGATTTTGAGAATTTGCTTTTTCATATCAGTTGTATTTATCTAACCAGCCACCTTTGGTTGGTTTGTTATAGTTTGTAAAGTGAAGCAATCGGTCTAGCTTCTTAAGGGGTGTAGGATAAGGAATAGTCATACCCTTTTGAGCCACAACATCTCCCCCATCCATTAATCTCATCGATGGCATATTTATAGGAGTAAGTGGAAGCCTATCCCTTTTTGGAACAAATCCTAATACAGGTCTTATTATCCCATATGAATTAGTATTAAATGTAGCTGCAGGGAGATTAATTCCTAATTGTCTGTTAAGTTCTGCATTCACTGCATTTGCCATTCTACTTTCAATCATCAAATCTCCAATGGTAGTAGGACTGGTTGCATTCATTATATTAAAGGTAGAGGCCATTGATTGTCCTCTAATTGTTCTATCACGTAAATTTGGTGCTAAAATAGAGGCAAGAGATTGTCTCATAGTGTTTGAATATTCTCCTTTATTCGCTAGAAATTGTGCATATCCACCCATAGTGTTAGCTTCACTTGGTCTTGCTTCAATAGGACTGGTTGCGGATAATCTCTTCCACATTGGAATGATATCAACATCCAGTTTATCTTTCATCTTAGCTGCTCTCTGAGCCATTGCATAACTATCAGAGCTCATGCTGCTTGATCCAATAAACGTTTTACCTGCGTTGTTTAGAAATTTACTCAATGCCGATTGATAATCAGAGTCGGATGAAAAGTTTTCAATTTTTGGCCTAGTAAATATCTCGCTTTGTTTTTGTAGAAGTTCTTTTACTACATCTTGTCTAGCCCTAATTCTTTCTGCAGCTGTAGGAACGGAATCAAAGTTGTATAAGTATCTATGAAGATGTGAAAAAATATTGCGTGCTGCGTCATAGTTACCAGCTTCATAGTATTGTTCTGGAGCGATTCCTATTTTAGGTCTTACTGCTTGTGCACTACTAATAAGATTTTGCAATCCTGTTTTAATACTTTTACCTAGGGGGGTCATTTGATTTAGATCTCGCAGATAGAAAGGGGGCAATTCGTTTAAGACATTGGCGAGATTTAGATCTTTATATCTTTCTACAAGGGAGAATAGGTCTTGTGCAGCTGTAAATCTAGCAATGGGATTAGCTACAGCAACATTACGTAAATCATAAAAGTTCTTAATAGTTTCTACCATTTCATCGGTTGGACCTCCCTTATACAGTTTGTGTATAAATGGTACAATCTCTCTTGATGGTAAACGGTTAGAATGTTCAAGTATAAATTGCAACCCTTTATTTCCAGCAGCCTCTCCAACCAAAGACCTGTTACGTAGTCCACTCATGTAATTTGTAAAATCAGTAGAGAAATCACTTAACTCTTTAACATATTTAACTTGTTTGGGAGTTAGTGCAACCTCTGCAGGATCAATAGCTATTAGTGATTTTGCTATTTCATCAATAGACTGTACTGGTAGGAGGGGATCATTAATAGCTTGTACATAATCAGGGTCTGATATAGCCACTCTAGGCAATGAAAGTTTTTCCGCAACATCTTTAAATGCTCGGTTAGAAGCAGGAGCAGTTACAAGCTCTTTTAGACGATCTACACCTCCTTTAAATGTGTTGATGTCTACAGGATTAGCATCTTCAAATTTACGAAGTGTGGTGTAGAAAGGAAGAGCTGTAGATAACTTGAGGGCTGCGCCTAGCTTTGGAAGAAGAGCTTTAGCACCTCCTTTTAATAATCCTACACCTAAATAATTAGTAGGGTCAGTGACCATTGACTCTAGAGTACCAGCATCATTAGGCTTTCCAAGAAGAGCATCTTTTGCAGTGTAGTTGGGTGTATATAAACTTTGTACAAGCTTAGACGGTCTATCAAATGCTGCGAAAGCAATCTCTCCCAAACCTCCAGCCAGTTTATCTAAGTTCTCACCATACTTATCCATGAATCTGGCATATCCAGATTTTACTAATTCTCCTTGGTTATTGAGTTGAAAATTGGGATTAGTGGCAGCCACCTCAGCTAGTTTCTTCTTTCTAAAGGCTTCTGTTTCTTTTGTGCGAGGAGCAGCTGGTCCAACAAATTCTTGTTTAGGTTGAGGCATGTTTTGTTCCTCAAACAATGCTTGGGTGGCAGCAATGTTATCTAACATCCTAGGATCTATCTTGGGACCACGAAGGTCTCCTGTAGCTCTGGGAATAAGATTAAGATTACTGCCATTCTGACCTTTGGGAACATATTTAAAGAACTTACCAGAGCTATCAATAGCATTCTTGCTTCTGAAGTCTGCAGCCTCAGGACTGTTATACCAGTCAAGCTCTTTTTTTAGCGTAGGATGTCCTTTTGCCTTTAGAAACTGCCCAGTTTGGTTATCCACTGTGGGTAGGTGTCCTGTCTTATCAGGAGTGTACCCTAGTTCCCAAGCTCTCTTAAGATTGTAGTCAGGAGTCTCCTTCAGGTTGTATTGTTTCTTCCACTGATCATAGGATAGCTTCTTACCATTCTGTGCACTAGCCTTAGTCTTCTTAGCATAGGGACCATTGCTAGGAGCAGGGCTCTGTGTACGTGCGTACATGAATCCTACAGAACCAGGAAGACTCCCACCCATTTGCATAGAAGGTCCATTCCATGCACCATTGTAATTGAATCCTATATCTGTAAGTCCACCCATTGTACCCTCTATACCGTTCTGTGCTTGGGGAGCATCATACTTATCTAACCAGCCACCATCTTGTTTTTTTGGAGCTCTGAATTTTTCAACACCTCCTTGAAGATCTACAAGTACACCATCAAGATCTGTGAAAATCTTGTGAGTGGGATTTCTCATCATATGTTTTTGCATCTGTCTGATGGTGCTATTAATATCTGTATGCAGAATAGCATGTCCACCAGCTTCTCTAAACTTACTAACATTAGACTCTAAATCATCAATGAGTAGAGTTTCAGGAGTGGCATGTTTGGCTTTCTGTTTTTCAACAATCACTTTGTCTCCCTCTAGATTCAAGTTTTTCTTTGCCCATGCTCTTTTACCAGTGCTAATAGCATCTGCTCCTGGAGCTAATTCTCTTCCTCCAGTTAGTACAACAGCGTTGCGTTTACTCAAATCATCCCAAAGCTGCTTTCCTTTTGGTGTCCAATCTAGGTTTTCAAAAAAGTTTACAAGATCAACACCCTCTTGTCTCATCTTCACCAACTCTTTAAGATGGTTTAATCTATTTGCTTTTCCAAGAGTTGATGTAACATTAGAAGGTTTTACATCACGAATTAAAGGTTTTATAGCATGAATTAATTTACCAAGCTGAGCTTTCTTTAATTCATCACTATTCTCAAACTCTTCAGGTTGTTCTAGATCTGGTTGTAGTCTGTAATTACTTGTAAGTTCTTCTCCTTTTTTAATAGGTTTTGTAGCAATCAAATGTCTTTCGTTACCAACCAGGATG
>Ga0194132_10009628_pt1 | contig 13199 bp, 12 predicted proteins | sample TA2KigOf80mmetaG_FD_148612 | JGI IMG/M metagenome (GOLD analysis project Ga0194132, IMG submission 148612) | Freshwater microbial communities from Lake Tanganyika, Tanzania - TA2015054 Kigoma Offshore 80m | ecosystem: Environmental > Aquatic > Freshwater > Lake | place: Tanzania: Lake... | reverse complement strand
CGGCCAGATCACGCGGCGCCGCGGGAGGACCACACTGACCGTCGGCGTGCTCTTCCTGGCCATCAGCATCTGCGTGGCCATGGCCAATACGATTACCGGCGCCGTCAACGACGTACGTCGGTGGGGCCGCATCGCCAGCCAGGGTGACTTCTTCGTCCGGGCGATGATGCCCGATATGAACACGGGTCTCTCCAGCGACCTGCCGCCGCAAGTGGGCACGCAAATTGAAAGTCTGGCGGGTATCGCGGCCATCCAGACGGTGCGGTTTGCCCGGATGGACGCGGGTGACCAAAGTGTGATCGTGCTGGCGGGAAATTTTGGCGAACAGGGGGACGACCGCTTCAAATTCGATCTCGTCTCCGGCGATCCGCAAGAAATCCAGGCAGCACTGAAACGGGGCGAAGTTCTCATCGGCACGGTGCTGGCGCTGCGCGGCAAACAAAAGCTGGGGGACATGATTCCACTGGAAATGCTCGACGGCCCGGATAAGGTACGCGTGGCTGGCACGGTGAACGATTACATCGGCGGCGGTCTGACGATGTACATGGACCGGGACGTGGCCCGGAAGAAGTTGGGGATTGAAGGGGTCGATGCGTACGTGATCTGGGCCGAGCCGGGGAAGCAGGCTCAGCTGGAACAGGCGCTGCGCGCACTGACCGAGGAACACGGCCTGCTGCTGCAAAAACGAGACGAAGTGCTGGGGATGATCGACTCCCGCATCAACGGCCTGGTGGCCTGCCAGTGGTTTCTCTTGTTTGTCGTGTTCATCGCCGCCGCGTTCGGCGTGGTCAATACGCTGACGATGAACGTGATTGAGCAGACGCGGGAACTGGGCCTGCTGCGGATCGTAGCGATGACGCGACCCCAGGTGCGGAAGATGATTCTGGCCCAGGCCGCCATCATGGCTCTGATTGCCCTGGTGCCCGGGGCGCTGGCCGGGCTGGGTGTGGCGTATCTGCTGAATCGCTCGATGGAGCCAATCTCCGGCCATCCGATCGTTTTTGTGCTCCACTATTCGGTGATTATCGGCTGCTGTGCCATGGCCTTCGCCATCGTCCTGATCGCCGCCTGGTTCCCCGCCACTCGGGCCACGAGGCTCAAGCTGGCGGAGGCGATTCAGTATCAGTGAGCGAGAAGCCCAACCCGGCATCAATGCCGGGCCTGTTATCGCAAGGCGGTCGTGGAACGTATCTCGCAAAGTTCACAAATCGCGAAAATTCTCCGCTTGCGACCGCGGGGCGAAGCCCAGCCGTCCGGCCGGGCCGTGATATTCGTAGCCGCAGGCCGCAAGGAACGCGCCGTACGCGGCCATCGCCCGGCTAAGCTTCCTTTAATAACCGCTCGACGAGTTCTTCGATTTTCTTGTCGCCGGTAGCCCCGTCCCAGTTCAGTTCCCCTTGCCACCAGAAGCGGATATAGCCATTCTTGTCCACCACATACACGGTGGGCCACATGGTGTTTCCCCAGGCGTTCCAGTTTTTGTTTTCCAGGTCCATGATGACGGGAAACTGAAAGCCGGCTTGTTTGGCCGCCTCGGCAATCTTTTGCGGATCCCGTTCGTTGGCCGTCTCGGGCGTTTGAATACCGATCACGGCCACCCCTTTGTTCTTCCACGTTTCGCTCCACCGCTTGTAGTGATTGAAGTTGGCCACGCAGTTGTGGCATTGAAACGCATAGAAGTGAATCAGTACCACTTGGCCCTTGAGCTTGCTCAGTTCGGCGGGGCCTTCTCCGTAGCGGTGCGCTGTGACGATCAACTCCGGCGCCAATGGGTAGATCCGTTCCAGCTTGGACGTATCCAGTTTCTTTCCGAGCAGAGCTTGCAACGTTTGCTGCTGCTCGTTGTCCAGGATGTCGTCCGCCGACTTAAGTTCGTTTGCTTTGGCGGCGTCGAGAGCCTGAACCTTGGCCGGGTCCGGTTTGCGGGGGTCGATTTCGCCGGCCAGGCGATCTGTTTCCGCGAACACGTTGTTGAAACGCTCCACTTGATCGGGTTTGAGACCTAGCCGCTGGGCCACCTCCGGGCGAGCCAAGACGCGCACCGCTTGCGATTGGTATTCGATTTGATGCAGCCGCCGGGTGGCCTGGTCACCCAAAATCTGCTCGACATGGGCCGCCAGCTTTTTCTCCAGATCGACGGTCAACTGGCGTTGCTTGTCTGCCGCCAGGATCCGCGACGGCCACCAGGCGGCATCAATCGGCCGCAGACCCTGTTCGACTGCGGCGCGGTTGCCGTCGTTTACACCCAGCTCGTTCTGGACTTCCAGGGCATGGACCAGATGCAGCAACGTGCGGGGCACCCTGGCGTTCTCCGCGGCCAGGGGTGCATAGCCCGGCGTATCCGCACATGGCGCTAAATGGGCCATCCAGAGTGCACCGATCAGCAGCGCCACTGTCCAAAAATTGCGCACGGCAGGTCTCCGTAACTCTACTGGTATATCATGGATCGATTACCACGGGAAGTTTCTCCTCGCCACCGGCGGACTCGTCCCACCAGCCTTGCGACGAATGTCCGGTCTGGAGGCAGGGGCGGTTGTCGGACCTGGCCGGCACACTCTATTCTATAACGTCCCCGTTCTAGACTTCCCGGTTCGGCAGCACGTACAGCAAGGGAATAATCCATGACCGACCAACCGGCTTCCACCATGCGAATGCGGACGGCCATGCGCCAAAAACTGGAAAGCCTGGCTAGTGCCGGGGTAACTCATATCCAGTCGCCTCGCGCCGCCCAGCCCAGGGAGCCAGCCCAGCCGAGGGAGCCAGCAGAGCCCAGCGTGTTGGCGGAACTCCAGGCAACCCAGAATGCCGCACCCGGTGTGTGCGCCCAAATGCTTCAGCCGCGGCAAGCCATGCCGTTGCCACTGGCCGAAGTGCAACCGGCGTCGACGGCCGCCGGCGCCGACTCGCTGGAGCAGGTGGGGCGCGACGCGGCCAGCTGCCGGCTCTGTCAGGAACTGGCCACCACGCGCACTCAAACCGTCCCAGGAGTGGGCCATCCGCAGCCGCGACTGATGTTCTTGGGGGAAGCCCCCGGGGCCGACGAAGATCGCCAAGGCGTCCCGTTCGTCGGACGGGCGGGGCAACTCTTGACGCAAATGATCGAAAACGGCATGGGGCTGAAACGCGGAGACGTATTCATCGGCAACGTGCTCAAATGCCGGCCGCCGGGAAATCGCACGCCAAGCCCTCAGGAAGCCGCCAATTGCCGTCCGTTCCTGGACCGCCAGATTGCCTTGCTCAAGCCGGAGTTCATCTGCTGCCTGGGTGCCGTGGCGGCCCAGAATCTTCTGGCTACGGATCGGGCCATCGGCAAGCTGCGGGGACAGGTCCACCACTACCGCGGCTCAAAAGTGATTTGCACGTATCACCCGGCCTACCTGCTACGCAATCCGGCCGCCAAAAAAGACACCTGGGCGGACCTGCAGATTTTGATGCAGGAAATGGGCCTGCCGAATCCGGGAAAGTAGGCCCGCCCGGCCGAGGCGGACCCGGAATGGCCGTTAACGAAACCGCCTACCAACCCGAAGCGTAAGCAAGGATGGGCCACGGATACGCCAGGCGTGCGCCGCGCTGAAGTTTTCAAACCGAAGCCGGTTTCGCGCTGTCGCTCCCGGTATTTCAGCACGATTTGCAGGCCCAACTCCCGCCAATTACTGTTGTATACTTTTTGACGGCGGAATGGCCGGTTGCATCTCAGTCCCTGTCAGGTGGGCAGGCCCCAAAAGGAAACCCTCGGCGTGGCGACAATCAAACGAATCCTGGTAACCGGTGGAGCTGGTTTTTTGGGCTCCTATCTTTGTGAACGGCTGGTGGAGGCCGGGCACGACGTCATCTGCCTGGACAATTTTTTTACCAGTCAGAAGTCGAACGTGGCGCAGCTGCTGGGCCGGCCCAATTTCGAGCTGATCCGCCACGACGTTACCCAGCCCATCTGGCTGGAGGTGGACGAGGTCTACAATCTGGCCTGTCCAGCCGCGCCGGGTCACTATCAGTTCAATCCGATCAAGACGATCAAGACCAGCGTGATGGGGGCCATCAACGTGCTGGGCATGGCCAAGCGGTGCCGGGCCAAGGTGTTGCAGGCCTCGACCAGCGAGGTCTACGGCGATCCGGAAGTCCATCCCCAGCCGGAGTCGTATCGCGGCTCGGTCAACCCGCTGGGCCCCCGGGCCTGCTATGACGAAGGCAAACGGGCCGCCGAGTCGCTCTTCATGGACTACCACCGGATGAACCGCGTGAACATTCGCATCGTGCGCATTTTCAATACCTACGGGCCGCGGATGCATCCCTTCGACGGCCGCGTGGTGTCCAACTTCATCCGCCAGGCGCTGGAAGGGAAGGACATCACGATTTTCGGCGACGGCCAGCAGACCCGTTCCTTCTGCTATCGCGACGACCTGGTGGAAGGAATGATGCGGATGATGAACGGCCCGGACGATTTCATCGGCCCGGTGAACCTGGGCAATCCGGACGAGTTTACGATCCGCGAACTGGCGGAGCTGGTGATCGAGATGACCGGATCGAAATCGAAGCTGGTGCAGAAGCCGCTGCCGCCGGACGATCCCACAAGACGGCAACCGGATATTTCGCTCGCCCGGGCGCGGCTTGGCTGGGAGCCGAAGATTGCCCTGCGGGACGGGCTGAGGGCCACGATCGAGTGGTTCCGCGCCATCGACGTGCAGCACTATCGCCCGCCGACGCCGAACTTTGCCTGACAGGCTTGATTCTAATCGAAGCGACCGGACGAGACAGGGAAAATCCGCCGTCCCGCCGGCAAAGTACCGATGGGACGGGTGGAGTATGCAACCGTCATGAAACCGTCAAGCTCGGCGCGACCTTTTTCGCCAGGCTATCAGGCCAAGGCCAGCCAGTCCTAACGCGGCTAGGGCCAGCGTGCTTGGCGGCTCGAGGACGACGTTGTTTACGGGGCTTTCGGCGGGCGTCCAGCGACTCAAACAAGCCAATCCGCGACTGCGTATCTTTCACTCGTCTGTTCCAGGCGAAATAGATTAACAGTCAGCAGCCGGGGGGCGAACCGGACCGAAAAGGTACGTTCAGCGCGAGCTGTGGGTGACGTGGACTTCTGGGATAATCGACGGGCTGGAAGCCCATGCTACAGCTACTTCGGATCGCCTGCCGCGGGGGTGAACTTGGCGCGGTAGATCTTGTAGGTATCCGCGGCGGAGTTGTTGATGTAGTAGAACTCCACCTTGCCGTCGGCGTAGGCCATGTTCACCCCTTCCTGGTGATAACTTGAGGCCCGCGAGTGGGCCACGTCCAGATTGTCGATCACGCCATCCTTGTTGCAATCGACCGGCGCGATCAGCGACGTCAAGTCGTTCAGCGGCACGGTCACCGCCACGTCCACCCAGGTCTGGTTGTTCTCATCCCAGTTGCCGTAGAACGTGACGGCCTGCCCGGGTTCGTTCACCTGGGTCCATTCTCCCTGGTCAATATTTTCCGTGAAGAGCATGGTTTGGGATTTGCCGTCGGTGATGTCGTCTAACTTCACTTCGATCGGTGCCACGCCGGCGGTGCGGTTGTGAAAGACCGCGAAGCGGGTATCATCGCGGGGATCGGTCCCCGCATCAGGACGGCCGGCGCTGCAAGCGTAGCTCAACGGGTAGCGCAATTTCTTGGCGTCCCCAGGAACTGCCGCGCCGCAACCGCCGCTGCCGGCGGCCGCTTCAGACCAGAGCGGCGCGTCAAAATCGGTCGGGTCGCTGGGGCAGATGACAATGTCGTAGTTGCTCTTATATTTCTTTTCGCCGTTGGCCACCACGCCACCGCGCAACTGGGCCATCGCCTCTTTCATGTCGAGGTATTCGAAGATCTGCGGAAACCAGCCGACCGTGTCGGTGGAGGTGTTGTCCGTGAGCGTGTACGTCTCCGCCCAGCCCGGAAAGCGCTCTTTCTTCAAAGTGAATTGCAAGGTGGCCAGCACCAGGTTGCGCATGTTCGACTGGCACTTGACTTGCCGGGCATGTTCCTTGGCGGATTGCACGGCGGGCAACAACAGGGCGACCAGCAGGCCGATAATGCCGATGACGACCAACAATTCGACCAGGGTAAAGCCGCGGCGTGGTAAGCGGTTCATCTCTTTCTCCGACGGGATCCCAGATCGGACCCCGAAAATCGTGGACAAGTCCCCTGCCAGCTCCAAGGCTATTGTTGCAGATTCTGCCGCCGACTTCCAGCGGATTTATGGGGCGGTTACCCGACCTGCACGTGGCAGAAGGGGGGCAGCCGCAGCTTGACCTCTTGGTGAATCGTCGGTTAGACTAGGGAAGTCAGGGGTTTAGCTCTTCGGGCCATAAGGTGCTGCAAGCCCCCGTGCCGGACCCCCGGTTCGGCCCTGCGGATTCCCTCACGACCCTGACCGAGGCCCTCCATGTACCGTCGCGCTGCCTTTACTCTGGTTGAATTGCTGGTGACCGTCACGATCATCGGCATGCTGGCGTCCATGCTATTGTTCGGGCTGCTTAAAGTGCAGTCGCAGACGCAGGTGTCCCGGACCAAGTCCACCATTACCAAGGTCGATGCCCTGCTGCGTCCCCGCTGGGACGGGTTTGGAACGCGGCGGCTGCCGATCAACACAATCGGCATGAGCCCGAAGGACGCGGCCGAACTGCGGTTGGTGGCCCTGCGGCAGATTCAGCGGATGGAACTGCCAGACCATTGGGCGGAAGTGAGCACGGCTCCGGCGGAACTTAAGAAGATCAACGGGTCCAACTCGGGAGTGACGCTCTCTCGGACCGCGTTGTCGGAGGCTTTTTTGCGCTACTACAACACGGTCGGGGTCAACAAACCCGGGGCGGATCCCCCGAACAATGCCAACGGCAAGCCCTCGAAGCAGTACCAGGCGGCCGAGTGCCTGTATATGATCCTGACCGTTGGGGCCTTGGATGACCGCAACGGGCGGGAGCTGTTTCTCGACTCGGAAATTGGCGACGCGGATAACGACGGGGCGCCGGAGTTTATCGACGGCTGGGGGATGCCGATCCGCATGATCCGCTGGCCGGTGGGATTTGTGGACGATCCTCGACAGGATTCATCCACCTACACTCGGTTTGGGCATCTATCCAGCATCATGCCCGCCAAGAGTCCTTCGGGAGCCGCGGCCCCGCTGGTGGCGTGCAAACCGGACGCCATCACCTATCACGATGCGCTGGATCCGCGACGCGTCGATTCAGAAGCGTTTCTGATCTATCCGCTGATCTTTTCCAACGGACCGGATCGGATTGAAGACATCTACACCGGCACGGACGATCAGGTGCGCGATGATCCTTATGTCGATCTTCGCAACGATTCGTCTCCCTGCGGAAACTACGATCCGCTGGCCACGTTCACGGCCGGGACGCCGTCGATCGGGTTGCCCAAATGGCTGGGTATTCCGCACGATCTGAAGGCGTTCCGCTATGGGAGTGAGCAGCCCAGCAACGGCAAGCTCAACCATTACGACAACGTCCACAACCACCACCTGGACGCGTCGTTCCGCTAGACAATGAGACAGTGCCTGCGCCGCGTTAGCGCGTGCCGAATCGCCCCTGGAGATTCATCCGCGACGTGGCGTGGCCGGTGGGGCGGATCGTGCGGGCTGCTCCCGTGATGGGGTTGGCCCCGAGTTGCGTCGCTGGGTCAATCATCATCTGCTGCCGTTGCTGAAGGAGCAGGTTTTCCTGTGCCAGGCGGTTCTGCTCCGCCTGTTGCCGATCGAGTGTTTCGCGCATCTGGATCTCGGGGCGGACGATCGAAAAATAGTTCAAACCCAGGTTCCCGGTGCCATTGCCGCGCCGCAACAGGCCGATATACGGGCTGACCTTGGGCTGCTGCAGTACATTGGGCTGCGCCCGATAGACGTAATTCTGCTGCGGCGGGGCCTGACGGACAAAACCCTGCCCCCACAGGTCCGCGGCTCCCGCGGCCGTCATTCCCAGAGGCAGTACCAGCAGAATCAAGTGTCTCATGATCGGGTCTCTCATGTGCTAAGTGCCGTACAGCCCATCTAAATCAATTCTAAGCCTGCCTATCGTGCTGGTCAAATTTCACTTTAGAACTGGTTGAAGTTGTTACCTTGGCTAAACGATTGACTCAGGTTGCGAATGGCACCGGTGCCCAGCAGGATGGCGCCGGAAACCTGCTCGATCGGTGCGGTGAGCTTCCCCAGCGCGGTGGAGAGCGCCGTCGCCTTGTCCGCCGCCACAAACAGCCGGTCTCCCGGCAGGATCTGGTAATTGGTCGATTGGATCCCCTGCTGCGTGATCTCGTTCCAGTTGACCGGCAGCCGCTGCTGGTAGCCCAGGCAATCGGGCGTTGGCCGGGCGATCCACAGTTTTTTGCTCGAGAGTTGCGTCAGGCCGCCGACCTGGGCCATCGCATCCAGCACCGTCTCGCCCCCGGTAATCGGCAGCCGGATTACCCGGTCCCCGGTCCCGGCCCCGTCCATGATGACGTAGTAGACCTTGCTGTTGTAGGACATCACGTCCACCATCACCTGGGGATTTTCCAGATATTGCTCCAGGTGTTTTTCGACGGCCGCCTTGACCTGGGCCAGCGTCATGCCGGCCACATAGACCTGGCCATAAGTCCCCAGGTTGACCGTCCCATCGGGGGCCACCAGATGATCGCCAGAAATCTGCTGCGTTCCGGCCGTCTGCGCCACGGTAATCGTGACGGACGGATCGAGCAGCTCGACACGCAGCCGCTTCAGCAGCAGTTCGGTGGCCTGTTCGACCGTCAATCCGGCCACCTGGATGGTGCCGTAAGGGGCACCCAAGTTGATAATCCCCGAGGCTTCCACCTGGAACGAGCCATCCAGCGGATGGTCAGGGTAGAGGTTTTGGCCGCGGATTTGAACGATGTCGAGCGGTTCCAGCCGGTAGGGGGGCTTCGGCACCACTCGGATGGCATCGATCAGCAGGATATCGGGGGGCTCGACCACGTGGACCGGCAGCGTGGTCTTGTATTCCTCATTGGGAATCCGCTCATTCGGCGGCAGCACCGCTTCCAGCGACCGGTTGCGGTGGCTGAAATTATGGCAGCCCAGGCTCGTGCCGATGGTAATCCATGCCAGCAGCCATGCCAGGCTGCGTACGAGCCCGTTGTGAGGCCAAACCTGTGGAGAGCAAGTCATTTTGGGGGATTCCGTTCCTGTTGGGCGACGCCTCCATTGGCGTCCGTCGGCCGCCCTCCCCCCGGGGGCATCCCAACCGCGCCGACCCATACAGACCCCAATATCGGCAAAGTTTGCCAGGAGCTTGAAATTTCCTGGTGAAGTTGGCTAGCGGAGCCTAAAATCAAGGATTCTATGCTCGGCAGCCGGTCGGAAGATGCTGTCGAGGCCACAAGCGGAAACGGTCTCGATGAACCAAACGAACCCCGAATGCTTGACGTGGCTGGTCACCGGCGGGGCCGGGTTCATCGGTTCACATTTGGTCGAGCGCCTGCTGGCAGGCGGTCATACCGTACTGGCATTGGATGACCTTTCGACCGGCTCGCTTTCCAATCTGGCAGAGATAACTCCCGGCGCCCCGTTCGAGTTCCACCCAGCCGACGTGCGCGACATGGCCGTACTGGAATCGCTGGCAGCTCGTTCGCAAGTGATCGTCCATCTGGCCGCCGCAGTGGGAGTGCAATTGATCATCCAGGCCCCGGTGCGGACGATCGAAATCAACGTGCTGGGGACGCAGGCCGTTCTGGAAGCCGGATTGCGGCATGGCGCCCGTGTATTGCTGGCCAGTTCATCGGAGGTTTACGGAAAGGGAAACGGCATTCCATTCAGGGAAGACGACGACGTACTGCTGGGTCCGACCAGCCGCAACCGCTGGTCCTACGCGGCCAGCAAAATGATCGACGAATTTCTGGCCTTGGCGTATCAGCATGAGCGCGGCCTGGAGGTGGTGCCGTTTCGGCTCTTCAATACCATTGGCCTGCGGCAGACGGGCTGTTATGGGATGGTCGTACCGCGCCTGGTGGGCCAGGCGCTGCGCGGGGAGCCTTTGACGGTGTATGGAAATGGTACCCAGAGCCGTTGTTTTTGCGACGTGCGGGACGTGGTGGAGGCCGTTGTGGGGCTGGGCCTCCATCCCAATGCGGCAGGAAATGTTTATAACATTGGCGGGACGAAGGAAATCTCCATCCTCGGTCTGGCGGAAGAAGTGCTGGCAGTAACCGGCAGCCCGTCACGCATCGAGTTGGTCCCATACGATGAGGCCTATGCCCCGGGCTTTGAGGACATGCAGCGCCGCCTCCCCTGCATCCAGCGAATTGAACAATTGTTGAACTGGCGGCCTCGGCGCACGCTGCGCGAGTCGTTGGTTGCCGTATGCGATGCTTTGCGGACAAGCGAGCCGGCCTTGTTAAAACCTCACGCGACAGAAAAGGCCTGACTATGAAAATCCTCGTAACCGGCGGGGCCGGGTATATCGGCAGTGTGGCAGTGGAACAACTCATCGTCGCTGGGGAATCGGTCGTCGTCCTGGACAACCTCTCGCAGGGACATCGACAGGCCGTCCACCCGCAGGCCACGCTGGTCGTGGCCGACCTGTCCCGCCGCGACGCCATTGACGACGTGCTGAGCACCCACCGTCCTGAGGCGGTGATGCATTTTGCGTCGCACACGCTGGTCGGCGAGTCGATGCAGCAGCCGTTTTTGTATTTGGGAACCAACGTCGTCAACGGACTGCAACTGCTTCAAAGCATGGTGGAACACGGTGTGCGGCGATTTATTCTCTCTTCCACGGCAAACCTGTTCGACCAGCCGGAGCGGATGCCGATTGACGAGGCGGAGCGGATTGTGCCGGGGAGTCCGTACGGGGAGTCCAAATATTTGCTGGAAAGGGTGCTGCCGTGGTTGGAGAAGATTCACGGCCTGCGGTACGCGGCCCTGCGGTATTTTAACGCCGCCGGGGCGACAGCCGAGCGAGGCGAGGATCATGACCCGGAACTGCACCTGATTCCGATCGTGCTGCAGGTGGCCCAGGGCAAGCGGGCGTCGATGACGATTTTCGGCGATGATTACCCAACCCCCGACGGCACCTGCGTGCGGGACTACATCCACGTGTCAGATTTGGCGCGGGCGCACATTCTGGCCTTGGGGTCCTTGGAAACCGGGAGCCGGGTCTACAACCTGGGCAACGGCCGGGGCTATTCGGTCCGGCAGGTGATCGATACGGCACGGCGCCTGACGGGGCACGCGATTCCAACCGTGGTCGGTCCGCGGCGCAGGGGTGACCCGGCCGTGCTGGTTGCCAGCAGCCAAAAGATTCAGCAGGAACTGGGGTGGCGGCCGGAGTTCGATTCGATCGAATCGATCATGGAGAGTGCCTGGAAATGGCACCAAAAGCACCCCGCTGGCTACGGCCAGTAGTTTCCGCCGGGGCTTATCTGGTTCTGCCCTTGCTCCGCTTCAGGCAAACTACTTTACCCAGACGCCCAGAACCGATTTCCCCAGACGCTGGCCCAAAAGCGGATCGAGGAATCGAGACACGGGCACCAGGACCTTGTCCCAAAAACCGATCTGGCTGGGCGTGGGCAGGGCGCTTTTCAGCAGCAGGCGATTCCCCAGTGAGGCCAGCAGCCCGGCGCTATCGAGATAAGCCAACTGCACGAGTTTGCAACCCGGCGGTGACAAGTTGCGCAGCGATCGGCGGCTGTAGCGGCGGAAATGCCCCACCGCCTGGTCGAACGGACTCATCAAAAATGGGTGGGCGGGGGACAGAACGACCAGGTTGCCTTGAGGCGCGAGCCGTTGCGCTGCCCTGGCCAGTTCGTCCCGGTCATCCTCGATATGCTCCAGAACATCAATATAGAGCACGCAGTCAAAGAGGGCGTCGTTCGTCACGTCCTGGATCGTGCCGACTTGGACGTTGCAGCACGGCAGCAACGTGCCGCGCTGGCAGGCCTGGGCGTAGCGGGCGGCCAGCTTCGGGTCGGGCTCGATCGCCAGCCAGTGCCGCACGCGCGCGTCGAACAGCACACGCGTCGTGCCGCCAATTCCACCGCCGACTTCCAGGACACGAGCACCCAGGTAAGGCGCAAGCTGCCGCTTCAGATACGCCTTCCAGTTGACGGCCGCGGCAAACAGTTCGAGTTCGTTGCCCACGTACTGATACGGCAGGCCATCGGGTTGCCGCGACCCATTTGCAGCAGTCGCAAGTGGCGCCGTGTCGAGGTTCAGGGCGGGAGGAGCCATTTTGGTATTGACACCGTCACGAAAGGTGCATTTTTTGCGCGGCGCCGAGCACTGGCGGAGGCAAATGGGACCACCGTAAAATATACGTTACCCGCCGGGCAGCGGCGGATTAAAAGCCGGGGCGTGCAAGCTTTTCAAGCGGGAGGATCGGACGATGACGCGGATGGTATGCCTGGAAACGGACGATGGGGAGGCGTTTGTCAATCTGGCTCAGACTTGCCGGGCCAATATTACGCCGGATGCCGTGCATCTGGAGTTTTCTGGCGGACAGGCCCACACGTTTCGCGGCGCCGCCGCGCACACGCTTTTGCAGGCGCTGCGGCATGAAGAAAAACGCACCGCGAGCCGGGATTAAACCGCACACCGTGGGCTTCCGCGGCGGACGCTATTTGCTCGCGACCGGCTCCGCAGGCGGATAGAGTGTCCGGCTGACAAGCGGCAGAAAGATATTGGCAAACTCGGCCAGTTCAGCCTTTTCAGCCTCGGCCGCTTTCCCCGGTGTGTCGGCCACCGCAATCAGATAGACCTTGTTGAGCGGCTGCCAACCGCGGAAAGTGACGCGCGGCGAATCTGGGGCCTGCCAGCCCTTGCCGTTCCCCACGTTCCAACTCCACAAGATCCGCTGATGAATATTCCGTTCCTCCATCCGCTTAGTGAACGTTGACACGTAGGCTTGGGACTTGGTGTCTCCGGTGACTAAGTCCACGCGATAGGGAGCCCGGTCCATCTTGTAGCCCTGCCCCACATAACAGATATCCGGCGTGTGGACCGCCGTGTCGCGGGCCAGGCCGCAGATCAGAAAAACCTGCACCACTTTGCCCGTTTTCGGGTTTTGATAGCGCCGAGAAACGGTGGCCTTCGCGCCGGCCGACTTGAGTTCCTTGGCGCTCGTCTTGGTATCTTCGCCAATCCAGTCCCCAACGTTCTTGGGAATATTTGCATACCGCTCGGAAACGGCTGCTAGTTCCTCGGACGAGCCACCCGTCCATCGCAACGTCATCGCGCC
>Ga0194132_10009626_pt1 | contig 13200 bp, 10 predicted proteins | sample TA2KigOf80mmetaG_FD_148612 | JGI IMG/M metagenome (GOLD analysis project Ga0194132, IMG submission 148612) | Freshwater microbial communities from Lake Tanganyika, Tanzania - TA2015054 Kigoma Offshore 80m | ecosystem: Environmental > Aquatic > Freshwater > Lake | place: Tanzania: Lake... | reverse complement strand
GGACTCGAAGTATTTCGCCGTGGGCAAGCTCGGCCGCGACCAGGTGGCCGACTACGCCGCGCGCAAAGGCCAGGCCCTCGCCGAAGCCGAGCGCTGGCTCGGCCCGTGGCTGAACTACGACCCGGCGAAGTGAAGGAGCCAACGCATTCTGCTAGGTGAGTGATTTCAAATTACGGCAAATGCGGCAGTTTGCTCACTCTTCCCATTGAACCAAGGCCGCAGGTGTTTGTCCAATTGCCAGCGCAGAAACCTTCCGGTAAGCTAATTGCTGTCGGACCACCGGCATTGTCACATGGCACAACTCTTTGAGTGGATTTACGTCGTATTCGCCGTCCTGCTGCTTTTTGGGGCGGCTATCGCTATCCATGAGTGGGGGCATTACTGGGTAGCGCTTAAGCGTGGGCTAAAGGTCGAGGCATTCGCCATCGGCTTCGGGCCGAAAATCTGGGGCTGGACCAAGGACGGCATCGAATACTCCATCCGATGGATCCCCGCCGGCGGCTACGTGAAGCTACCGCAGATGCTCACATCCGAGGCGTTGGAGGGAGAGCAAAAAGGCGAAATGCTCCCGCCCGTCACGCCTTGGTCGAAGATTCTCGTGGCGGTCGCCGGGCCGTTCATGAACTTCGTTTTCGCCTGTGCCATCGCAACCTTCATCTACTTCGTCGGCTTGCCTGTGCCAGTGAATCCTTCGGTTATCGGCCACGTGGCCCTAGACTCAGAGGAATATAAGCTCGGCATCCGCCAAGGCGACCGCGTGGTTTCCGTTTACGGCCAGTCGGTAAAGTCTTGGTCAGAAGTGTTTGAGGCTACCATTCTCGCGCCCACAAATGTGCTCCCGGTAATCATCGAGCGGGCAGGTGAGCGTAAAACTTATCACCTCGCCGCTAGCACCGATAACGCGCTCAAACTCAAGATGCTCAACCTCGACTCTGAGGAGAAGGTCGTCGTCGGCGACGTCTCGCCCACCAGTCCCGCCGCCGAAGCGAAGGTGATGCCCAAGGATGTCATCATCGGCTTCGCCGGCGTGCCCGTGGTTGGTAAAGCCCAATTAATTGACCTTGTCGGCAAGCGCGGTGGACAGGCCTCAGAACTAATCGTCGAGCGCGCTGGCAAGCGCGAGGTGCTCAGCATCACCCCGCGAGTGCTCGATGCCGGAGCGAAGAAGGCGCGCATTGGCATCATGTTTGCCAACACGCCAACTCGTTACGAAGTGCAGAAGCCTGGTCCGCTCCCGTGGGTGCAGCTTCAAGAAGTCTGGGACCGCACCTGGCGCACGCTCAACGCCTTATTCCACTCCAAGGAAACCGGCGTGGGAATCGAGGATCTGAGCGGGCCGCCCGGGATTCTGGCGATGCTCGCTGCGAACGTGAAGACCGACTACCGGCTTGCCTTGAGTTTCATGGTGCTCCTCAACATTAACCTCGCCATCCTGAACCTCTTTCCGATTCCTGTGCTGGACGGCGGCCACATCATGATGTCCGTCTACGAAAAGCTGCGCGGCAAGCCGCTGAGCGTAAAACTTCAAGAGTACGCCACCACAGCCTTCGCCGTCGTGCTGCTCACTTTTATGGCCTATGTCTCGTTCAACGACTTATGGAAGCGCTCGACTTTGTTCAAGTCCATGTTCGAGCAAAAAAGCCAAGTGGAGTCGCCGGCCCCATCCAAGTAAGCATGCGGAGCAGAATCAAGTTTTGGATGCCTAGCAAGTGCCTGCGGTCGTGGGTTATTTTTCTTATCTCAATTTTTACCCCGCACCTACTCACTGGCTTTTAGCCCATGCGTTACTGCGATTCTCCATACCTTTTTAACCGCCGCGTCTCGCGTGAAGTCACCATCGGCGACCCCGCGCGCGGCGGAGTCGTCCTCGGCGGCGGGCATCCGGTCGTCACGCAGTCCATGCTGACCTGCGACACGATGGACACCGCCGAGTGCGTGAAGCAGACGCTCGACCTCGTTGCGGTCGGGTGCCAGCTCGTGCGCATCACGGCGCCGACCGTGAAGGACGCCGCGAACTTGAAGAACATCGTCGGCGAGCTCCACGCGCGCGGCTGCCTCGTGCCCATCGTCGCCGACATCCACTTCAAGCCCGAGGCGGCGATGGAAGCGGTGAAGTGGGTCGAGGTCGTGCGCGTGAATCCCGGCAATTACGCGGACTCCAAGAAATTCGCGGTCAAGGAATACACCGATGAGCAGTATCAGGCGGAGTTGAAGCGCATCGAGGAGAAGTTTGCACCGCTCGTGATCGAGGCGAAGAAGCTCAGCCGGTGCCTCCGCATCGGCACCAACCACGGCTCGCTCTCCGACCGCATCATGAACCGCTACGGCGACACCCCGCTGGGCATGGTGGAGAGCGCGCTGGAGTTCGCCCGCATCTGCCGCAAGCACGACTTCCACAACTTCAAGTTCTCGATGAAGTCGAGCAATCCGAAGGTGATGATCGAGTGTTATCGGCTGCTCGCCGCGCGCCTCGCGCAAGAGGGGCCGGACTGGAACTACCCGCTCCACCTCGGCGTTACCGAGGCTGGCGAAGGCGAGGACGGCCGCATCAAGTCCGCCATTGGCATCGGCTCGCTGCTCTGCGACGGCCTCGGCGACACCATCCGCGTTTCGCTCACCGAGGATTCACCGCATGAAATCGAAGTTTGCACCGACCTGCTCGCGCAGATTCCGGTGCTAACCAATTCCCAATTCCCGATCTCAAATTCCCAATTCCCCTTCGACCCCTTCCACTTCGAGCGCCGTTCCACGCCGGAAATCGAACTCAGCGACAGCGCCAAATGCGGCGGCGAGCAAACCGTCCGCGTCGTCGTCACCCGCGCCACGTTCGAAAAGGTCGCACCGAAGATTCGCCCGAAGGACGACGTGAAGCCCGAGGGCATTTACGAAGACCTGAACCTCCTCGAACTCGACCCAACGCGGGAACTTCGCATCGAGGACATCAACTGCGACACGCAGCTCGTGACCGTGAAGGACGGCGTGAACCTCCCGCCCATCACCGCGTTCCGCCTGCTGGTCGCGCAGCTCAACCGCCTGGGCCGGCGAAATCCGATTCTCCTCAAAGATTGCCTGAGCTTCGGCGACGCTTCTTCCTCCCTCGCCCCCACCGGGGGAGAGGGCCGGGGTGAGGGGGCTTCGGTTGCCGGTTGGCCCCTCGAGCCCAAGATCGCCCTCCTCCGCGCCGCCGTGAATATCGGCTCTCTCCTCGCCGACGGCATCGGCGACGCCATTCTCATTCGCGGCGAAAGCGGTGCCGGGATGAGCCTGCGCCTCGCTTACAACATCCTCCAAGCCGCCGGCTGCCGAAGCTTCAAGACCGACTACGTGGCCTGCCCGAGCTGCGGACGCACGCTCTTCAACCTCCAGACCGTCACCGCGCGCATCAAGACCCGCACCGAGCATCTCAAGGGCGTGAAGATCGCCATCATGGGCTGCATCGTGAACGGCCCCGGCGAGATGGCAGACGCGGACTTCGGCTACGTGGGCGGCGCGCCCGGCAAGATCAACCTCTACGTCGGCAAGACCCCCATCAAGTTCAACATCCCCGAAGCCGAGGCCGTCGAGCGCCTCGTAGACCTCATCCGCGAGCACGGCAAGTGGGTGGAGCCGGAAGTTCAGCCTGCCAATTCCGGCATTTAAGGCGGCTGCTGGTTTCGCGAGACTATGAATGCATTGGTTCCTCTCGTAGCCCTGTTCCTTGGCCTCCTCTCCGCCACCGCCTTCGCCGCGCCCGCGCGACCGAACTTCATCCTCTTCATCGCCGATGACATGGCGTGGGAGGATTGTGGGGCTTACGGGAACAAGACGGTGCGCGCGCCGAACCTCGACCGGCTCGCGCGTGAGGGGATGCGCTTCGACCGCGCGTTTGTCACCGCCAGCTCGTGCAGCCCCAGCCGCTCCAGCCTGCTCACGGGCCGATATCCGCACAGCACGGACGCCGAGCAGCTTCACTGGCCGCTGCCCAAGGCGCAGGTGACGTTCTCGGAAAAGCTCAAGGCCGCCGGCTACTGGACCGCCGCCGCCGGCAAGTGGCATCTCGGCAATGAGGTGAAGGACCGCTTCGACGTCGTGCATGAGGCAGGCGCGGCGGGCTTTCAGTTGCAGGTGGGCGCGGACGGCAAGGCGAAGAAGATGGTCGCCGAGAAGGACGAGAGCGGCTGCGCGCAATGGTTGCCAACGCTGCAGTCGCGCCCGAAGGACAAGCCGTTCTTCCTCTGGCTCGCCGCGCTGGACCCCCACCGCGACTACCAGCCGAACGCCATTCCCAATCCACACCGACCCGCCGACGTGGTCGTGCCGCCGTATTTGCCCGACGCGCCGGACACGCGCCGCGACCTCGCGCTTTACTACGACGAAATCACCCGGCTGGACGGATTTGTCGGGCAGGTGTTGGCCGAGTTGGAGAAGCAAGGCGCGGCGGAGAACACGGTCATCTTTTTCATCACCGACAACGGTCGCGCCTTCCCGCGCTGCAAGACGACGCTTTACGACAGCGGCATTCGCACGCCGTTGCTCGTGCGCTGGCCGGCGAAGGTGAAGCCCGGCAGCGTGGGCGGCGGGCTGGTCAGCACGGTGGATTTCGGGCCGACGTTTCTCGAACTCGCCGGCCTCCCCGCTGCTCCAAGCTTTCAAGGCAAGAGCTTCGCGTCGCTGCTGACCAATCCCGCCGGCCGCGTGCGTGAACACATCTTCGCCGAGCACAACTGGCACGACTTCGATGCCCACAAGCGCGCCGTCCGCAGCGAGCGCTACAAATACATCCGCAACTTCGATGCCGACCTGCCGAATACGCCGCCCGCGGACGCGGTGCGCAGCCTCACCTTTCAGGAAATGCGCCAGCTCCGTGACGCGGGCAAACTCTCGCCCGCGCAGCTCATGCCGTTCCAAAAGCCCAAGCCCGCCGAGGAGCTTTACGACGTGGATGCAGACCCGCACGAACTGCGCAATCTCGCGAGCTCGCCACGGCACGCGGCCACGCTCGCACAGCTACGCGCTGCCTTGGCGACGTGGCAGCAGGAAACAAGCGACCCAGCGAACGGCGTTCGCGCGAAGGACGAGTTTGACCGCGAGACCGGCGAGCCGCTGCCAAACCGGCAGCGCCCACGTCCGACCAAGGCGCAGTTACTCGGCGCACGATGAGACTTTTTTCCTTCACTATGCGACCATGCGGCTTTGGGAACTGGCGTTGACGGGCGGGCGCGAGTGCGGCAAACAAGGGCGTGCTTTTGTTGAACCAATCCAGAACGCGTCCTGCTTTGCCCCAGCCGCCGGCTTAAAACTGTTTTGGGCTGCCCCAAATGACCCTTTCCACACTATGCATTGCGCTCGGCCTCGGAGTCGCCGTGCCGCAGCTTTACGGGTTAAAGAACCCCGCCCGCTTTGGCAAAACGTTGCGCGAGTTCCCGCGTAATACTGCCATCGGCTATGTGCTGATGACCATCGCCACGGTCTGGTTCCTTTGGCATGTGCGACAAGAGAACATTGCGGATTTCACGCCGTTCAAGCCGCTCATGTATGGCGGCTTCGCGTTGCTCGGGCTGGGCACGTGCATCTTTCTTAAGGACTTCCTCGCCGTGCGCGGCCTCGCGCTGGTGCTAATGCTTCTGGCCAAGCTCGTACTCGACGCGCAACGGTGGCATCCGTCCGAATGGCGTTGGGTGTTGGGCGTATGGGCTTACGCGTGGATCGTGGCGGGCATCTGGTTCACCATTTCGCCGTGGCGCTGCCGGGACATCATCGAGTGGAAGACCGCCACCGAAGCGCGCGTGAAGCTAGGTTGCGCTTTACGCCTTGCGCTGGGCGCGCTTGTGGCCGTGCTCGGCGTAACGGTTTTCCGCTAACATCACTCGCTCCGGCGGATGACTCAGCCCAAAGGCAAAATCTTAGTCATTCGCGGTGGTGCTATTGGGGACTTTATCCTCACGCTGCCTGTGCTGGCAGCCCTCCGCCAACATTTTCCCCATACTCACCTCGAGGTTCTAGGTTACCCGCACATCGCCACGCTTGCGCAGCACGGTGGCCTCGTGGATGGCGTGCGGCCCATCGAGAGCCGGGCACTCGCCGGCTTTTTCGCAGATTTTGGAGAATTAGACGACGCCATGGGCAGCTACTTTGCCGGCTTCCAAATCATCATCTCCTACCTTTACGACCCCACCGGCACCTTCGCCGAGAACGTCCGAGCCTGCACACGCGCGCAATTCATCCAAGGACCCCATCGCCCGGATGAAACTCAACCCGTTCACGCCACGGAGGTCTTCCTCCGCCCCCTTGAACGCCTCGCCATCTTCGGTGCTGACCCCGTACCGCGCCTGAACTTACCCGACGCACCAGTCTCAGTGACCCCGCAGCTCGCCGTGCATCCCGGCAGTGGCAGCGAAAAGAAGAACTGGCCCGCGCCGCAATGGGCCGCCTTCCTCAACCAGATAATGTCGTGTACAGACTGGAACGTGCTGCTCATCGGCGGCGAGGCAGAAGGCTTACGCGTGGCGGAACTCGCGGTTCCACTGCCCTCCTCGCGCGTTACTGTCCTCCAAAACCAGCCGCTTCCCAAACTCGCACGAACGCTGCAGCACTGCATTGGCTTCGTAGGTCACGACTCGGGCATCACACACCTCGCTGCCGCCGTCGGCCTTTCGGGTGTGGCCCTCTGGGGTGATACCAATCATGCCATCTGGCAACCACGTAGCCCGAGTTTCCACGGCCTTAGCAAGGCCGACGGCCTCGCGAGCCTCGCTCCCGAGACCGTCTTCAAGGTTTTACGCAACCTCCTCGTCCTGCGCAGTTCTTCCCCCTCATGACCCGACGGAATTCGGTGAGTCTTTTCCTAAGGAGTGTTGGGGAACAGTTCTCGGGGGCGGTGAAAAACTTCCCTCGGCACGCCGAGCGCCTGCTTCAGTTCCACGTCCCGATCCCAAGGATTTTCTATTGCGGCGAGGCGGCTGCGCTCCGACGCATTGAGTTGCAGGGGATAGAAGTGCGGGGAGCAGAGCGCCGTGTTGATGAGCGGGAAGTCAGAGCCGAAGAGGAGGCGGCCCTGCCATTCCGGTCGCGTCAGGGCTTCGCGGAGGTAGCCCAGCTTGTTGACTTGCGTAAGGCTGGAGATTTCGGAAAAGAGGTTCGTATAGGTCGCCATCATCGAGGCTAAGCGGTCGGTGTCCCGCTGACCTTCGTTCGAACCGGTGGAAGCAATGTGCGCGACAATCACGGTGACGCCCAGCTTCAGCGGCAAATGAAGCCGCTGTGGGTCGCACAGTTCATCGCGTGCACTAGTAAAAGAACGCTCCTGCCCCGCGTGCGTAAGGAGCGGGAGCTTCAGCTCGACAAGCTGCTTATAGAACGGTGTCAGCCGCTCATCGGCGGGGTCGAACTGCATGATGCTAGGAATCCATTTGACCAGCCGCGCACCTTTCGTCGCCGCCCAATCAAGTTGTGCGAGCGCGTCCTTGCGCAGCGGGTTGATGCTGGCTCCGAACAGGAGGTTGGTGGTCTTTGCCGTCTCCCGGGCGATGAAGGCATTGGGCACGTAGATTTCCGTCCGTGACTTGTCGAGTTCGCCCTTCTCATCCACGACGCCGTCCATGGCCAAGAGGATGGCTTGCCCGACGTGCTTGCTGCCTGAGAGTTGCTGCGAGATGAGTTGTATGACGTGGGCATCGCCCTTCTGCTGGAGTTCCTGGCGCGTGGTGCCAAAGCTCTTGAGGTAGATGCTTAGTTTCCAGCTCGATTCCATCTGCTTGGAGATGAAGCAACCACTGTCCCCGGCCCCAATTCCAGCTGTGTGGACATGCATGTCGAGAAGTTTAGCCTCGGGCAGAGGCTGCGGCGCTCGGTAAGGCCCGGAATGAAGGAGGCGGCAAGCCACACAGCCCCCGAGGGAAAGAGCCAGCGTGATTAGGGCGACAGCACGTGGCCAACGGCGACGTGAGAGCGGCTCGGCGTTGGCTGGCGGCGTCATTGGGCAGGTGGGTGGTTAAACCTGCCTTGGGCAATGAACGCTGACGCCTGTGCGCAGACTTCGCGCTGACACATCATGAAGCGATGGCGGACGAGTAACACGAGGTGGTCTGCCATGCCGGCCAGCTTGGTGGATTCCACCGATACGCGTCCGTCGCCCGGATGCGCAGGGTCGAACCACTTGCTTAAGAGCGAGCCGTCGCCCGCGATGATACCGAATTCGCAGGCCATCGGCCCTGCGCGCTGCGGTAAGTCTTCGGGCGCGGTGCCGAGGCGCGCGAGATTCGGGCCCAACACCCAGCGCGCGAAGGCGGAGCCCTTAAAAAGATGCGCGAGTTTACTACCCTGATTGGGCGGGGCTAACATGACGACGCGGCCAAGGTTGGGTAAGTTGTGCCGAGCCAAATACATCCGCAACGCGATCCCACCCATCGAGTGAGTAACAAAGTGGACCTGGCCCGTGCCCGCCGATGTCAAAGATGTGAGCGAACTATGCAGGTGGGACTCTACCGCCGTCTCCAATGGCACACGCCAAGTTGGGTAAGCGAGGTTGACCACATGGTAACCCTGCCGACGGAAGGTCCACTCTAGCCTTTTCATCATTAGCGGTGCGCCGTAGAGCCCATGCAAAAGCACCACGGTTTCCGACGTGGCGGCATTAGCCGGCTCCTGGGCGTTCACCTTGGCGACGAGGCCACCAGCGAACAGACACCAAGCACAATGTCTTAATAGAGAGATCTTCATGCATTAAGTAACTGGGAGCGAAAGGGTGGCTTTGAACCGAGAGAAAGCTTCGCAGTCATGTGACCAGAAAATTAGCCCGCGTATGAAGCGCATGGGCGAGATGGAGAAACTCACTGCTCGCAAACGCGTGACATGCGCGTGGGAAAAACGTGAGCTGAGCTTATTCGGGCAACCGAAGTAGGCGGCTTCCCTCAACACGGCCCTCTTCCCCTGGCGGAGGGGAAAGCGTAGTCCGCTGTAAGTGTCTTTGTTCATGGCTTCATTTGCTCGCGCATCGCTTCGGCGTAGGGTTTGCCGTCGAGGAAGACCTGCTTAATGACCGGCTTACCTGCCGCGTCCACGGCCACTTGCACGGTGAGTTTGCCGCGCGGATTTCCCGTGCCTTCCTGCACGTAGTAACGTTCGAGACCGTATTCCACGCGCACCTGATTGTTTCCCCAACTTGGCTGGGTGCGTGCCTGGATGACCACTCGGTTGGGGAGCGGCTCGGGACGCGTGGTTGAGAGAAGCACCGCTTCATGGAACTCGCCGCGCTGCTCCAATGAGACGAACACCGGGAGGCCATGGCCTGTCTGCCCGGCTGGTGCCGTTTCCCACAAGCTATTGGTGAGGTTGCTTACCTTGTAGTTCAAGATGACATAGTCGCCGCGCAGCAAGTCACGCGGATCCACCGGGGCGGTTTCGAGCAGGACGGTCGTAGGGGCGGCCAGCCGATATTCCTGCTGGGCGATGAGGGCGAGCAGCAGCAGCGTCTGCGCGGCAAGGACGGCGATGAAGTGTCTGGGGTTCATGGTTTGGTGGGTGTGGAGGCTTCCTGAAGTTTAAGCATGAAAGCGCGACGGCGCTTCTCGATGAAGACGCCCAAAACAATCAAGCCGACGCCGGACACGATAAACATCGCGCCTGTTAACGCCATGGTTCCGAAGAGCCGCAGGTAGGCGATGATGACATCCAACGTCAGGAGACTCAGGCCGAGGTTGATGAAGAACCGTGAGCCCAGCAGCAGACCGAGGTTCACCATCACCAGACAATGAGCGAAGAGGGCGATGGATGCCGTCCACGCGACCCAATCATGGCGGCCGGCTTCCCAACGTGTGTGGGGGCTATCGTTGAGGCAAGCCATGCCCACGAACACGAGCCAGAACACTAGCGTGCCAAACCAGATGCCGCGCCACATCAGCGGGAGCTTCGCCTCGCCTCGCAAGGCGAAGAAGAGACCAGCCGCCACGGCTGCGGAGATGAGCGCATAAAGGCTCCACACGAGATCTCCGCCTCGGGAACTCACATGGCTGCCAAAGAGAAGTGGCAGCAGCATGAAACTTAGCCCCACTAGGCCATAACGACGCGTAACACTGCCAAAGTCCTTTGCCGGAGAGCGTTCCATCCCTACCCCCGCAGCATAAAGACCAACGAATATTGCCGGGTAAAAGAGCAACGCAAGTTCGCCACGGTGATGATGCAACCACCCCTTGTCATGGAGGAATTCCATGGCCAGCCAAAGCAACGCCGCACTCAGGGTCAGGATGTATTGGGGCTTGGACCGCAACAGCCAAGCCAGCGGGGCAATGCCGACCCACCAGACGAGGATGGCGTTCGGTGGACGCGAGCTGAGGTGATAGACCTGGCCTATCAGCGCAATGTCCGCAAGGAACAGGACTGACCCGACCAGATGAAACGCCTCGGCGGTCTTGTGGAAGTCAGCATGGCGCGTGCGGATCCACCAGCCCGCCGCGTGACTGCCCAGCATCAAGGCCAGTCCCGTAATCAGTTTCACACCACGCGGGATGTCGTCCCAGTTTGCCGAGATCAGCAGAATGACGCCGGCCGCCACCAGCACGCCGCCAATGACGGCGATGATGGCGATGAACCGGTTGGGCGCGTCCTGCAGCTTGTAGTGGGCGACGATGCGGTCCCGCACGTCAGCGGCGAGGAAGCCGTCGGTGTGGAGTCGTTGGATGTCTTGGAGTTTCATGGGATTCCTTCCTACGGTGACTTCATTTGGAATTCTGCACCATCGTTTGAAGCTCGCGGTGGTTCACCTTACCGGTGCCGAGCTTCGGAATTTCCTTCACCAAGGCTATCTCGCGGGGAATGCAGAGGTTCCCGAGGCCTTTGGCTTTGATGGCGTCGCGGATCTCAGCGAGCGTGAGCTTCGGTTCGTTGGTGCAGCAAACGAGGGCTTCGCCCTTGTCTTCGTCCGGACGGGTGACGACGGCGGTGGCCATGCGGAGGCCGTAGTGCGGGAAGGCCCCGGCCAGGGCGTCCTCGACGGCGGTGAGGCTGACCATTTCGCCGCTAATCTTGGCGAAGCGTTTCATGCGGCCCCGGATGCTCACGAAGCCTTCGGCGTCCACGCTGACGATGTCGCCGGTGTCATACCAGCCGCCGCCGGAGTGGAATTTGGCATTAGCATCAGCGTTGAGGTAACCCTTCATGATATTGGGGCCGCGCACGAAGAGGCGGCCGGCATCAGCTACTCCGTCCACTGGCTCCAGTTTCCACTCTATACCGGGGAGGAATCGGCCGGCGGTGCCGTGGTTGGGCTCCAAGGGAGTGGTCGCGCTGAGGCAGGGGCTGCACTCAGTCGCGCCATAGCCTTCCAAGATGCGGACGCCAAATTTCTGTGCCCACAACTCAGCCGTCGCTGACTGGAGTTTCTCCGCCCCAGCAAACAGATAGCGCAGCGAGCGGAAATCGTAGGGATGTGCCTTCCGGCCATAGCCGCCGAGGAAGGTGTTGGTACCAAAGAGCACCGTGCAATCCTTGTCGTAGAAAACGGTGGGCACGACGCGGTAGTGGAGCGGGCTGGGGTAGATGAAGATGTAGTTACCCCGCACCAGCGGCAAGATGGTTCCGGCAAGGAGGCCGAAACTATGGAACATGGGCATGGCGTTGAAGAAGCGTTCGTCGTCGCGGAGGTCGCAGATGGCGAGCATCTGTCGGGTGTTGGCGAGGAGGTTGCGGTGTGAGAGCTCGACGCCTTTGGGGATGCCCTCGGAGCCGCTGGTAAATAGGATCACCGCCGTGCCGAGGGAGTCGGCAAAAGGCGATGGGGATTGAGGAAAATAGCTGCTGGCTAGGGCGAGGATCCGCGCGACGCTGCTGATGGTGGCGCGGAGGTCTTCGAGGTAGAGGAGCTTGAGGCCGGCTTGCTCGAAGGGGGCGGGGTCGAGCTTGAAGCGTTTGAGGAAGGCGCGGGAGGTGATGATGTGTTTCAGGCCCGCTAGTTCCGCGCAGGCGAGCATGGTGGGCGTGCCCGTGGAGAAGTTCAGGATGGCGGGGACTTTGCCCAGCTGCCACAGGGCCAGGAGGACGACGGGGGTGGCGTTGACGTTGGGCAGCATGACGCCGACGCGCGGCGCGCCGGAGCATTGCGGGGCGAGGCGGTCGCCCATGAGCTTCGCGCCGATGAAGAGCTTGCGATACGTGAGCTCGGTGAGCGTGGCGTCTTCGAGGATGACCTTGCCCGGCTGCGCGGCAGCAGTTTCGGCAATAGCCGCTGGCAGGCTCATGGGGCCGAAGGCCATTTCAGTGTCGAACTGCTGACGGACCATTTGGTCGCGGAGCCAGCGGGTGAAGAGCGAGCGGCTTTGCGCGGTGCTGAGATGCTCTTGGTGGGGAGCCGACAGGGCGTCGCTGAAGTGGGCGGTGACCGTGGGGAAGCAGCGTTTCCAGCCGTGGTTCGGAGAGAAGGGCAGGCGGCTGGCTCCGCGCAGGTAGGCGGTGATGACTTTGGCGTGGGTCTTGTGAATGAGGAAGCCCGTGCCATCGAAGAGCTTCATCAAGGTCCCGGTGCGTGAGAGCCGGCCCTCGGCGAACAAGACCAGTTTGCCGCCCTTGGAAAGGAATTCCGCCATGTGCTTCACGGCATAGGGGCTAGCGTTGTCGATGGGAAAGGTCCTGCGGTTCCTCATGACAAACCGATGCAGCCAAGACTGCTCCGCCGTGGTGGCGGAGGTGACGAACTTCCATGAGTCATCGAGGCAGACGCCGACGAAGAGCCAGTCAAGCCACGACGTGTGGTTGGGAATGAGGAGGACAGGGCCCGGGGTGTTCAGCGCACCTTCGTTGAAGGCGCGAAAGCGGAAGAGGAGCCGGACGAGTAGGCGGAGGAGGGAGTTCATGAAAACGGGAGAGGGAGAAGGATTAGGAGTGAGATTAGGATTAAGAGTTAGGATTGGAAGCCGTGGGTTTCTGAGGAGGGAATTTCAGCCAGGCGAGCGCGGTGGCGACCATGACGGCGAGGACAAGAAAGACTTGGGACGCGGAGAAGCTGGCCTTCACGCAGACGAAGACCAGCAGGCCCGCGATGACCATGCCGAGGTTGTCGCAGAAGTTTTGGACGGCAATGGTCTTGCCCAGCTTGTTGGGGTCGGACTCTGCTTGGAGCGCAGCGTTGAGGGGGATGAGGAACAGGCCGGCCGCGAAGCCCGCGCCGATGAGCAGTCCCAACACCACGGGGAGGATGACGAGCACGGTCTTGTGCACGCCATCGGGGCCGGC
>Ga0194132_10009622_pt1 | contig 13204 bp, 14 predicted proteins | sample TA2KigOf80mmetaG_FD_148612 | JGI IMG/M metagenome (GOLD analysis project Ga0194132, IMG submission 148612) | Freshwater microbial communities from Lake Tanganyika, Tanzania - TA2015054 Kigoma Offshore 80m | ecosystem: Environmental > Aquatic > Freshwater > Lake | place: Tanzania: Lake... | reverse complement strand
GTGGTGCGCCGCCTCGCGCGGGAGCACAACGTCGACATCTCGCGCATCGCCGGCACGGGGCAGAACGGCCGCGTGACCAAGGCCGATCTGCTGGAGTACGTCGAGTCCCGGCCGGCCGGCGCGAAGCAGGAGGCGCCCGCCGCCTACCCCGTCGCGATCATGCCCGGCGACCGCACGGAGCCGCTCGGCGTGATGCGGAAGAAGATCGCCGAGCACATGATCCTGAGCCGGCGCACGTCGGCTCACGTCCACACGGTCTTCCACGTCAACTTCTCGCGCGTGGAGAAGATCCGCGATGCGACGAAGGCGGCCTACGAGCAGGCGGGCGCGAAGCTCACCTTCATGGCGTTCATCGCCAAGGCGGCGCTCGACGCCATCCGCCGGCACCCGGTGCTGAACGCCTCACTGGACGGCGACACCGTCGTGTACCACCGGGACGTCAACCTGGGCATCGCCGTCGCGCTCGAGAACGGGCTCATCGTCCCGGTGATCAAGAGAGCCGATGAGAAGAACATGCTGGGGCTGACGCGCGCGATCGCGGACGTCGCCCAGCGGGCGCGCTCGAAGAAGCTGAGCCCGGAGGAGGTGCAGGGGGGGACGTTCACCATCACCAACCCCGGCCAGTACGGCGCCCAGTTCGGCCTGCCGATCATCAACCAGCCACAGGTCGCCATCCTCGGCATCGGCGCGATCGAGCCGCGGGCGATCGTCATCGACGATGCCCTCGCCATCCGCACCATGTCGTACCTCACGCTCGGCTTCGACCACCGCCTCATCGACGGCGTGGTGGCCGATGCCTTCATGGCCGACATCAAGAAGGGCATCGAAGAGTTCGACGCCGCCGAGGTGTAGTCCGTTCAGGCCGGAGCGCCGCAACCAGACCACTGCACCCGTCTCCGGGCTTGCAGACGCGCCAGCTCATGCGCAAGAATCGCTGCTTCATGACGCGGATGTGGCAACGTGGCGGCCTGGCGCCGGGGTTGTGGCTGGTTGCCCGCGCTGCGGGGGCGGCTCTCATAACGTCCCCGAGCCGGCGACGCTCCTGCTGTCGGCGGTGGGCATGGGGATCCTGTGGCGCCGCCGTGGCCCTGGGGCGGACGGCGCCTCACCCCGCGTGTGAACTTTGACGTCCGGCGCCTGGGGCTGATCCCGTACGGCGAGGCGCTGGAGATGCAGCGGGCGCTGGTCGAAGAGCGCCGCGCCGGGCGCGTTCCCGATCTCCTGCTCCTGGTGCAACACCCGCCCGTGCTGACCGTCGGCGTCAAGGGCGACGGCGGACGGTCCAACATCCTCGTCCCAGCCGAGCGGCTGGCGGAGCTCGGCGTCGAAGTGCACAAGACGGGCCGCGGCGGGGACGTGACGTACCACGGGCCCGGGCAGGTCGTCGGCTACCCGATCATCGACCTCCGTCCCGACCGCTGCGACGTGCACCGCTACGTCCGCGATCTGGAAGAGGTGATGATCCGCGTCTGCGGGGACTACGGCGTGGACGCGGAGCGCGTGAAGGGGATGACGGGCGCCTGGGTCGGGCGCGACAAGATCGGGGCCATCGGCGTCCGCATCTCGCGCTGGATCACGAGCCATGGGTTCGCCTTCAACGTCAGCACCGCGCTCGATCACTTTGATCTGATCGTGCCCTGCGGGATCCGCGATCGCGGCGTGACGTCGCTGGCCCGGCTGCTCGGGCGCGACGTGCCGATGGCGGAGGTGGAGGACGCCGTCGTGCGCCGGTTCAGGGAGGTGTTCGCGCGCGAGCCGTCATGACGCCGGCTGCGCGGGCCCGGCTGCGGGGTCCTGCCCGGCGCTCGACAGGACCGCTTCCGCCACACCCTTGCCGCGCACGGACACCACCTCGAACCGCACCCCACCCCATTGCACCGTGTCTCCGGCCACCGGTGGACGGCCCAGCTCGGTCAGGACCAGTCCGCTCACGCTCGTCGCCTCGGGGTGCTCCAGCGTGACGCTCATCGCGTCGCCGGCGTCCTTCAGCCGCACGGTGCCGCGCACGTGCAGCCGGCCGTCGGCGCGAATCGAGATCTGCAGGCGCGCTTCGCGGCCTTCGTTGATCTCGCCGACGACCTCCTCGAAGAGATCTTCGATCGTCACCATGCCGGCCGTGCCACCGTGTTCGTCCATCACGACGGCCATCTGCGCGCGGTCTCGGCGCATCGCAGCCAGCACGGCGTCCAGCGGCGCCGATCCGGGCACGCACGGCAGCGGCCTGGCGTCGGCGGCGGCGATCGGCCGTTCCTCCACCAGGTGGCGCAGCAGGTCCTTGATGTGCACGCTGCCGATGATCTGGTCGAGGCTGCCCGCGTGCAGCGGGTAGCGGGTGTGCGGGGTGTCCCGTACCACCTGCCGGATGTCCGTCGGCGCGGCCCCGACGGGAATGCTGATGAGGGCGACACGCGGGACCATGACCTCGCGGGCCTTCAGGTCACCGAACTCGAACAGCTCCTTGAGGATGAGACCCGACTCGCCCCGGAGGAGCCCGCCGACGCGGCTCTCCTCGATGATGAACTGCAGCTCTTCGGTCGTGTGGTAGCGTTCGGCGCCGCCCTCCTGGCGCTGCACGCCCATCAGTTTCAGCAGGCCGTTCCCGAGGCCGTTGAGCACGACGACGAGCGGATGAATCGCCGTCTGGATCGCCAGCATCACCGGCGTGACGTAGAGCGCCGTCAGCTCCGCCTTCTGGAGCGCCATCGCCTTCGGCACCATCTCGCCGATCACGATGTGCACGGCGGTGAGCAGCGTCACGGCGATGACGCTCGCGATCGCGTGCACGGCCAGCCACGAGACGTCGTCCCACGGGCTCAGCCAGCCCGCAATCAGCTCGGCCAGCACGTGTTCGCCGTACATCCCCAGCCCGAGACTGGCCACGGTGATGCCGACCTGCGCCGTGGCGAGGTAGCGGTCCTGCCGGCCGGCGTCTTCGAGGATGCCCAGCACGCGCCGCGCCAGCCGGTTGCCGTTGGCCGCCAGGTGCTCCACACTGGCACGGGACGTACCCACGATCGCGAACTCGGCTGCGACGAACAACCCGTTCAGCAGCACCAGCGCCGTGATGATCGTGAAGACGATCACGGCGACGCCTCGTCTTCCTGCGGCGCGGGGCCCAGTCGGGCCAGGACGCTCGCGATGGCGTGACCCGACATGCGCTCGACGACCAGCTCGCAGCCGTTCAGGTCCACGCGCTCGCCTTCGACGGGAAGGTGGCCCAGCGTCGCGGTGATCAGCCCGCCAATGGTGGTGGCGTCGCCGTCCCACTTCGTCCCCAGGATCGCCGCGGCGTCGTCGGCAGCCATGTCGCCCGGCAGGCGCAGTCGTCTGTCGGGCAGTCGCTCGACGGTGGGATCGCGCGGCTTGAACTCGTCGCCCACGTCGCCGAGCAGCTCCGCCAGCACGTCTTCGAGCGTGACGATGCCCGATGTGCCGCCGAAGTCGTCCACGACCAGGCCCATGTGGACGCGGCGCTCGCGGAACTGGCGGAGGACGCGGTCGGCGGCAACGCTCTCGTGGACGCTGGCGATCGGGCGCACGAGGGAGCCGACTGTGGTCGGGCTGCCGTCGTTCACGAGCCAGCGCACGACGTCCTTCGTGTGCAGCACGCCGACGATGTTGTCGATCGTCTCGCGGTAGACCGGCAGCCGCGAGTACGGGCTTCGTGAGACCAGATCGATCACCGTCTCGAGGGGCGTGTTGACCTCCACCGCCGCCGTACGGCGGCGGGGCACCATCAGCTGTTTGGCCTGGCGCAGCGTCAGCCTGAGTGCGCGCTGCAGCCGGCGGTGCTCGTCGGGCTCGAGCAGGCCGCCGTCGCGGCTCTCGGCGATCAGCAGCTCGATCTCCGCCGGCGAGTGCACATGACGGTGCGAGTGTTGCGGCATGCCGAGCACCCGGAGCAGCAGCGTGCCCAGGCCGTTCAGCCAGTTGATCAGCGGCCGGTAGATCCAGAGCGACGGGACCATCGGCACGACCGTGTACAGGGCCACGCGCGTGGGGTATTGCAGGGCGAGCGACTTGGGGACCAGCTCGCCGAAGACGACCTGTCCGACGGTCAGCGCGATCAGAACCAGCGCCGCAGCAGTGGACTCTGCCGCGACCGGCTGAAGGCCGCCGAGCCGCTCGAAGATCGGCGTGAGTTGGACGGCCATGGTGGCCTGTGCGTAGGCGCCCAGGACCAGGCTGGACAGCGTGATGCCGATCTGGCAGGCCGCGATGTAGCGGTCGAGCGCGACCGGGCTCTCCAGGACCGGGAGCAGCCATGCGGCGACCGGGTTGCCGTCTCCCGCCACCTGCCGGATCCGGCTGCGGCGCACGCCGACCGCGGAAAACTCGGCAGCCACGTAGATGGCGTTGACCAGGACCAACCCGGCGATGACGACGAATGCCACGCGAAACTCAGTATAGGGGTCAGACCCGGGTCTGACCCGGGTCAGACCCGGGTCTGACCCTCGTAGTGGTGCGAGGGAATAAAGCCACTGGCTGTGGTGTTACTAGTGTCATGAGACGGGAACTGACAGCGGGTCGGACCGAAGACCGGAAGCTGGTGGCACGGCTCCGCGCACACGACAGCGAGGCGGTGGCCGAGTTGGCCTCCCGCTATGGCCTCCGGATCCACCAGCTTGCGTTCAGGTACATGCGGAACCGGGAAGACGCCCAGGAAGTTGCCCAGGACGTGCTGCTGAAGGTGTCGCGGAAGATCGGCGCCTTCCGGGGCGACGCGGCTCTGTCCTCCTGGATCTACCGGATCACGTTCAACACGGCGATGTCCCGGCTGCGGACGTCCAAAGCGGCCCGGGCCGCAGATGCGGAGCGGGACCGGACCCGCGCCGACAACGATGAGCGGCGCGCGGCGCGCACGGCACGGCTGGCCGACTGGTCGGCGCTGCCGGACGAGGCCGTGCTGAGGCGGGAGCTGATGGCGACGCTGGCAAAGGAGATCAGAGCCCTGCCCGAGATCTACCGCGTCCCGATCCTGCTTCGAGACGTCGAGGGGCTGTCCACAGAGGAGGCCGGCCGGAAGCTGCGCCTGAAGGACCAGACGCTCAAGTCGCGGCTGCACCGCGGCCGGCTCATGCTCCGGGACCGCCTCCGCTTGTTCGAAGGCGGTCTGGCGCTGCACCGCCGCGCGATCGCCCGACCCACGCGCGTGGCAGACCACGCTACGGCCGCGTAGTCAACAGCACGGTCGCGCTGATCGTCCGTCCGTCGCGGACGTACTTCACCTCGATTGACTCGCCGGGATTGTGCTGCCGCAGCGCGAAGGTAAAGTCGATCAGCGTCTTGATCGGCTTGCCGGCAAACTCGACCAGGACGTCGCCGGCGAGCAACCCGGCCTTGCCCGCCGGCCCTTCCGGCCGCACATCCGAGAATCGCACGCCGGCGTCGGACTGGCCGAAGTCCGGCACGGACCCGAAGTAGGCGCCGTACCCGCCGACGCCCGAACCGGCCGCGGCCGAGCCGTGTCCGCCCGGGGCCTCGCGCGCCACGAACGCGGGCCGCTCCGCGCCATCGGCAATGCGGGCGGCCAGTTCGTAAGCCACCGTCATGACCTCGACGGCGCCGCTGGCGTCCACCTTCTCCCAGTCGTCTCCGGGCCGATGATAGTCGGCATGAAAGCCCGAAAAGAAGCCGATCGCGGGGATCTGCTTCAGCGCGAAGGAGGTGTCGTCGCTGGCGCCGACGCCGGCGCCCTCCGCGAAGCGCTTGATCGCGAGACCCTGTGCTTCGGCGGCCGCCGCGTCCATCTCGTCGGACAGTGACGGTGCGGTGTCGAGACCACTGACCATCACCTGGCCGTTCGCACGGCCCACCATGTCGAGGTTCAGCATCGCCACTGTCTGCTCGAGCGGCAGCGTCGGGTTCGCCACGTAGTGGGCCGATCCCAGCAGCCCGATCTCCTCCCCGGCGAACGCGATGAACACCATCGTCCTCGGGAACCGTTCCCTGTTGCCGGCCGCCACGCGCGCCATTTCGATGATGGCAGCGGTGCCCGAGGCGTTGTCGTCCGCGCCGTTGTGGATCTGGCCGGCGAGATCCGGGTTCATCGCGCTGCGGCCGCCCAGACCCAGGTGGTCGTAGTGCGCCCCTACCACCACCGCTTCGGACGCGCGGGCGGGATCGCTGCCTTGCAGGACGCCAACCACGTTGCGGACGGTGCTGCGAATCCGGGTCAACCGCTCGGTGTAGTCGGCGGTCGCGTCCGGCAACGGCCGTGAGCGGGGTGCGAGGTCGACGTCGATCTCCCGCGCGACGGCGTCCAGCCCCCACGCGGCCAGCAGCGGCTCGACGGCCGAGCGCTCGACGCGCAGCACCGGGACGCCGTAGTTGTCCGCCTGCGGATCCTGCGCGAACCCCTCGTAGGCGCCGGCGTCCCGGTCGTGCGTCGGGTCGGATACGACAATCAGCATCGCGGCGCCGTGGTTCCGGGCCGCCATCGACTTCTCCAGCAGCGTGGAGTACTTCGACAGTTGCGCCCCGTTGAACACGCTGTCGGCGTTGGTCTCCTGCGGCTCGTGCGTGAAGGCGAGCACCGCCTTGCCCTTCACGTCGATCGACGCGTAGTCGTCGTAGCGCAGGTCCGGCGCCGAGATGCCGTAGCCGCCGAACACCAGCGGCACCCGCTCGAGAGATGCCGGGGAGCGACCATCACCCGCGGCGGCAGAAAGGGGGTAGTACGTCCTGCCGATCTCAAGGTCGACCGTGGCGTTCCCGCCGCGAAGCCGCAGCACGTTGCCCTCGCCGATGTTCAGGCCCGTCACCAGATCGAAAGGCTGGAACCAGCTGCCGGCCGTACCTCCGGGCTGCAGGCCCGCGGCCCTGAACTGCGCGGCGATGTATTCAGCCGCCCGCTCCAGTTCCGGTGTCCCGTTGCCCCGTCCCCTCAGGTCGTCGGACGCCAGTTGCCGCACATGGCGCATGTACGGATCGGGAGCGAAGAGATCGCGGGTGGCGCCGGCCAGGCCGGCGGCCGACAGCGACACGAGCAGCAGCGCCCAGCGGGCGGTTCGGGTCAACGGCATGAAGACATTCTACGGCTCATGGGAGCCGGCCCGTGCGCCGGCTCAGACCGTGGACTGCCTTCGACTACGCTCAGGCCTGGACGGCTGTTTCCACGCGGATCCGTTCGCGGGTGTTGAGCGGGGGAAGCCGGATCGCATCGATCCCGGCCGGCGAGAGCGCAACGGGTACGGCGCCCACTCGTCCCCTCGCCCCGAACTCGTGGTCCAGCACGGCAAACACCGTTGGCCGGATGCGGCCGACGCCGACGACCGTCCTGGCGACCCGGGCCGCCGCTGCACCGAGCGCGTACGGTCCGGGTGGCCACAGGCGCGGCAGCCGCGCGTCGAGCCGGGTGATCTGGGCGTGCGACAGCACGCGGTCGATCGCGTGCCCACCGACGGTCGCGTCGCTCCAGGGCACGACGAATCCGGCGGGCGTGCCGAGCACGGTGAGCGCGACGTCCCCGGGTGAGCAGTCGGCGTCGAGCGCCACCAGTGCCCGAAGAGCCGCGATCACCGCTTCCGGCGCCGACCCGATCAGCCGCGGTCGCGCCCAGCCGAGCTCCTTGTGCACACGTTCCATCGCGGCCAGCGGATCCGCTTCCGCGAACACCATCGGCACGCCGTTGATGAAGCCGGCGTAGCGCGCCAGGGCCGACAGGCCATCCGTAGACGCCCATCCTCCCGCCGGTGCACTGTGCCGGTCGGCGACGATGCAGAGGGCAGCCGTGGTGGCAGCGGCCGGGTCGGCCGTCCCGGCGATCGTGGTGTGGAAGTGCTGCACGGCGCCCGACTGCTGGATGTCGAGCGCCTTGCCCGCGGCCACGCCGCGCGCGTCGTCAACCAATACGACGCGGGACACGACGTCGAAGGTGGCCAGGGCCTGAGCCGCGGCACCGCCGAGCTCTCCGGCCCCGAGGATGGCAACGGTGGGCATCTGAATGCCGGGGTATTGTAATAGGCGGTATGAGCCTGGCAGGGAAGGTGGCGCTCGTCACGGGTGGCTCCCGGGGCATCGGCTTTGCCATCGCCCACGCGCTCGTGACACGTGGCGCTAGCGTCGCAATTTCCGGCACGAACGCGTCGCGGCTGGACGAGGCGGCACGGGCGCTGGGCGCGGCCGCTGAAGGCACCGAGGTCCTCGGCGTGGCGGCGGACGTACGGGATCCTGCCGCGGTGGACCGCCTCGTCGCGCGCGTCGTGGAGCGGTTCGGCGGCCTCGATGCGCTCGTGAACAACGCCGGCGTCGGCCGCTTCGGTCCCGTCGCCGAGCTGTCGATCGACGACTGGCAGACGGTCATCGGCACGAACCTGAGCGGCGTCTTCTACTGCTGCCGCGCCGCGCTGCCGCACATGCGTCGGAAGGGCGCCGGCTGGATCGTCAACATCAGCAGCCTGGCCGGCAAGAACCCGTTTCCCGACGGCGCCGCCTACTGCGCATCGAAAGCCGCGCTCAACGCGTTCAGCGAAGCGCTGATGCAGGAGGTCCGTCACGACGGTGTGCGGGTGGCCTACGTGCTTCCCGGATCGGTCAGCACCGAGTTCGGCGGCAGCGCACGCCAACGGGCGGACTGGAAGCTGCAGCCCGAAGACGTGGCCGAGGCGGTGGTCGATCTCATGGCGCACCCGTCGCGCAGCTTGCCCAGCCGTGTCGAGCTGAGGCCCGCGCGTCCCCCGAAGAAGTAGCGGGACCCCATGGCAGCGAAGTCGGCCTTCGACAAGCACCACTCGGCGCTGGAAGTGCACGAGACGATGTACGGCACGGCCAACGGCCGACTGGCCGTGGCGCTGGATCTGCTGACCGACGCCCTCGCGCTCGTCGGCCAGCACGGCGTGTACTGCCAGACCGCCCGGATTGGCGGCGGTCCGAAGATGGACATCGCGCTCGTGCTGGAGCAGATCGGCGACGCGAAGGAGCTCCTGCAGAGCGTGCTGGAGCGCGACACGCCGAACTGATCCCGGGCTTGTGTCCCAGCCTCTTCCAGTCCCGATCGGCGCCATCGCCCATTACAACCTGCTGCAGCAGCTGCCCCCGTCGGGTCCCGGCGATCTGTACCGGGCACGCGACACGATCGCGGGGCGCACGGTGGTCGTTCGCGTCCTGCCCGCGTCGTTCTTCGCCGATGCGACGGCGCGCGGCCGGTTCATGGGGCACATGGAGGCCGCGCAGGCCGTGTCGCACCCGAACGTCGTCACCGTGTTCGACGTCGGAGAGCGCGAGGGGCGCGCGTATGTCGTGTTCGAGTTCCTGCAGGGACAGCCGCTTCGGACGGAGCTCGCGGACTCGCCGCTGCCGGTGCGGCGCGCCGTGGGGTTGGCGATTCAGGTCGCCGAGGGGCTGGCCGGGTCGTGGGTCGAGGGGCAGGGGCGCGCGAGCCTGACACCGGAAGCGGTGATCGTGACCGCCAAGGGGCACGCGAAGATCCCGCTGCTCGATCTGGCGTCGCTCGGCAGCCTCGACGCCGATGGCCGTCGGCTGTCGGACTGCCGGTCGCCGGAAGAGGCCGCCGGCCGGCCGCGCGACGAGCGCGCCGACGTCTACGTGGCGGGGGCGTTGCTCTACGAGATGCTCACCGCCTCGCGTCCGGTGTCCGCGGGCACGCCGGCCAGGCCATCGTCGATCAACCCGCGTGTTCCATCGGATCTGGACGACGTCGTGCTGCGGGCGCTGGCACCGGACCCCGGGCAGCGGTACCAGAGCGTGCCGACGCTGGCCGCCGAGCTGCGGAGCGTCGCGGCGATTCTCGACGTGCGGGCCGCGGGGCGCGACCAGAAAGCAGCGGCGCAGGCCTCCCGGCCGTGGCCACGGCTGCTGATCGCGGCTGCTGCACTTGGGGCGCTCGCGGCTGCCTGGTGGTTGGCGGGGTGATCGAGAGCCGGAAGGCGCGCGTGGAGCGCATCAGCCCGGCAGCCTGCGGGGGGGCCGGCTTCAGCCGGCCCGGCTGCCGGTAATGGACAGGATCGTTCCCAGCTGTTCCGTGAACGCGGAACGGGCGAGCACCTCGTCGATGCCGGCGTCGCGGGCCGCGGCAATGACGTCGGTCTGCACGTGCGACACGTAGCCGACCGTGCGGGTGGCGGACCGGAGAGCTTCGTCGGCGCGAATCGCCGCGATCGCCTCCATCGGGCGAAGCTTCGTGGCGTTCAGGTCGAAAATGACGAGCGTCGGGCGCTCGCCGCGCACGCGGGGAACGATGCGGTCTGCAGACCGTTCGAACTCCAGCGCGACACCCAGCGCCTTCGCTGCCGCCCGGATCCTGCTGGCGAACATGAGGTCATCAACGGCACACAAGATCATCAATCGAACCCCGCATCACCAATCACCAATCACCAATCACCAATCGCCAATCGCCAATCGCCAATCGCCAATCGCCAATGAAATCGTCAATCCCCAATCCTCAATCGCCAATACGATAGTCGCAATGCTCCTCGAATCCCGCTCCGCTCCTCCCTTCTTCGAGAACGGCTTCGTCGTCGCCTGCGAGCGGACCCGCGAGGCGGTCATCATCGACCCGGGCGATCAGGTGGACGAGCTGATCGCCGAGGTGGACCACCTCGGCCTCACGGTGCGGCACATCCTCCTGACGCACGCGCACATCGACCACGTAACCGGCGTGCCCGCGGCGAAGCAGGTATTCGGCGTGGACGTCCACCTGCACCAGGACGATCTGTTCCTGTACCAGATGGCGCCGCAGCAGGGCGCCATGTTCGGCGTTGCCGTGGGCGCCTTGCCGCAGATCGACGCGTTCTACGAGGGCGGCGAAATCCGCTTCGGGGACCATCAGGTGCACGTGCACCACACGCCCGGGCACTGCCCGGGCGGCGTGTGCCTGCAAATCGCAGATCGAGCAGGGGGCGAGCACCTGTTCGTCGGCGACACGCTGTTTGCAGGGTCGATCGGCCGGACCGATCTGCCGGGCGGGGACTACGAGACGCTGATGCGATCGATCACTCGCGTGCTGTTCCCGCTCGGGGATGGCGCCATCGTGCATCCGGGCCACGGTCCGGATACGACGATCGGCCGGGAGCGGAAGACGAACCCGTTCCTCGTGGAGTACCTGCGGACGCGAGGTCGTTCTTAGGGCCCTGGCCGGCTGAAGCCGGCCTGGCCGCAGCGCCGAAGGCGCGGAGGCGGGTCAGTCCGCGCCGCGCAGCGCGATCAGCTCCACGCGGCCGACGCGCAGCCGATCGCCGGTAGCAAGGCGGGCGGTCGTCACACGTGCGCCGTTGACGAACGTGCCGTTGGTGCTGTCGAGGTCCCTGACCTCGAGCTCACCGCCGGCCAGCGCTTCGACCCGGCAGTGCACGCGCGAGACGAGCGACTCGTTGACGATGAAGTCGGCGCCGGTGGCGCGGCCGATGGTTTTGACCGAGTTCGGCAGGAGCCGGAACGTCTGCTCGTCGTCGCCGAGCGTTCTGAGAATCCACACGATCAGGAGAGCCGCACGCGCGAGAGCTGGATCGGAGCAGGCCCGGGCCCGGCCCGAAGGGACGCCGGCCGCAGGGAACCATCCCGTGCAGCCGGCATCACGTGCTCGCGAACCGTTGCTACTGGTTGAGCGCCCTGTCCAGCGCCGCCCGCAGTTCAGCCGAATCGGGGGTCGTCTTGCTCGGGAAGAACGCCACGACCTGGCCGTTTCTGTCGATGACGTACTTGCTGAAGTTCCACGCCGGCAGTCTGCCCGACGCTTTCCCCAGCCACGCGTAGATCGGCGACTGCCGATCGCCCGGCTTGGTCTGCAGCTTCGAGAACAGCGGGAACGTCACGTCGTAGGAGTTCCTGCAGAAGGTGGCGATCTCCTCGGCGGTGCCGGGCTCCTGGCCGCCGAAGTCGTTGCTCGGGAAGCCGAGCACGACCACATCCTTGTTCTTCATTTCCCGGTAAAGCGCTTCGAGGCCCTCGTACTGCGGCGTGTAGCCGCATTTGCTGGCGACGTTGATCACCAGCGAGACCTTGCCCCGGTACTGGGCCAGGTCGGCGGGCTTGCCGTCGAGCGAGGTGGTCTTCAGGTCGTAGAACGATTTCACGGCACCCCCGGAGGACTGGGCGGCCGGCAATGCCACCGAGGCGGCGACGAGGGCCACGGCCGCGAGCCACGAGCAGACGATGCGCACAGGATTCGTAGTCACCGCTCTCTCCTTGCCGCCGGCCGGGTGAGGCGGAGGGCCGGCAGAACAGAAACACGCCATTCTAGTGCACACAGGCAGCCCTCTCGCGCCGGTCGCGCGCCCGCTGAAACCGAACCGGTCCGCGACTCGTTCAGGGGTATGAGACCGTGACGGCCGAGCGGACGGGCGTACCCGGCGATGCCGAGCTTGTGGCGCGGGCCCTCCAGGGGTCCCAGGACGCCTGCCGTGCGCTCGTGGAACGGTACGCGACGCCGGCCGTGAACATGGCGGCGCGGATGGTCAGGGACCGGGCGCTGGCCGAGGACATGGCTCAGGAGGCGTTCGCGCGCGCGTTCGACCGGCTCGACACCTTCAGCGCCGGGGGCCGCTTCTCGGCCTGGTTCTTCCAGATCCTCCACCGCGTCACGATCGACCACCTGCGCCGGAAGCGGGTGCCGGGTGTGTCGCTCGACGAACTCGAGGCCGCCGGCCACCCCGGGCTCGCCTCTCCGGCGGCCGGCCCCGCGGAGCTGGCCGAGCGCGGCGATCTGCGCGCGGCGCTGGGGCAGGTGTTGCAGCGGATCCGGCCGGAGTACCGGGAGGCCGTCCTCCTCCGCTACCGGGAAGAGCTGTCGGTCGAGGAGGTGGCCGGCGTGATGGGGATCCCCGTGGGCACGGTGAAGACGTTCCTGTTTCGCGCGCGGAAGGAGATGGCTGCCGCGCTGGCGGGCCGCGGATGGGGGACGGGCCCGGAGGCAAGACAGGCTGTTGAAACCGGCGCTCGCAAGGGCCCGTAGAGGGGGTGGCGATGGCTGGGAAGCTTCACGACCCGGCGCGGGAGTGGCTGGAGGCCGAGCAGGCGGGGCGGGACGAACTCGCCGAAGCGATGTTCGCAGGCGCCCTGGCAGGGCTGCCGGCGTGCGAGCCGTCTTCCGGATTCGTGGCCCGGGCGGCGCGTGTGGCGTGGCGCCGCAGGCGGCGGCGCCTCATGGTGGGACGCCTGGCCCGGACGGCCGCGGCGCTGCTGGCCGGCACGTTGGTCGCAGGCGCGGCGTACGGGTTCGGGTGGCTGGCGTTCGACCTCGTGGCGC
>Ga0194132_10009621_pt1 | contig 13205 bp, 13 predicted proteins | sample TA2KigOf80mmetaG_FD_148612 | JGI IMG/M metagenome (GOLD analysis project Ga0194132, IMG submission 148612) | Freshwater microbial communities from Lake Tanganyika, Tanzania - TA2015054 Kigoma Offshore 80m | ecosystem: Environmental > Aquatic > Freshwater > Lake | place: Tanzania: Lake... | reverse complement strand
GAAGCGGATTACGTGGTGCTGCGGAAGTAGGTTAGGCTTTCTAGCCTGACGGAAGCGCCGGCAAACTGAGTGAATAATCCAAAACGTCAGGCTGGAAAGCCTAACCTACGAAACGTCAGGCTGGAAAGCCTAACCTACGAGGTGCGCGATGAAGCGACACTACGAACGCCATCTGCCGCATCAAGTGCCGGAGGGGTTTCCAATCTTCCTAACTTGGAACCTCAAAGGGGCTTTTCCCGACGAGGCGATCGAGAAGATTCGCGCGGAACGACAGCGTCTGGAAAGGGAATCGCCCCGGCCGTCCGAATCGGCGCGGGACAGAAAGATTCGCCACGACAAGCTGTTGTTCGCCTATTCTGATCGGTTTCTGGATGCGGCCACACAAGGACCGTTGGATCTGAAGGAAACGGCGAATGCCAGGATCGTGGAGGACTCCATCCTTTTCGGCGTTCCTGAACGCTATGACCTTTTCGCGTGGTGTGTGATGGCAAACCACGTCCATGTATTGCTCCATCCACGGTGGGAACTGGCTCGAATTACCAAAGGGATCAAGGGATTCACGGCACGCGAGGTCAATGCTGCGCAGAGACAACGCGGGAGGGTCTTTTGGCAGGGTGAATCGTACGATCATTGGGCGCGCGATGACGAAGAGGTGTTGCGGATCATTGCTTACATTGAGAACAATCCCGTCGCCGCTGGCCTGTGTGCGAAGCCAGAGGATTGGCTGTGGTCGTCGGCGCGATTTCGGATTCGTCATGCTTGGGAGGTAGGTCGGGTTCTCCAGCTTGACATGCTGGTCAAAACGTCAGGCTAGAAAGCCTGACCTACGTCAGCGGCCAGCGCAACCTCGCCTTCACGCACAAGGACGGCGTCGTGACGTTTCGGCTCGACTTGGCGAAAGCGGATTACGAAGATCGCGGCAAGGACACCGTGGCGATCGGCAATAGCTCACGCAAGAATTTCATCGACCACTCGGCCATGCACGTCGGTCAGCCGAAAATCGCGGCCACCGAATCGGAAAGTCAGCCGTTCGTGATCGACTCCCAAGAGGTGCAAGATAGACGCATGCAGGTCATGCATGGTGACGACAGGGTCGGTCGCGTGCATGCCGAAGTCGTCGGTGGCGCCGTAGACCGTGCCGCCCTTGACGCCGCCGCCCGCCAGCCAGATCGAAAAGCCCTCCGGATGATGATCGCGTCCATCGCGGCCGGCAGAATGCGGCGTGCGGCCGAACTCGCCAGCCCAGACAATCAGCGTCTCGTCAAGCAGGCCGCGCGATTTCAGGTCCTTGATCAGCCCGGCGATCGCCTGATCGGTGTCCATCGCGTTCTTTTCGTGGCCACGCTTGAGGTCGCCGTGCTGATCCCACGTGCCGTTCGATGCGCCTGGGGGACAAGTGATCTCGACGAAGCGCACGCCCGATTCGACGAGCCGGCGCGCCCGCAGACACTGAATGCCGTAGAGCCGTTTGCTTGGAATATTGGAATCGATGCCGTAGAGCCGTTGGGTCGCCTGCGATTCGCGCGATAGATCGAGCACATCGGGCACGAGCGACTGCATGCGATAGGCGAGTTCATAGTTGCGAATGCGTGATTCCACGCCGGTCGCCCGAGCAAACTCCGCATTCTGCTCTCGCAGCAGTTCGAGCATTTCCCCTTGGCCCCTGACTCCTGCTGGTGGCCTGATGTTATCGATCGGCACTCCTTCTGCGTGAAAAAGCGTTGCCGCATGATTCGCCGGCAGAAACCCACTCGAAAAATTCTCCAGCCCGCCGCACGGAACGACGCCGAAGCTCAACACGACAAAGCTCGGCAGGTTGCGATTCTCCGTCCCCAGACCGTAGCTGCACCACGAGCCGAGACTGGGCCGCCCCGCGTTGTTGACGCCGGTGTGCAAGAAGAGAACGCCCGTCGAATGCAACGGCAAGTCGGCCTTCATGGAGCGAATCACCGCAATGTCGTCGGCACATGTCGCGATGTGCGGAAACAAATCGCTGATCGGCAGCCCCGACCGCCCACGCTGCCGAAACGCCCACGGGCTCCTCAGCCAACGGCGATTGCCTCGCGCCGTCGGATTCTGCGAATCGGCGTAAAGCTGATTGTCGCGCCGATCGAGTTCCGGCTTCGGATCAAACGAATCGACATGCGACACCCCGCCGTCCATGAAGCAAAAGATGACGTTTTTGGCACGAGCGCGATGATGCGTTCCCCCCCCTCTCGCTCCAAGAGAGGGGCCGGGGGTGAGGGCTGTGCTCTGACTCGCAATAATCCCCGTCAGCGCAAGTGAGCCGAAGCCGAGCGCCGACGCCTTTAACAACGCGCGGCGCGAGATTCTCGGATCCTGCAGCATCGAAGCGTCCCCCAACCAGACCGCGGTCTTTCCCTCCATCATAATCTGCGCAGCGGGATTTCGCCATGAAAAACGCCGACACGTTAGCTGTTCTCTTGGCAATCGCAATTGCCATCATATGCGTAACTTGAAGGAGATGTGATGTTCCACCTTGCCATACTCGCGTCGTTGATCCTTCCCGGCAACTCGGTCGAGACGGCGCGATACGTTCGGCTCGGCGGGAAGCAGGCCGAGTTCGAGTGCGAGATCACGCACACCAAGACCAAAACGGGCACAACGATCAACAGCGTCACCGGGCGCGGCGCGGGCAAATTGACACTGACGGCGCGGTACGATGCCGAGGACAACCTGCTGAGCGCGGATGCCATGCGCATCATCGCCGGCGAGAAAGCAACCGCGACAGTGACCGTCAAAGACGGCAAAGCGATCGTCAAACGACAAACGAACACCGAAACGGTTGACATCGCCAAAGGCATCATCGTCACGAGCGCCCCGGACTGGACCGATATCTGGCTGATGTGCCGTCGCTACGATCGCGCCAAGGGGGGCAAGCAGACGTTCCCCGGCCTGTGGATTCATCCCGTCGAGAATACCGGCCGATGGGATTTCACTATCGAGAAGGCGGGCGACGATGTAATCGAACACGACGGCAAAAAGCGGACGCTCGATCGCTTCACCGTGACCATTCGCAACGCGAGCCAGTACGTCGCCTGGGCAGACGATCGGGGCCGGCTGATCAAGCTCGTGCCTAAAAACACAAAGATGCCGTACGCCATCGTGTTGGATGGTCACGAAACGTCGTCATTGCAATTGATTCGTCCGTGACATGTAGGATGCGTGAAACGCATCGATCAGGCGGTACGCAATGCAGCTCGGTGCGTTTCACGCACCCTGCACCTGTTACGGCCACTAGAACGCCCTTGTCCTGTCTGCTAAGATAAAACGTTCTTGTTTGTGGAACGTTTTCGAAAATGGGCGACCTCATGCCAGCAAAAGCAGTCTCCGGGGCGGACATCCTGATTCAATGCCTGGTCAACCAAGGCGTTGACACCGTCTTTGCGTATCCGGGCGGGGCGTCGATGCCGATTCATCAGGCGTTGACGCGGTTTCAGGACAAGCTGCGAACCATCCTGCCACGCCATGAGCAGGGCGGCGGGTTCATGGCCGAGGGGTACGCGCGCAGCACAGGGCGCGTCGGTGTTTGCATCGCGACCAGCGGGCCCGGGGCGACGAACTTCGTCACGTGCCTCGCCGACGCCAAGATGGATTCCATCCCGATCATCGCCATCACCGGGCAGGTCGGCACGCACGTGATAGGGACCGACGCGTTTCAAGAAACGCCGATCGTCGAGGTCAGCCGGCCGATCACCAAGCACCATTACCTCGTGCAGCGGACCGAGGATATTCCGCGCGTCATGAAGGAAGCGTTTCACATCGCCACGAGCGGCCGGCCGGGTCCGGTGATCGTCGATCTGCCCAAGGACCTGCAGAATCGGACGATCGTTCCCGAATACGATCCGCCGATGAACCTTCCCGGCTATGCGCCCGATCGCCGAGCCACGCGCGATCAGCTCGAACAGATTTTCGCGATGGTCCGGCAGAGCAAGAGGCCGATTCTGTACGCCGGCGGCGGCATCATCAGCGCCAATGCAGCTCCGCACCTACGCGCCTTTGCCGAGAAAACGGGTATTCCGGTCGCGCTCACCGTCCACGGGCTGGGCGCTTTTCCGGGCGAGCATTATCTGTGCTTGCAAATGCTGGGCATGCACGGCACGATCTACGCCAACTATGCCATCAACGAGGCCGACCTGCTCCTTGCGTTCGGCGTGCGCTTCGATGATCGCGTGACCGGGAAGGTCAGCGAGTTCGCCAAACATGGCAAGATCGTCCACATCGATATCGATCCGTCGGAGATCAACAAGATCAAGACCGCACACCTGCCGATCTGTGGCGACGTCGGTCAGGCCTTGCGCGATCTGAATGGCATGATCGATGAGAACCCGAAGCGGATTCCGCAGGTGAGTCAGTTCTCGGGTTGGATGGAACAGATTGAGAAGTGGCGCGACGAGGAACCGCTCAAATTCGCCGACCGCGACGACGCCATCATGCCGCAGCACGCAATCTCCCGGCTCTGGGAGATCGTGCGCGACCGCGGCGCTTTGAGCGAGACGATTGTCACGACCGGCGTCGGCCAGCACCAGATGTGGGCCGCCCAGTACTGGCACTTCGAATCGCCGCGCACCTGGTTCACCTCCGGCGGCCTCGGCTCGATGGGCTTCGGCTTGCCCGCAGCCCTCGGCGCACAAGCCGCGCATCCGCTGAAGACGTGCATCGACATCGACGGCGACGGCAGCTTCCTCATGAACATTCAGGAACTCGCCACCGCCTACACCGAGAAGCTGCCGGTCAAGGTGCTGTTGCTCAACAATCAGCATCTCGGCATGGTCATGCAATGGGAGGACCGCTTCTACGAAAGCAACCGGGCGCACACATACCTTGGCGCAGGCTTCGAGCATGAGCCGTACCCCGATTTTGTCACGATCGCCAAGGGTTTCAAATGCGCCGGCGACAACGTTCAACGCAAAGAAGATTTGGATGACGCGCTAAAAGAAATGCTGGACAGCAAAGGTCCCTATGTGCTGAACGTGCTGACGCCGTACCAAGAGCACGTATTGCCGATGATCCCCGGCGGCATGACGGTGAAGGATATCATCAAGGCGTAGGCCAAATCCGGGTCGCGACCGTCAGGGAGCGGTTCCCATGCCTTCCGCTCTATCCGTTGCTGGCGGCGGCGCCGAGGATTCGCTTTCCGCGGGCTGCGGCTCGGGCGGCGGGTGTTGCCAGATTGTGTACGCCAGCACCATCCCCAAGGCGAAGATGCCGATGCTGACGTTCTGCGATAGCGTCAGGCCGAACGCGACCGGGTCGGTGTCGGTGCGCAGCATCTCGTTCAAGAACCGATGCACCGCATAGACGAGCATCAGCCAAACCATCAATTCTCCGTCGCGCTGCTTGTACGGATAATACGACAAAAGGAAAAACACCAGCAAGCACATGCTGATCGTTTCGTAGATTTGCGTCGGGTTCAGGCCGATGCTCACCGGCTCAAATGGCGGAATCGCCACGGTTTTTCCATCGCGCATGACCTTGAGGCTCAACCCGTCGTCGCCCGGCAGGAGATAGGGCAGGTTATGCGGGTCCTTGCCGTTCACGTCGACGATCACATCGCCGACGCGAAGGTGGGCCAGGTCCGCGGGGGAACCCGGTTCGACGGCTTCCACCTTGAAGTTGCGTTCGTCGTAGACAAAGCCGAGCGGCGATTGGTAGCCTTGCTGGACCATTTTGCCGACGGCGCCGGACAGGCTCGGCGGAGCGCTGTTCGTGTACACGGGGAAGTGGATGGCCGGGCACGATTCGCACGCCACATTGCCGAAGCAACAGCCGGTGAACAAGCAGCCGATGCGTCCGAAGGAGATGCCAAGTGCGACGCACGGAGCAATGATGTCGAACATCTGCCAATGCGAGATGCCTCGCTGGGCCAGCGCGAAGCGGTGATACATGAAGTAGCCCAGGGTTCCCCCGAAGAGCGCGCCGTAAAGCACCAGGCCGCCGTCCCATAGCTTGACGAGATCGAACCAGCCGCGATTATGAAAGCTATCCCAATACTGGATAATGAAAACCAGTCGGCCGCCGACGATTCCGGTGATAAACAAGCAGATCGCGAGATCGGGGATGATGTCCGGGTCGATGTTCTCGTGCTTGCACATTCGGCGAGCGAGCCAGCTGCAAAAGATGAACGCGAAGAACAGCATCAGCCCGTAGCCGTAAATCGGCAAATCGAAGAACGGGACGTGGAAGAGAATCTGTCGCATATTTTTTTCGCCGCTTGCGGCTTCGCTCTCACATAGCGCCCTGCGAGCGCGAAGCCGCAAGCGGCGTCAGGGCACTTTCACCGAGTCGAAAATCTTCCTGAGCAGATGCTCCGAGGTCATCTCCTCGGCTTCGGCTTCGTACGTGATCGTCACGCGGTGCCGCAATACATCATAGCCGATCGTTTTGACATCCTGGGGCGTAACGTAGCTTCGGCCTTCGAGGAACGCCTGGGCCTTGGCGCCGCGGGTCAGAAAGATGGTGGCCCGCGGGCTGGCGCCGTACTGAATGAACGATTCGAGGTTCAGGCCGAAGTCCTTGGGCCGGCGCGTCGCGTGCACCAGTTCGACGATGTATTTCTTGACTTTGTCGTCGATGTAGATGGCGTCAATGGTCTTGCGCAACTCGAAGATCTCCGCCGCCGACAGCACGGGCTGCACGCTGACGTCTGGCTCGATCAAGGCCATGCGGTTCAGGATGGCTAATTCTTCTTCTTTGCTCGGATAAGTCAACTGCAATTTGAGCATGAAGCGATCGACCTGGGCTTCGGGAAGGGGATAGGTCCCTTCTTGCTCGATGGGGTTTTGCGTCGCCAGCACCAGGAATGGCTGCTCCAGGGCATAGGTATGATCGCCGATGGTGACTTGCTTTTCCTGCATGGCCTCGAGGAGAGCACTCTGCACCTTGGCGGGCGCGCGGTTGATTTCGTCGGCCAAGACGAAGTTGGCGAAGATCGGGCCTTTCTTGATCGAGAAGTCGCCGGACCGTGGGTTGTAGATTTGCGTGCCGATGACGTCGGCGGGAAGCAAGTCGGGCGTGAACTGAATGCGCTGAAAGCTCAGGTGCAGGCCTTGCGCGAGCGTGCGGACGGCCAGGGTTTTCGCCAGGCCGGGGACGCCTTCCAGAAGCATGTGCCCGCCGGTCAACAGGCCGAGCATGAGCCGATCAAGGAGTTCACGCTGCCCGATGATGACACGACGGACCTGTTCGAAAAGCGGATCGAGTTTGGCGCGTGTCGCCTGAATGAGTCGGTTTTTTTCGTCGAGTGCATCGGGCATGATTCGGTCCGCGGGCACGATTTTTTTCTTGACGCCGACGTGATCGGCATGCTTGTATAATACACGTGCGGGAAGCCGTTGGCATAGGGCCTGGCGAATCCCGTCCCAACGAAGAACCCTCCCATTCGAAGGGAACGTTATGATTGACACCCCCAGCAATCCGCCGGAAGAGTTCGCCCCGACCCCCGAGCACGAGTATCAGGACTCGCATTACCATGACGAAGAGCCGGATATCGTGAACGACGAGATGGCGGCACGAACGCCGACGGCACCGGTCTCGAAGAAGAGGCCGGCGCGGCGTCCGCCGCCCAAGAAGCGTCATTACGAAGATTGATTGGTTGTCCGATTTTTCTGGCCGCTTGTGGCTTTGCGCTCATCCTGCGTGATGCGAGCGCGAAGCTGCGAGCGGCTAACCGTTTGGAGAAACCATGCGACCGAACGCCGTCAAACGTCTTCTCAAGGCCGGCCAACCCGCGGTAGGCACGTGGCTATCTCTCGGCTCGATCACCGCGGCCCGCTTCATGGCCCGGGCCGGTTTTTCCTGGCTGACGACCGACATTGAGCATAGTCTCGTCGACTGGGAAACCGCCACGCACATGTTCGCCACCATCGCCGACGCCGGCTGCACCGCACTAGCCCGCGTGCCCGGGAATCGCCACGATCACATCAAGCGCGTGCTCGACAACGGCGCCATGGGCGTCGTGGTGCCGATGGTCAATACGCGAAAGGAAGCCGAGGACGCTGTCGCCGCCATGCTTTATCCGCCGACGGGCAATCGCTCGGTGGGCGGCAGCGTGCACGCCCTCAACTTCGGCACGACGGCGAACGATTACTACGAACACGCCAACGAGGAGATTCTGGTCGTATTACAATGCGAGCATATCCAGGCCGTCGAAAACGCAGATGCGATCTTTTCAGTCCCCGGCATCGACGCGATTTTCGTCGGGCCCAACGATTTGGCCGCCAGCATGCGGTCGAAGGACAACAAACCGCCCAGCGGCAAGGCGACGAAGGAAGCGATGGACCATATCCTGGCGACCTGCAAGAAGCACGGTGTGGCGGCGGGTCTGCACACCGGCGGCGCCGACGAAGCCAACGCCCGCATTGCCGAGGGCTGGCAGTTCATCGCCATCACCAGCGAATTGAAGATGATGCTGAACGGCGCCGCGGCCGAGGTGCAGAAGTTGCCGTCAGCAGGGAAAAAGGTCGAGATGGCGAAATATTGACTGTATTCGTTTAGCGTTCGGATCGCGCGGGGTCGACCAGAATCCAAGGCGATTCAAGGCGCCAACCGAACGCTAATCGAGGAATGCGTACTTCACTTTGGGTCCGCCAGGATCACGATCAACACAAATTCCCGGCTGCGGTCGCGGACGCCGGGCTCGTCGTCGTCTTTTTTCTTGCCCTTGGCCGGCGGCGCGATCTTGGTCATGTAAACTTCGACAAACTGCCCCGGCTTGATCGCGTCGAACTCGGATGGGAAATGGCCGGGCAGACCGATCTTGTCCTTGCGAGCTTCAATTTCCTTGGCCGTAAACTTCTTCTGATTGCCGGTATCGTCGAACTCGATCGGCAGAATATTCGAACGCACGCGAGCATTCTCGGCTGCGCGAATTTCAGCGTTCTTCGTGGAATAAATCTGCGTCGCTCGCTTGGCGAGTTCGAATTGGTAGTTTTGGGAATCGCGTTGGTAGTTCGCCAATGCCTGGGCCCGCGCCTTGAAGTCTTTCTGTTGCAAGGCCTGGGCGTACTGTTGAGCCAGCTGTTGTTGACGTTGAACAGCCCACGTTTGGTTGGCTTGCACTTTGGCGGGATCGATTTCTTGCGTCTCGACGATGTACTCGCGATTCGTCTCGCCTTTGATATTCACGATCTTGGTGACAAACTTGGCTCCGAATACGAGCTTCTCTTTCTTCTTCTCCTCTTTCTTCTCAGGATCTTTCTTGTCCGTTTCCTTTTTCTCGGCGTCCTTTTTGTCCACGTCCTTTTTAGCATCCGCCGCGGTGAGCGGGAGAATCAGGCACAGTGCGGCCACGAATGCGATCAACAATGCAATGCGTTTCATGGAAATCACCTTCGGAATGAAGGAACTCTTCCTCATGCTCAAGTTTAGCTGATCCGGTGTTGCGATACAATCATTTTTTTGCATTTTGTCATGATGTGCTGTGCGATTGCTGGAACCAAGGCCACCAGGAAGACTACTTTTGTTCGGCGAGTTTTGTTAAGCTATGGACATGGGAACGGTACAACTGCAATGCGGCCATTGCCAGAAGGTGATGGCGATCAGCGAAGAGCATTTGGGGGGCTTGGTGCATTGCCCGCACTGCAAAGGGGTGGTGCAGACGCAGAAGCCGAGCGTGCCGGAGGCGGCGCCGGTTTTGGAGACGCCAGCGCCGAGCGAACCCGAACATCCGCTCGACAGCATCTTCGCGCCGCCGGAAGCGTCGGATGAGGTCGTTGGCCAGTCGCCGGCTCCGAAAGTGGAGATGCCGGCCCCAGGTCCCGGTTCGGCGCCTACTCCCGACTCGTCAGGCACATCCAGTGACTTGTTTCTCCCGTCGCCGGCAGCGACGAACATCGAACCGGCCTCCCCCTCGTCGGAATCGGACCTTCCCAAATTCACGCCACGGCCCGTTTATGACAGCGGCGTGCTTACCATGTACGCGTTCATCTTTCTGATCCCATACGCGATTCTGGCGACGCTCGCCGTTCTATATTTGCTCTTCTTCCAGGGGCCGCGAACGCACCCACTTGATTTGATGAAGGACGATGCGCCAAAAGGAAGGGCCAAGCAAATCACTCGTGTCGACCGCAAACATCCGCTGGCCGACCATCAAAAAACGACCCTCGGCAAAGAAATTCGCGTCGGCAAAGACGGCGACCTCACCGTCACGTTCGTCAAGGTCGTCCTGACAAAACAAGATGATCTGGCGCTTCATCTTCGGGCAAGAAATAACTCCAAAAATGCCGAATTCTCCCCCGTTCACGAGTCATTCGTCCGGAAAATGTGGGGCACCACTTTCCTCCCGTACACCTACCTCGAAGCGACCTCGCATGCCGTCGGCGACATTCATGACTTCTATCTCATGTCCGGAGACAAGATCTTGAAGCCGAAAGAGGAAGTCGAGATCCAACTCGTTACCGACGATGCCTACCGAAGAAAAATAGCCGAGAAGGTCGCCGGCGCCAAGGACTCCTACGTCTGGCGCGTGCATCTGCGGCGAGGCCTGTATCGTTGGCAGAACGAAGATCATTCAACGACCGCAGTCATCGCCGTCGAGTTCAACAGCGAACAGATTCAGCGCGAGGGATGAAGCAAGCTTCGCAGTCACTCGTCATCGCGCAGATGCCGGCCGGTAAGCGTTACGAACACGTCTTCGAGGCTGGCGTGGCGCGTCGTCAACTGCACCAGCGCGCCGCCGCGGGATTGCACGAGCGTCAAGAGGGCCGGGAGCGCCAGGTGCACCGCGCTGACGGCCAAGCCGTACACGTCCTGTTCACGTCGCGCCTTCATCACGGCCGGCAGGGCCGTGAGCTCATCTTCGGTCAACGTCGCGTTCTCGATGCGAAATTCGATGAGATGATCGCCACCGATGCGGGCGATGAGTTCCGCCGGCGTTCCCAGCGCAATCACCTTGCCGTAATCGACGATGGCCACGCGATCGCACAAGCGCTCGGCTTCGTCCATGTAATGCGTCGTGAGGAGCACAGTTCGGCCATCGGCGCGTAGCGAGCGAAGGACATCCCAAAGCTGGCGGCGCGATTGCGGATCGAGGCCCGTGGTCGGCTCGTCGAGGAAGAGAAGCTCGGGATCGCCGACGAGAGCGATGGCGATGGCCAGGCGTTGCTTCTGCCCGCCTGAAAGCTTGCCGACCCAGGCGTCGCGCTTTTCGTCGAGTTCGACCATGTCGAGCACGACTTGCGGATCGAGGCCGCGGTCGTAGAAGCTGCGGAAGAGCTGAATCGTTTCGATGACCGAGAGCTTTTCCGTCAGCTTCGTTTCTTGCAACGATACGCCGATGCGTTGGCGCAAAGCGCGATCATCGCCGTTGCCCCAGCGCTCGCCGAGGATTTCGACATCGCCGGACGTGGCGTCGAGGAGGCCTTCGAGAATTTCGATGGTGGTGGTTTTGCCGGCGCCGTTGGGCCCAAGCAAGCCAAAGCACTCGCCGCGAGCGATTTCGAGATCGAGACAGTTGACGGCATCGACAGGCGGACTGGCGTCGTACGTTTTGCGCAGGTTCTGGCAACGAATGGCGGCGGACATGAGAACATTATCGTTTAGCCGCTCGCCTTCGGCGAGCGTGCACTCCGCGCTCGCCGAAGGCGAGCGGCCAAACGCATGGAATTACGACTTGATGCCGGGCTGCGGTTGCATCACCGGCCGACCGCCGCGGGCCCGCTTCTGAAAGTCGAGCTCCAGCGCGCCGAACGCGTTTTCATGCTGCTGCACGACGTTCATCAGCGCCAGCAACAGTCGTTTGGCTGTGAAGAAGTTCATGACGACGCGGTGCGATAGCTTGATCGTTTCGTTGGGATTGGGAATCATCGACGTATTGAGGCCGAAGTCGAGCACGAGTTCTTCAGGAGTCATGTTGACTCGGCAGAAGTTCGTGTACACGGTCGAGATTTCGCTTGCGTCGGTCACGAATTGCTGGGGGGCTTGCTGGGCCTGTTGGCCGGCGGCGGCGGGATTGCTGCCGTCGGGCATGCGCAGTTCATCGGACATTTCTGACACTCCAATCGAAAAAGTAATGAATCGGTTCGTCGTTCACGCTGTATCAACGCACCGAAGTCGCACTGCGTTAGGTCGGTGGTATTAGAGATCAGAAATCCGAGGTCCGAGGCCCCCCGACTTCTGACTTCGCACCGGCGCTGGTGACACCATCAAAGACTCGATGTACCAATTCTCATATTCCGGCGGGCTGCTGGCAATTGCAAAATTGCTCTTTGCAAAATTATTAGCGTTGCGTAGACTACACAACGGGCACGATGCACCGTTTCGTCCGGTCAAGGAATGACCACCATGACGATCACTCCCTTCTTAGCGCTGAAGCTACGCCGCAAGAAAGACGCTATTGTTGCGCGCACTCGGGCGCGTCGAGTCGGCAGCTTGCTCGGCTACGACGTGGCAGAACAGGCGTGCATCGCGGCCGGCGCCTTTGTCATCGCCTGCCAGGCGTTGGAGCTGTTCGGACAGGCTCGCTTGGTTTTCCAAATCGTCAATCACCAGCTGCAGATTTACGCGGAAGGAGAAGCGGTGGAAACACCGGCCGAGCCGGCGTCGCATCGGCTATCGGGCCTTTTTGCCGAGCCCGACACGAAGTGGCTTTACCATCTGACAAAGCCGCTGCCGGCACAGGAAGCATCCGCCGAAGAGATCGAGTTGGGCTGGCTGGTGCGCAAGGTCGAGGAGCTGGCGTGCGACAGCGTTTTCGATGAAATTGTCAAGCAGAACCAAGAAATCTTGGCGTTGTTGCACGAGTTACGATTATGCCGGCCCGCCGCCGTCCCGAAGGAGGAAAAATCTTCCAATCCGCATGCCGCCTGACAGCACAGGTGCTAAAGTAGAAAGAGTCCTGGATAGATTGCCCAGATCGGCCACTTTTCTTGATCCGCACGGATCGGTGAGCCGAGCGGGGATTATTTTCACATTTTTTCCAAATAACACTTGTAATCCGGAAAATTCGGCTTTACAATGGTTCGTGAAATGAAGCACGAGAGTTAGCTCCTCGCAGTTGTGGCGAGGAGGCGTTCCTGGAAGGCCATCACGCAAAGTGACGCCTTTCCAAGTTGGCGTTGCGCTCGCAGTAATGCCCACAAGATAGGGTACGCCGGTACGGTCAAGGACAAACTCCTCACGATTTTTCAGTTGAGCCGCGAGACGGAACATTGAAAAACCGCGAAGGTGCGACGGTGATAGGTCAC
>Ga0194132_10009620_pt1 | contig 13205 bp, 17 predicted proteins | sample TA2KigOf80mmetaG_FD_148612 | JGI IMG/M metagenome (GOLD analysis project Ga0194132, IMG submission 148612) | Freshwater microbial communities from Lake Tanganyika, Tanzania - TA2015054 Kigoma Offshore 80m | ecosystem: Environmental > Aquatic > Freshwater > Lake | place: Tanzania: Lake... | reverse complement strand
CGCAAGCCAAAGAGATCACGCACAAAGTCGATAGCACCGGCGCGCTCGCCATCGTCGATAAGCGCGCGCTGCCGCGTAACCTGGCCAAGTTTTTGGCGTTGCAGGATTTCATCGATCACGCGCGCGGCGTCCTGCCGCGGCCGATATACGGCTATGTCACCGGCGGCGTGGAAGACAATGTGTCGCTGCGCGGCAATCGCAACGTGTTCGACGAAGTGGGCTTTGTGCCCAAGGTGTTGGTCGATACCACCGCGCGCACGCAAAAAACGCAGCTCTTCGGCCGCACCTATAACGCGCCGTTCGGCTTTGCGCCGATGGGCGGCACCTCCACCGCGTGTTATCGCGGCGACACGGTGCTGGCAAGTGTGGCGGCCGAAGCCAACATCCCAATGATGATGAGCGGCGCCTCGCTGATGAAAATGGAAGACGTCAAGGCCGCCGGCCGCACCGCGATGTTCCAGGCGTATCTGCCGGGGGATGAGGAGCGCATCCAAAAAACCTTTGAGCGCTGCGAGAAGGCGGGCTTTGACACCATCGCGGTAACGGTGGACGTGCAAGTGCCCGCCAATCGTGAAAACAATGTGCGTAACGGGTACAGCACGCCGCTGCGCCCGTCGCTCAGGCTGGCGTGGGACGTGGCGGTGCGCCCGAAGTGGCTGTTCGGCATGTTCCTGAAAACGCTGATGACCGATGGCATGCCGCACGTCGAAAACATGGGCCCGCGCGTGCCCATGCTCGCCTCGCATTCCAGCCGCGATTACGGCCGGCGCGATCGGCTGTCGTGGAAGCACATCGAGTTCATGCGCAAAATTTGGAAGGGCAACCTGCTGATCAAAGGCGTGGTCGACAAAGAGTCGGTGCGCATCGCGCGCGAACATGGTTTGAACGGCGTGATGGTGTCGAATCACGGCGGGCGTCAGCTCGACGGCACCATCGCGCCCGCGCGCGCGCTGCCCGGCATCCGCGAAGCCGCGGGCAAGGAAATGACGGTGATCATGGATAGCGGTTTTCGCCGCGGCACCGACATTTTGAAAGCACTCGCACTGGGCGCGGATTTTTGCTTCGTCGGCCGCCCGTTTTTGTGCGCGGCCGCCTGCGCCGGCGCGCCTGGCGTCACCCACGCGGTGTCGCTGCTGATGGACGAAATCGACCGCAACATGGCGCAGCTAGGTCTTAACAACCCCAAGGAAATCACCAAGGATTTTTTGATGCCGATGTCGGGGGCGGAGTTTTTGACACAGGCGCAGTAGCCCCAGGTGGCCCACGATCGCGCGGACCACTGCCTCAAAAAACGATATTTTTCAAGCAGGTAGCCTCCTGCGAGCGAGTGCTTGCGTATGCTCGAGCGCGTCAGTCGTCATCGCTAATGCCAAAAAGTGGAATTACTGGTAAGGTAGTTCTCTAATAGCAGTGTGTTAACGCGGTCAGTTGCTCAAGGATTACTCAAGGATCAAGGAGGAGCAGCCATGTTTAAACATATTTTGATGCCCACCGACGGCTCGGCGCATTCCGAAGGCGCGATCAAACGCGGCATCGAGTTGGCCAGGCTGTGCGGCGCGCGCGTCACCGGCATCCATGTGATGCAGGATTACCAGATGATGATGGCCTCTGAAGGCATGGTGCCGCCGGGCATGGAAGAGCAGATGGATAAACAGGCGCGCGATCAAGCGGAGAGCTTTCTCGCGTTTGTGCAACAAGCGGCGGCGGATGCCGGCGTCGCCTGCGAAACGATCGTAGTCAAAGGCCATCACGCCTACGATGCGATCGTCGACACCGCCAACGCGCAGGGCTGCGATTTGATTGTGATGACGTCGCGTTATCGCAAGGGACTGGGCGCGTTGATCATGGGCAGCGAAGCGACACGCGTGCTGCATCGGGTGTCGATACCGGTGTTGGTGTTCCGCGGCATCATGAGCGCGGATCATCCGGATAAGCGCTAGCGCTGGAAATATTCGGCGTGGCGCGCACGCCTGTCTCGAGCACGCATACGCGTTGCCCACAGCGATTACTTGTGGATTAAACGTAAGTATTTGATTTTATTAATATTTTTATTTTGGCGCTACGACTTGATTGCGCTGCGCCGCGCTTTGGTACGCAGCGCGCGCCGTGATGCGCTTTAAGTACTCGTGCAGCGTTTCCGGCAACGCGATGTCGCGGCGGATCGCGCCGGTCAAGCAGGTGGTGAACAAAATATCCGCGCCGCTAAAGTTTTCTCCCAACACATAAGGCCGGCCGTCGGCCAGGCGCTGCGCGGCGGCGTTGGCTTGGCGCGCGAAGCCATCGCGTGCCGCTTGCAGCGCGTGCGGCGCTTCGCCGTAGAGCTTGTGCAGATCATCGTGCTTGCGAATGACGTAAAGCGTATTCGCATCCAACTCCATCATGCAAAAAAAGCACCACTGATCGTAGCGCGCGCGTAGCCGCGGCTCGCTGGGCGGCGCCAGATTTTTCGCGGCGCCATGCGTCGTTAGCAGGTAATTCACGATCGCCGCGCTCTCGGCGAGGATGAAATCGCCTTCTTGCAGCGTGGGGATTTTTTGGCTGGGGTTAAGCTGCGTGTATTCGGGTGTAAGCGTCTCGCCCGAGCGCGAGGTGATGCGCTGGTGCTCGAACGGCAGATCGAGTTCGAGCAGCGTCCATAACGCGCGCAGGGTGCGGGAGGTGCCTACGCCCCAGAGAATGCGGTTGGTCGAGACGATATTCACGGGCGTACGGTTTTCCACCGTTCGCCCTGAGCTTGTCGAAGGGCGAAGAAATTTAGATGGGCTTCGACAAGCTCAGCCCGAACGGAACGAAAAAAATTAGTGGCTCCACGACATCACGCAATCACTTGCGTGCCCGTGAAATAGCTATACAAATTCGCCACATTCATTTTCATCACCATCGGCGACATGCCGTCCTGGCCAACATCCATCGGGTAGCGGTCGGTCATCGCGGTCAATTGCGCGACGGCTTCGTCCTTGGTCATGCCCCACTCGATGCCTTTTTTCACGTAATCTTTCCACTCCTCGATAAAGGCGCCCTGCTCGGTCAAATACGCCTTGCCGCACACATCGCCATGGCCCGGCACGAAAATTTCTTCCGGCAGTTTACGCAAGCTTTCCAGCGCCACCAGCCACAGATCGGGGTTAGCTTCCTGCAGCCAAGTCTGCACTTTGTGGAAGATGTTGTCGCTGGTGAACACCACGCCTTCTTCCTTGATGCAAATCGCCGCTTGATACATGGTATGGCCGGGCATGTGGATCATTTCAAACGTGTGATTGCCCACGTGGATGGTCATGCCGTTTTTAAAGGTGATGATCGGCGCGTTGGCCTTGTAGCCTTCGAGCAGCTTCGGCTCCTCCGGCCCGAAGGTGGCCACGCGCGCGACGTGCTGCGCCATGTCGGTGCCGAGTATGCGTTTGCGCACGCCTTCATGCGCGATCACCGGCACGTCGAAATACGCGTTGCCTGTCCAATGGTCGCCGTGCGGCTCGGTGTTGATGATGTAGCGCAACTTGCCGTGCTTGGCGATTTCGGTTTTGAGCTTGACCGCATCGCTCGGCTTGTGCGGCGTATCGATCAGCACCACGCCGTCGCTGGTGGTGACAAAACCGTGGTTGCAGCCGCGGATGCAGGTTTCGACATAAACGTTTTTGCTGATTTGCTGCATGAGTTCCTCCCGATGAAATTACAAAATAATCTCGCGCGCCGCGCCATGCACATCCATTTCGTACTCCAGCCCCTGCACCGGCGGCCGCGCATAATGCCAGGTGAGCCCGGCTGCGCACGCGCCACGCGCCGCCAACGCCTCGCCCACCAGATGCCCGATATTTTGCACCGTGTAGGCGTTGGTGCAAACCGCGTCAGCCCAGCCAAACCCAAGCAGGCCCAAACGCCGCTCCATTTCCTTCGCCACGAATTCCACTTTGTCGCGCATGCCCTCGGCGCCGGTGTCGTTGAAACGCACGATGCGGCTCTGAAACGAGCCCGGCCCGCCACGCGCTTCACCACCGCCGGAGAGGATAAACGTTTTGCGCGGCGCGTTTGGCGCCGGCACGGTGTACGAAAACGCCGCCATCACCGAGGCTTGCGGCGCGCCGTACATCGGGCACACGTTGGTGCGCGCCACCGGGTTCACCGCGCTGGCATCGCCCGGCGCGCCTTGATAAAGGCCCCAGCGCGCGAGCGTTTGCACATACACCTTGTTAAATTCGATAAACCCCTGCTCGGTGAACGGCGCCGCCGAGCGCAGTTCGCACGCGGCAAACGCAGTGGTGGGCCGGCCGATGCGTTTAAGATGCGCCTCGACCGCGGCGTAGGCCTCGTTCAACGGCAGCGGCTTAAAAAAACGCGCACGCTCGATTTCAAAACCGGGCTCGGCGGCGACGCCGCCGGAATACTGAAACACCGCTTTGATGTAGCGATAACCGCCGGCTTGGAATACGGGAACTTCAGCCATTGAGGCGTTCCTCAGTCGATTTTCAGTTTCGAGTCGCGTAACACCGGCTTCATCAGATCGTCTGCCGCATGGTATGGTCAGCGTTGGAGGAAGGCCGCAGCGCGCGCGTTTGTTCGTTGACTGCAATGTCGTTGACTGCGATGTTACAGGAGACCTTTCACGGCACGAGTCGGCCTTGGATCAGTTTAGAAAATGTCCAATAAATCAGATACTTATGAAACTAACCCTGTTAACCGTCAAACGCACTCGCAGCCATTTGCAACCCATCCAAACCATCACCACGTTCGTAAGCACCCTCGCGCTCACCTGCGCAACAACGTTTGCCATCGCGCAACCTGCGGCTTACCCGAATAAGCCGATCCGCCTGGTCGTCTCATCGGGTGCGGGCGGCGGGCTCGATTTTGTGTCGCGGCTTACCGCCAGCGCACTGTCCGAATCGCTGGGCCACAACGTGGTGGTCGATAATCGCGCCGGCGCCAGCGGCAGCATCGCCGCGGACATTACCGCGCTCGCGCCCGCCGATGGCTACACGGTGATGACGCTCTCGGCGAGCCTGGTGGTCTACGGCATCATCAACAAAACCCGCTACGACTTGTATCGCGATTTCGATGCGATATCGCAAATTTCAGCGAGCCCGTATTTTTTGACGGTGCATCCATCCCTGCCGCCAAAGACGGTCAAGGATTTGATCGCTTATGCCAAAGCGAACCCCGCGAAATTAAGTTACGCCTCCACCGGCAACGCCTCGCTCGGCCATCTCGCCACCGCGCTGTTCGCGAGCTTGACCGGCATGCCGGCCACTCACGTGCCGTATAAAGGCGTGGGCGCGGCGTTGTCGGATTTGTTGTCCGGTCAAATTCATTTCAGTTTATTGAGCGGCGGCTCGATCCTGGGCCAAGTGCGCAGCGGCAAACTGCGCGCCATGGGCGTCGCCAGCACCGCGCGCGTCAAAGCCGCGCCCGATTTGCCGACGCTGATCGAAGCCGGCGTGCCCGGTTACGCGGTGACGCAATGGCATGGGCTGGCCGCGCCGCGCGGCGTGCCTCGGCCGATCGTCGATCGTTTGCATCGCGAAGTGGTGAAAGCCACGCAGCGCTCGGACGTCGCCTCGCGGCTCGCGCTCGACGGCACCGAGGTGGTCGCCAGCTCGCCCGAACAATTCGCCGCGTTTTTGAAAAGCGAGCGCGAGCAGTGGTCGAAAGCAGCCAAGATTGCCAACATCAAAAACGATTAATCGAGAAACGTCATGAAACTCACCCTGTGCTACGCCCCCCGAACCTGCGCCACCGTGCCGTTTATCACCTTGACCGAAGCCGGCGCCGATTTTGAAGTGATGGATTTAAACTCGCGCTCCGGCGCGCTGCGCTCGCCGGAATTTTTGCGCATGAACCCCAAACACAAAGTGCCGGTGCTGCTGATCGACGGCGAACCGTTGACCGAAAACCTGGCGATACAAGTGTGGATCGCGCGCGAATATCCCGCGGCAAAATTGTTGCCCGCCACCCCGCTAGCGTACGTGAAGGCGGTGTCGTTGATGTCGTTTTTCGGCTCCGGCATACACCCGCATCTCACCCCCAACGCGCGGCCTGAGAACTACTGCGACCTACCCGGCAGCGCGCAGAGCGTGAAGCGCGTGGCGCAAAAACTGTTGTTCGAGGATTTCACCGTGGTGGAAAATCTACTCGCGGGGCGAGAGTGGTTCTTCGATCACTTCACCGCACCGGACGCGTATTTTTTCTGGTGTTTCCGGCGTGCGATTTCGTTCAAGCTCGATTTATCGGCGTTTAAAAACTGCATGGCGCATCACGATCGCGTGAATGCGCGGGCCAGTGCACGGAAGCTTGTCGCGCATGAACAGCGCGTGATGGCGCAGTTTGCCAAGGCGGCTTGAACGTGTTGCCTTAACCGGTAGGGTGCGCATCGCGCACGTGTTAACGACGGCGACACATGCGTGATGCGCACCCTACTGCCGGCATTTATCGTTCCAATAATTCAAACACGCCCAACGGTGCAACCTTACCATTAAACACCGCTTCAACCCGGTGCGCGCCCGGATAATGCTTACGCGTCGTCAAATCCGCGAGCGACAAACGTTTGGCGAACGCCGCGCGCGCTTTTGCAGCAAGCGTCAACGTGCGCAACTTGAACACCTTGCGGCTGGTGGCGCCGTTGGCCTTCACATAAACCACCGCGAGATCGACGACTAGCCGCTGCTCGCGGCTAGCCGCGTTGACCACCTCAAACGTCACGCTAACAACGCCGCCTTTTTTCACCCGCGCAGGCGCAACGCTGGCGTTTTTCACCGCCGCCTTCACCGCGCCCTCAAACCCCAACACCCGCAGCGCCGCCGCATCACCACGCTTCACCGCCGAGCGCAGCGCATGGCGAATCACCCAGCGGCGATTTTCATCGGCGCCTTGCCACCAGCGCTGCGCGGTTTCAATCAACAACCGTGGATGATCCTTGCTGATGTCGTTCAAGTTGTTCGCCACCGAGCGGCGCACGTAGAGCGACGGGTCATCTTTCAACAACTCAAGCAGATCCAGCACCGGCCGCGGATCACGCATGAATTCACGCAGCCGCGACGCCCACGGCAAGCGGGTTCGCGTGCTTTCGGACACCGCGCGGCGCACATGCTCGCTTGGGTCACGCGCCCACACTTGTAGGCGATTTAACGCAAGTATTTGATTTATTTGAATAAATTTTCTAAGGCTGAACTCAGCGGTAAAACGCTGCGTGAGCGCGTGCTGCGCGCGCATCGAGGTGTTGAAACCATCGAGCCCGTGCTTCGCCACAAACAGCGTGTGCGGCAAAAACAAAAACGAACTCATGGCATTTTTGCCGGCTAGGCCCGTCGGCTGATCGAGCGAGGCGAGCAAAATTTCGACCGCTTGCGCGTAGTCGCGCGGTAAATGCGCGTGCAGGGCATCGGCGATGCGCTCGCCGCGTTGCATGAGTTCGAGCGCGTCGTAGCCCTTTACCGCGTCGCGCACGAACGCTTTCGCATCGAAGCGCCGATGCACCGCCGCGATCATGCGCGCGATGGCTTGCGGGATTTCGGGGCCGTAGGAATTTTTGAGCGGTTCGGCCATGGCGCGCGGCAGCGTCTGTGCGTATCAATGACGCACAAAGTTTACCTCACCGCGCGAGATTCACCCCGTTGTCACCGGTAACGCAAGCCCACGCCCACCGTTTAAGCGCGGCTGGCACCATGCGATTCGGTGTTGACATCGGCATTCAAAAGCGAATCGCGCGTAGCTTGCGCGGCGATGTTTGCGCAATCGACCCGTTGCTGCCGTTGCGGTTGCCAGGCCTTAAGAGGCGCGTATACGAGATCACCCGTCGCTCGCGGCGCCAATACCCTCGCGCTAAACGCCAGCGGCAAAGTCACCCGCGAGCGCGCGGGCAACAACGTCATCACCAACCGCACCTATGACAACCTGGAGCGCCTGCGCACGGATTGGAGGGCTAAGGCAAAAGTGGAGACCTGATAATGTCGTTTGTTCCCGCGAGTGAATTGCTCGCAGGATCGCAAATCGATAAAACTCCGTTCAAATCGAGACCAGAAAAATCATCGGTTATTTATTCGCAATCAACCACTTAGCGCGCTTTGGACGCTCAACGTCCGGACACTACTGAATTTTACTAATTTTACGCAAATGGCATCGGATGGCCGGCGCTCACCCCGCGCGCGCTCGCCACTGCGCGCTTTCCACCAGCGCAAAAAAGTCTTCCGTCATACGGTGCATCAGATCGGGCTCTTCGAGATTGACCAGATGCCCGGTGTCGGCCACCACGGATAGCCTGACTGCGGGGCTGACTTTTTTCATGAACAGTCCCGCATCGATCGCGCCGGGGTCTTCGTCGCCGACGATCACGTGCGAGGGCACTTTCAAGGCGCGTAGTTGTTTTTCCATGCGGAAAAGCGATACGCGCTTGGCCATCACGCGGCGCGTAATGTGGGCGCAGCCTTGCGCGGAGTGTTGCATGAAGCGCCGCGCGAAATCGTCCCACGCGCGCGGATTTTTGGTTTTGAGCCGGATGCGGTTGGATGCCTGGCGCAGCCCCTTTAACACTTCGGCCAAGCCGGCTTCTTCGTACAAGCGCGCGCGCTTTTCGGCGTCGCGCGCGAACTGCGCGGCGTTGCGCGGGTCGCCACCGCTGCCGATGCCGATCATGGTGAGCGAGAGCGCCATGCGCGGGTAGGTCAAGCCAAAATCCAGCGTGGTGCGCGAGCCCATCGAGCAGCCGATGATGTGCGCTTGTTTCACACCGCAGTGGCGCATCACCACCGCCACATCATCCACCGCGAGTTGGTGCGAATAACGCGACAATGCGCTCGGCACTTCCGAAGGCGGATAGCCGCGCGCGTTAAACGCGATGCAGCGGTAGCGGCGGCTGAAATGCTGAATTTGTTTTTCCCAGCTATACAAATCGCCGGAGAATTCGTGCGCGAACACGATCGGTATGCCACGGCCGGCTTCTTCGTAATACAAACGTGCGCCATCGGATTGGATGTACGGCATGCGGTGCACCTCCCTGTGAACGGTTGTTGCCTGCAGGGTCCTTAAAAAATATTCAATTAAATCAAATACTTACAAAACTCTTGCGATGGACGCGGGCAGCAGCGGGCGAAGAGCCCGCGCAAACCCCGACGCACATCGCGACTCACCGCGCTTAAGCGCGCCGGCCTTCGCGCGCCAGCCGATAGGCGCAATCCATCGCGTGGTTTTGCAGCAAGCCGTTGATCTCGGTGGTAAGTTTTTTGCAGTGCTTGCAGCGATACTGGTACATCTGGCCGTCGAGGTTCTCCTGCGGATACTCGATATCAAACGCGTTTTGGTACGGCGCGCTGGCGTAATAGTTGCCCGCTTTGGCTGATGGGTTTGACATGACCTACACTCCCTGCAATGGCTTGGACTTGGCGGGCAATTATCGCGTGGCCTGATCACTATTTTGTAACTCATTGATTTTATTGTGTTTTTTATTTAATAGCCATGAACATCGAACTGACTCCCGAACTTGAGGGCCTGCGCGCGCCAGTGCGCCGCTTCACGCAGCGCGAACTCGAGCCACTGGCGCGCGAAATCGACGAGCACGGCGAGATCTCGCGAAAAGCCTGGGAGGTGATGCGCGAAGCGGGCTATCTCGGCATGCGCTTGCCGGCGCAATACGGCGGCAGCTCGGCGACGTTATCGCAAATGTGCATCGTGCTCGAAGAATTCAGCCGCGTGCACCGCGTGTTGACCGGCCTGATCGACGCCACCAGCGGGCTCACGCCCAGCGCCTTCGTGCGCCACGGCAGCCGCGAGTAGCGCGAGAAATGCGTGCGCAAACTCGCCACCGGTGAAATGCCCGCGGCGTTCGGCTTGACCGAAGCGGGCGCGGGTTCCGACTCGGCGGCGATCAGCACGCGCGCGGAAAAAGTCCCCGGCGGCTGGAAAATCAACGGCCGCAAGCATTTCATCAGCGGCGGTCATGTCGCCGACGCGATCATGGTGATGGCGCTGACCGATGCGCAAAAACGCGCGCGCAGCGGCATCACCGCGCTGCTGGTGGAAAAAGGCACGCCGGGTTTCACCGTCACGCGCGTCGATACCACCATCGGCAGCGAAGCGTGCAAACTCGCCGAACTCACCTTCGATGATTGCGTGGTGCCGGAAGTGGCGGTGAAGTGTTCGGCGGGCAGGGGCTGATCAGCGGCTTTCCGATTGAGCGCTTTTACCGCGACGTGCGGCATTACCGCATCGGCTTAGGCCCCTCGGAGGTGCATCGCCTGCTGATTGCGCGGGAGCTGCTGCGGTAGTTCTAAAATAATTACTTTAAAATCAATTATTTATAGATATACTCCGTGGCAATCAACGGTGCCGGCCGCGGCGGCAGCCGACACGACGCAGCTTGACTTTTGATGGGGAAAACCCCATCATTTCCGGCATGCGCGATGTCAAGCATGATTTTCATCCCAAGGCGGGGGAGGCGCTCGAAACCTACGCCACGTCCGATGCCGCCGAAGTTCGGCAACTTGCCCGAGCGTTGTTGCGGCGGCGCAGAAGAGTCATCGACACCGGCGTGATGGATGCCGATGCGATTGCACACACGCTCGCGAATGGCCGGGTGATTTATCAGTTCGAACAAGCCGGTTACAACGCTGGTCTAATCGCTTTCTTGTGCATTAAAGACGAAGTCTTTTATCTATTGAGCGTGGTGGGTTACGAAGCGAGCTGGTTCGCGGCAACGGATGCGTCCGAGAAAGCGTACTTCCAGGCGCTTGGCGAAGCGGTGCGCCGCATCGACGAAATTTGAAAGGAAGCAAGCATGCGATCAAAATTGCGTGAACTCGAAGAGCGGCTCGCGCAGGACAGCGAGGTCAACGCGCTCGCCACCAGCGATGACGATTTGGTGCGGATCGGCGCCATGATGCGCACCTTGCGCGAAGCCCGGGGCTTGACACAACGCGACGTGCAACGATTGTCGGGCGTGAATCAGGCGGAGATCAGCCGCATCGAAACCGGCCCCGGCACGCGCGGCACGACGATCTCCCAACTGGCAAAGCTCGCGCACGCGCAGCACGCCCGCGTGGTGATGGTGCTGGTCGATGAAGCGGTGGTGGAAAAGGTCGGCCCCGATAAGATCGAGATCGAGTTAAACGGTCAGGCCGCACTGGCCAAAGTGATCCTGTAGCGTGCCCCCGTGAGCCCCAGCGATATTGGGTCGATCACGGCAGATGCGCTGGGCGTGCTCAGCGGGTTATTGCTCGGCTGGTCCGCGGTGCGGATAAACAGGCTGCTGCGCGAGGCGTGGGAACTGGGCGAGATGCTGATCGAAAGCAAATCGGGCCTGGAAAACAAAACCTATGCCGCGATGCAGGAAAAAGCGAAAAAACTCGCCGCGCAGTGGGACACGCGCGATCAAATCCGCTTGTGTGCCGCAATCGGCTTGTTGGTCGCCTCGTTTGGCTGCAAGATTTGGGCGGCGCTCGCCAAAGCGCCCGTTTTTTGATCGGGCGTTCGATTTAAGCCGCGCGCACGGGCGCCAACAATCACGTTCGCGGCCAAGGCGCAAACATGTGGCGTTTTGGCAGGTCATCGCGCCGCCGCCACCGCAATGGTTGCCCGGCCGATCGCGGCGTGAGCACTACTCGGCCTTGATATTCGCCTCTTTCACCACCTTGGCCCAGCGCTTGATCTCCGCGTTGAGGCTATCGCCAAACTCGCGCGGCGTGCTGGCGATGATTTCCAGCCCCAGCGTGGCGAAGCGCTCTTGATTGGCGGGCTCGCGCAGGATGCGGGTGATTTCGGCGTGCAGCTTATCGATGATGGGTTTGGGTGTTTGCCGCGGCGCGAGGATGCCTTGCCAATCGCGCACCACGATGTTGGCCACACCGGCCTCCATCATGGTAGGCACATCGGGCAATTGCGCCGAACGCTCCCGCGAGGAAACCGCCAGCGGCCGCAGCCGCCCCGCGCGGATGAAGGCCAGCGACGAGGTCATCGACGCAAAACTCATGTTGACCGAGCCGCTCAACAAATCGGCGATCGCCGGCCCGCCGCCTTTAAACGGAACGTGCGTCAACTTCACGCCGGTATTCAACGCAAAAAATTCACCGGTGAGATGCGGCGCACCGCCGATGCCGGACGAAGCGAACGTCAGCGCGCCGGGTTTTTCTTTGGCCGCGGCAATCAACGCCTTCACCGAGCGGATCGGCGACTTGGCATTGACCACCAGCACATTGCCCACCGCCGCGGTCATGGTGACCGGCTCGAAATCCCGCACCGGGTCGTACGGCAACTTGAGCAAACTCACGTTGACCGAATGGCGGATCGATACCAACACCATGGTGTGCCCGTCGGGGTTGGCCTTGGCCGCGAGATCGGTGCCAATCACCTCCGCCGCGCCCGGACGATTGTCGACCAGCACTTGATGGCCCAGCCGCTCGGATAACCCTTGGCCCAGTATGCGCGCCATGCCATCACTGCTGCCCCCGGGCGGCACCGGCACGATCAAGCGCACCGGGCGCGTGGGATAGCCCGCGGCGGCGGCTTGCGCCCAAGCATTCACCGTGATCGTCAATCCCGCAAATGTCAATGTCATCGCCTTGAGTATCATTACACGTCTCATGGTTGTCGTCATAGCGCACGGCATTCAATGCTAACACCGCCGTCACGCCAAGGTGTTGCCGAACAATCTGCCGATGCGCGTGCCGGACGATTGCACCTGCCTTATCGCTCAAACGAAAAATATAATAAAATCAAAAAGTTGCGTATTACCTCCAGCGCAACGTTACACTCTCCCTCGACACGTTTAAGTTTCAGCGCCACCCGCATCATCATGTCTTCGCATGCCCCGACACCACCGCGCCGCGCCCCCTTGTCGGGCCTGCGCGTAATCGACCTCGCGCGCGTGCTCGCCGGCCCGACCTGCGCGCAGAATCTCGCCGATCTGGGCGCCGATGTGGTGAAAATCGAGCGTCCCGGCATGGGTGATGACACGCGCCCGTGGGGGCCGCCGTGGCTGCCCGATGCCCGCGGCGAGCCCACCCGGGATTCGACGTACTTCGCCAGCGCCAATCGCAACAAGCGCTCGATCGCAATCGATCTAGCCAACGAGGCGGGCGCGGCGTTGACGCGCCGGCTGGCGGGCAAAGCCGATGTGCTGATCGAAAACTACAAAGTCGGCGATCTCGCGCGGCGCGAGCTGGACTATGAAACGCTGGCGAAGCTAAACCCGCGGCTGGTGTATTGCTCGATCACCGGCTTCGGCCAGACCG
>Ga0194132_10009617_pt1 | contig 13212 bp, 10 predicted proteins | sample TA2KigOf80mmetaG_FD_148612 | JGI IMG/M metagenome (GOLD analysis project Ga0194132, IMG submission 148612) | Freshwater microbial communities from Lake Tanganyika, Tanzania - TA2015054 Kigoma Offshore 80m | ecosystem: Environmental > Aquatic > Freshwater > Lake | place: Tanzania: Lake... | reverse complement strand
GAGGCGAAACACCCAGGCCGCCAAGTCCCACAAGAAACAGCGGCATAAATGCGTCATCTAAACCCGCGCTGTACTGTTAGGGTGATGCTGCCCCTCACTTCGCCAACTGCTCGCGCAGCCACCCCGGTTTGTCCGTCGTGATGCTCTCCGCGCCGGCGGCGATCATCTTCTTCGCCAACTCCGCGTCGTTCACCGTCCACACATACAGTTTCAGGCCGGCGTCCTTCACCTTCTTGCCGAAGGTCGCGTCCAGAACCGCGGGGGTCGCGGAGAGGTCGAGGCCGTCGGCCTTGATGTCTTTTGCCTTCGCGATCAGTTCCTCCGCGGTGCGCGGCTTGGCGTTCTTCGGCGCGAGGCTCACCAGCCACAGCGCCTGTAGGTCCGGGCGGGCCTTCTTCGTCGCCGCGATCACGTCGGCGTTGAAGGCGATCACAACCGTTTGCTCCGGTTTCAGCTTCGCGGCCTTCAGCACGCGGTCCAGTTCCGGCACGATTTCCGGCCCGCACTTCACCTCGATAAAGACCCTCTTAAGGGGGGAACCCCCGCGGGTTCCCCCACGCCCCCTCCTGCCTTCCCGCTGGGCACAGTCGCGAGCATTTCCTCCAGCGTGGGAATCTTCTCGCCCGCGAACTTCGCGTTCTTCCACTTCCCTACATCGAGCTTGCGCAACTCATCGAGGTTTGTCAAAGCGACTTTCATGTCGTCGCCCGCGGTGCGCTTGGTCGTCGCGTCGTGGATCACGACGATCTTGCCGTCCTTGCTCAGGTACACGTCGAACTCGCTGGCGTCGGCCTTCTGCTCCCACGCCAGCTTGATGGCCGCGACGGTGTTCTCCGGCGCGTCGAACGACGCCCCGCGATGGGCCACGATCTCCACCTTTGGTTCGGCGGCAGCGGCGACGGTAGCGGCGAGTGCGGTCATGAGTGCGGCGAGCGTGCGCGGCATGTGCGGCTCCGTTAGCGTACTTCGCGCTGCTCGTTGTAGGCGCGATCCGTGTAGGATGAAGCGTAGAAACCCAATCTTCCCAGAGTCCACATGGCCCACTCCGTTCTGATTATCGACGACGAGGAGCCGATCGCGTGGGCGCTGCGGCGCGCGTTCGAGCGCGAGAAGCACCGCGTCGAAGTGGCCGCCAGCGCCGAGGACGGGCTGGCGAAGGCCAAGCAGCAAAAGCCCGACGTGGTGTTCCTCGACGTGCGGTTGCCGGGCATGGACGGCCTCACGGCGCTGGGCGAACTCAGGAAGGTCGCGCCGGGTGCGGCCGTCGTGGTCATCACCGCACACGGGAACCTGAACACCGCGGTAAAGGCCGTGGAGGGCGGCGCGTTCGATTACCTCGCCAAGCCGTTCGACCTCGCGCAGGCGATGGACACCGCGAAGCGCGCGCTGGCGAGCCGTGGCGTCAAGGAGGACACTGGGGGCTTACGCCCCCCGCTCTGTGAGATCGACAACAGCCCCGACGCGCTAGTCGGGCGCAGTCCGGCGATGCAGACCGTGTTCAAGCGGATCGCGCTCGTCGCGCCCACGGCCGCGTGCGTGCTGATTACCGGCGAGAGCGGCACCGGCAAGGAACTGGTCGCCCGCGCGGTCCACGCCAACAGCCCGCGGCGCGGCAAGCCGCTGACCGTGGCGCACGTCGCGGCGTACAACCCGAACCTCGTAGAAAGCGAGCTGTTCGGCCACGTCAAAGGCGCGTTCACCGGCGCGGAGAAGCCGCGCGACGGCCTCCTGAAGCTGGCCGACGGCGGCACCGTCTTCCTCGACGAACTGGCCGACATCCCGCTGCCGGTTCAGGCGAAGTTGCTCCGCGTGCTGGAGCGCCAAGAGGTGCAGCCGGTCGGGGCGAGCGAGGCGCAGCAGGTGGACGTGCGCATCGTCTCGGCGACGCACGCCGACCTGTCGTCCGCGGTGCGCGCGGGCACGTTCCGGCACGACCTGTTCTTCCGACTCAACGTGTATCCAATCCACTTGCCGCCGTTGCGCGACCGCGTGGACGACATCCCGCTGCTGGCGGAACACTTCCTCCGCAAGTTCGGGCCGGCGCTGCCCGCGGTGCCGGCCGACACGCTGGCGTTCCTCCGGTCGCGGCCGTGGCCGGGAAACGTGCGCGAGTTGCGCAACGCGCTCGAACACGCGGCCATCGAAGCGCGCGGCGGCCCGCTGCGCCCGGAACACTTCCCCGAACCGACCGACGCCACCGGCCCCGCCAGCACCGCGGAGCGGCTGCGCTCGCTCGTCGTCGAGTGGGTGCGCGAACAGGTTCAGGCGCTCAAGGGCGCGGAGCCGGCCGACCTGCACCAGAAGCTGATCGAGGAGATCGAGCCGGCCGTCGTGGACGAAGCGCTGCGCCAAGTGGACGGCAACCGGCTGGTCGCGGCCCGCTGGCTCGGCCTCGCGCGGGCCACCGTGCGCAAGCTGATCCGCAAGTACCACCCCGACCGCGCCGAACCGGACGAAGATTGAGAGACAGAAGAGGAATGGCCACAAAGAAGCACAAAAGCCACAAAAGAAGACCAAAGCCGATAAGCAGAAGACCGAAACCGAGAGTAGAACAACCGACTGAAGGCACTTCGTCTCTTGTCTTCTTAACACCGTCCTCTGTCTGTTGATTTCGGCTTTGGTTTTCTTTTGTGGCTTTTGTGCTTCTTTGTGGCCATTCTCTTCTTTGATTCCACCCACCACGAGAGTAACCCATGCAAAAGTTGATTGCCGCGGTTGCGCTGTTGGTCGCGGTGGCGCGCCTGTCGGCCGCGCCGCCGGAGCGCACGCACGACATCACGCCCGCGGACTACGCGAGCGTGAACACCATCACCGAGATCGCGCTGTCGCCGGACGGCAAACAAGTCGCCTACGTCCTCGCGACGTGGGACAAGAAGACCGACCGCCGCAACATGCAGTTGTGGGTCGTCGATACCGACGGCAAAGGGAAGCCCAAGCAACTGACGAGCGACAACACCGGCGACGGGCACCCGAAGTGGAGCGCCGACGGCAAGAGCGTCTACACGCTGGCAAAGCGCGGCGGCGCGAAGTCGAAGCCGCAGGTGTGGAAGGTGCCGCTCGACGGCGGCAAACCGGAGGCCGCGACCGACGCAAAGACCGGCGTCGTCGCCTACGACTACGCCCCGAAAGCGGACACCATCTTCTACACCGTCGACGCCACCGCGACCGACGACGACGACTTCACCGCGCTGCGCAAGAAGTACGACAAGATCGACTACGGCCACGGCAAGCGCGCTGTGAGCGAACTGTACGCGGTGAACAAGGCCGGGCAGGAGCCGAAGAAGGTGCTGGCCGACAACCGCTACATCCGCGAGTTCGTCGTAACGCAGGACGGCAAGAAGGTCGCGATGGTGTCGGCCATCGACGACAGCGTGATTAAGTCTGAAGGCGAGAGCCGCGTAGACGTGTGGGAGGGCGGCAAGATCACCACCCCGCCCACAGACGTGTACCGCGCGAAGGCCGCGTCGCCCTACGCATGGCTCGAAGGCTTGGCGTGGAACCCGGACGGCACGCGCTACGCCTTCTGCGCGATTCACGACGCGTACCCGGCCGAAGTCATCATCGGCGAGTTGACGGGTAATCAATGGATGACGGTGAAGATGCCACGCGCCGGAACTCAGCAGGTTCGTGGGTACGGCTCACCGATCTATTGGGTCATGCCGACACGACTTCAGTACCTCGGGGACAGCAACGGCACGGTGAGCTTCTCGACGTACGAGACGACAGCGAAGGGCAAACAGTTCAGCCAAGCACACGACCACGTTGTCTACGTAGCCGACTACAACAGCGCGGCCCGTGTTCGAGCCGTGGTGCTGGGCGGACGGGACGGGTTGCCGACGCTGAAGACAATCAGCCCGGGTGAGGAACCGCGGCTACTCGTCGATCCCAACCCGCACACCGCGAACTGGAAGTTTCCCACCATCGAGCACATCACTTGGACCTCGGCCGACAAAGCCACCGTCGGCGGGCCGTTGGAGCTGCCGCACGGCTGGAAAAAGGGTGACAAGCCGCTGCCGCTGGTGGTCGCGATCCACGGCGGGCCGACCACGGCCAGCTACAACGACCAGCGGTTCGACCCGCACAACGGGCGGCTGTACTTCGCCGCGAAGGGCTACGCGGTGCTGTGCCCGAACTACCGCGGCTCCACCGGCTACGGCGACAAGTTCCTCACCGACCTCGTCGGCAACGAGAACGACCTCGACGTGAAGGACATCGTCGCCGGCATTCAGCACCTCATTAAGGAAGGCATCGCGGACCCCGACCGCGTCGCGGTGATGGGCTGGAGCAACGGCGGCTACCTCACGAACTGCCTCATCACGATGAAGAACCCCGCGGTGAAGATTCGCGCCGCGAGTAGCGGCGCGGGCATCCTCGACACGGTCGCCGAGTGGGGCTTCAACGACGAACCCGCGTACCCCATCGTGTTCAAGAAGGGTCAGCCGTGGGAGAAGCCGGACATCTACAAGCAGACGTCGCCCATCTACGGCATCGGCAACGTGACGACGCCGACACTGATCCACGTCGGCGGCAACGACGTGCGCTGCCCGCCGGGGCACAGCCGCATGCTGTACCGCGCACTGAAGGAGTACAAGAACGTGCCGACGCAACTGTGCGAGTACCCCGGCCAGCCGCACGGCCTCGGCACGCTCACCTTCCGCACCGCGAAGATGGAATGGGACCTCGCGTGGTTCGAGAAGTACCTGAAGAAGTGAAGTTCGGTGTTTGTGTAGGTCGCGGTCGAGCGGCGCTTCGCCGCGCGGCCCGACGGCCAGAGTGTAAGGCGGAGCCCGCTTGCGTGCTTTCTTCTGTAGCCGGCCTCTACGAGGCCGGGGCTACACTCCCGATCCGGCTCCAGCGTTGCGCGCACCACTTACCGGGCGGTTCGCCCCGGCCTCAGTGAGACCGGCTACAGAAGGCAGCCTTCGGCAGAAACGCATTGTGTGCTGGCCGTCGGGCCTCGCTCGCAAAGCCTCGCTCGACCGCGACCTACACGGCGCTAAACCATCACGCGCGGGCCGAAGCGCTTGGTGAGGGCGGCGCGGCCCTTCGTGCCGACCGCGTTGTCGCGCAGGCTCAGTTCGCGCACGCGGTGAAGGTGCTTGCCGGCGGCGAGCGCCCGCGCACCGGCGTCGCCGATGCGGTTCTTCCACAGGTCGAGGTACGCCAAGTTCGCGACGTGCGCCGAACCCGCCAGTGCCTTCGCGCCCGCGTCCGATACGCGGCACTCGCGCAAGATCAGTTCCGTGAACCGCGCGAGGTGCGGGCACGCCGCCAGCGCCGCCGCGCCCGCGTCGGCCAGCGGGTTCATCGACAGGTTCAGCCCCGGCCCGGTCAAGCGGTCGAGCAGCGGCGACGCCGCCAGCGCCGCGGTCCCGCGGTCGCCGATCCCGGTGTTCTGCAACTCAAGTATGCGCAATCGGGACGCCAGAGGCGACTCGGCCAGCGCAGAAATCCCGTCGCACCCGAACGGGTTGCGGAACGCGGTCAGCGACACCAGTTGGCCCAAGTGCGGCGACGCGGCGAGCTGCCCCAACCCGCCCGCGCCGATCTCGCACGCGGACACGTCGAGCGCCGAGAGGTTGTCGAGCGCGGCCCGCGCCACGAGCGCCGCGCCGGTGTCGCCGACGGGCGCGCGCACCGAGAGGTAGCGCAGCCCGCCCACCGGCGCGGCCGGCAGCAGCGGCAGCAGTCCCGCGTCGACCGCGGGCGGCATCACCGTAAGCGCGCGCACGTACCCGAAGTTCGCGCACTTCAGCACCCGCTTGCACCGGGCCGCGGTGAGCGCCTCCGGGGCGGGGTTCGGAAGCCGCATCGACGGGTACACCGCCGCGCCGATCGAGTACCACACTCCGAGATACGGCGCGAGCGCCGTCGGCACCTCAAGCCGTTCGAGCGCCTCGACCCCGGACAGCGCCACGCCGGCCTCGCTGACCCACTCCGCGAGCGGCGAGTCGAACCACGCCCCGAGCGCGCGGTTGCGCAGCTCGCCGACTTCAAGGTCGATGCGCAACAGGCCGCGCACGAACCGCCAGCCGCCGCGCGTCGCGAGCGGGTCCAGTTGGAACGGCGGGCGCGCGTGCGCCGGCAGGTGGGCCCCGAACCCGAACGGCCGCCCGCGGGCGTGATCCAGCGTCGCCGGCATGTCGCCGAGCCAGTCGGCCGCGTGCGCGACGAGCAGTTGGGCCTCTTGGCCCCGCAACTGCGCGAGACGCGCCTCGTCGCACGTCGGCCGCGCCAGTTCCACCTGCACGCGAAGCAGCGCGGCCCGCGCGCGGGCGTCGTCGGCACTCGGCAGCCCGGCGGCGTCGGCGCGGTCGTCGAGCCAGTCGGCCAGCACGAGGCGCGGCACGTCGTCCGCGGGCGCGGACCGGCACGCGCCCAACAGCGCGCGCAGGTCGGGGTGGAGCGGCGGCGGTGCGGTACGCGGAACCACGCGATTTCTCCTTGCGAGCGGACGGGCGCGGCCTTATCCCTATTCTTTCCTGACCAGACGCCGGAACCCTCTCCGCCGCCGCCGATGTCGCTACCCGTTATTCTCTTCGTTGTCGTCGCCACCGCAACGGCGGTTTCCGCCGTGGGCGTCGTCGCGTCCCGCAACGTGGTCCGCATGGCCGTGTGGCTCCTGTTCACGCTCATCGGCGTGGCCCTCATCTACTTCCTGCTCGGGGCCGAGTTCGCCGGGGCCGCGCAGCTCATCGTGTACGTCGGCGGCACGCTCGTTCTTGTGGTGTTCGGCGTCATGCTCACGGCGCACGGCCCGCTGCGTGAGCTGCGCACGCGCCGCGCCGAATGGGTCATCGGCGGCACCCTCGGCGCGGCGCTCTTCGTGCTGCTGGCCGCGGTGTCGCTGGAACTGGGTACGAAGGAACCGCACACCGCGCCGGCCCCCGGCACCGGGCAGATCGGCCTGACATTCCTCGGCGTCACCGAAACCAACCCGCCGGGGAACCTGAGCGGCGTGCCCGGCGACAAGCCCATCGCGCGGACGCGGGTCGCGTACCTGCTCCCGTTCGAGATCGTGTCCGTTCACCTGCTGGTGGTCCTGATCGGGGCCGCGTATCTGGCCCGCGCCAAGCGCCGGGTGAAGCCATGACCGAACTCGGGCTGACCCCGTTCCTGCTGCTGGCCGCGTTCCTGTTCGCGTGCGGGGTGGCGTGCGTCACCGTCAAGCGCAACGCCATCGGCGTCCTGATGGGCGTCGAGCTGATCCTGAACGCCGCGAACGTGAACCTCGTGGCGTTCGCCCGGTTCAACAGCGGGTTCCGGCTCGACGGGCAGGTGTTCGCGCTCATGGTGGTAGTGCTGGCCGCGGCCGAGGCCGCGGTCGCCCTCGCCATCGTGCTGAACTTTTACAACAACCACGCCACCGTGGACGTGGACGAGGCGAACGAGCTGAAGGGCTAGCCGTGCTCGACTGGTTCTCCTCAACACCGGGCCGGCTGTACGTCGTCGGCACCCTGCTGCCGCTGGCGGCGTTCGCGCTGCTGCTGACCGCCGGCGGGCTGCGCGCCCTGTGCCGCCCGTTCCGCAAGCAGGGCGGCTTTGCGGCGAAGGTGTACTGGACGCTCGGCGGCGACACCCCCGGGCGCGGCGGCGCGTACCTCGCCACCGCGAGCATGGCCGCCGCCGCGGTCCTCGGCGCGATCGGGCTGGTGCTGGTCCTCGGCGACCACACCACCGGCGCGGAGCGGACCGCGCGCTGGGGCGAGCGCGCCGACTGGCTCCGCATCGGCTCTCTCGACAGCGCCGCCCCGCCGGTGTGGGAGAAGCAGCGCGAGACCGACCCCACCCGCCCCGCGCCCGGCCCGGCCCTCGCCCTCGAAGTGGGCTACAAGATCGACCAACTCACGGCCGTCGTGTTCGCGATGGTCACGTTCATCGGCACGCTCATCTTCGTGTTCTCCCTCGGCTACATGAAGGATGAGACGAAGGAGACGGTCGCGGATCACGAGGTCGATAACCAAAGACAACCTACCCCCCCGGCCCCCCTCCCTGAAGGGAAGGGGGAGACAGACACACACGACGCGCATGATGCTCACCACCACGGCACCCCCCTCCCTTCAGGGAGGGGGGATGGGGGGGTAGGTTCGGGGTATTCGCGCCGCGGGCGGTTCGGCCGGTTCTTCCTGTACCTGTCGCTGTTCTGCTTCTCGATGCTGAATCTGGTGATCGCCGACAACCTGTTCCAAGTGTTCGTGAGCTGGGAACTGGTCGGCGTGTGCTCGTTCTTCCTGATCGGGTTCTTCTACGAGCGCCCGAGCGCGGCGCGGGCCGCGAACAAGGCGTTCATCGTCAACCGCGTGGGCGACGCCGGGTTCCTCGTCGGCATCTTCGTGGCGTGGACGTACCTCGGCACGCTGAACTTCGAGGAGATGAACCGGCGCGTACGCGGCCCGGACCCGGCCGCGCCGGGCCTCGTGCGCGTCACCCCTGCCGGCGACGGCGCGCTGCCGCTGGGCGACGCCCGCGCCGACGGCACGCACCTCGTGCTGCGCCCGGCGTCCGCCACCAAGCCCGCGACCGGCACCGTTCCCGTGCCCGCGAAGCCCGTTTGCACCGACCACGGCGCGCTCCCGTACTGGCTGTTCGTCGTGATGGGCGTGGGCATCTTCTTGGGGTGCGTCGGCAAGAGCGCGCAGGTGCCGCTGCAAACGTGGCTGCCCGACGCGATGGAAGGGCCGACGCCGGTGTCCGCGCTCATCCACGCCGCTACGATGGTCGCGGCCGGCGTGTACCTCGTCGGCCGCTGTCACCCGCTGTTCGCGCCGGAGGTCCTGCTCGTCATCGCCTACATCGGCGCGGTCACGCTGTTCATCAGTGCGACCATCGCCCTCGTGCAGACCGACATCAAGCGCGTACTCGCCTACTCGACGTGCAGCCAACTCGGGTTCATGATGCTCGCGCTCGGCATCGGCGGCTGGGTCGCGGGGTTGCTGCACCTCATCACGCACGCCTTCTTCAAAGCGCTCCTGTTCCTCTGTTCGGGCAGCGTCATTCACGGGTGCCACCACGAGCAAGACCTGCGGAAGATGGGCGGCCTCCGCGCGAAGATGCCGATCACCGCGTTCGCCATGCTGATCGGCGTGCTGGCGATCTCCGGCGCGCCGCTGCTGAGTGGCTGGTACAGCAAGGACATGATCCTTTCGGCCGCGCTCGCCTACGTCTCGGTTCACCCCGAACACTGGCTCCTGTTCGCGCTCCCGGCGCTGACCGCGGCCATGACCGCGTACTACATGTTCCGGCTCTGGTTCCTCGCCTTCACCGGAAGGCCGCGCGACGTACACCTGCACGACCACGCCCACGAGTCGCCCGCGGTCATGTGGCTGCCGCTGGTGGTCCTCGTGGTGTTCAGCGTCGGGGTGGCGTGGGGCTGGCCGCTGTGGGAGGCGCACGCGAGCCAGTTGGGGCACGTCCTCGAAAAGGCGGAACCGGCGAGCGTAAGCGCGGCCTTCGCCGCCGAGCGCGCGAAGGAACACCACGTTCACACGGCTGCGGGACTCGTCGCGCTCGTCGCGGCCGTGGCCGGCGCGGGGCTGGCGTTCGCCGTCTTCTACCGCAAGCAGCCGACGCCCGAAGCGCTGTACGCCCGCGGCCCGGCGTGGCACTCGTTCCTGCTCAACAAGTGGTACTTCGATGAGGCCTACGACGCGGCCGTTGTAAAGCCGACCGTGGCCCTCGCGCGGGCCGCCGCCGCCGCCGACAAGCGCCCCGGCGGGGCCACGGAACCCGACGGCAAGCGCCTCGACCTGCGCACCCTCGACGGCCTGCTGAACGCGCTCGGCCAGTGCGCCGCGGCGCTCGGCGGGTTCCTGCGCGGCGCGCAAACCGGGCGCGTGCGCGCGTACGTCGCGGCGCTGGCCTTGACTGCTGTGGTCATGTTGTGGATGCTCGCGATCAAGTAGGACAGGCTTCCAGCCTGTCCCCTCTCGAACAAGGCTAAGGAATGCCCGAGTCGGACCTCACGTGGCTGTCGCTGCTTGTGTTCCTGCCCGCGCTGTTCGCGGTCGGGCTGCTGGCGTTCCCGGCGGCGTGGACCGAGGCCATGCGCTGGTGGGCGCTGTTCGGCACCGCCGGCACGCTCGCCCTCACGCTGTGCGTCGTCGTCGGGTACTACACCCTCCTCGACAGCCACCTCGACGCCAACGGCCGCCCGGGGTACTCCGTTCACACGCGCCTCGACGCCCGCGCCGATAAAGCCGCGAGCGACGCCGCGCAGCCCATTCCCAAGGCGCTCCAGTCGCGCGACTGGGTCGCGCGCCGCACGTGGATCGGGCCGTTCGGCATCCAGTACGCCCTCGGTGCCGACGGCATCAGCCTGCCGCTCGTCGTCCTCACCGCGTTCGTCATGTTCCTCGCGGTCGTCGCCAGTTGGAAGATCACCGAGTCCGTGCGCGGCTACCTCGCGCTCCTCCTGATCCTCGAAACGGGCGTCATCGGCGCGTTCCTCGCGCTCGACTTCTTCCTCTTCTACGTCTCCTACGAGCTGATGCTGCTGCCCATGTACGTCCTCATCGGGCTGTGGGGCGGGCAGCGCCGCAAGTACGCGGCCCTCAAGTTCGTCGTCTACACCCTCCTCGGCGGCGTGTGCCTGTTGGTCGCCATGATCGCGCTCTACTCGGTCAACGTCCGCGACTTCGTGGACCAAGAAGAGGTGAAGCAGAAGGCGCTCGACTTCCGCAAGGCGAACCCGCAGTTCAGCGAGGCCGAGGCACTCGCAAAGGTCGAGGTCCATTCGTTCGACTTCGTGACGCTCTCGAAGGCCGGGCGCGCCGCGGCCCTCGTGCTGAGCGGCCAAGAGGACCGACTCGCGGTGAAGGCGCGCGTGAGCGAGGAACCGGCGAAGGGCGACGACCCCACGAAGGTGAAGCTGTTCGCGCCCGGCGTAGACCGGGCCGCGGCGCTCGCGCGCCTCAAGGCCCAGCCCGTCTGCACCAAGCAGTTCCAGTACCTCGTGTTCGCGCTGCTGTTCGTCGGGTTCGCGGTGAAGGTGCCCATCGTGCCGCTGCACTCGTGGCTGCCCGACGCGCACGTCGAGGCCCCGACGCCGGTCAGCATGATCCTCGCCGGGGTGCTGCTGAAGCTCGGCGGCTACGGCCTGATCCGCGTGGCGTTCCCCGTGTGCCCGTGGGCCGCGGCCGAACTCGCGTGGTGGGTCGGCCTCATCGGGGTCGTCGGCATCGTCTACGGCGCGCTCGTGGCGATGGGCCAGACCGACTTCAAGAAGCTCCTCGCCTATTCGAGCGTGAGCCACATGGGGTTCGTGCTGCTCGGCCTCGCCAGTTGGGGCACCGCGGCGCAATCGCAGTACTGGCAGTGGGGCGTGGACGGCGCGATGTTCCAGATGGTGGCCCACGGCGTGACCGCGAGCGCGCTGTTCTTCATCGTCGGCGTGGTGTACGACCGCGCCCACCACCGCGACCTCGACCGCTTCGGCGGGCTCAAGGAGCCGATGCCGCTGTACGCCGGCATGAGCGCGATCCTGTTCTTCGCCTCGATGGGCCTGCCGGGGTTGTGCGGGTTCGTGGGCGAGTTCCTCGTCCTCAGCGCCGCGTGGAACTTCTCGCCGGCGCTGGCAATACCCGCGATCCTGAGCGTGATCCTCACGGCCGGCTACCTGCTGTGGGCGTGGCAGCGCGTGTACCTCGGCACGAACCCGGCCACGAGGGACTACCCCGAACTGACCCCGCGCGAGGCCGTGTGCCTGTTCCCGTTCGTCGTCCTCTCCATCGCACTCGGCGTGATCCCCAGCGTGCTCCTGTTCCAGTGGATGGACCCCAGCATCACCGGCTGGATCGAGAACCTCGCCCCGCTGAAACCCTAACCGGCGCGCCGATTTTGTAGGTCGCGGTCGAGCGGCGCTTCGCCGCGCGGCCCGACGGCCAGAGTGTAATGCGGAGCCCGCTTGCGTGCATTCTTCTGTAGCCGGCCTCTGCGAGGCCGGGGCTACACGCGCGATCCGGCTCCAGCATTGCGCGCACCACTGACCGGGCGGTTCGCCCCAGCCTCGCAGAGGCCGGCTACAGAAGGCATCCTTCGGCAGATACGCCTTGCCCACTGGCCGTCGTAGCCCGCCCTCACAGAGCCTCGCTCGACCGCGACCTACAGCGTGCGTCCCTCCAGCGCCGCTCGCACCCGTGCCCGTAGGTCGGACCACTGGCGCGCCCCCCACCCCACGTCGGGGCGCGCCTCAACGCCCAGCAGGTCCGCGAGCCGCAGCGCCGCCAAGTTCCGCACCTCGAACCCCCACCACCCGCGATCGCCGTCGTACTCGTCGTCGTTGAGGTGTTCCGCCAACAGTGCGAGTTGGTGTCGGCGCGCCGCCGGCGCGCGCGCTGTCCACACCCTGTTGAGCAGCGCGATCCGACCACCTACCCCTGCCCGGGGCACGGCCCGCGCCAGCGCGCGCCATTCGTCGGGATCCGCGGACGCGGTCATGAGTTCGGCGTACGCGAGCAGGTGCCCGTTGCGCTCGCCCGGCACCTCCGCGAGGCTAAAGAGCAAGCGGCCCTTCGCGAGTTTGGGGTCGAGCGCGCGCAGATGGGTGATGCCCGCGGTGCGAACGTCGCTGTTGTCGTGAAGGGTGGCGGAGGTCAGCACGCGGCGCGCGTCGGCCGGCGCAACGGGCGCACGCGCGACTGCCGCCGCGTACTCACCGGCGTAGTGGTGCTGGCCCTCGCGCGTGTCGATCACCGCGCGGAACACGTCCGGCAGCCGGTGCGGGTACTTCTCGACCAAGAGCCAGCACAGCGTGCGGCGGAACGTCAAGTGGTCATCGCGCGGGGGCGCACCGCGAAGGTCTCTGGGTACGCCCCGCTGAAGCGGGTCACTACGAACGTCAGTCGTCGTCCGGGTCGAGGACGCGGTTGTCGCGGTCGAGTTGGCGGTGCTTCACCCGGATCAGGTACTCGAACGCCGAGAGGTACCGGCGCTGGGCCGCGGTCAACTCGGTCTGGCGGGTGCGGGCGCGCGCCGGGTCGAGCGCGCCGCGCGCGCCCTCCGCTTCGAGCCGGTACACGTGGAGCCACTGCACCACCACGGTCTCGGCCACCAGCCGAATGTCGTCGGTCGGGCGCGGGCCCATGATCTCGTCGTGCATCAGGGCGGCGCGCGAGCGGATCGCGGCGCGCTGCGCCTCGTCGGCCCCGGCGATCTCGCCGATGATCCAGTCGTAGGCGCGCCCGGGCAGGTCGCCGTCGCGCGCGCGCCGGGGCG
>Ga0194132_10009615_pt1 | contig 13212 bp, 7 predicted proteins | sample TA2KigOf80mmetaG_FD_148612 | JGI IMG/M metagenome (GOLD analysis project Ga0194132, IMG submission 148612) | Freshwater microbial communities from Lake Tanganyika, Tanzania - TA2015054 Kigoma Offshore 80m | ecosystem: Environmental > Aquatic > Freshwater > Lake | place: Tanzania: Lake Tanganyika... | reverse complement strand
CGACCAGTTCCAGTTGGCTCAATCTGGTGGAACGCTGGTTTGCCGAATTGACGTCCAAACGAATCCGCCGTGGTTCATTCCGCAGTGTCCCCGACTTGATCAAGGCGATGGAGGAGTTTTTACAGGTGTGGAATGAAAAGCCGAAACCCTTTGTTTGGACAGCCACGGTCGAATCCATCGGGGCAAAACTCTCGCGGTGTCGTCAGACTCTTGAGCAAATTCAGCCCGGTTGTACTCAACCCAGAACCAGAAAACCTCAAAACCAACTGTCCATCTAATTCTTGGACACTACACTAGCGCCTATGGTCCAGATCGCACCCTCACTCCTGGCCGCGGATTTCGCCGATCTTGGCGGAGCCATCCGGCTGGTCGAATCCGCAGGAGCTGACGCCATCCATGTGGACGTTATGGACGGGCATTTCGTTCCAAACATTACGATGGGTCCTCCGGTTGTCGCTTCGCTTCGAAGGGTGACAACCCTGCCCCTCGATGTGCATCTGATGATTGAAGATCCGGATGCCTACATCGAGCCGTTCGCCAGCGCCGGGGCAGACTGGATTTCGGTGCATGTGGAAAGCTGCCGTCATCTGGATCGCACGCTGCAGCTGATCCGGTCGCTTGGCGCTAGGCCAGGAGTTGTCGTCAATCCAGCCACGTCTCTGAGCACGTTAGATGAAGCCCTGCCATTGGCCGAGTATGTTTTGGTGATGACCGTCAATCCCGGCTTTGGCGGACAGCACTTCTTGCCCTACACGCTGGAAAAAGTTTGGCGCTTGAGAAAGGTGATTCAGCACAAGGGACTTCCCATTAGAATAGAGGTCGATGGCGGGGTCTGCAGCGGGAACGTTCCCGATCTGGTCAGGAGCGGGGCCAGTATTCTGGTTGTGGGGTCACAAATCTTCGGAGCTCCCGACCCTGTTGCCGCCGTGCGGAAACTGAAGGCTCTGGCCGAGCAGTGCGCGATCGATCCACGTGTGCTGGCCTAAACGTTGGAGGGTTTGATGCGTCGAGTTGGGTTCGCTTTGATACTGCTTCCATTGGTCGTTTCTGGCTGCTTCTTCGGAAGAGGGAAGAGAGCCGAGGTGGTCACACCAACCGGTGACGCCGAACCCGACAAGATCCTGTACGAAAAGAGTCTCAAGGATCTGGCGAAAGGGCGTTACGATGTGGCTCGGCTCACGTTGCAGGCACTGCTCAATACCTACCCCGACAGCGATTACAAGGAGAAGGCCAAACTCGCCATCGCCGACTCGTTCTTCAAGCAAGGCGGGACCTCGGGCTTGATTCAGGCTGAAGCCGAGTACAAAGACTTTCGCACCTTCTTCCCGACCAGCGAAGATGCCGATGATGCGCAGATGCGCATCGCGTTGACGCACTACAATCAGATGGAGAAACCCGACCGGGACGCCAGCCAGGCCAAGGCGGCTGAAAGGGAATTCAAAGCGTTCCTGGATGAGTTTGCCGACAGCCCCTTGCGCGATGAGGCTTCTCAGAAACTGCGCGACACTCAGGAAGTTCTGGCTGAAAGCAATCTGCGCGTCGCTAACCACTACATGATCTTGAAGCGCTACGAAGCTTCCATCAGCCGCACAACCCAGGTCATTCGAGATTATCCGGATTTCAGCCGCCAGGACGAGGCATTGTGGGTCTTGGGCCGGGCTTTGGAAAAGCAAAAACGCGTTCCAAACGCAGGTTACTACTACGGCAAGATCGTGAGTGATCATCCTCTGAGCCCGCTGGTAGAAAGCGCACGGAAGAAGCTCGAAGATCTCAATCTGCCCATCCCCGAAGTCAATCCGGACGCGCTGGCAAGAGCTCAGGCGGATCAGGAAAACCTGACGAAGTCGTCTTTCATGGGCCGGGTGATGGGTCTTTTCAGCAAGAAACCAAACGTTTCTTCTGCTCGTCGTTCCAGCAGGCCGCAGCTCGAGCTCGGTCCCGAACGCATCAATCTCGATGCCGCAAAGCAGCCCACTCCAGCCGAAGCCCCGCCCGCTCCCGACACAACCAGCGACGTCAGCGGCAGCGTTGGAGTCGAGATCATCAACCGCAATCCATCCCCTGCCAACGCATCCGACAAGAGCAAGCCTGACACGAACGGCAAGAGGAATTAGGCTTCGATTGACTGCTGGCAGTTATGGGTACCCTGTGCGCGGTACTCCGCTTCTCCCCTCGACGCTCGACTGCGTGCGTACTCCTCCTGGTGTCGCAGTGGGTATCTGCTTCAATTTGATTGGAATTCGGCAGCGTTTTGACTAAAGTTTGCGAACGGGAAAACGATCCATTGAGTGTCCTCTCGATTCGAGCGTTGATGTAGGAGATTGGAATGCCAACGATCCTGCTAGCGGACGACAGCGTCACCATCCAGAAGATTGTTAATCTGACCTTCTCGGGCGAAGGCATCGATGTCGTCACCGTCGGGAACGGCGAAGCTGCTGTGAAGAAGATTCATGAGCTGCGTCCCGCGCTCGTGTTGGCCGACATCTGCATGCCAGGCAAGAACGGTTACGAGGTTTGCGACCACATCAAAAACGATCCCTCTTTGAGCTCCACGCCCGTGATCTTGTTGGTCGGTGCATTTGAGCCTTTCGATTCCAATGAGGCCGCCCGCATCAAGGCCGACGGGCATTTGACGAAACCGTTTGAGATCAAAGTCCTGATTTCGGCGGTCAATTCCTTAATCGCCGCTCCAAGCCCCGAACCGGCGGCCGCTGCAAAACCTGTTCCCGAAGCGTCCTTCGTTGAAACGCCTGCGCTCGAAGAAAAGCAGGCGGCTGCTACTTTCGCTTCGCTCTCCGAAGCCACCGTGATCGTTCCGCCGGTGGAACCGGAACCATCCTCCGAGCTGAGCCATCCCGGGCCCGTGCCCGCAGTCGACGAGCCTATCGCGTTGGGAGTGGATGCGAAAGACAGCGACTTACTCGCACTAGGATCCACGGAACCGGCGCCTGGGAGTGTACCGGTTGCCGCAGGCGAGCCGGCCAAAGCGAAGCTGCGTGAACCGGAGGGCTCGGCGCCATCCCTTTCGATCGAGGAGTCCGACCCCTTGGGTCTCTTGGCCGGCGAAGATGTCGTCGCAACGAGTCGCGAGGTATCTCTGGAAGCCCGAAGCATGGTGGTCGACATCTGGGAGCCACCGCCGGCGGTTGAGGCGCCCGCACCGGTAGTTTCCGCAGAGAGTGCCAAGCGGGTCGAGGAAGTGACGTTGGAGCCTGCCGCTGTCGCGGTGGCGCCAGAACGCATCGAGGTCTCAACACCGACGGTAGCCGAGAGCGTGCTCGAAGAGCCGCCTGCGGAACCATTGGCTGGCGACCCCATTGTCCTGGAGCCAGAGCCGCCGACGCCGATAGCTGCAGCATCGGGTGCGGCGATGGCGATTTCCGACGAAGTCATCGAACGGATCGCAACGCGAGTCGTCGAGAAGCTCAGCCGCGAAGTTATCGAGCGGATTGCCTGGGAAGTGGTGCCTGATTTGGCTGAGCTGATGCTCAAGGAACACGTTGAAGCTCAGCTCAAGGAATCCCGGCAGCGCTGATCCTCGTGGCACACACGAAAGGCGCTGGCACCGCTGGTTTCTCAAGAGCCGGTCGAACCGCGAACTACCTTTCTCCGCGTGGCCTTTCGCTCAATTCCCCTTCACATTTTCGGCTCTCAGGCTAGAATAAGCGCTGCTTCGACGTCTGGGGCCAGCGCGCCTCTTGCCACGCACACCGGAAGAAGTCTCGCGTTTCCAGCCTCGAAATCCACGCATCCGTTTGGTACGTCATGAACACACCTTCCCGCTACATGGGAGAAATGCCTAAGAGCTACGACCCCAAGCTCGTTGAAGATCATTGGTGGAGTTTCTGGGAACGGGAGAAACTCTTTGTGGCTGACGCGCAGTCTTCCAAGCCGTCGTTTGTGATTGTCATTCCTCCACCGAACGTCACCGGCTCGCTTCACATGGGCCATATGCTGGTGTACACGCTGCACGACATCGTCGTGCGGTGGAAGCGAATGTCTGGGTTCAATACGCTCTGGCTGCCGGGGACCGACCATGCGGGGATTGCAACTCAGAACGTCGTCGAGCGGCAGCTGGCCGCGGAGGGGAAAACGCGGCACGACCTAGGCCGCGAAGCCTTCGAGAAGCGTGTCTGGGAGTGGAAGGAGCGCAGTGGCAACACCATTCTGCGCCAATTGCGCCAGCTGGGCGGCTCGTGCGACTGGACGCGGGAGCGTTTCACGCTGGATGAAGGCTTGTCGCGAGCTGTTCGGGAGGTCTTCGTGCGACTGTACGAAGAAGGCCTCATTTACCGCGGCAAGCGGCTTATCAACTGGTGCATTCGCTGCCGAACGGCACTTTCCGATCTGGAAGTGAAGGCCGAGCTGGTCCAAGGAAGGCTTTCCTACATTCGTTATCCGATCAAGGGTTCTTCAGACTTCATCACCGTTGCCACAACGCGGCCCGAAACGATGTTGGGAGACACGGCTGTGGCAGCCAACCCGAATGACGAGCGCTACCGGCACTTGGCAGGTAAGACACTGCTGCTGCCGCTGCTGGACCGCGAGATTCCCTTCATCGCCGACGATTTCGTCGACCCTGCCTTCGGCACGGGACTCGTCAAGGTGACTCCGGCGCACGATCCCAACGACTTCGAGATGGGGGTCCGCCACCACCTGCCCATGATCTCCGTGATCGACGAGGACGGGCGGATGACCGAAGCCGCCGGGCCGTTTCAAGGCATGGAGCGATTCGAGTGCCGTCGTGAAGTACTGAAGCAACTGAAAAGGTTAGGGCTGTTAGAAAGTACCTCGGAGCATCCGCACAACGTGGGGCACTGTGACCGCTGCAAGACTGTGGTGGAGCCTGCCCTTTCCACGCAGTGGTTCGTCCGAATGCAGCCGTTGGCAGAACCTGCGATTCAGGCCGTGGAAGATGGACGCATTCGATTCGTGCCGGGAAATTGGTCGAAGACCTACTTCGAGTGGATGCGCAACATTCGCGACTGGTGCATTTCCCGCCAGCTCTGGTGGGGTCATCGGATTCCAGCTTGGTATTGCCAGGCCTGCAGCGAAATCAACGTTGCGCGTGAAGCCCCAACTCGCTGTGCGAAGTGCGCCCACTCAGAGTTGAAGCAAGAAACGGATGTTCTCGACACGTGGTTCAGTTCGGGTCTCTGGCCTTTTTCGACGCTCGGTTGGCCTGAGGAAACCGAGGACCTGAAGGCGTTTTATCCCACAACGGTTCTAATCACCGGGTTCGACATCATCTTCTTCTGGGTCGCTCGCATGATCGTCTCCGGCTTGAAGTTCATGGGCGATGTGCCTTTCCGCAACGTCTACATCAACAGCCTGGTTCGCGACGCTGAAGGCCAGAAGATGAGCAAATCGAAGGGCAACGTGATCGATCCGTTGGAGGTGATGGACGAGTATGGAACCGACGCTGTGCGGTTCACGCTCGCCATTATGGCAGCTCCAGGCACCGATATCAGCCTGTCTTCGGAGAAAATGCTGGGCTATCGGGCTTTCGCCAACAAGATCTGGAACGCCAGCCGGTTCGTCTTGCTCAACCTGGAAAACCTCGAAAGCCGCGTGACACCGGGGTTCAGCATCGCCTCGGCCCCAGGCCGTTTTGCGGCGAGAAAGAATGAGCTTTCACTGATCGACCGTTGGATCCTCGCGCGCCTCAACACCACGGTTGGTGAGATCAACCGGGCTCTCGAAGCGTTTCGTTTTCACGAAGCCTCCCACCAGCTCTACCACTTTTTCTGGCACGAGCTGTGCGATTGGTACATTGAGTTCGTCAAGCCAAAGATCGTAGACAAAGAGCGAACGGATCCGGATCTCTCTTGCGATGTGTTGATTTATGTCTTCGACCAAGCGCTGCGGCTACTGCACCCCTTCATGCCGTTCATTACTGAAGAACTCTGGCAGCGCTTGCCCAATCCAGGGCGCTCATTAGCCGTTGAGGCGTTTCCTCAAAGCCGGGAGGAGCTTGAGGACACGGCAGCAGAGAAGCACGTTGAGTCGATGATCGAGGTGATCGTGAAGATCCGCGACATTCGCCGCCAGATGAACGTTGAACCGTCGCGGCGTATTCAGGCCAATCTGGCCTGCGACGATCTTGCTCTGCGAAGTGTCTTGGTGGCGGCGGTGCCGTACATTCAGAACCTGGCGCGCTGCGGGGAGTTGAACATTCTTCCGGCGATTGGAGGGAACGATAACGCTTCCCGCTCCGTCGTGGCAGGGATAGAAATCGAGCTGCCGCTGGCCGGGCTCATTGACGTGGCCGCCGAGCGGGTGCGACTGGGAAAGGAGATCGCCAAGATCGAGAGGGAACTCCGCCCGATCCAGGGAAAGCTGAACAGTGCGGACTTCCTGAAGAACGCACCCGAGAAGGTTGTTCAGCTAAACCAAGCTCGCGTGGCTGAGTTCCAGGAAAAGCTCAACAAACTGAACGAGAACTTAAGGCGCATCACCGCACTCACTTGAATTTCAGCGTAGCTTGGCTACAGCAGCTTTAGCCACTGCGATGACCGTTGTTCTAGCCGACGCCTCGGTCGCTGGCGGCTTGATGTCTAGCTGAACGATGAGATCGTTCGTGCCCACCTTGACATAGAGTGGTGCGGACCGCTTCAATTTCGGGTTCGGATAGGACTCGAAGAACGCGTCGTCGCCAACCCCCGCCACAGAGTCCCGTTTGCAGCCCTCTCGAAGCTTGAAGCTGCGGCTCTTCTCGGTCCAGCCTTTCCCGGAAATGAGAACGAGACTGAGCATTGGCGGATGGTCACCCGGCATGAAAGACTCACCGCCATACTGACACGAGGACCCGTCGCCCGCACCCTCACCAAGAGGATCCCCATCGACATGCTCTGGGTAGTTGTCCCGCCCGGTGATCTTTCTGATCTCAGCGACGCTCAGCAGAGCGCATGCCTGGGTCGGCGCCTTCGTGGCTTGTTCGCCCACCGAAAGTTCTGAGAAGGCTCCGCAAATAAGGACCGGGATGATGAAGAGCAACGTTCGAGCAAGCGTGGACATGAGAGATCCTTTTGGAGGCGGGATCCGAGAATCGCGAGTTGTCTGACAGAAGCCCGAGGCCGTAGGAATCGAAAGGACGCGGAGCACGACGTCCCTACCTTGGGCGGATCCGGTAGGGACGCGCTGCCGAGCGTCCGCCTCAGGCTACCCTTGAAGCACAGGCTCTGGCTGGGCGGCGGGTGCAGGCGGTTTGGTTGCAAGCGGCTTTGGAGTCGCCAGACCTTTGATGCGTTCCTTCAGCAGTTCCTCACCGCGTTCGAACAGCTCGTCCTTTGAGATCTTTCCGGCGTCGACGTCGGCCAGGATCGAACGCTGCGCTTTGTATTCCTTGTTCTCAATACCTGCCTTGCTCTGCAGCATCCGCCAGGCCTTGCGGCGCTCGACGCAGAACAGCACCAGCTGCCGGGACAGTGACCGGTACTCGATATCTCCGTTGCCACCCGGGATCTTGATATACACGCCAAAGTCGGGCACGTAGGAGCGGTGCTCCTGCCGCAGATAGCGGCGATAAACGACATCCTGCTGGGTGACGCGAACCAACATGTTCTCCAGCGGGATAAGCTTCGCCGCATCGTCCTTCCTGATTTTCTTCAAGTGATTGCGGAATCGCGCTTCGGTTGCGCACCAATGCGCCACGGTGTAGCGGTAGGGCTCATTCGCGCTCTTGAACTTCGTTTCGTACCAGTCCATCTCGAGGGAAGGATTTCCCTTCAGATCGAGGGCTTCTTGATAGGTTTCGCCCATTCGCGGGTTGAAGATGAACTCGGGGGCGCCGCGCGAATCGCGCACGCGTTGCGCCTGAGTCAGTGACATGTCATCGGCAACGCCATGCTCCGGCTGGCAGGTGGTAAAACACTGCAGGAACGCCGTTCCGCGATATTCGATGCCATCCAGGATGGCCTTGTACAGCCTCGGTGCGTTGGCAATGGACACCTGCGCGACGAAGGGCGATCCATGGCCGGCGAGGAATGTCTCGGCCACCGTCTTCTTCTCGATGTTCTTGCCCTGTGTGGCCGTGCCGAACACGTTCATGTCGTTTCCGCCCAGCATGGGCGTGGAGTCGGAGTTCTGACCGCCGGTGTTGGAGTAGACCTGCGTGTCGAGCATCACGGCTTTGACGTTCGGCCGGTTTTGCAGGATCACTTTCGACGTATTCTGATAGCCGATGTCGCCCATGCCGCCGTCGCCGCCAACTACCCACACCTTGGGCAGCTCGAGGATCTCCTGGTCCGTCATCACGGCATCGCTGAAATGCACGTACTCGTAGTACTCGCGAGGGGTGATGACGCTTTTTTCGCGCTGCATTAGGGCGTCAGCCAGCCGTTCGGGAATCACGGACCGGCGGCCATGGTCGATGATGAAACTCTCGCCCATGAGCCACCCCACTGTGATGCCATCCTGGAAGAGCGAGTTCATCCAGGGGTAGGGGTGCGGATTGTTTGGGGGCGTCGATCCATAAACGGTATTGCACCCGGTGTGCGCCGCCATGGCCATGACGCATTGGCCGTTCGCGAGCCGGCCGTCGATCGCCTGGAGGTCTTTGTGGTTGAAGGCTTCTTGCTTCAAGACCTCAACAACGGCACTGACGAGGTCGTCATCCGTGATGGGGCCATGCGCAGCGATGCGCGCCTTGGTGTCTTTGTCGTCCTCGCCGCCCAAACCCATCAGCAGATGGGCCATGGCTTGGCGAAAGAGATCGTACTCCGCCGGGCTTCGCTGCTTCAGCTCCGCCAGCTTGCGGCTGCCGCTTTTCTTGAGCTCTTCCGCCTTGGCCCTGAACCGGTCGGCCTTGGCGTGGAAGAGTGGACGCATGTAGGCCTCGGTTACGGCAGCAATCGCACGCAGAATACTCTTTTCGCCGCAGCCGGCGCAGGCGCCGTCGCCCGAGACCAGCGCGTCGTAGTTGCGGCGCACCATCAGCATGTTGCGCAAGGTTGCCGTTTTGGAGTCCTGTGGGCGAGCATCGTTGTACAGGCCGAGGTACTTCTGCGGCGTGTCCGGGAGAAGATCCAGAAACGCGGTTCCTGTCTCATGCTCCGCGTTCACCGCTTCGGTTTCCTGCACCATCTTCAGAGCTTGGTGATCGCCGCAAGCCGTGACGCAGGCCGCGCACCCTTTGCAGAGGTCCGACACGAAAATCGAAAACACGCCGCCGCCCTGCCGCTTTTTCTCAGGAGTTGCGAAGATGGCGTTCACTTTCTGGTAAGCCATTGGCACTTTGTCGATAATGGCGAACAGCTGCCGTTTGGCCTCGTGAGAGAATCCGTTAGCCTCGTTGACCACCCTCTGAATGATGTGCGGAAGCGGTGTTCCACCGGCTGAGAGATTCTCCCGCATGAGGGACCGTGTGCGGATTTCAATCTCCGGCAGGAGGCTCAGCATCTTCTGCCGCTCAACCGGATCGGTCACATAGTGGCTGACGGCCGTTCGCAACAACGTTTCCAAGTCCTGCGAACAGTTCGGAAGCGCGGTGTCGGGACACACCGCGATGCACTCCATGCACTGCGTGCAGTTCTCGGGGATGTAAAGGGGCGTTTCGCGCCGGGCAACATACTTTGACGCCGTATCGCCGCTGCCGGCAGCCATGACTCCGAGTGCCGCCAACGGTGAAGCCGGCTGGTCGTATCCGAGGCCGGCGCGGAACAACTCATCGAAAGCCGAAATCTGCGTGAACGGTGTGCGATCTACCTGTCCATCGGGAATGGCATGGGAGCGGCAGCCGGATCCACAACCGTTTCCATTTCCGTTGCCTCCCACCACAGGCAGGAGCGCTTGGCCGCGCAGGCTGGACCGATCGGGCGCCTCGAGCGCACCGATATTGATCTCACCCACGCGCTCGAACCCCTGGGTCATGACTTCCATGTTCGAAGCCACCACGGCCTCGCCCAATCGGCCAAACTTCTTGACATATTGACTGTGGACCACCTCGCGGAACTGCTCCTGGCTGATGCGAAATTCCTTGAGCAATGGGGAGACGGCGAAAAACGCCCCCAGGAATGCATTCCCCTGCATGCGCAGCTGGAGATCGGCTCGGGTGGTGGCCTTGCGGGCAATCTCGAATCCTGGCAGCGTGAAAACTCGGATTTTCTTTTCGATGATTTGTCTGCGGGCCCAGAGGGGAAGTTGCTCCCAGGCTTTTTCGCCCTCCTCCTCGGACTCCCAAACCAGGCAGCCGCCTTCGGACATGCCATCCAGGGGGTTGGTGTGGGTGAAGGCCTTGGGGTCGCAGCACAGCACCACGTTGACGTGGCGGAGGTCGCAGTTCACGCGAACGCGTTCGGGCGCTGCAACCATGAAGTAGGAAGTGGGAGCGCCTTTCTTCTCAGAGCCGTACTTCGGGTTGGCACTGATGTGAATGATTTCTTTGGGATTGCCGAACTCATCAACGATCTTGTCTCGCTCGTAGAGAAAGTCGTTGAAGTCCCCGATGATCGCACCGAGGTTCTTGCCCGTCGTGATGGCGCCCCAGCCGCCAATCGAGTGAAAGCGCACGGCGATGGCGCCCTCGGGCAGCAGCGATGGTGTGTCGTCGGACTTCACTTCATAGGGATGATCCACGCCGAGCACCATGAACGACATCCCGTCTGACGCCGTCTTTCCGTCTTTGCGGGCGCGCGCGCCCACGGCGAATTCGTAGGCGCCGAGCGTATGTTCAGGCCTAAAGTCACGGGACCCCAAGCCGTAGACGCCAGCGAACAGGCGGGGCATTTGGTCAATCGTCAGGACGGGAAGCCCCTCCTGGGCTTGCAGAGCTTTGTTTAAGGCTGTTCTGATATCGCGGCCCATCGGATTGTCGCCGGCCATGGGCTCGTCGGTGCGCTCGAGAATGATCGCATGCTTCTTCCCTGCAAGAGCCGTGACGACTGCCGCTTCAGGAAACGGCCGGAACACGTTGATGTGGATTGAACCTACCTTCGCTCCCCTTCGCTCGCGAAGGTAGTCGACCGCGGCTTCGATGTTCTCGGCAGCCGACCCAAGCGAAATGAAAACCGTCTCGGCGTCCTCGTTTCGATACTGGCTGACGAGTCCGTAGTAACGTCCCGTGAGGCTTGCGAACTCCTCATAGGCTCTTTCGAGGAACTCCAGAATGGGCTCGGTGAAGTGGTTCCGCCTCCCCACGACGCCTTGCATGTAGTGTTCCTGGTTCTGAACTGGTCCCAGAAGCACTGGGTTGGCCAGGTTAATCATGGCAGGAACCCGACGCCGCCTCGGCCCGAAGAGAAGCCGTTGGCTCTCGGTTGGGCAATCGATGATGTCGTCGGGTGCACCGAGAAACCGGCGAATCAGCTCCGACTCGTGTTTGTAAAACGTTCGCTCCAGGTGGGAGGTCAGGAACCCATCCATGACGTTCATGCCGGGCGTCAAGCTGAGCTCCGTCACCCGTCGCAGGATCAGAGCCTGGTCGGCAGCCTGCTGGGCGTCTTTGCCAAAGACGATGATCCAGCCGGTATCGAGCGCACCGTAGACGTCGTCGTGCCCGCAGTGAACGTTCAGCGCGTGTTTGGTGAGTGCGCGAGCGGCGACCTCCAGCACCATGGTGGAGCACTTGCCCGGAGCGTGATAGTACTGCTCGACCCCGTAAACCACACCCTGGCCGGACGTATAGTTCACTACTCTTTTGCCGCAAACGGAGTGCGCGATGGCTCCACCCTGCGCCGCATGCTCGCCTTCTGCCTCGATCGCGATAGTGTTGTGGCCAAACACATCGAGTTTGCCTTCGGCAAACGCCTGCTGGTACAACTCGCCACCCTCAGTCGACGGCGTGATCGGATAGAAAACACCCGCCTCGGCAACACGCGTTTCGGTGTGGTAGGAGACCAGTTGATTCCCGTTGGCAGTCACACGGATTCCCGGAAATGCAGGCTTACTTTTCATAGTCACCTTTTCTGGAGTGGTTGGACACAACCAAAAATGAAGAATACTGGATTCTAATCTTCTGATTCAACAAATTTTGCTTTCTCTTTATCCTGGCGGCCTTAGCGATTGAAGCCACCCGACCGGGCTGGGCCCGCGGGTTGAGCAGGCTACCTCGACTGGCAGTGGGATGAAGACACTGACTTCAATGTACCATGTCCTATCTCAGTCGCAAGTGACCACTCAGGAGTTCGCAAGCCCTTCCGGGGCCTCGCGCGAATTTCTCTTGTCGGTGGACTGAGGAGGTTCCCGGCTAGAGCGAGCGAAAGAATGTGTTCCGACGCTCGACCTTAATGGGTTCCTGGGGGCCGCTACGCCGCTCGTAAACCAATCCAAACTCGATCAGCGTCCCCACAACGCTCGCGTAGGTCTCGTCGAGGATTCGCGTGATGTCGCGGATGGGAAGGTGGTGATTCGCAAAAAGGTTGCAAATCGTTGTTTTGCGTTTGAGGGAGGGATCCAGCCGAGACGTGTCTGCGGGGACCACGAAAGTCTTGGAAGTTAGCCGAAATCCCTCCCGTTCCGGGGCTGGGGAGTTCATACAGTTCACCTCAAAGTTGACTGCCCGTTCCTGGTCGTCCGGAAGGATCGCAGCCACGGTCCGCACATTCGGACCGCCGTGTCTGGCCTTCCGAAGCATCGTGGTTGGTCTGATTGTATCCCAATTTCAGGCCTTGCCAATACATACTTTGCCCACCCGGCACCCATCGCGTAGCACCCTTGGCTGGCTGGGTTGCTTCCTCATTCCTGTTTTGCTGAGGCGTTGAGGTCGAGCATCTTGATTCCTGGAACCCGTTCGGTCGTCACGACCCGAATGGCCCGGGCGAGTTGGTGTGTGATGTGCTGAATTCGCTGAGCCGCCTCGAGGATACTTCGAGTCTCAATCTGGAGTTCTGCCGTGTCGGCGCGCTCGGCGAGCTTTGTGCGTAGAACCCGGGTCGCTCCGACGATCGCGGTGAGGGGATTGTTGATTTCGTGGCAAACCGTGTTGGCAGCGCCCCGCAGGGTAATGAACTTCTCTTCCTCCACTTTCCGCAAATAACCGCCTTTGGTGTCCAGAAAGCGATTCACCCGGGCCACGATCTCAAAAAGCTCGTAGAGCCCGCAGGGTTTGACGACATAGTCGTTGGCCCCAAGGTCGATTCCCTTGATCTGATTCCGCTGCAAAACCCCCGGGCGGCTACGCAAGCCTGGGAGCCCGTTTTTTGGTCGCTGGCTGGGGTGGTTGCAGTCGGACCAGGTGCAATTCACCGCGGTCGAGCAGTTCCCACTGGACGGTTT
>Ga0194132_10009614_pt1 | contig 13213 bp, 9 predicted proteins | sample TA2KigOf80mmetaG_FD_148612 | JGI IMG/M metagenome (GOLD analysis project Ga0194132, IMG submission 148612) | Freshwater microbial communities from Lake Tanganyika, Tanzania - TA2015054 Kigoma Offshore 80m | ecosystem: Environmental > Aquatic > Freshwater > Lake | place: Tanzania: Lake Tanganyika... | reverse complement strand
CCAACAATTGTGAGAACACAATCAGAATTCGAAGATATCTTCGGCGTTCCTGATGGGACATATTATACTGAATATGCAGTACAAAATTATTTAAGGGAAGCTGGCTCAGCAACAATCGTAAGAGTAGCTGGAGTTGGTGGTTATAAGCAACAAAAACCTTTGGGTATATTTGCAACTGCTGCAAATTCTGGAGCTAGTGAAAAACTAATTGGTGTTTTATATAATACCAATTTGGGAGCACAAGATGTAGGATTTGATACTGTAACAGCAGCAAGTTCAAGTTTTGCAGATTCATTAGGTAGATTTATACTATTTGGTGGATTAGATGCTAACTTACTATCTGGTTCAGCTATAGCTATATCAGCATCTATAAATCCTGGCGATACAAATGATTTATCTGATGTCTTTGGTACTTCTCCAATTGTATCACAAGCAAGCACATCTAAAAAATCATACACATACGTTTATTTCGAACATACAGCATCTTTACTATATGCATCATCTTCAATGAATATTAAGAAATTGCCTGAACAAGATTATTCTGGTAATGAAAAATTTCCAGCTTATTCTGAAGCATTTACTCCTTGGGTTAAATCTCAAAACATAAGTGGTGAAAGATATGACCTTTTCCGTTTTGCAACTTTAGGACATGGTACAAATTATAATACTAAATTCAAAATTGGTATTTCTAACGTAAAGGCAGCTGGTGAAGATGGAGCAACTGATTACGCTACATTTACTGTAACTATTCGTAGTTATAGTGATACTGATAAGAGAAAAGGTGTAATTGAAACATATAACAATGTAAACTTAGACCCAGCATCTCCAAACTATATAGCAAGAAGAATCGGTGATAGATATGTAACAATTGATTCAGATGGTAAGATTACTGAATATGGTGATTATGTAGCTAGGTCAAAATATATTAGAGTTGAAGTAAAAGAGGCAGGAGCATTTGCTGTATCAGCAGCACCATTTGGACATGCAGCTTATTTCAATCCAATTAAAGTTGAAACAGCAGATGAATCAAAAGTTCCTCCTGTTGTATTCCAAACTGGTTCATTAGGAAATACAGCATCATCTCCTGTATATTTTTCAGGATTTGATTTTGAAACAACTGGTGTATCAACCGATAACAAACAATATTTAAGACCATTACCACAAGGTGTGGCTAATGGAAGCAACTCAGTATTTGCGTTTGATAATACATCTTTAGGATTATCATTTGAAATGACTGGTTCAACTTCATCTGATATGTCTAGGAGACAATTTATCTTAGCATTCCAAGGTGGATATGATGGTATGAATCCAACTGTAAAACCTGCAAAAGCTGGTGATGCAGAGTGGGGAGCAGCAAATACGCAAGGATTCAATTGTTCTAACGCAGCATCTTCAGGTTCCCTTTCTTACTTTAGAGCAATTAACGCTGTTTCAAATCCTGATGAATATGATATCAATATGGTAGTAACTCCTGGTATCGTAAGAAGTCTTCACCCATCAGTAACTACAAAAGCTATTGATATGGTTGAAGATAGACAAGATGCATTCTATATCGCTGATTTCAACGATTATGATAATACAATTACTGAGGCTACTGAAGCAGCAAATGCAGTTGATTCCAACTATGTAGCTACTTATTATCCTTGGGTTAAAACAATTGATACAAATACAAATAAACTTACAACTGTACCACCATCAGTATTGATGCCAGCTGTATTCGCTCAGAATGATAGATTGGCAGCAGAATGGTTCGCACCTGCTGGTTTGAATAGAGGTGGTATTGTAGGAGCAGTAACTGTATTGAATAGATTAACACACTCTGAGAGAGATACTCTATATGAGAACAAAGTAAACCCAATTGCAGCATTCCCTGGACAAGGTATTGTAGCATTTGGACAGAAAACATTACAAGATAAGGCTTCAGCATTAGATAGAATCAACGTAAGAAGATTACTTATAACTGTTAAGAAGTTTATCGCATCTACTTCTCGTTTCTTGGTATTTGAACAAAATACTTCAACAACTAGAGGAAGATTTTTGAATACTGTAAATCCTTATTTAGAAGCAATTCAACAAAGACAAGGTTTATACGCATTCAGAGTTGTAATGGATGAAAGTAATAATACTCCTGATGTGATTGATAGAAACATATTAGCTGGACAAATTTTCTTACAACCTGCGAAGACAGCGGAATTCATCGTAATTGATTTCAACATTCTTCCAACCGGAGCAAGTTTTTCAGCATAATATAAAAACGTAACGAAGAAATATTTATTAATAAAATAAAGGAATAATAAAATGGCAGAAATACTAGAGTTTGATAAGATGTTCTATACGAACTTCGAACCTAAGATGAAAAATAGATATGTGATGGAGTTCGGCGAAGTCGGATTACCTGCGTATCTTGTAAAAGCAGCTAATAGACCTACTATTCAATTTGAAGTAGTAACTTTAGACCATATCAACGTAAAAAGAAAGTTGAAGGGTAAAGGTGAGTGGCAAGATATCACTGTCACCCTATATGACCCAATTGTTCCTTCAGCAGCTCAAGGTGTAATGGAATGGGTGAGATTATCTCATGAATCTATTACAGGTAGAGATGGATACGCTGAGTTTTACAAAAAAGATATTGATTTCTATATGTTAGGTCCTGTTGGTGATAAAATTGAACAGTGGAAAATTAAAGGAGCATTTATCAGTCAAGCAAACTTTGGTGATTTAGCATTTGATTCTGCTAACGAACCTGCAACAATTGAATTAACATTATCTTACGATTACGCAATCCTTGAATTCTAATCTAAGAAAAAAACTATAAAAACTAAGGGATACTTAAAACGTATCCCTTTTTTATTTTCAACTTTTTTAAATTAATGTATTTATATATACAAAACAAATTACGTTATGCAAGAAAAACAATATGATTTTCCAACGGAAGTATTAGACCTTCCATCAAAAGGGTTGGTGTACCCAAAAGACCACCCATTATCATCGGGTAGAATTACAATTAAACATATGACAGCAAAGGAAGAAGATATTCTTTCTAATCAAAACCTTATTAAAAAAGGTGTTGTTTTGGATAAATTATTTGAATCAATTGTTGTTGATGATGTTAATGTAAGTGATATTATTATTGGTGATAAAAATGCAATTGTATTAGCAACAAGATTATTGGGATATGGGCCTGAATACAAAATGAAGTTTTATTCAACTATCACCAACGATAGTAAAGAGATAACAATTGATTTATCTAAAATACAAACAAAAGAAGTAGATTTTTCAGTTTTTAAGCATAAAAATGAGTTTGAATATACTCTACCATCGAGTGGTAAAAAAATTACTTTTAAATTACTTACGCATTTTGATGAAATAGCGATTGAAAAAGATATTGATGCATTGAAAAAATTAAGTAAAGATGTATCAGCAGATATTACAACTAGATTACGTTATATGATTAAATCGGTTGATGGTGATAATAGTGTAAGTGCCGTAAGTAAGTTAATAAATGGTATGTTAGCTAGAGATAGTAGAGCATTTAGAGAATATGTAAAGAGTATTTCTCCTGATATGGATATGAAATATGAATATGAACATGAAACTGGTGAAAAGGAGGTCATCAATATTACATTAGGTGTTGGGTTTTTTTGGCCTAGCTAAAGAACATAGTGTATTAGTACATTCTCAAATATTTGATATGATAAATTATGGGAATGGGTTCACATTTTCAGATGTTTATCATATGCCAACTTATTTAAGAAATTTTTATTATAATAAGTTAGTAGATGCTAAAAAGAAAGAATCCGAACAAATTAAAAAATCAAACTCTCAAAAATCATCTAAAGTTAGGATAAGGTAACTCCAAATCCTAACTTTTTGTTTTATTGGATATTTATAGAATATAAAACGATGTCAATATGAAAAAATATAAAATATCTAAAAAAAATTTAAAAGAATTTTTTGGATTTTTCACTAAAAAGAAAACTCCGCAAGAAATTCAAAAATTAATAGATAATGATCCTGTATTGCAGAGACTTCAAAAAGATATGAGGGCAATTAATGATAAAAGTAAGGATTATTTTGATAAATTAAAAACAACAAATCCAAAATTATATAAATGGGCTAAAGACTCTGGTATGATAAATCCAAATAATTAATAGATGACAAATGAAGCGCAAAAACGTGCGTTGCTGGAAGAAATAAAAGAAATTCAGGATAGAATAGCTGAACAAAATAGACAGGCGGCAACGGCAACGGGTATCGAATTACAACAATTGGAAGCTAGAATTGCTTCTGAAAAAATACGTCTTAGATTACAAAGAGAATCATTAGGTAACGTACAGGCTACATTAGATGCCGAAAAAGAAGCTGCAAAACAAGCTGAAGCCAGAAATACTAGATTACAGGAAGCAAACGATTTACAGGATGAATTTTCTACATCTTTAACTAGAATGGGTGAACAGCAACGAAAAATGCTTACCGATTCAAATACCGGTACTAGTGCGTACGCTGCGATAACTACCAAAATATTAGAATTAAAACAACAAGAAGTAGATGCATCCGATGATGATAGAGCTATTTTGGCAGCAAGAAGAAATATATTAGAAGGAATACGAACCGAACAAATTGAAGCCGCTGAGGCAGCTGCTATGGCTAGACAAGAGTTATTTGGAATATCTGATGCTGAACAAAGGAGAATAGAGTTTCAGCAATCAATAGCGGGATTGAGCCAGGATGAAATAGATTTGGCAACGCAAGCGTTTGAGGCTAAAGAAAACCTAATACAACAACAAGAAAGGTATAACCAATTACAAGAAGGTGGTAATGAAATTATGGGTAAATTACCAAGTGGGATTCGAAGTGTAATTGGTGGTATCAAAAATATGATAATGGGAATCCGAGCATTTGGACTGCAAGCTGCAATCGCAACCGCTGGACTTACATTAGTAATTGGAGCAATAGTGGCCGGTGTAGATTACTTCATGGGGTTAAATAAAGCCGGTGAAGATTTTAGAAAAGAGACTGGTGTTACTAATTCTATGATGGCTGATATGGAAGATAAAGCCGTTGCAATAAGTAAACAATATGGGAATTATGGTGTATCTTTAGAAGATGCATACGATACGATGGCTGCTTTAAGAGATGAATCTTCCGATATTGCAAACTATTCAGAAGCCGCAGTAGCCGGACTTACCTTAATGAAAACAAATTTTGGTGTAAGTGCGGAAGAAGCTGCTAAAGTACAAAATGTATTAGAAAGTGTAGGTGGATTATCCGAAGATACTGCTGTTAATGTTCAAATGCAAGTTGCTAATATGTCTAAATTAGCAGGAGTTGCACCAAAGAAAATATTAAAAGATATTGCGGAAAATGCTGAAGCAACCTCTACATTTTTTAAAGGAGATATTACATTGTTGGCACAACAGGCAATTCAAGCTAGAAGATTGGGTACGAATTTAAAAGATGTAACCGCTACCGCAGAAAAACTTTTAGATTTTGAAAGTAATATTGAAGAAGAATTAGTTGCGGCTACCTACGTTGGTGGCCAGTTTAACCTTAGTAGAGCAAGAGCTTTGGCGATGGAAGGTAAGTTGGTGGAGGCACAAGAAGAAACCTTAAAACAAATCCAACGAAGTGGTGATTTTAGAAAACAAGATTATTTTACTCAACAACAATTAGCTAAAGCAGCTGGTATGAGTGTTGAAGAAATAAATAAACAATTGAATGCTCAAGAAAAATTAGGTAAACTAAATGAGGAAGATAGAAAACGTGCAGAAGAAGCTATTAATGCTGGATTGGATATTACTAATATTGGTGATGAACAATTAATGCAAGAAGTTCAAAAAGCTGCTGCACAAAAAGAAATGGCATCAACAATAACTGATATGGAAAACACATTCAAAGGAATATTAGCAACAGTGGGTGGTGCACTTATGCCTTTATTTGAAATATTAGGTCCTGTTCTTAAAGTTGCATTTATGCCATTAAAAATAGCTGCAAAACTTTTACAGTTTGTACTTGATGGGATAATGTGGTTTATAAAGAAAATACCATTTCTTGGAAAATTTGTTGAAGGAGTTGGAAATGCATTTAACACATTTGACCAAGGTGTAACGAATTTCTCAGTAGCAGGATTAGAAGGTGGAGGTATGGGTAGTGTTATTGAAGCGGGTGATGTAATTTCTCCTGCAAATGGACAAACTATGATTTCTACAAAAGAAGGTGCGTTATTAAAACCTTCATCAAACGATGATATAGTGGCTGCACCAGGTGCGGCTAATGCAGTTGGAGGTGGTTCTAGTTTGGCTGCTTTATCTGCACCATTAAACGCTATGATTGGTGAATTAAAAGCATTAAGAGCAGATTTGGCAGCAGGTAAAATTTCTGTAAATATGGATGGAGTAAAAGTTGCGTCTGGAATTGGTAAAGTTGTGGATGGTAGTACCAGAAATAACTTTGCTATGGCACAAGCGTAAAATAAAATTATAAAATGCCAACATTACAAGAATTATTTAAGACGAAAAAAATTGATGGTAATTTAACCGCAGAAAAAAAATACGATATTCGTAATAGTAAAGATATTCGTGTAATTGATGGATTTGCTATAAACGCTCTTAGAAGAAGTGGTATTGCTAATAGATTGAGAGAAACTAGAATAGAAGAAGAATTGATTGGTGTTAGGGCAATTAGAGGTTTGAGAAGCCCTTTATTATATGGTACTGATATATTAAGATTTAAAGAAAAGAGTACACCAATTTTAAATGATATGAAATTGGATGCTAGTGGAACACAAACACAAGATGGTGGATTAGTTGGAAAAGGATTAGCTGAATTAACAGGCGGTAAAATTAACAGTTTACAACAACTTAAAGCTAAAGCACAACAAACGGCAAAGAAAGTAACTGATAAATTAGGTATAAATTTTCCTGAAACTAAAATTCCGACTAGAATTAAAAATGATTCTGATTTTCAAAAAGCAAGTCCACATGAATTGGTAGATACTCTTAAAAAAATTAAATTAAAATCTGAAGGTAATTTTGCTGGAAGAGTTTTATCATCTGCACTAAAAAGTTCAACACCAAATCAGATTGGTAATAAAATTGTTGGCGAGGCATTACGAATTGGAAAACAACAATTAAAAAAAGCAGTATTTGGTACAAACGAAATAAATTTTGGAAGTATAACTGCACAACCTAATATCGGAATAGGGAGCGTTTCAGGCATAAAGACAGTTTATACAAATAAAGATGAAACATCACCAATTGCAAAGATTTTTAAAGGTGAATTACCAAAGTATTCAAAAAGTGTAAAATTAGATGCAGATAAAATTTCTGATAGAAATGATTTAACATCAGTATATTCGGCAAGATATAAAGAAATAGCTGCTTTAAATTCAGCTAATATGCTGCCTGACAAAGAAAAACAATCTTTCATAACGGATACAGCTAATTCGGTTAGAGTCGGTAACAGCGGTATTTCATTGCAAACATACTCAACAAAAAAAGACAATCCGCAAAAAAATATAGAAGTTTTAAGAGGTATGAAAAAAGGTAGTGATTACTTAAATTCATTGGGAACGTATTCATTGACAGAAAAAGAACTTATTGATGGTAAAACGGATGCTACTGGAAAATTTATTGATGATTATGATTTTGTTCCATTAAGAATTTATTCAATAGCAAAAGAAACAGCAGTATCTTTTAGAGCAACATTATCTGGTATAAGTGAAACGATGAGTCCATCTTGGGAAAGTAATAAAACTTTAGGAAACCCATTTAGTTATTATACATATTCTGGAATTGAAAGACAAATAACGTTTGCCTTTAAAGTATTTTCTTTAAATGCTAAAGAACATAAATCATGTTGGGAAAAACTTAATTTTTTAACTGGGTTGGTTTATCCGGGTAATGGCATAGGTGTAAGTGGCCATATTTTTATAACACCACCATTTTTAAAATTAACACTGGGTGATATGTTTAAGAATGCAGAAGGATTTATTGATTCTCTTTCATATGATATTGATGATAACATACCTTGGGAAATTGGATTAGAAGATGGGGATGATTTAAAAAATTATAAATTACCTAGAATTGTAAATGTTAATATCACATTTAAATTTTTGGATACTATGGGTGATTCTTATCAAATTGAAGATGGTAAAGTTAAAGCTAATAGATTTTATTCTTTTGGTGGAGTTCCTAAAAACCAAAAACTAAAACAAAGTGATTCAAATAAAGGAAAAAATGAAACAAATCCAGATGGGTCAGCTACTAATGAAAATAAAGGACAAATAGAATCAGATATTAAAAAAGATACAGACATTATTAAAAACCAAAATCAATTTACAAAATCGGATAAAGATATAGATGACCAATTTACTAGAGAAAATAAAACAGATCCTGCAGTGCAAAAAGCATTTAATTTTGTTGCAGGAAAAAGATTAAGATAATAATAAAATTTATGATTAGCAGATATCAAAATAATCCCACTAAAAAAACAATTGATGGTAAAGAAGTTTATAAATCAAAAATTTATCCTAATATTGAACTCAGAGATACTGATATATATGTAGCAACAGAATTAGGAGATAGATTAGATACCTTAGCTTTTCAGTTTTTTGGTGATTCTTCATTATGGTGGATTATAGCATCTGCTAATAATATTCATAATGGCGTGATTGGATTAACTGAAGGAACTATTCTAAGAATTCCAGAAGCTTATATATCTATAATAAGAGATTTTAAAAACGTTGAATTTTAATGTGGCCTCAACTAACAAACATAGAAAAAGAAATATCAAACACCATAAAATCAAGAGCTGATACTAAAGTAGCATCAAAATTAAATCCTTGGGTACGAATTATTTCCGGCGCCGTAGTAGAGGGAATTAAAGGATTAATTATAGTATCTAATAATGATTTCAAATTATTTAAAGCGGTGGATGAAAATTTTGGAGCAATTTATGGTGATAAATCAGCATCTGGTGCGATTGGTTATGATTTAGAAAACAAAAAAGCACTAGCAAGTGCGGGTCTTGGTAGGGGATTTAGACCATCTCCAATTATAAAATCATTATCAATTAAAGAAGGTAAAGACCAAATATCAAGAGAGTTAGAAATTTCTATTGAATGTTTTTCAAAAGACCAAATGGAATTATTACAAGCTTTTTTAATGGAGCCGGGTTATAATTTGTGTGTTGAGTACGGATATAATACTGTTCAAGCAATGTCCGAAATGATTGATACAAAAAAAAGTTTAGATGAAATTTTAAATTCGGTAGCAGATAGATGTTTAAATCAAGATAATATACATAAAGCAAGAGTAAGTTCTAATGGTGAATATGATATATTTTTAGGTTTTATAGTTGGTGGAACTGTAACATCGCAGGGAGAAAATTTTGAATTAACAATTAAATGTAAAGGGGCACCTGGACTACCTACTTTTTTACAAACTCATAAAAAAACTCAAGAATTAACTATTGACGGAAAGGTAAAAGAAAAACCAACTATACAACCATTCGCTGCATCTGAATTAAAAAATGATTCTGAAGCAACGGCCGCATTTGCAGCAAAAAGAAGATTTAAAACAATGTTCAATGATTTACCAGCTGAAAAACAAATTGATGAAATTAAAAAATTGGTAGATACAAATGAATATACAATGTATGATTTTATTGGATACGATGAAGTTGTTAATGAATCATTATTAAATTTTGAAAGTAGTGGTGGTTGGGATTTTTTAAATGTGTTTGGTAAAAAAAAGATAAAAGTTGGTTCAGCAACTTTAAAAAAAGAGGGAATATTTCCAAATTACAAATTTATTAGTATGAATTTGGCTGCAAAACTCTTAAATAAAAATGGCGGGTTAGACCATTATAAAATAAGAGGAAAGGAAATTAAAGTAAAAATTGATATTGATAATTGTGTTATTGGAGCATTTCCATATATGTTTTCAACTAAAGCAGATAAATTAATTATACCTGGAACATTACCACCATTTAAAGAATATTTTTTAAATACAACCGATGTTCAGCAAAAGGCAAACGGAATTATTTCTGATAGTGCAGCAGTAGATTATTCAATATTAAATATTAGATTTCCACAAAATACAGCCCTTGCAAAATTTGGTCATAAAGAGGATGCTAATTATTGGGGATATCTAAAGCATTTATATGTTAATTTTGATGTTTTTAAATCAAAAATAACTCAACAAAATAAAAATATTAGAGAAATATTTTTGGACATACTAAATGAAATTTCAACAGGTGCTAATTCATTTTGGAATTTTCAAATAGTAGAATCGACTGTAACAAAAGAAAAACCTGTTGATGGTTTGAGCGAAGGTGATATTGTAATAACTGTCATTGATGAAAATTGGGTTGGAAAAAATTCAAATGATGAACCTCCTACTAGATTTATTCATGCTGGAATTGAATCGGCATTTACAAATGCTGATTTAGATATTAGTATTCCACAAGATATGACTAATGCAATAGTTGGTAGAAGATTATCTTTAGCAACAAATCCTAATTCTGCAATTGTTAATACAGGTGAGTTATTTAATAGTGAAATGGATTTGTTTATGAATAAGGTTACATTACCCCCAGATGATGATGCAAAGCCAAATGATACACCACCACCGCCAAAAGAATCTGAAGATTTAAGAAAAAAAGCAGAAGATATACAAAAAGATATCAATAAATTAGAAGCTGATAATAAAAAGCTACAACAAGAAATTCGAGAATTTAATATAGAACGTAATAAAAATATGACATATGGTCAAGTAGTATCCGAAAGTAAAAAACAAGATGCTAATCCAAATCATCCTGTGACTATTAGACGAAAAAAATTGAAAGAAAACCAGAAAAAAATAAATGAAAGTACGCTGTTACGAAATGAACAATTGATTAAGGCTAATGCAGCTGAAAAGAAAGAGGAAGAAGATGCAAAAGCAGCTGAGCAGGCAAAGCTATCACAAAACTTTGATAAAATTTGTATTGTACCAAATCCTAGCTATTTCAGATTGGGCAAAATAGATAACACAGCTTTAAGAAATAAAGAAGAAACATTTGGCACAGGTGGTAGACTAAGAATTTATACATTGAATGATGGTAATTATTTTGATAGATTGAGAAACGATGCATTTAATCCGAAAGGAACTGGAAAAAATGATAGATTATCACATCCATTACCAATAAAATACACTTTTACAACAATTGGTATTAGTGGATTGAGAAGGGGAGATACTTTTAATATTTTGGGTATACCTGAAAAATATGAAAAGCATGGTTTATTTCAAATAACTGAAGTAGAACAAAGTTTGACAGATATGGATTGGAAAACAACGGTTACTGGGGAATATAGACAAAAAAATTCGTAAATATGGCAATTTATAAATACGATTATAATAAAATATCTAATAACAATGAAGACTATTTAAATGAAAATGGTTTTGAAATAAATACATATTGCCCAACACCTTCTGATATTGATTATAAAAACGGATTTATTGTAAGATATTTTGCACAAAAAACGAATGATAAATCAGGTTACATATATGAGCTTAATGAAACTTCTAATTTAGCATTATCATTTAATCCATTTTATACTACAATTTCAATAAGATGGAAAATTTCTGGAACTGATGATGAAATCAAAGAATCAAATTTTAAATCAGTTCAAATTGGAATGAAAAAAATTCCATTATTGATTAAGTACTTACCAAATTATTTGCAGTTTGCAATCCCTAAAACTTCGTTAGACTCTGATAATTCACCTAAAGATGTTGGTTCAGATATTTTAAAAAGAAAAGGGTTTAAAACAACTAGGACAACCACAAACGCCCCAACTACTGCAGCTCCTACAACTACCACAACTACTGCAGCTCCTACAACTACCACAACTACAGCAGCTCCAACAACTACAACTACAACGGCTGCTCCTACAACTACAACTACAACAACAGCTGCTCCAACTACAACTACAACAACAGCTGCTCCAACTACAACTACCACAACTACCACAACAACAGCTGCTCCAACTACAACTACCACAACTACCACAACAACAGCTGCTCCAACTACAACTACAACCACAACTACTGCAGCACCAACCACATATACTGTAACTGCTAATGGTTCTTCAAATTATGTAATAAACGGTAATTCAAACCCAACTTTAAATTTAATTGAAGGAGAAACTTATACCTTTAATGTAAATGCTAGTGGACATCCTTTCTATATAAAAACTACAAGTTCAACGGGTACTGGAAATGCGTATAATAGTGGTGTAACCAATAATGGTACTGATAATGGAACAATAACATTTGTTGTTCCATCTGGAGCTCCATCTACATTATACTATAATTGTCAATTCCATATCGGAATGGCGGGCACAATCAATATTACATAGTAATAATAGTCAACCCATAGAATCGGATAAAGATTTAGGAGGATTTATTTTAAAAAGAAAAGGTGTTAAAACAAAAAGAATCTATACCAAAACTTTCTTTATATCTTCCAAACTTATTGCAGTTTAAACAAATAAAAAATTTGGATATCTAAATAATTTTTTTTATATTTGTATTTATTGATATGGGGATGTTTTGGAATTGATTGCGATGCGAAACATAGTATCACACGTAGTGGGATGGTTCTCAAACCACTTTAATAACGGAATCAAACAATAAATGACGTAGAATTATCTACAATGACCTTCGATGACCTTATGGAATTCGTAGGTGCTGATTACGCTGTAGCAGCCTAATCACCTCTCGCATCACTCGTGAGATTTTAAAAAGAAGTGAAACCTAAGTTTACCGAAACTTTAAATCGGATGGTGGTAGCGCTGTTCTAACCAAACGGCCCCAATTATTTTGGAAGGTAAATAAGATTAAACCTTATCCTAAACGTGTGAAAAGCTGGTATTATGGTTACTTTGTAAGACGTGGGTTCGAATCCCACCATCTCCACCACTTTTTAAATCCTCATCTTACTTTTGGTAATTTGAGGATTTTTTTGTATATTTGAGTTATGAGAATTGTTGAGTCTATTAATGAATATAATGAACTAAAGGTGAAGCTGGAAACCGAACCATCCGTTTGGTATCCGCTTTGGGTTGATAATGATAAACACCCATTAAACACCACTATTTCCTTTATATTCGTAAGAACCCTATCAGACAGGTATATTGTATCACAACAACACACAGACGCTGTATCAC
>Ga0194132_10009611_pt1 | contig 13220 bp, 13 predicted proteins | sample TA2KigOf80mmetaG_FD_148612 | JGI IMG/M metagenome (GOLD analysis project Ga0194132, IMG submission 148612) | Freshwater microbial communities from Lake Tanganyika, Tanzania - TA2015054 Kigoma Offshore 80m | ecosystem: Environmental > Aquatic > Freshwater > Lake | place: Tanzania: Lake... | reverse complement strand
GAGGCTACGCGACCGGGTGGTGGCCGCACTGGACAGCACGATCCTGCCAGGTCTCGCGTGTAGCATTCGTGCCGACTTCTGGATGACCCCGGAGGATTTTGCGCAGCGTTACCTGTCGCCGCAGGGAGCCGGCTTCTCAATTGCGCCACATTTCCGGCAGTCCGCGTGGTTCCGGTTTCACAACCGTGGCGAGGGGCCGCGTAACCTATATCTTTCCGGCGCCGGAAGCCATCCAGGTGCTGGGTTACCGGGCGTGCTCTGCTCTGCGAAAGTGGTGGAGCGGCTTCTGCCGATGGCACCGTCCGCGCCGACGACAAAGGTGCAGAACATCGCCCTGATCGGAGCGGCATAGTGAGCAACGCACGTGCCGTGCTGCATCGGCACGGACGGACGTTTGCATTCGCTAGCCATCTGCTCTCGCCCCAGCATGCAAAGCGTGCCGAAACGCTCTATGCGTTCTGCCGTTACATAGACGACTTGGCGGATAAAGCTGATGATATCCGAAAAGCGCAGAACGCGCTGGATATTGTGCGTCGCGCACTGCTGTCTGACCGTACGGAAGACTCCATAACTCAAGCTTTTCTCGAACTGCGTACGACCACGACGTTGCCAACCAGCGCGGCACTCGTATTGATAGATGGCGTCGCGAGTGATCTCGGCGTTGTCCGTATTGCCAGCGAACACGATCTGGTGCGCTACGCTTTCTCCGTTGCCGGGACCGTCGGCGTGATGATGTGTGCCGTGCTGGATGTCAACGATGCCCGTGCGATCCCGTTCGCGTCAGACCTGGGCATCGCTATGCAACTCACCAACATTGCGCGCGACGTCGGCGCGGATGCGCGTCTCGGGCGCCGTTACCTACCCGCGAGCTGGGTGGGCGAGTTGGAGCCTGCCGCCATTATCGCGCCGGACGTCGCCTTGCAGTCGGTCCTGCGCGACGGCACCCGGCGGACCCTGACGCTTGCCGAACACTACTACCGCAGCGGCGAGGCCGGGCTGGGCTTTCTGCCTTGGCGCGCGCGGCTGGCAATCCTGGCGGCCGCGCGGATGTACCGCGCAATCGGAAAACGCGTAGCCAGCGCAGACTACCGCAGCTGGAACCGTCGTGCCGAGCTCGGCACCGCCGGAAAATGCGTTGAGGCCGCGCGCGCTGCAGGAGTCTTCCTGTTTGATCCGCGTGTCCATCGTAAGGACGCGCAGCACGATACCAGGCTGCACGATGCCTTGTGCGGAGGTGATTCTGCCGCATGAGTATGGATGCCGACCTGCTGATCCTTGGCGGCGGATTGGCGGGCCTTTCCATCGCAGCGCGCCTGGCGCGCCGCGGGGTTGGCGGCCGTGTGATCGTTATTGAACAGCGGGCACGCTACGAGGATGACCGCAGCTGGGCATTCTGGACTCCGGTCGGCAGCCGCTGGGCATGCAGTGCCGAAGCGACGTGGCGGCAGTGGCGATTCGGCGTGCGCGCCGGCGGCACCGTTGTAGCAGCGGCGCCTCAGTGGCGGTACGTATTCATCCGAAGCCTCACGATGTATGATGCGGCGCAGTCTGCCATCGCGGCGAACCCGCGAGTGACGCTTGTATTGGGCGTGCAGGCCGGCGCGGTGCAACGCCAAGCAGGTGGGCTGATGGTGGAGACAAGCGCAGGGCTCCTGCAGGCGCGCCACGTGATCGACGCCCGCCCGCCTGATCCCCAGCGGCTCGCGGGATCGCAGCTGCTGCAAAGCTTCTACGGCCGCGAGATCACGATCGCCAAACCAACCGACGCTTCCATCGCCGACGTAATGTATGACATGCGCTGTGACTCGCAAGGGTTCGTCTTCGCATACGTGCTGCCGCTATCGCCACGGAATGCGTTGGTGGAAGTCACGCGCTTCGCGGCCAAGTTCCACGGCAGGCCAGCCTTGGCCAGGGAGCTCGACACCCTTCTGGCTAACCGAGGCTGGTCCGATGCGTCGGTAGTGCGCGAGGAGCATGCCGTGCTCCCGATGGGGCTGCCGCGGCTATCCCGGCACGAGGCCATACCCGGGATGGTTCGGGCCGGCACCGCGGCCGGCGCCCTCCGCGCTGCATCGGGTTACGGGTTCCTCCGCATCCAGTCTTGGGCGGAGCACTGTGTCAATGCCATCGCGCGCGAGCAGCCACCGCTCGGCCATCCGCCGGAGCCCCGTCTTCGCCGCTGGATGGACGAGGTCTTCCTGCGCACCCTGGCCACCCATCCGGAGTTGATGCCGGAGTTCTTTGTTCGGCTTGCGGCCCGCGTACCGCCGGCGGCGCTGGCGCGTTTCCTGTCTGACGCCGCCCATCCCGGCGATGTTCTGCGGGTCATCGCGGCCCTGCCACCTGGCCCGTTCCTGCGGGCTATCCTTGAGCGGCACTCAGCCTGGGGTCGGCGGCCATGACGGCTGCGATGCGACCACCCGTGACGCGAGAGACGGTCCTGTTCATTGCGGTTGCGATGTCCAGTGTGGCACTCGTTGCCGGCTGGCCGCAGTTAAGTGACCAGGGCGCCGCGGAACTGCTCGCAGCGGCCGTGGCCGTCGCCGGATTGCCTCATGGCGCGCTTGATGCTTGGATCGCTCGGCGCGCCGGGTTGTGGCGTTCGTACCGAGGCGCGGCCGTCTTCCATACCGCCTACGTCGCTGCCGCAGGCGCCATCGTGGTTGGATGGCAGGCCGCGCCCGCAATTTTCCTTGCAGCCTTCCTAGCGATTTCAGCCTGGCACTTCGCCGGTGACTGGCCGCTTCACGTGGCCGTGCGCCCTCTCGCGGGCGCGGCGCTTCTCGCCTTCCCCGCGTGGCACTGGCCAGGGGATGTCGCGAGGATCTTCATGCTTCTTGGCGGCGAGGACGGCGAGACGCTTGCGGTCATGATCGCCAGCACTGGCCCGCTGCTCGCCGTGGCGCTCGGTGCGGCTATGCTGGTCTGCCACCGTCGCGCGCCCACGGCAGTAGCCGAACTGGCGTCCCTGGCTGTTCTGGCGGCCTGCGTGCCGCCGCTCTTCTATTTCGGTGTTTATTTCTGTGGACTGCACAGCCCGCGCCATATGAGGCTAATGACAGCGGATACTGACGCGTTTATGCGACGACGTCTGTGGGCGATCGCAGCGCTCTATACCGGATCTACGCTTACGTGTGCCGCGGCGGCATGGGTATTGCTTGACAGGATTGGCAGCATTGCCCCAGCTGACACCACACTGCGCGTGCTCTTCATAGGGCTTGCGGCTCTCACCGTGCCGCACATGATCGTAGTTGGGCTGGCCGAGCGCCGAGGTGGCTCTGCAATATAACACCACGCTCCGCGACGCCTTTCTTGCCGAGACAGAAGTATCGCTCAACGCCGTGCTCGTTCTGACCTCGGCCCTTAACTCGGATTTCATCCTCTTCAACATCCCACGTCTCAAGTTCACCGGCTGGAGCAAGGATGACAAGTCGCAGGCACTCGTGCAGACGCTGCCGTTCCAGGCGCTGCTCAACAAACCGCCTGCACCGGAAGTGTTCGTGCCTGCATTCGCCGCATGGCCGGCTGCGCTACGCCGATCGGCTTCGCCGGCCACGCTCCAACTAGCGCAACGGCCAACTCTGAACTAGCATTCAACCTGGACCACTCGATGGGGGCCGATCAGGCACGCTCGTTGAGCTGCGGGCTGCTTTCGGTCCGGAGCAGCGACCTCACGTCATCATCTACTCCGCCATCTGTCCCTTAAACATTGATTCGGACCAGCTGCGGTCTGTTTGCGCGAAGGCGGCGCCGGTACCCGAGATCATTCATGCCGATATCCCGGACAGCGAGACAGCGCACCAGCTGATCCGATGTGGGGCCAAGGGCGTGATACCGGCCTCGATCCCCGCCACCCTGGCTATCGCCGCCGTACGGCTGGTCGCCGCAGGCTAGACTTACGAACCGTCGCCTGCGATCTTGCAGAGCAAGACCCGGGCAGCATCGGCGGGCCGCGCGCTGCGTCTCACGACGCGGCAGATCGCCGTGCTGCGTCTCCTCGCCGAGGGCAAGAGCAACGAGGAAATCGGGCGTGCGCTGGGCGTGGCTGCGAACACGATCAAGTTCCATATCGCGTCGCTGATGCAGAAATTCGATGCCGACAACCGCGTCCGCCTGGCGGTCGTCGCCTCGCGCCTGCTCGCCTGAATCCGGGCTATGGCGTGGGCTGGCAGGAACCCAGCAGCCTCTCTCTAGCTCCCGCCGCGTTGCTTGCGCAGGGAGTCGGTGACCTAGTTCTGCGGCGGCTTGACGCCGGGCACCGAGGTGCCGCCGATGCGGTCGATGATGTCGTCGAGCTGGTCGAGGGTGGAGTAATAGACCTGGAAGATTCCGGACTGCAGGCCCTTGTTGTGCAGGATGCGCACCTTGACGCCGAGCGAGTGGGTCATGCGCCGCTCGAGATCGTCGGTGTTGGCGTCGCGTAAAATCGTGCCGCCCTTGCCCGGCTTGCCTTTCTGCCTGAGCTGCGGGCGCGTTTTCGTGCCGGCTATGAGCGCCTCAGCCTCGCGCACCGTGATGGCGCCGCGCACCCACTCGCCGGCCAGCAGGGTGGCGTCGGCCCTGTTGACCAGGAGGCGGCCGTGGCCGGCTGAAAGCTGGCCGCGCTCGATCATCTGCTGCACCTCCGGTGGCAGGTCGAGCAGGCGCACGAGGTTGGCGATCAGGCTGCGCGACTTGCCCAGGGCCTGGGCGAGCTTCTCCTGGGTGTGGCCGAACTCGTCCATCAGGCGGCGGAAGGCGCGGGCCTCCTCGATCGGCGTGAGATCCTCGCGCTGCAGGTTCTCGATCAGCGCCAGCTCGAGGGTCTCGGTGTCGGTGAGGTCGCGCACGACGGCCGGAATCTCGTGCAGCTGGGCGGCCTGGGCGGCGCGCCAGCGGCGCTCGCCGGCGATCAGCTCGTAGCGGTTGGCGTCCTTGGGGTCGCGGCGTACCAGGATCGGCTGCAGCACGCCGTGCGCCTTCACCGAGCCGGTGAGCTCCTCCATCTCCTCCTTGTTGAACTGACGGCGCGGCTGGAACTCGTTGGGCCGGATGCTGCCCACGGGCACGAGCTTGGCAGCGCGCGGCGCCGAGGCGACGGGCGCCGTCTCGGCCGCAGCCTCGCCCAAGAGGGCAGAGAGCCCGCGGCCCAGGCGCTTTCTCTGCTCGGCGGGTTTTTTCGCCTCGGGGCTCATGCCGCCAATCTCGCCTGCTCGCGTTTGATCAGCTCGGAGGCCAGCGCGATATAGGCCTGGCTGCCCGGACAGCGCATGTCGTAGAGCAGCACCGGCTTGCCGTGGCTGGGTGCTTCGGAGACGCGCACGTTGCGCGGGATCACCGTCTCGTAGACTTTCGGTCCGAAATAGCCGCGCACGTCGGCGGCGACGACGTCCGAGAGGTTGTTGCGCTTGTCGTACATGGTGAGAACCAGGCCCTGGATCTCCAGGCGCGGATTGAATTTGCCGCGCACGAGCTCGATCGTCCTGACCAGGTGCGACAGGCCTTCGAGGGCGAAGAATTCGCATTGCAGGGGCACGAGCACCGCGTCGGCCGCGACCAGCGCGTTGAGCGTGAGCAGGCCCAGAGCCGGCGGGCAGTCAATCAGGATGTAGTCGAAGCCCAGCGCGTGGCGGCTGAGGGCGTCGGCCAGGCGGTACTCGCGGCGCTCGACATCGATCAGCTCGAGTTCGGCGCCGAGCAGATGCACCGTCGCCGGCATGACCGAGAGATTGGGCACCGCCGTGGGCACGATGGCGTCGTCGATCGTCCCTTCGTCGAGCAGCACGTTGTAGGTGCCGAACTCGCGCTGCGCCGCGGGGATGCCGAGGCCGGTGGAGGCGTTGCCCTGCGGGTCGAGATCGACCACCAGGACGCGCGGGCCGACCGCGGCGAGCGCGGTGGCGAGGTTGATCGCGGTCGTGGTCTTGCCCACCCCGCCCTTCTGGTTGGCAATCACCAGGACGCGCGGCATTGTCGTCGAATTAGGATTATTTTCATATACGGGCAAGGTCTGAAATCCTAAAAATCGTCCCGGAAGGATCGCTGCGGCTGGCGATACGGTCGACCCGCATCTTCCATTTTTTGTTCGCACGGGTCAATTCGGCCTCGGCCTTGGCGCCCTTGGGAAAGAGCGCGACGCCGCCCTCCGGGCGCAGCAGCGGCGCCGCGAGGCCAAGCAATTCTTCCAATTCTGCCAAGGCTCTGGCTGTAACGACGTCGGCGCTGCCGGCGAGTTTCGGGGTGGCGTGAGCGATCCGTGTGGCATGGATGGTGACGCGCCTCGCAGCTCCCGTTTTGCGCGCCACCTCGGCCAGGAACCCGGCCTTGTGGCGGTTGCCCTCGATCAGGTGCACCTCGAGTCGCGGCGTCAGGATAGCCAGCACCAAGCCGGGAAACCCAGCGCCCGAGCCGAGATCGACCAGCCGCCGCGCGGTATTCGGAATCAGCGGCAGCAGCTGCGCTGAATCGAAGAAGTGCCGGTTCCAGGCATCCGGCAGGGTCGCCGGCCCAACGAGATTCAAGCGTATCTGGATCTGCTCTAAAATATCTTTATAAACAACGAGCTGTTCCAATGTTTCACGTGAGACACCGGCCAACTCGGCGAATTGGGTGGGTGTCACGCGGCTATGCGGCGGACGTGGCGCAGCAAGGCGGTCAGCGCTGCGGGAGTGACCCCGGTGAGACGCGCGGCGGCAGCCAGGGTGGCGGGCTGGGCGTGGCTGAGCTGGCTGCGCGCCTCGCTCGACAGGCCGGCGATGGCGCCGTAGTCGAGACCGGCCGGGAGGTTCAACGATTCGTCCGCCCGGTAGCTGCGGATATCGGCGTCCTGGCGCTCGAGATAGCCGCGATAGAGCGCCTCGATCTCCAGCTGCTCGGCGATCTCCGGGGCCAGTGAGCCAAGCTCCGGCCAGAGCCCGGCCAGCCGTCGCAGGTCGATGCCGGGCAGGGCCAGGAGCGCGGCGGCCGAGCGCACCACGCCGTCCTGGTTGACGGCAAAGCCCAGCCGGGCCAAGCGGCTGGGTGTCTCGCGCAGCGACGACACCAGGGCACGGGCAGCCTTCAGGGCGGTGTCTTTCTCCTGCCAGACCCGCTGGCGCAAGGAGCTCACGCAGCCGAGCGCGATACCCTTGGCGGTCAGCCGCTGATCGGCATTGTCGGCCCGCAGCACCAGGCGGTACTCGGCCCGGCTGGTGAACATGCGATAGGGTTCCGACGCCCCCAAAGTCACCAGATCGTCGATCAACACACCGATATAGGCGTCGGCGCGGTCGACGGTGAACGGCCGCGAGCCGCCCACCGCCAGGGCCGCGTTCAAGCCCGCCATCAACCCTTGCGCCGCGGCCTCCTCGTAGCCGGTGGTGCCGTTGATCTGCCCGGCCAGGAACAACCCGGGCAGGCGGCGGGTCTCCAGGGTCGGCGTGAGCTGGCGCGGGTCGACATAGTCGTACTCGATGGCGTAGCCCGGCCGGATCATGGCCGCGCGCTCGAGGCCCGGGATGGTCTTGAGCAACGCCAGCTGAACCTCCTGCGGCAGCGAGGTCGAGATGCCGTTGGGATAGACCGTGGGATCGTCGAGCCCCTCGGGCTCGAGGAAAATCTGATGCCGCTCGCGCGCCGCAAAACGCACCACCTTGTCTTCGATCGACGGGCAGTAGCGCGGGCCGGTCGAGGTGATCTGCCCCGAATACATCGGCGCGCGGTGCAGGTTGGCGCGGATCAGCTCATGCCCGGCTGCGCTGGTCCAGGTGATGTGACAAGGGACCTGCGGCACGCGGATCCTGTCGGTGAGGTAGGAGAAGGGCAGCGGCGGATCGTCGCCCGGCTGCACGTCGAGCGCCGTCCAGTCGATGGTGCGGCCGTCCAGCCGCGGTGGCGTGCCGGTCTTCAGGCGGCCCAGCACGAAGCCGCATTTTTCCAGGGTTTTCGACAGGCCGAGCGCGGCGGGCTCGTGCTCGCCGGCGGAGTTGGTGCGGCCGGCGGGCCTCGTCGTCTCGCCGATATGGATGAGGCCGCGCAGGAAGGTGCCGGTGGTCAGCACCACCGCGCCGCAGGCCAGGCGCGCACCCGAGGCGGTGAGCAGCGCGGCGACGCGACCTCCCTCGAGCTCCAGATCTTCGGCGGCGTCGGCGCGTAGCTCGAGGTTCGGCTGCTCGGCAAGGAACGCCTGCATCGCCAGGCGGTAGTGCTTGCGGTCGGCCTGAGCGCGCGGGCCCCGCACCGCCGGCCCCTTCGAACGGTTGAGCAGCCGGAACTGGATTCCCGCCCGGTCGATGGCCCTTCCCATGACGCCGTCGAGCGCGTCGATCTCGCGCACCAGATGGCCCTTGGCCAGCCCGCCGATGGCCGGGTTGCACGACATCTCGCCGACCGTGTCGAGGCGGTGGGTGAGCAGCAGGGTGCGGGCCCCCAATCGCGAAGCGGCCGCGGCGGCCTCGCAGCCGGCATGGCCGCCGCCCACTACGATGACGTCGAACCTGTCGCTCATGGCGGCGGACCATAAGCGCCGAGGGGCTCGGGGTCAATTTTTTCTCTATAAACCTATTATATAAATATATATTCCTATATTGCCGCTCCCCGGACGCGCTATGGTCATGCCTATGAGCGACAAGAGCCTCGAGCCCGAAATCGCCCGCGCCTTGCTTCGCGAGACGCTGCGCAGCGAGCGGCTGCGTACGCGCATCCTCTTCATCGTCCTCAGCGCGATCCTGGTGATCGGCAGCGTCGCCTGGGTGACGGTCGGCCCCGAATGGATCGAGCGCACCACCGAGGGCCGTTTCCGCTGGTGGATGCCGCTACCGGTCATCCTCCCTTTCATCGCCCACGAGGCGCTCGTCGGTTTCGTCCTCCTCGACTGGTTTCTGCGCCGCGGCAGCGAGCCGCCGGCCGCTACGTCAACGCGGTCATCGAGACCACGGCCCCGACGGCGGTGATCTATTTCATGTACATCCTGACCGGCTCACCTGGCATGTTCGCCGGCGTTGCCTCGCTGGTCTATTTCCTGTTCATCGTCGCGGCGACCTTGCGCCTTAAGTTCGCTCTGCCGGCCTTCACCGGCGCGGTCGCCGCGCTTCAGTACCTGGCCCTTGCGTGGTGGCTCCTGCCACTCGACTTTGCATCGCCCGACCTGCTGCTGACGCCGCAATATCACGTCGGCAAAGGGCTGGTGATGGTCGCCGCCGGCTCCATCGCCGGTCTGGTGGGGCAGCGCCTGCGCGGCCAGCTCGTCCGCCTGCTCGAGGAGATGCGGGCGCGCGAGCGCGTCACCAGCGTCTTCGGCCAGCATGTCTCGCCGGCCGTGGCCGAGCGGCTGATCCACAGCGGCGAGGCGCCGGGCGAGCCCGCCCAAGCCCTTTGCAGCCAGTCGGGCGGTGGCGCCGCTGTGCCCACGAAATCGCTCACGCTCATGATGACGACCGCAGGCGGAGCTGGTTGGCGCGCATGGTGGCGGCCGAGATACGGTCGGCGAACAGGTCGGCCTGGCATTCCTTGATGCGGTTCTCCATGTCGCCGCGCGCGCAATAGACCTTCTCGTAGAGATGGCGTGCTCGGCAGGCTGCCGGCGGCAGCGAGGTCACGATGAAGCGCGGATTGGCCTCGCCGCCGGTCCATTCCGCCTTGGCCACGACCCGGCGCCGGCGGCTCCTGCTGTCGAGCGTCGTCCACATGAAGTCCTTGAACCGGTGCGCCGGCCGGCCGGTCCTGCGGCTGATCGCCTCGGCGGCGATCTCGTCGGCCAGGCGGGCATTGCGCGCCAGGGCGTCGTGTTCGGTCAGCTTGACCATCGCGCCGGCCGGACCGGCACCGGCCTTGACCGCACCGTCCGGTTGATGGATACGGGCTTCATGAAGTCCGTCCGCGATCTCGACTCGCCCGCCGTGACCGTCGACCTCGACATCATGGAGGACAATATCCGGCGGCTGCAGGCGCAGACGGACAGCCTGGGCATTGCCAACCGGCCGCACATCAAGACCCACAAGATCCCCGCCCTCGGCAAGCTGCAGATGCAGGCGGGTGCCGTCGGCATCACCTGCCAGAAGCTGGGCGAGGTCGAGGTCTTCGCCGAGGCCGGCGTCGCCGACGACGTGCTGCTGACCTTCAACATCCTGGGCTGGACCAAGACCGAGCGGCTGATGGCGCTGAGCCGGCGGCTGAAGCGCCTGGCCGTGGTCTTCGACAACGAGGTGGTGGCGCGCGGCCTGTCCGAGGCGGCCAAGCGCGCCGGCGTCGAGGTGCCGTTCCTCGTCGAGTGCGACACCGGCTTCGGCCGCAACGGCGTGCAGACGCCCGAGGCGGCCTTCGACCTGGCGCGCCTGGCGATGAGGCTGCCCAATCTGCGCTTCGACGGCATCATGACCTTTCCCAACAAGGAGCCGACCGCGGCGTTCTTCAACCGGGCGCTGGAGCTGTTCAGGGGGGCGGGCATCGAGGTGCCGGTGGTCTCCGGCGGCGGCACGCCGGCGACGCTGACGCTCGGGGATTTCCCGATGCTCACCGAGCATCGTGCCGGCACCTATCTCTACAACGACGCCATGATGGTCCATTCCCGGGCCGCGACCTGGGCGCAGTGCGCCATGCGCGTGCGCGCCACCGTGGTCAGCCGGCCGACCGACACCCGGGCGATCGTCGATGCCGGCACCAAGGTACTGACCTCCGACCAGTATTACGTGCAGGGCTTCGGCCATGTGACGGAGTATCCGCAGGCGGCGGTATCCGGCCTGTCGGAGGAGCACGGCACGCTCGACCTGTCGAGATGCGCGGAGCGGCCGCAGGTCGGCGATATCGTGCACATCGTGCCCAATCATTGCTGCGTCGTCTCCAACATGGTCGATACGGTCTACGGCGTGCGCGGCGGCCGGATCGAGGCGGCCTGGAAGGTGGCGGCGCGCGGCCTGGTCACCTGAGGCGCGTTTCGGCCGGCTATTGACCTAATTCGCGCCACCTCGTCCCTGTTGGAAGGAACGCCTTATGTCGAGCCGTGAGCTGTCGACCTCCGATACACCAGCCTTCGCGCCAGCACCGCGCTATCCCGACCCCGCCGTCGAGATTCTCGATCCGAGCTTCGCGCGCTACCGCCTCGTCCTGGCCAAGGTCGAGCGCCTGGCCGCCGGCATGCGCTGGGCCGAGGGACCGGTGTGGATCGGCGACCAGCGTTGCCTGCTGTGGAGCGACATCCCAAATAACCGCATCCTGCGCTGGGATGAGGAGACCGGCGGTGTCACCGCCTTCCGGAAGCCGTCGAACTTCGCCAACGGCAACACGCGCGACCGCCAGGGCAGGCTGATCACCTGCGAGCATGGCGGACGGCGGGTGAGCCGCACCGAATACGACGGCACAATCACCACCCTCGCCGACAGTTTCGACGGCAAGCGCCTCAACTCGCCCAACGACGTGGTGTGCAAGTTAGACGGCTCGATCTGGTTCACCGATCCGCCCTTCGGCATCCTCGGCTACTACGAAGGCTATGTGGCGCAGCCGGAGTTAGGCACCAACGTCTATCGCCTCGATCCGCAGACGCGCGAAGTTACCCTGGTCAGCGACGCCGTCGTCGGGCCGAACGGCCTGGCCTTTTCGCCCGACGAGAAAATTCTCTACGTCGTCGAATCACGTACGACGCCGCGCCACATCCTGGCCTTCGACGTGGTCGACGGCGGCCGCAAGCTGGCCAACAAGCGCCTGCTCATTGACGCCGGCCCAGGCTCGCCCGACGGGTTCCGCGTCGACGTCGACGGCAATCTCTGGTGCGGCTGGGGCATGGGTTCGGCCGAGCTTGACGGGGTGATGATCTTCAACCCCTCCGGCAAGCCGATCGGCCGCATCGCCTTGCCGGAGCGCTGCGCCAATCTCTGCTTCGGCGGCACCTATCGGAATCGTCTCTTTATGGCCGGCAGCACCTCGCTCTATTCACTCTACGTGAACACGCAAGGCACTGCCGGCGGCTGAACGATTGAGCCGGTTTTCTTTTCCTCGACCAGGCCGGCGCCGAAGCAGATGCCGGCCAGCAGCAGATAGCCCAACGTCACCCCGGGCGAGGCGTTGAGCCCGAGCTGCGGCGCGTGGATTATGCCGAAGAAGCAGAGGATGGCACCGCCCAGCGCATAGGCTGCGGCGTAGCGGAAGTTGCGGTCGATCAGATAGGCGGCGACGGCGCCCAGCACCATGCCGGCGAGGATGCCGCCCGCACCCAGCAGCTCCAGGCCGCGATAGACCACGCCGGTGCCCATCAGCTTGTCGGCCCCGACCTGGCCCGCCGAGGTGCCGGCGGCGGCCAGCGCCCCGTCGATCTGAACCTGCGCCCAGGAGGCGATATTGGGCACAAGCGCCAGCACCACGGCCGGCGCATGCGCCGACGGTGAAGCCTGGAAGGCCTGCGCCCCAATCACCAGGCCGATATAGAGCAGGATCGGCAGGATGGCGACCAGCGGCACCACGGCAAGCAGCAGCGCCGTCAGGCCAAGGAAGCAGACCAGGCCGATGACCACACCCGTGGCCAGCGAATAGCCGATGCGCCCGCCCACCTGTTTCCAGCCGGGATGGCCGATATAGACGGCCGGTGGGAACGGGCTGCCGAGAACCGCACCGACCACGGCGCCGACACAATTGGCAATCAGGATCTTGCGCAAATTGTAATCGTCACCGGCGGCCGAGGCGCTTTCGACGTTGTTCATCGCCTCGGTGAAATTGTAGATGCCGAGCGGGATGGCGGTGACCAGCAGCGGCCAGATATCCGCCAGCCCCTTGAGCACGTCGCCTGAGGGCACGGGCAGCCTGATGCCGAACTGGGCGAAGGAGGCGCTGACCGCCCCCGGCTTCATGTAGTCGGTCCAGCCGAAAGCCGTGGCCAGCCAGGCGATCACCGCGCCGACGATAACCGCCATGAGGCCGCCCGGCAGACCGCCCGGCAGGCGCACATTGGCGGTCCAGGCGATGAGCAGGATCCCGAGGGAGATAAAGGCGATCCACGGCAGCTCCCACATCTGGAAGGCGGGGCGCATGGAGATGAAGGTGATCGAGATGCCGGCGAGCGTGCCCAGCATGGCGGCGCGCGGCGTGTACTTGCGCACCGTCGGCCCGACGAAGGCGCCGATCAGCACGATGACGCCGATGATCAGGCACCAGGCGAGGCCCGATTGCCAGGCGAGGAGCGGGTCCTTGGTCTTCAGATAGACCGGCAACATGATCAGGAAGACGACAATGAACATGTGCGGCACGCTCGGCCCATAGGGCATGGCCGTGACGTCCGT
>Ga0194132_10009609_pt1 | contig 13220 bp, 15 predicted proteins | sample TA2KigOf80mmetaG_FD_148612 | JGI IMG/M metagenome (GOLD analysis project Ga0194132, IMG submission 148612) | Freshwater microbial communities from Lake Tanganyika, Tanzania - TA2015054 Kigoma Offshore 80m | ecosystem: Environmental > Aquatic > Freshwater > Lake | place: Tanzania: Lake... | reverse complement strand
ATGCGCCCGTCCGGCGCGCGCACGCACACGACACGCCCCACCACGCTCCCGTCGCGCGGCACGCCGCCCCGGCGCACGATCAGCCAGTCGCCGGGTGCGAGTGCGGGCCACATGCTGCGCCCCTCGACGGCGACGGTGAGCAGCGAGCGCCGCAGGTACCGCGCAGCCGCGCCGAGGGCCAGCATCGCAAGCACCGCACCACACGCGCGGGCGCGGCCGGTAGCCGCGCCCATGCGCGCCGCTTCTCCGCCGTGCGCGCTACGCGCGCTTCGTCTCCCAGAAAATCTTGTCGATCTCGGCAATGGCGTCGAGCAGGCGCTGTCCCTGCGCGGGATCCTGCGACTTCTTCGCGGCGCCCGCTTCCTTCGTCGCCGTCCAGAACAGCTGGTGCAGGTTAGGGTATTTCTCCAGGTGCGCGGGCGTGAAGTAGTCCGTCCACAGCACCCACAGGTGGTGCTTCACCAGTTCGGCGCGCTGCTCCTTGATCGCGAGCGCGCGTCCCTGGTAGTCCGCCAGCGTCTGGTTCGCGCCGTGGAACTGGCCCGCGTTCTGGTAGCGCTCCTGGATCGCCTTAACGGACTCGGCCTCGACGCGTGCCTGAGCGGGGTCGTAGACGCCGCACGGCAGATCGCAGTGTGCGTAGACGACGATGCTGGGGCGCGTGAGGCGCGCGACGAACGACCGGATGCGCACGGGGTCCTCCCTGCTAGGTGGCGCGTGGATGAGTGTCCGTGTCTGTGGTACGGCTTCCGCGCCCGGCCTGCAACTGGCCGGCCGGCCGGTGCGGGCACGCGACCGCGACGAAGAGTCAAAGGCACGCGGCCCCCGTTATCGCGATGCTGCCGCCGCGCCTACGACCATCGAAGCAGCGCGTGGGCTCCTGCGCGAATCGGGAGCTGGCGATGATCGGGGCAACGTGGTCCGCTGCTCGCGGACGGCGGCGGTTCGGGATTGGGCGATCGCGCGATGCTGTACGCGGCGTTCGAGGCCTACCGGTCTGCCCTGGAGTTCTGGGGGGGGGGCTCGGCATGCCGTGGGCTGCCCTCGCCGCCCCTCCGCGCGAGCGCACGCGGAGCGTCGAACCCGCAGGCTTCGACTTGGACGCCACCACCATCGGCGGCAGGCGGATCGCCGTGCGCGAGGCCGTGGTCAGCGCGCGGCCGTTCCCGACGCTGTCGCACTTCGAGGGTGCGGTGAAGCGTCGCGATCCGCGCGTGCTCGTGATCGCGCCGCTGTCCGGCCACCACCCGACTGTCCTCTACCAGATGGTCGCCACGCTGCTACCCGATCACGACGTGTATCTCGCCGGCTGGCGCAACGCCCGCGATGTCCCGCTCGACGAGGATCCGTTCGACCTCGACACGTACATCGAGTACGTGCAGCAGTTCATCGTCGAGCTAGGCCCGGAGCTGCACGTGATCGCGGTCTCGCAGGCGACGGTGCCCGCGCTCGCGACGGTCGCTCTCGCCGCGGCGCCCGGGCAGCCGGCGCCCCGCTCGCTCACGCTCGTGTGCGGGCCGGTCGACGCACGGCGCAGCCCGACGTTCGCCGGAAGCTGGGTCGCTGCGTGCACCCCGGAGTGGTCCGAGCAGCACATGCTGAGCACGGTGCCGCCACCCCACGCCGGCGCGGGCCGTCGCGTCTATCCCGGCTTCCTGCAATCCATGGCGCACCTCGCGCTGGACCCCTACCGGCCGCTGGCGATAGAGCTGGAGCGCCAGGCCGCAGCGTGGGCGCAGCGGGCGGTGCCCGAGGAGCACCGCGTCGGCGCCCCGCCCCGCGAGGCCCCCCTCGCCGACCTGCCCGCCGAGTTCTACGTCGACACGCTGCGGGTAGTGTTCCGCGACCGCGCGCGGGCGCATGACGTGGCGCGGGACGTCGGTGACGCCGTCCGCAATCCGCCACACCGCGCTCATGACCATCGAGAGTGAGCGGGACCTCAGCACCGGGGCGGGCCAGACCGCAGCCGCGCACGCGCTCTGCTCCGGCGTCCCGGCGCCCCGGCGGGCGCGATACGTCGTGCCGGACGCGGGCCACTTCGGCGCGCTCAGCGGCCGCGGCTGGCGCGAGGGAGTGCTCCCGCGCCTGCGCGTCTTCGTCCGCGAGCACGATGCGCCGCCCCACGCGCGCTCTCGGGCACGCGAGCCGAACACGAAGCGGCCGGGCGCCTGCCGCTGACGGGGCCCGGCCTGCTCGGTGCCAGATCGCGACGCGAGGTTACGCGCTGGCGGACTTGCGGACGCGGCGCGCCGTGTCCTCCGTGGCCTGCATCGTCGCCTCGAAGCCGCGCGAGAACATCTCGGCCATCGGCGCGAGGCCGCCCCGCGAGCGCAACAGCTCTATGGCCGCCTCGCCGGTCTCGCGGTTGGCCTGGGTCAGTTTCTCGGCCAGTTCGTGCGCCTCGCCACTCACGTCGAGCGCCTCCTTGCAGGCGAGCTGGGCAAAGGCCAGCGTGCGGCTCTGCGCGGCGATCGCCGCCTGCGTCATCGCCACGTATGACCCGCTCGCGTACTGCTCGGGGTCGGCGGCGATCTGCTTCGCGAGCGGCATGGTCTCGCGCTGGGCCGCGATCACGTCGCTGGAGAGCGCCTTCGAAACCTTGTAGCCGCGCTCGGTGGCCGTCATCGCGGCCTGCGCGAGCACGTCGTACGCGGTGCTCAGGGACTCGAGGTATCGCTGCAGGGCTTCCGGAGCTACTGGCATGGGTCGCCACTCCCTCGCTCCGTGTGCTGGTTTACGCTTCGGTGTGCCGCGTGCGTCCGCACTGGTCCGCCCCGCTTGGCCATGCAACACCTCCCTGCATCCGGATGGTGTTGCACTGACCAGTTGAATTCACCCCACCCTTCGTCGCGCGAGCGCGTACCACACAGTCTGCCACCCACGCGCAGCGGACCGCGCACCTTTCCCGGCACAACCGCTGGAACGATCGTCGAGGGGGGCGGTCAGGCTTCGGCGCCGAGGACGTCGGCCCGATGGACCTCCATCAGGTGGAAGTCGTAGCCGTCGCGGTGCACGGGACGCACGAAGCGGAAGCCGGTGCGATTGAACGCGGCCTGCGCACGGTGGTTCCACGACAGCGTGTGCAGGTACACGCGCTCCAGTCCGCGCTCACGGAACAGGTACAGCAGCATCGTCGCCACGGCGTCCGTACCGAAGCCACGCGACCAGTAATCGCGGTCGCCGATCGTGATGCCGAGCTCGGCCTCCTGGCGGGTCGGGTCGTAGCTGTAGAACATGACGTTGCCGATGTGCAGACCGCTCTCCGTGACCTCGATGGCGAAGGAGCGCCGGTACATCGAGGGCGACTGCAGCTCGTCACTGAGCGCGGCCGCGAACGAGCGGAAGGACATCGAGATCGGGCGCGCAGCATCGTAGGCGGCGAGCTCGGGGTCGCGGCGCCACTCGTAGTCGCGGCGCGCGTCGTCGAGCTGCTTCTCGCGCAGCGTGACGAGGCGGCCGCTCACGAAGACGCTGGGCTTGGTACTGGTCACGGCGCCGCGTCCGCGTGCCGGGAATCGGCGGCCTCGGTAGCGGGCTCGCCATCGGCGGCCGCGGCGATCAGGCCCGCGGCGCGCTCGACGATGGAGCGCTCGTTGGCGTACGACATGCGGACAGCCGCCTCCCTGATGTCGACCCACGTCACCTGATCGTACTCCCCGTCGTGAAGAGCGATGTCGCCGCCGACGGGCTGCATCAGGAAGTGATGCACGACCTTACGCACGCGCACGCCCTCGTGCGGGAGCGCGAACCAGTAGCGGATGCTGCCGATGCGCGCCGCGATCGCCACCTCGAGGCCGGTCTCCTCGCGCACCTCGCGCCGCGCGGTCTGCTCGATGGCCTCACCCGGCTCCGGCGTGCCTTTAGGCAGCGCGCACAACCCCTGCGCGGCGCGCCCCACGAGCACCACCTCGACGCGCGCGCCGCGCCATCGGTACACGACGCCGCCCGCCGATGTCGCGGCGCGCACGGGCAGGCGGCGGGCGACGGGCCGGGTCATCGTCGTCACCCTCACTCGAGGTCTCTGCGCAGCGCGTACTTCGAGTCGCGCTCCATGTCTTGCGCGGCACGCTGTCGCGTGACCGCGACGTAGTTTGCGCGCGCAGAGGCAGGAGGCGCTGCGGTGTTGCGAGCGATTCTACTCGCCGGCAGCCTTCTCAACGCGCCCGTAGTCATCCGCGCGCTCGATCGGGGGGCCACGCCAGCGCGGCGCTGGGCGAGGTGCGCCAGGCCATCGCGCGCCTAGTCCTCGTCCTGGCCGGGGTCCAGCGCGTCCAGGCGGGCCTCCGCAAGGGCGCGGCGGGCGGCGTCGCGGAGCTCGGGGTCGTGCTGGGCGATGCGGACGAGGACGGCCTCGGCCGCATCGCCCGCGATTTCCCCGAGCGCGGCGACGGCAGCGAGCCGCACCTCCTCGTCGGTGTCGTCGATCAGCTCGGCGAGCGGCGCTACGGCGTCCTCCAGCAGCAGCTGGCCGGCGGACGTGGCCGCGGCCGCGCGCGTCTCGCTGTCGTCGTCGTCGAAGTGGTGCAGCAGCACCGGAAGCCAGTCGTCGGAGGCGTGACGGCCCATCGCGCGCACGGCCGCTAGGCGCATGCGCGGCGCGCCGCCCTCGTAGTGCTCGGCGATGAGCTCGGCGACCCACTCGTCGGAGTACGCGCCGAGCGCCTCGAGCGCGCGACCGCGCACCTCGTCCTCCTCCGACACGTCCTCGATCGCGTCGCGTAACGTCTCGGCCAAGTGCTCGGCGGCATCCTCCGAGAGCAGCCCGAACTCCATCGTGACGACGAACTGACCGAGCACCGTCGCGGCCTCCCCGCGCACGCTCGCCTCGCTGTCCGCGCGCAGCAGCGCGGTCAGCAGGCGCAGGATCTCCTCGTTCTCCTGCTCCCATAGCCCGCGCACCGCCAGGATTCGCGTCGCGGGGTCGCCGTCGTGCAGCGCCGTGAGATGCACGCGGTGAAAGTCGAGCGTGGCGTCGGCTTCGGCGAGCTGCTCGAGCGACGCCAGCACCTCGCGGCGGCGCGGCGGCGCGAGCGCCGGCCAGAGCGCCATCAGCGCGCGCACCGTCGCGTCGTCCGGCGACACCAGCGCGCTCAAGTCCTGCTGCGCGATCGCCCGCTGCGGGTCGCGGAGCGCCGCCAGCACCGCCTCGGCCGAGGCAGCCGAGCGCGGTCGCTCGTCGCCGGGCGCGTCCTCGTCGGGGGGATGGTCGCCGGGGGGATCGTCGCGGGCCACGTCGTCGGTCACACGTCGCTCCTCGGTGGGCTGGGGCGCGCGGTTCGCTTGCCTCCCGATCAGTGTAGCGAGGGCGCGCGCTCCGGCTTGGGGTCGCGCTGCAGCAACGCGGTGACCGCGGCCAGCGGTGCGCCGCCGCCGAACAGGATGTTGTTCAGGCCCTCGGCGATCGGCAGCTCGACGCCCAGCGAGGCGGCGAGGCGGAGCGCGGCCGGCGTGGTGGCCGCGCCCTCGACGGTCGCGCCGATCTGCGCCAGCGCCTCGTCGAGCCCGCAGCCGCCCGCGAGCAACTCGCCGAGGCGGCGGTTGCGGGAGAGCCGGCTGTACGAGGTCGCCACGAGGTCGCCGACGCCGGCGAGCCCCTGCAGTGTCAGCGGGTCCGCCCCGGCCGCGACCGCGAGCCGCGTCATCTCGGCGAGCCCGCGCGTGAGGATCGCGGCCTTGGCGTTGTCGCCGTAGCCGAACGCGTCGACCATGCCGGCGGCGATCGCAATCACGTTCTTGAGCGCCCCGCCGAACTCAACGCCGACGATGTCCTCGCTCGTGTACACGCGGAAAGTCGTGCTGTGGAACGCGGAGCGCACGGCCTCGAGCGGCGCGTCGCGCGAGGCGATGACGGTGGTGCCGGGCAATCCCGCCGCCACCTCGCGCGAGAGGTTGGGGCCGGACAGCGCGGCGACGGGGCGGCGGGGCAGCGCGCGCACGAGCAGCTGCGACATGCGCAGCCCGCTGTCGAGCTCGATGCCCTTGGCGGCGGACAGCAGCGTAGCGTGAGCCGGTACCGCGCCGGCCAGCGCAGCGGCGTTCGCAGCCAGCGTCTGCGCCGGCACGGCGAAGCAGAGCAACTCGACGCCGGCGAGCGCCGTGTGCTCCGCGCGCACGTGCAGGCCCGGCGGGAAACGCACGCCGGGCAGGCGGCGCGTATGCTCGCCGGCCTGCTCGAGCGCGGCGGCCTCGGCCGGGGTGCGCGCGAGCAGCGTCGTGTCGGTGCCATTGCGCGCGAGCAGCACCGCCAGCGTCGTGCCCCAGGCAGTCGCGCCGACGACAGCCGCGCGGCGGATCGGCCGCGCGGTCACGTGCCGCGAGGGGAACGCCGGGCGCCGCCCTGGCCGAGCTTCGGCTCGGTGCCGGCGAGCAACCGGCGCAGGTTCGAACGGTGGTTGACCTCCACGGACAGCGTCACCACGATACCGTAGAGCAGGTACGCGGGGTCCAGCCGGCCGCTCGCCACGAGCGCGATCAGCGCGGCGAGCCCGGCGAGCATCCCGCTGATCGACATCACCGACACGTAGCGCGTCGCCGCCAGCACGCTGGCGCTGGCGGCAAGCACCGCCAGCGCCACCAGCGGCGCCATCGCGACGAACCCGCCGAACGAGGTGGCCACGCCGCGCCCACCGCGGAAGGCGGCAAAGAGCGGCCATGTGTGGCCGATGACGGCGCCGGTCCCGCCCAGCGACGCCGCCCACGGGTCGTCAAGCAGCCAGCGCCCGATGAGCACTGGCAGCGCGCCCTTCGCCACATCGATGGCCAGCACGATCGCCGCCGCGCGTAGGCCGAGCGTGCGCAGCGCATTGGTGAAGCCGGTCTTGCCGGAGCCGTACTCGCGCACGTCCACGCCACGGTAGACGCGGCCGACGAGCAGGCCTGCCTGCAACGACCCGAGCAAGTAGCCGCCCAGCAGCAGCAGCGCGGGGGCGATCACGCCGGCGCCGCTTGCCGCGCGATCATGCGAGCATCGCCTTCGGCGATCGAGCCTCGGTCCGCTGGCGGAAGCGCATGCGGACCGCGGCGCCCTCGAACCCGAACGCCGCGCGCAGCCGGTTCTCGAGGTAGCGGCGGTACGAGAAGTGCAGCAGCTCGGGGTCGTTGACGAAGAACACGAACGTGGGCGGCGCGACCTCCGCCTGCGTCACGTAGAGCAACTTGAGGCGCTTGCCGCGAATCGCCGGCGGCGCGTGCTCGCTCACCGCGCGCTGCATCACGAGGTTGAGCTCGGACGTCTGCACGCGCCGCCGGCGCACCGCGTCGATGTGCAGCGCCAGCTCCAGCAAGTCGCGCACGCCTTCGCCCGTGACGGCGGACGTGAACTGCACCGGCGCCCACGCCACGAAGTCGTAGCGCCGGTCGACCGCGCGCGCGAACTCGTGGCGCGCGTCGCGGTCCTCGGCCAGGTCCCACTTGTTGACGACGAGCACCAGTCCCTTGCCCTGCTCGGCGACGTAGCCCGCGATATGGGTGTCCTGCGCGGCCGTCGGCTCGGCCTGGTCGATGACGAGGAACACCACGTCGGCGCGGTCGATCGCCTGCTCCGCGCGCTGCACCGAGTGGCGCTCGACGCCGCGCTCGATCTTGCCGCGGCGGCGGATGCCCGCGGTATCGACGAGCAACAACCGCTGGCCCTCGAACTCGAACGCGGTGTCGACAGCGTCGCGTGTCGTGCCCGGGATGTCCGAGACGATCACGCGCTCGGACCCAAGGATCGCGTTAACGAGCGATGACTTGCCGACGTTCGGGCGGCCCACCACCGCGATGCGCAGGCGCTCCTCCCGCGGCGGCGGGGGCACGCCCGGCGCCACCTCGACGATGCGGTCAAGCAGCTCGCCGATGCCCTGCCCGTGGTACGCCGAGACGGCGAGCGGCTCGCCGAGACCGAGCGCGTACAGCTCGACGAGCGCGGCGCGCGCGCCGCTGCGGTCGGCCTTGTTCGCCACCAGCAGCACCGGCCGCGGGCTGCGCCGCAACAGCTCCACGATCGCCTCGTCCGCAGCCGTGATGCCCTCGTGGGCGTCGATCGCAAAGAGGATCGCGTCGGCTTCGGTGATCGCCTCCACCACCTGCTCGCGGATGCGCGGAGAGAACGGGTCCGACTCGGGCCCCTCGACGCCGCCCGTGTCGACGAGGCGGAAGCGCTGGCCGCGCCAGTCACACCAGCCGTAGAGCCGGTCACGCGTGGTGCCGGGCACCGGCTCCACGAGCGCGCGACGCGTGCTGGTGAGGCGGTTGAACAGCGCGGACTTGCCGACGTTCGGGCGGCCGACGATGGCGACCAGCGGGCCGGCGGTGAGGTCGCTCATGGCCGGGTCAGCGTAACGGAGACCGACGCGGGCTGCACTTCGCGTACGTCGATGCCGTCCGGCAGCTGCACCGCCAGCCGCAGCTCCGCCGTGCCTGCGCCGAGCCCATACGCGTCGGCGGTGGCGCGCACCGCGCCCGGCGCCAGCGCGTTCAGGCGCGCGAGCGGGCCCTCCAGCGCGATCACGACGGCGCCCGGCGCAGCGCGCGCCTGGAACCCGGTGCGCACGTTCAGCACCTCGGGCGCGACCGTGATTGCCAACGACCCGACAATCGGCACGATCTGCACCTCGACGGCGACCGTGACCAGCCCGGGCGCCGCGAGGCCAGGCGGCAGCACCGGACGCAGCGTGCTGCGCACGTCCCCCTGCTGCCCGCCGATATCGACCGGCGGCAGCCGCAGCGTGTCGAGCGCCTGCAGCACGTCGATCGTGCCGTCGACGGCGGCGGTCGTCGGCGACACGCGCACGCCCGCGATGCGATAGCCCGGCGCCGGCTGGCCCGTGACCTGCGCTTGCAGCGGCAGCGTGCGCGTGAGCGCGGTGAGCGTGATACCGATGGTGACGCGCACGGTCGGCGGCCGGACGCTCACGCCGCGCACCTCGCCGCCGCCCTCCGCGACCGGGACGAGCGCCACCCTGTCCTCGAGGCCCACCGTGAGCCCGGTCAAGTTGATCGAGGCGACCGCCTCGCTGACGAGCGCGACGAGCGAGGCTGCCCCGGAGACCTCGACGCTGCGCCGCTCGGGCGTCGCCGCGCTCAGCTCGTGCCCGCGCGGCAGCGTGCCGAGCTGGCGCGTGCTGACCGGCACCTGCTTCGTCACGAGCTCCTCGAGGTGGACGACGACGGACGCCGGCAGCGCCTCGAGCACGCGCACGCCGCGTGCGCCGACGACCTCGATGCGCACGGGCACGAACTGCTCGCGCGCCTCGCGCCCGTTCAGGTCCACGAACGCGCGAAAGCTCGCCGCCGTCAGCTCGTCCCAGCGGTCCTCAGGCGCGGCGATGCGCACTGCGACGGGCGAGAGCTGGTTCGCCACGGCGTAGCCGGGGCTGACGTTGACCGCCTCGAGCGGGATCGCGCTGGTGAAGCGATCGACGCGCGTGGGGTTCTCGGCCTCGCTCACGATCACCCAAAGCGCGACGCCCATGACCAGCGAGAGCCCCGCGAGCCCCGGCGAGCGCCGCAGATGGAAGCCCGCCTGCGCTGCCAGCGCGCACGCGCGGCGCAGCGCATCCAGCAGGCGGACCGAGCGCGACCGCGACGGGACCGGTCGGCGCTCCACGGTCGTCAGACCGGCCGCCGGTCGACGCCGACCGCATCGGCCGCGCGCCCCGCCTCGACGCCGAGGTCCTCGAGCGCGAAGAGGCGCAGCAACTGGCGGCTCAGGCGCGCCTCGTCGAGGCCAGTGAGCATGCGCCCATTCGATGCGAGCGCGAGCTCACCACGCTCCTCGGACACGACCACGACCACGGCGTCTGTGCGCTCCGTGATGCCCAGCGCCGCGCGGTGGCGCATGCCGTGCTCGGCCGGGAGCGGCGAGTCGGACAGCGGCAGCGTGCAGCCGGCGGCGACGATGCGGTCGAGGCGCACGACCACCGCGCCGTCATGCAGCGGCGCGTTCGGCGCGAAGATGCTGCCTAGCAGCTCACCAGACAGCTCGGCGCCGACCGGCACGCCGGTGTCAGTGACCTCGCGCAGGCCGGTCTCGCGCTCGATCACGATGAGCGCGCCGCGCTGCTGGCGCGCGAGCCGCGCGGCCACACGCACGATCGCCTCGATCGCGTACAGGTCCTCCTCGCGCCGCCGGTGAGAGCGCAGCCCGGTGCGACCCAGGCGCTCCAGCGCGCGCCGGATCTCGGGCTGGAACACGAGCGCGAGCGCGAGCACGAGCCCGGTGAGCGAGTTGCGCAGCAGCCAGTTGACGACGGGCAGGTCCAGCGCGCGGCTCAGCAGCGCTGCCCCGGCCAGCACGACGGCAGCGCCACGCAGCACCGTCATCGCGGTGGTGCCGCGCAGCAGCAGCAGCAGCCAGTAGATCGACACCGAGACCAGCACAATGTCGACGACCGCGGCGGGCGACAGTCGATCGAGCGCGTCGCCGATGACGGTGAGTAGCTCTCGCACGAGCCGAGCGCTAGCCCGCGGACCCGAGCAGCAGCAGCAACAGCGCCTGCTGCGCGTGCACGCGGTTCTCTGCCTGGTCGAAGACCACGGAGCGCAGTGACTCGATCACCTCGTCCGTGATCTCCTCGCCGCGATGGGCGGGGAGGTCGTGCATGACGAGCGCGTCGGGGGGCGCTGCCGCCAGCAGGGCCGCGTCCAAGCGGTACGGCGCGAACGCTTCCGTGCGCTGCGTGAGCAGGTGCTCCTGCCCCATCGAGGCCCACACGTCCGTGTAGACGGCGGCCGCGTCGCGCACGGCGGCCACCGGGTCGGCGAGCTGCTCCACGGAGCCACCGCCGGGAAGCGTGGCCGCGGCGGCCAGCACATGCTCCGGCAGCCCGTGACCCGGCGGCGAGGCGCAGCGGAAGCGCACGCCCGTCAGCACCGCGCCGAAGGCCAGCGCGGTCGCGACGTTGTTCCCCTCCCCGATGTATGCGAGCGTCAGCCCGCGCAACGCGCCGAGGCGCTCGCGCAACGTGAGTAGGTCCGCGAGCGCCTGGCAGGGGTGCTCGGCGTCCGAGAGCGCGTTGACCACGGGCACCGCCGCCCAGCGCGCGTACTCCTCCAGCGTCGCCTGCGCGAACGTGCGCACGATCAGCGCCTGCACCATGCGCGAGAGCACGCGCGCCGCGTCGCTGACCGGCTCGCGCTCGCCGATGCGCGCCTCGTGCTGGGCGACGACGATGGCGCGCCCGCCCAGCCGCGCGGCCGCCACCTCGAACGACACGCGCGTGCGCAGCGACGGCTTGTCGAACAGCAGCGCGATGGTCTGGCCGGCAAGCGCCGTGCCCGGGCCATCACGCTTGATCGCCTGCGCGGTGCTCAGCAGCTGCTCGAGCTCGTCCGGTGAGCAGTCCTGCAAGGACAGGAAGTCCCGACCATGCACGGGAATACCTCGATCTGGCGGCTGGGGACATCAGTGTACACAGTATCGGCGCGAGCGGCGGCCGAGCCACGCCGGCGGGGCGTCGAGCGCAGGGCTAGTTGCAGCGCAGGTAGGCGCTGCTCGGCTCGACAGTCATGCGGTCGTTCAGCCGCGCGACCAGCTGGCCCTCCGAGACCCCGGGCTGCGGGCCGAGCGGGATCGCCCGCGTGGCCGCCTCCGAGAGCCACAGCACCCACACTCCCTGCCGCGTCGTGCCGATGAAGCGGCCACCGAGCGTACGCGATTCGACGGACGTGCGGCCGCTCACGGCGAGCTCCGAGCCGCCGCCGAGCGCGCTGCACAGCGGGCCCACCGGCACGCCTTCGGCCGGCGCGCCGAGGTGCCAGACGGCAAGCCCCTGCGCGTCTTCGACGCGCGCGAAGTCGGAGACCGCCGGAATATGCCCCGGCGCGGTGGGCGCCGCGGTCGCCGCCGTGCCGACTGGCGCCGCCTCGTCATCGTCGCCACCGCCGCAGGCGAGGACCGCGACGGCCACCGCGAACGCGAGCAGTGTCATGCGCATGGCGCCCATTCTCGCATGGCGATTGCATGCAGCTTTGACCTGCCCCCGCGTTTCATAGCACCTGATGAGTGAGTCTGGCGGCGATCTCCAGCCAGCTCGGTTCGATGGCCTCGGGTGCTGGTGGCCGGTACCCGAGCGAGCTGTGCGGGCGCCGGTGGTTGTACTCCAACCGCCAGCGCTCGATGAGCACCTGCGCCTCGAGCAGCGTGTCGAAGTGACCTGCCCCCGCGTTTCATACCACTTGCTGAGTTAGTCTGGCGGCGATCTCCAGCCGGTTCGGTTCGATGGCCTCGGGTGCTGGTGGCCGGTACCCGAGCGAGCTGTGCGGGCGCCGGTGGTTGTACTCCAACCGCCAGCGCTCGATGAGCACCTGCGCCTCGAGCAGCGTGTCGAAGCGCTTGAGGTTGAGGCATTCGTCACGCAGCTTGCCGTTGAAGGACTCGCTGTAGCCGTTCTCCCATGGACCGCCCGGCTCGATGAAGAGCGTCTGCACGCCGACCCGCGCCAGCCAGCGGCGCACCGCCTTCGCCGCAAACTCCGGCCCGTTGTCCGAGCGGATGTGCTCCGGCACCGCGCGCTCGACGCAGAGGTCGGCGAGCCGCGCGAGCACATCTCGCGAGTTCAACCGCCGGGCGACGTCGATCGCCAGGCAGTCGCGCGTGAACTCGTCGATGATCGTGAGCATGCGCAACGGCCGGCCGTCAGCGGTGCGGTCGAGGACGAAGTCGTACGACCAGACGTGGTTCGGACGCTCGGCGCGCCGCCTGATGATCGAGCCGTCTGCCAGCCAGAGCCGGCCGCGCTTGGGCTGCTTCTGGGGCACCTTCAGCCCCTCCTGGCGCCAGAGCCGTTCGACGCGCTTGTGGTTCACGCGCCAGCCCGCTTGCCTGAGCAGCGCGGTGATGCGGCGGTAGCCGTAGCGTCCGAAACGCGTGGCGAGCGCCACGATGCGCGCCAGCAACGCCTGCTCGTCCGCCGACTCCCTGGGCACGTAGCGCTCGGTGGCGCGTGCCTGCCCGACGACCCGACAGGCGCGCCGTTCCGATACGGTGAGCGTCTCGCAGACATGTGCGACCGCCCGGCGTCGCTTCGCCAGGCTCAGTAGTTTCCCGAGGCCACCTCACGCAGAATCGCATTGTCCAGCGCCTGGTCGGCAACCAGCCGCTTCAGCCACGCGTTCTCCCGCTCGAGCTCCTGCAGCCGCTTCGCCTGGTCGACCTTCATCCCGCCGTACTCGCGGCGCCAGCCGTAGTAGGTCTGCTCGCTGATCCCCAGCCTCCGGGACACTTGCGCCACCGTCTG
>Ga0194132_10009607_pt1 | contig 13226 bp, 15 predicted proteins | sample TA2KigOf80mmetaG_FD_148612 | JGI IMG/M metagenome (GOLD analysis project Ga0194132, IMG submission 148612) | Freshwater microbial communities from Lake Tanganyika, Tanzania - TA2015054 Kigoma Offshore 80m | ecosystem: Environmental > Aquatic > Freshwater > Lake | place: Tanzania: Lake... | reverse complement strand
GGCGACATCAAAAGTGAAGATAGTTGATAAAAAGGCTGACGTCAAATACCTAGCTGCTGGAGTATTTAAGAAGAACCAGGTCATCGCATACTCTGATGCCATTTCTGGAAATCTCAAGCTGGCAACCTTCATGGGCAACGCTTGGAAAACTTCAATTATCGATGGCAATTCAGCTGCAGGTGGCAGGTCAGATAGAAATCTAGCAGGGCCGGTCTCACTCTGTGTCGTAGAGAGAAAAACCAGTGAAAAGCTCCATATTTTCTATACAGATACTGAAAATAGAGATCTGCGACATGCATCATTTGATGGCAAGAAGTGGCGTTATGAAACATTAGATGGCGATGGCGAGGACATTCAAAATTATCAAGAGAGCGTAAGAAGAAAAACTGCCAGTGACGTGAGTGTTTCTAACGCCTGTGCTGTAACCTCTGCTGGGTTACAAGTTTTCTATAGAGATGAGTCTCAGGGAACCATTCTTGGCGCAGCCCTTACTAAGACTGGCTGGATATATGAAATTGTTGATGGAGACCGGCAGAGCGAAGGAAGAACAACGGGAGATGTTGGATTCTCACTGAGCGCAGTAGCTAGTAGCAAGAGCGTTTATTTAATTTATGACTCAGTTCTAACGCTCTCTTCAAATGATGTTACTACTCAGGGTGAAGTAAGACTTGCAAAGCGCAACTCCATCTATCCAGAAGATTGGAGCTATAGCACTCTTGATGGGCCAGATAATGGTGTTGCAGTTGCAGGTTATGATGTTTCAATAAGTAATTCTGGAAATAGGATTGCAGCAGCCTGGCTTGCTGCTAGTGGTCTGCGCCTGCCTAACGCCGATGAAGTTCGCTTTCTTATTGTCAATGAAGATGACTACCCAAGTCGATTATCTCCTGAAAAGCATGGCACGCCTAGCTCTCCGCTTTTAATAGATAGCAAAGGAATGGTCTTTGGGTGCCAAGATCGAATCTGCTCAATTGGTTCTCATAGTTCATCACCTAAATTAAACAAAGGCGCCATCCTTGATGGCGTCAAAGATGGCGCTATAATTACTATCAACAAGGTCCGCTATGCCGTGACCTCAATCAACAAGAAATTGGTTCTCGTAAAACTCTAAATTACTTCTTGTTTCGACGCTGAATACGAGTCTTCTTTAGCAGCTTCTTATGCTTTTTCTTAGCCATACGCTTGCGGCGTTTCTTGACTACTGAACCCATTTATTCCCCACCTTTCATATTCATGAAAATAGTTGAATCCTGACGAAAAGGCCCTAGTCCAATTTCAACGATCACAAACTCTGAAGTTTGAACCTTGAGTGAATGCCAAGTCCCAACATCTGATGAAAATGCTTCACCAGATTTTCCTCGCATAACTTGACTTGTAAGAATATTCCCGAACTGATCAAGTACGCGAGCCTCAGCCTCTCCAAGAATTGGAATCAAAACCTCCGGTCGATGCGGGTGACAGTGGACTTTGTCCTCATAAGGCGCGATAAATGCAAGATAAGTAACTTGCATGATCTCATCAGGTTTTCCATGCAAACACAATCTTGCCTTATTGCTTTCGTTTTTCCTAGCTTCCGAAATCAAATCAAGAATCAACTCTTCATCTACTGTCAAATTCCATGAATTACTGTGGAATACTTGCTTTCCGGTTTCAGTAGTTGATTGAGAAAGTTTCATATATTGGAGCCTATATCAATAATCATTCTTCCAGGCAATCCAGACTTCAAACTCGTAATGGCTTGATTAATGTCCTCAAGTTGAAAAATGCTAACCGGAAAATCTGAAAAATCTAGTCCCCCGGACTCCAATTGACCAAGAAGATGTGGGATGTCGACGTGCGGATGGGACCCTCCCCCCTGAGAGCCCACAAAAACTTTTCCAAAATGTAGCGGGAGTGTATAAATTGAGGACTTTTCACCCTTTTTTGGCACTCCCACGAGTATCACTCGCGCTTTCGGATTGGAAAGCTCATAACTAATCTCGATACACGGCACTTTGCCAGTCGTTTCAATTACCACCGTGGGTAAATCTTCGCCATACAAACCGTAGAGTTTTTTAATACACTTTTCTTTATTCTCGAATACAAAAGATCTTGAAGCACCAAATGACTTAGCCAACTCAACTTTGTTATTATCGATATCAATCAGAACAACATTTGAAAGTCCCCAAGAAACAAGAATCTTGAGCATTGCGAGCCCAACACCGCCCGCGCCAAAAATCAAGATTGAATCATCGCTCGTAACTTTTGCTTCGTTCTGCAGTACTCCATATGCGGTAGTAAGAGCACAACCTAGTAGCGGCAAAGTATTTGGTGAAATGGAAGTTCGGCCTATCGTGGTAACTCTATTCTCAGAAATAACTGCGTATTGATTGAAAGTAGTAACCCATCCTGCATTAAGAGTTCGTCCATTCCAACTATATACAGGGGGAGCTGATTGAATTCCAGTTCCAGGACGCCAGTGCATAATTGCATGATCTCCAACCTTTACTGTACAGACGTCTTGAGCAACTTTTAAAACTTCACAATACCCTTCATGACCGAGAAGATGAGGAAGAAACTTGTCAGGTCCTTTGATTGCATCAATTTCATTAATTTGAGCACCACAAATCCCACTTGTAATTACTCTCACGAGAACTTGCCCAGACTCTAATTTGGATGGAATTTCAATTTCGTCGATAATCAGATCGTGGGAAGTCTGGTTTAAAATAGCGGCTACCGATTTCATTTCTAATCAACAATCATTCGAAGACAATAAATTCGTAGTCACCGGTATAGCCAAATTTCTTATATGCCCAGAGCCACTCATCTACATCCATGATTGATTCCGCTGTTAAGGCCCAGCACTCTAAATTGAACATCTCAAGTTCATTTCGGAAACTCTCAACCATTATGTAGCCTTGTTTGCCAACGCGTTGGACTTCCTTGACTGCGATTTCAAGCTCATAAATATGAAGGTTATGGAAGGTACCAAGAGTGATCACAAGATCGAATTCCTTGTCCTTGAACGGAAAGGGTTCCTGGGCTTTGGCGATTCTAAAGTCACCCTTGAGTTCTGGATGCTTATTTTGTAAGCCGTATTCAGATATATCTATGCCTGTTATTTCAATTCCCGGCTCAATCAACTGCATTTCATAAAGGAGAAAACCCTTGCCGCATCCCACATCTAGGATTTTGCTACCAGATTTTAGTTGGTATCGCTCAATTAAACTTTCCGCAACTGGTTTCCATCTCCCAGGGAGATAGCGATAACCCCCGTAACCGTATCGTCGATCACCATCCCAGTAATCTTTTCCATACTGTTTAGCAACCATCATTGCTTCGACTTTGTTATTAACCATACGTGCCAGATAATCTCGCTTTGTTGAAGTATGTAACGATGTTACTAAGTTTAGTTCAGATCCCATAATTGCCCTTTATTCCACTCTAGCCTGATTTATTAAGCCTATTGCATCAAGCCCATGCACTCTTAAATGATCCCTTTGGCTTCCATAATTATGTAGATATGCAAATGGTAAACTTAACTGCGCCAATTTTCTTGTATCAAGATTTTTTGTATGCAGTAATCTCAATACTATTGAAAATAGACCTCCTTGCGGAATGTGTTCCTCAGCGACAATCACTTTTTGAGCACTTTGGTATCTCTCAGCCCAGACTTCAAATTCCATATTTGTTAATTCTGAAAAATGAATCGCACCTACAGTATTCTTACTTGACTTATTTAGCTCTTTCATGGCTTCAAGGACTTCATGAATTAGTATCCCTGTAGTCAAGAAGAGAATTTCGGCTTCTGGATCGCCAAATAACTTCGGCTTATTTGGCTCGGGCTGTTTATTCGGTGAGAATATCGGTTCTCCGCCTTTCCCAAATCGGATATACCAAGGATGAGGATCATTTAGTGAATGAACAAGCAGCTCCCGCATCTCATTTGCGTCGCCCGGAGAAAAAACGCGTAACTTCGGGACAGAGGTCATGAGAGCAAAGTCATCGACCGCTGTATGTGTTGGACCCAACGGGGCATAGACCATACCCCCGCCGCTTGCCAGTAATCTGACAGGTAGATTGTGAAGAGCAACATCCATTGCAATTTGTTCAAATGCTCGACGGGTAAAAAAATTCGCAATTGTATTAACAAATGGAATGAAACCCTCTTTGGCTAATCCCGCGACAAAACCAACAAGATATTGCTCGGAAATTCCCTCCATGAAAAATTGATTAGGTAGTTCCTCGCGCATTTCCTTCAATGTGCCGGCACCTAGATCCGACCCTATGAAGACGACGCGAGAATCCTGCTTTGCCAATTCAAATACAGTCTGAAGAGCAGTTTGTCTCATGTTGTTAAATCCAAGGTTAAAGCGTCAATTTCCTCAGCAGAGATCTTTGCTTTATGGTGCCAGACCGAGGAATTCTCAGCTTTCTTAACTCCCTTTCCCTTTACAGTGTAGGCAATGATGCAGCGTGGAGAGTTGTTGGAGTTTCTTTCATTTAGAGCGCGCGCCAATTCTTCTCTATCGTGACCGTTTACCTCACTAGTTTCGAAGCCAAATGCTTCCCACTTGTCCTTTAAAGGATGCATTTCTAATACATCCGAAGCTTCACCTGAAGCTTGCATATTGTTGTAGTCAACAATCACAACTAAGTTGTCTAAATTATGCTTATAAGCATGCGCCGCAGCTTCCCAATTTGAACCCTCGTTCAGTTCGCCATCCCCGACAACAACAAAAACACGCCAGCTTTCCTTTTTTAACTTGGCAGCCACGGCGAGTCCAACCGCTACTGGCATTCCATGACCTAAGGATCCAGTTGAAAATTCTATTACTGGAACAGTCGAGCTCTCAGGATGTCCTCCAAAGCTTGATTCGTAGCTACAGAAGTTCAATAAATCCAATCCATGCAGTAATCCTAAATCTTCAAGAACTACATAGAGACCTAGACAGCCGTGTCCTTTACTGAGCAAAAAACGATCTCTCTTACTCCATTCCTTGCTGTGAGTTTCTCCAGGGTTCACCATCACATGCCGATAGAGAACATCTACGATTTCAATTATTGATAATGCAGGACCAATATGCCCCCTCCCAGCGATCTGTGTGATTTCAAGCAGTCGCTTTCTAAGCCGAACAGAGTCCGGGGAAAGCTCTACCTTGAGAGCTTCGGAATGTCGAGCAAGGAAATTCACATGTTAATTCTATCTCAGCGTTAGCAATTTGGTGTGGATTTGCTCCTTATCTTTTAGTTTAGCCAAATCTAAATAGCCTTGAAAATCCTGAAGGGGTTCATACCTTTTCTCTTCTTGAGTCATCGCATTAAGTCTTCTTGAAACTATAGTGGCCCATTTCGCAGCAAAAAAAGGAGTCACGCTAATCATGAAATCTAAGTCAATTCCAAATACAGCTTCTGCAAATTCGAGAGTCTGAGATCTAATTTCTCTAGACATACAATTCTTGGGATGCAATAGGTAATCCAAAATCATCTTTACAGCAGAATCCTTGCCGAAAAATTCCAAATCCAGGAACATCAGTCCTTGTTCTGATTGAATCGTATTGTGAACGCCAATATCTGACATACTATACGTAAATGTTTCTGTGGGAAATTCAATTGGCTCTCGCTCTTCAAGCAAAGTAAATATCTTTTGAAGTCTGTTGGACTGTGAAGTTAGCAGATTCTCAAGATTGATTATTCGATATTGTATTTGCGAGACAATATCACCAGTTGAAAAGCAAGCATCCACAGCATCTTTGAACGATGGATTAAATCGAAATATTGATGCTAGTTGTTCCATTGACGTCAGAATTTCACTATTGATTTTCAAGCTTTGCGTTGGCACTTCACCATTGACATACTCCAACAAGATTCCGTCCGAGACAACTATTTCTTCATACAGTTTAGGCAACTTAGTAAAACCATTTGCATTTAGAAATCTGTAGGAACTAAGTTCGCGCTCTCTTGATATTCTTTTTCGAGCATTATCCCCTTTATAAACCTTTAGGACTATCTCTTGACTTTCCATTTTAAAAAAATAAATATGGCTATTTCCCCCCATCTGTCTTTTTGGCTCATTGATTTGAATACCTTGAGCTTTTATCGTTTGGAGAAATGTGGATGAATCAAACATAGTTAATTATTGAATCAAGAGTATTTACCACGGTGATTTTATCTGATAATGAATTCTTAGCGTCGACTGATAACCAAAAACTCTTTATGTTTTTGGGGTAATTTTCTTCTTGGAATACTTCAAGTAAGTCATCGACAAAATGAGTTAAACCGAGCGAGGCTATTCGTTTAACCTTTGATTTTCTTGTCGCCTCGAAATAAATGCGATTTGCCCCAAGCTCTGGAACATTACTCAAGTTTTCTTCGATCCATTTTCGTGCTGGCTGAATCAAATCTACTTTTTTTGCTGCCGATTCTGGCGTCTTGTGGCTTACTATAAAAAGTTCGGCATTCTGACTTCTCAATTTCTCTATTAGATTCCATGCCCCAACATTTACTGACGCGTGATTTAACCCCTCTGTGTACAGCCACTCTTGGACGACTTTCCAGTCTTCTTGATAATCTCTTCTTAATCGATAAAATTCCTTTAGATCTTGAAGCGTAAATATGTGTTCGATGTTGTTCTGCTTACTCCAAATTCTTGAGGCAATGTCGTAGTTCACCAATGTGTTATCAAAATCGAATCCAAATCGCATTGAAGATTTCAGTGTATTGCCAACTCTTTCATTCGTTTAATATTGAAATACATGGAGTTATTCATTGAATCTTGAAATTTCTTTTCATTAAATGCCTTAACAAGATCAAGTACGGCCGAACCCACGTTTCTTTGAAACTGAAATCCTAGGGCTCTTGAGATTTTGCTAGAGTCGATTCGATAGGACCTCAAATCGTCAGTAGGTTCATGAATGATTTTATCTACGCCAGTGTTTCTTGAAACTTCTTCTGCTATTTGGTTCAACGAAAGGTTGTCGGAACCAACATTAAAAACTTCTGCATTCACGCTACTCTCTGGCGCATTCAGAGTAAGCAGATAAGCATCCACCAAGTCTTCGATATGGATGTTGGGTCGGTATTGAGAGCCTCCAAATACTTTGATCTGTCCGTTATTAACTGCGTGGTTTGTTAAAATATTGACTGATAGATCGAATCTTTGTCGAGGAGACCAACCGCATACAGTTGCTGGTCTCAGAATTGTGCAGACGAAATTAGAGGTCGCATATTTCAATAAAATATCCTCACAAATCGCCTTGTATTTAGAATAATCAGTTAGCGGTTTTAGAGAAAGTACTTCTGTAACGTTATCCTCTTCCTTTATTCCATATACTGATGAAGAAGAAGCATAAACGAATCTACTAACTCCACTGTCGATTGCAATCTTGACTAGTGGTTCAAACGCATCAAGATTGATACTTTTCCCTAATTGAGGATTCAAATCAAAGGAAGGATCGTTTGAAATGCACGCAAGATGAATCACGTCTGTTACGCCCTTCATAGCATCCTTCAGAGCACTTTGATTCCGAATGTCTATTTGAACGATGTTGAGGGAGGAGCTTGGGTGAGAAGCAAGGACATTACTTCCGTACCAATAGGTGTCCACTGCAATTACTTTAAAGCCATTTTCCAGCAGCCTAGGAACAAGTCGTGCGCCGACATAGCCGCCAGCTCCCGTTATCAGAACCGATCTCTTTTCCACTTCAGTCATCCTTTAGCAATTCAATTCAACACTTAATAATACCTTAGAACATTTAGAAAATATCCTCATTTAGCAATAAAGAGCACAGCGCTGGCCCCAAAAAAGGTATTCTAACGGAAGGGTTTAAGATACATTCCGACAGCAAAAAGGTATGGTGACATCTTCATAAAACCAGTATGGACGACCTCGTCGGTCATCGAAAACATCAAAACTCTTTCGAAATAGTTCAACATAAATTGGCGTAATTCTTCGCCAGACTTACAGTTGACATGCCCATTATCTGGGTATGAAAACTGCTGGAATTCAAGACTTGGGATTCCCACAACGCTAATGCCGTTTTTGCTTAAGTTATTTACGAGATTTTTTATAAATGTATGTTCATTCTCTTTGTCGATGTGTTCTAGAACGTCTAGGGCATAAATACCGTCGAGGGAGAGTTTTGAGAAAAATTCTTGAGTCAGATCTTGTTGAATATATTCCATCTAAAACTTAGGGTTTTGTCTGTATTCTCCAAAATCCAATAGTTCCTGATCAAAATCTATAAGATATAAATTCTCTACAGACTGCTTCACAATTCTACTTGGCCAGCCATCTGAACTCCCAAATTCACAAACATTTTTAAAACCTTCAAACAATTTAGCAACAAATTTATATCGACTTAAGACGAAAGCTAGCCTTTTGGGATCTCTAAGCCATGAGCCTGACACCATTAAACCTAAAGACTCTGTTCCCTCTCGGGCAACAATCTCCTTTATCCAATCGTAATGATTTTCACGCATACTCATTGAGTTACCTTACCAAACTCTCAGTAATATGAACACATTTAAGGATATTGTTCCAAACAAAATTTGAAAAAAGTCCTCGACGTCTTTTGGGACAATAGGTCACTATGACACTACAGTTTTATATACTTGACCCATTGGTTATACTTTATTTTTGGTTTCCAATCAAGTTGAGTTGCCAGCGAAATGTCCATCAGAAAACCATGGTCATTGTTGGTGTTGCCACTATTAATTTCCACACTTGGATTAGCTAATTTGCATATTTGGCGCAAGGTTAAGTAATTCATCTCCCCACCACCCGCATGATAAATCTTGCCAAATTCTCTAGTCTCGTGAATTCTTAAAATGAGACTTGTTAGATCATCTATATGTAAAGGGTCTCTTACCGCTTCGCCATTATTGTCAAGAGTCACCTGACCCAACTTTACAGATTTGTAAACAAGATTTGCAATTAGCCCTTTCCGACTGCTCACATCATCTGTGTAACAAGTATTTAATCTTATGACAGCGCTTGAAGCATATCCTTTCAAAAGAAACTCACCAATCAACTTTGTAATCCCATAAGATTTTTCTGGCAGACAAGGCTCATAAGGACCTACGGGTCGGATTCTCGTTCCAGCCATTGAATTACCTTCGCGAAAATCCCTTAATCCAATTACTTCTCGTGTGGAAATCTGTATTAATGGAATATCCGATTCCATAGATATTCTCAATAAGTGATTCAAGCCCAAGACATTCACTTTGAAATCCGGAGACTCTAGATTCAAGTTGGATTCCTTGCTTTCGACGATCACTGAAAAATTAACAATTAACTCTATCTTTGCATTCCGACAAATATCTGGTGCTAGAGTAAGAACGTCTTCTTCTTTATCCCATTCAAGCACTTCGTGACCTAGTCTCGCGAGAAATTTACTGCATCCTCTACCAAGGTTTCCTCTTGCTCCGACCAAAAGAATATTCAATTCGATGCACTCCCATCAATTTCTATGTTACATCCATGCAAATAATTACTTTCATTCCTACAGACAAATGAGATGACGTTTGCTATTTCGATTGGCTCTCCCAGGCGACCTATTCCTATTCTATTTTCCTTCATAAACATTTCAAACGCTAGTTCGTTATTCAAAGCTAATGAGTGTAGGAATTTCCCCGGCACATTTATCGCGCCTGGTGATACCGCCATTGCTAACAAGTTTTCATTTTCTGCAGCAAATTCTTTTGCGATTATTTTCATATAGCTCAATAATGCAGATTTTGCCGCAACATAAGGCGCTGGTGCAGACTTCTGATTAATTGCCAATGTTCCAAGAAAAATAAATCGTCCCCAACCTTGCTTGGCAGCAAATCGGTGGACTAACATTGTTAGGTCATGAGCAATTAAGAAATTTAGTTTTATAATTTTCTCGTACACTTCTGACTCATCATAAGTCTTACTTCCAAACGCTCCACCAATACCATGCACTATTATATTTGGCTCGTATCTGTTTTCTTTCAAGAATTGCTCTAGGACTTGAGTTGCATTAGATTCCATGAAATCTAGATCGAGAAAAAGAGCCTTTCCACCGCTTGTATTGATCAGATTAACTTCTGTTTCGAGCTTTTTCTTATCGCGTGCTACTAAAATAACCGAGATGCCATCTGCTGCAAGTTTCTTTGCTATTGTTAACGGAATGCCTCGTGAAGCTCCGGTGATTATTGCCAATTTCCCTTCAATGTGCGATGACATCTAGTTGACTCCTACTGATTATTGACAATGAGAAACTCTATGAATTTACGCAAATTTGACGCAGAAAGCAAGGACTCTGTCTTCACAACAAAATTGATCTGACATGTCTCTCTAAATCAGTGATGGTTAGTGATGTATGGTGCCCCAGGCTTTGAACCTCATGCGCTGCGCACACACCTGATACTAAGCCTATGATTTCGATGGGAGTATCTACCGATGCAAGCAAAGCCGCGCTTGCGAAGACCGCATCACCTGCACCAACTCTGTCAACAACTCTAGATGTTAACGCTGGTGTCGAGTGGACCGAACCATCTACATCAAAGACTAACAAACCATTTTCTCCGAGTGTCAGAATCGCTTTCCTTGCCCCCATATTCTGCATTATGTCTGGAACCACCTCATAATAATCAAGGCTGCGACTCCTAAACTGCAATTCCAGTTCACCGCCATTCAGAGAAATAAAATCGGCTCTTGGATACTTAGAGATATGATTAAAGCCCCTATTTCCTGCATTTGTTTGAACATTTAAAGAAATGAATTTTTCGGTTTCTAAGAGGTTCTTTATAAAGTCCTCAGAAAAAAAACCATGCCCGTAGTCCGCGATAATAATGCTATCGCCTACATTGCTGATTATTTGTTGCATTTCTCCATAAATCTCTTCGGTTAAATTCCTTGGATCAAAATCGTAAGTTTCAAAAAGTTTTGATTTTGTTCCACGGTCCAAAAACCTGTGTTTTATAATTGTAGTTATGTCTTTATCAACTAAACTTTTTACGGTACACTTTTTTGATAATTGCTCTAGTTGCTCTATAACAAATAAATCACTCTCATTTCTGGCTGTTAACAAAGTTGTATTAGGTGATAACTGAGAGCAATGATCAGCTATCGGTAAAATTCCACCAGGAAAATTCATACTTTCAACAATCTCAAAAGCCAACAAAGGATCTTTTGAAGATTTTGATAATGGTCTGCAATATGTATATCGATCCACTATAGTTTCACCCATAACAATTGGTTGCCTTTTTTCAACTTTGTTCAACCACATAATTATTTCATCAATGTTGAATTTATCTCGTAAAGTCTTCCTCCAATTCCAAAGTACTGGATCATGCTGAGAGGATAAAGTATTTATTATTTTGGTACTGCTTGAAGTAAATCCTCCGGTAAAAATAATGGAACCGCCACACTCCTCAACGGCTTTTTTCTCTACTTGAATTTTACCAGTTTTGTCTGCATCTAGATTTCTGTACTCTTCTCCTTTTGCATAGAAATCGGGCTTTAGAGAACGTATTACTGATTCACTAGATGGAGAATCGGAAAGAACGACACAGTCTATTATCTGTAAACTTGCCAAGAAATGCATACGTTTTTCTTGACTAAAAAGAGGTCGATTCGGACCTTTATTTACATAGCGATCAGCTGTAACGCTAACGAATAGAGTGTCACCATGCGCTCTCGCAATACGAAAATACTCAAGATGACCTGCATGCACGATATCAAAAACTCCATGACATAATACAATCTTTTTCTTTCTTGTTTTTAGCTCATTTGAGATTCTAGTAAGGTCCTGTAAGTTCACGATTTTTCTCAGAACATCATCCATAAAACCTCCTTGACCTCACAAATACTTAAACCACATTTTTGTTGCACTCTCTATTGTATCTTTGGTCCAAACTGGTGCGTCACTCCATAAATCAATATTGTCAAGCAAATTCTTAATACCCTCTTCGAAAGTAACCTTTGGCGACCATTTAAGCAATTCTCTTGCTAACCGAATATCCGCAAAGGTGACGTCTGGCTCTCCAGGTCGCTTTGGAATATGAACAATGTCTCCTCCAATTAGTCGAGCTAGTTGCTTTATAGAGTACGTGCCACCTGATCCAATGTTTACAGCAATTCCAGTGTGTTCACATTCTGCTGCTGCAAGTAGAGCTGTACAAACATCGCTCACGTGTGTGAAGTCACGAGTTTGATCACCATCGCCAACTATCGTAAGAGGCTTTCCGTGAAGTTTCTGTGAGAGAAAAACTCCAAGTACTGCACCGTATGTTCCAGAAGTCCTAGCTCTCGGACCATAAACATTAAAAAGTCGAAGACTCATGACCGGAAACTCATAAACTTGACTCCAGTGAAAGACTGTTAACTCGCCAAGATATTTTGACAGTGCGTAAGGATATCTCGTATCAATCAATTGTTTTTCATCTGTTGGATAAGTTGAAGGTATCCCATAGCACGAAGAAGACGCCGTGTAAATGAAACGATTCGCACCTAAACTTCTTGCATATTCCAAAATGTTTGCCGTTCCTTGAACGTTCACTTCCACATATCTTTTGGGATTCTCTATCGATGGGACAATGTCGGCAAGGGCTGCTAGATGAAATACATAATCGACTCCCGACAAATTCGGCAATTGTTCAGTCTCCGTGATATCGCATTCAATTAACCTAAATCTATTTGACTTTAGTGCGTACTGAAGGTTTGAAAGACGTCCAATCGAAAAGTCGTCAAGGCCTACTACCTCATGACCTCTATTCAATAACAAATCGCAGAGGTTACTTCCTATGAAACCTGAAGCTCCAGTGACTAGGCAAAGCACTCACATAGTGTACATGGACCAAGATTGAAGAATTGAAGATCCGTGAATGGAATCAACTTAAATATAGATAAGGTAAACTACTAAATCATGAGGGGATTCAAAAAGGCAATTTCTTTAATTGCCTTACCGATCCGACTAATAATACTGTGGTTTAAAACGTTGTTTTCTATAAGAAGTTTCTTCTTCTTGGTCTTATTTCGAGATTTGAACAATAATTTTCTTGAGGGTCTGGAAAGGCTTCTGATTGATTCTCAGATACACTCAAAAAAGCGGAAACACTCTGATCGTTCAATTCTTGGTAACAAAAATGCCTACAAGCAATGGAGACTTACATCTAGTTTAGCTCACGAGACATATGAAATTTATGGGCACGAATTTGCTTCCGAGTTGCACAAGGAAGCTTTCCAAATTTCAAGTACACACAATGAAATAGAAGGTATC
>Ga0194132_10009606_pt1 | contig 13228 bp, 17 predicted proteins | sample TA2KigOf80mmetaG_FD_148612 | JGI IMG/M metagenome (GOLD analysis project Ga0194132, IMG submission 148612) | Freshwater microbial communities from Lake Tanganyika, Tanzania - TA2015054 Kigoma Offshore 80m | ecosystem: Environmental > Aquatic > Freshwater > Lake | place: Tanzania: Lake... | reverse complement strand
TTCAGAAGTTTCTTTCTGCGGTCGTTTTTGAATGAAGTTCGAACTTTTTTCGAAAAAAATCCCAATGCTGAATTCTGAAGCTCGGGCGCGGCGGAATTCCCCCCACACCCCCCTTCCGCCGCGCCCTCGCTTTCGCCGCCGCCGGATTTCGCGCCAATGAAATTGGCGCGCCGTAGAAGAAATTTTAAGCCGCTTTTTCGGTCGCTAAAGATCGGACTGCCATTATATAAAGCAAAGATAGTATAACAGCTACGGCGACTCCTGTCATGAGAAAAACATGCGGCACCGAAAAAGCATCAAAAAGAAGTCCTAAAATAAATACCAAGGCACCTTCAATCAATCGTTTCAAGGTTGGTTCAACGGAGAGAAGTGTAATTCTGTATCCTTCGGTTATTTCTTTGTTTATCATTCGGCTACTTATCGGACTAGCTACACCTTCAAAAAAGTTCCTAATAGGAAATACTAAAATACCTAAGTATTGAGGCGTATAAGCACCAAAGAAAAAGAAAAATACTAATTGGACGCTAAAAATTCCTAAAATTTTTGCGGAACTCATGGCACGACTGAAAAGATAAGCGACTTGTCCGCCCACCGCTTGCAAGACTCGGTTGGCGGCGTAGAGAGTTCCAAAAAATTGAGTAGGAATTTTTATATAGGTAAAGAAAAGCTGACTAAATAAATCCATTGCGTCTTGGATAGCTTGCCAGAAAGCATAGAAAAAAATTAAAGACCTGTATCGTTTTTGCCGAATGATAAACTTTCCAATGGTTCGCCACTCATGAATGACATTCCACCAACCTTCTACTTTTGCAACTGGTTTAGTATAAGAGGGCTGCGTGAGAGAAAAAGAAACAATGAAAGGAACGAGTAATAACGCAAAACCTATAAAAAATACAATTTGGTAATTATAGGCGTAGAAAAATGGCATGCCTATCAAAAATACGGAACTAACAGCTAACCCAAATGCCATTGATCTGCCGTATGTTTTTTCAAAGTCATCTGAACGGTTCAAGTCTTTCATTGTTTCAAATAAAAACGCTTCGCCAGTACCAGACCAAAGTGCACCACCTCCAACAAACAAAATTTCAGCCAAGACAAACCACCAAAAAGTCCCTCCTAGATAAGCAAGCATGGACAATGCTTTCATTAGAAAGCAAAGAGTTATAGCTTGCTTATGGCCTATTTTGTCGGAAATATATCCGCTAGGTAATTCTAAAAAGAAGGCTACATAAACTCCAATCGCAAAAACAAGTCCGACCTCTGTTGCCGAGAGACCGGAACGCAAAAAATAGATAACTAAAATTGGAAAAACCAAACTTCTTAAAAATATTCTAAGAGAGTAAAATTTCCAAATATTTGATTTTAGCGAACTATTTTTTGCGTTTTGTGTTTCCATATTTATAAAAGTTCTTTTGCGCTCACTCCAAGAGCCTTAGCAACTTTTTGAACTGTTAAAAGAGACGGATTTCTTCTGCCTCTCTCCAACCCACTGATATAGGTTCTGTGAACGCCTAAAATTCTTGCAACATCACCTTGCGATAAATTCTTCCTTTCCCGCACTTCTTTGAGTTTTTTGCCAAATTTTATAATTTCGTTGCTCATAGGGGAATTTACCAACTCTTGCAAGAATTTTAGCAAATGATGTATGATTGGTCTATGGAGAGCAATTATTATTCAAGTAGTTTGGGGAGTAAATCTGTTGTGTGCGCACGGGTGGGCGGGGCAAACACAACTCCTTTGAGTTCTGCGGCGCATTTTGCAGTGCAAAAATTCTTCATTGTTTTTTGCTTCCGCAAAATACGAAATCCGGCGGTGGCGAAAGCGAGGGCGCGGCGGAAGGGGGGTGTGGGGGGAATTCCGCCGCGCCCTCGCTCCTGACGGAAAATTTTTTGGCGGCGCTATTTTCTTTTCCTTGCCCCTCCCTCCCTGCGCGGAAAAGGTTAAGGAACTCCCTTGAACTTGAAAACAAGTTGAAAATCATGGTATTATAATACTGTCATTCCAATAGTGTAAGTATACCACACTTCCAGAATAGTATCATAATACAAGTATGGCAAATGATAATAAAATCGGCAAGAACATAAAGAAGTTGAGACAAGCCAAAGAATTGTCTCAAGATAAGCTGTCGAAACTTGCCGATGTTTCGTATAATTCAATAATCAAAATCGAAACAGGCGGCATTCAAAATCCGACCATAGAAACTTTGCAAAAAATAGCAAAGGCATTGGATGTTTCGGTAGATGATTTAATCAGTTAAATTTTATGCTTGACTATCTCAAAAAGAAAATCGAAGAAATTTCTGGTCGCGAGTATCAAGACATCACGCAACACGAAATTGAGGCGTTAAAATTTGAATACAATCTTGCTGATGCACACACTCACCAATCTCAATCACCCTCACAAAAGAAAATAGTTGAAAGATTGCCAAAGCTTTGGTTTGAAGCGGAAAAAACCAAACAATATGACATGGAGCAAAAGTTTATTAAAACCTTTTTCCGTGTCCAAGGACAACACAAAGCTCTGGAGCCAAATAATGCCTTGCTAGTTTATGCCGCCTCAATAGCAATGGTAATAACGGCTAACTATCTGTTAAAAAAGAAAATGTCGGTTGCCCTCATGGAGCCATGTTTCGATAATATCCATGACATTTTGAAGCACATGCAGATCAAAATGGAGCCACTCAAGGAAGAATGGCTCGATGATGAGGATAAAATTTACGAAAACCTTGAGAAAAACGTAAAAGCTGATTCTCTTTTCATAATTGACCCTAATAATCCAACTGGGTTTACTCTGTTCGCCAAAAGCAAGAAATCCTATCAAGAGCTTTTACGTTTTGCCAAAGAGAAAAATAAACTTTTGCTTTTTGATTTTTGCTTTGCCTCTTTCATGTTGCCTGATGTAAATTTAGACGTTTTTGATTTGTACGAACTTTTGGAAGAAAGCGGTGTAAGTTATGTAGCCATTGAAGATACGGGCAAAACATGGCCAGTACAGGACGCAAAAACGGCTCTTATCAAATGTAGTAAGGATATTTACCCCGAAATTTACAATATCCATACTGCCTATCTGCTCAATGTGTCGCCGTTTATTCTCAATTTGCTAACGGAGTATATTTTAGATTCTGAAAAGGACAATTTTGCTTCGGTCTATGATTTACTCGAACGAAACCGACAAATTGCAAAGAAAGAATTAGACGGATCATTACTTGAGTTTCAAGAGCCAAAATCAAAAGTAAGCGTTGCTTGGTTCAAAATCAAAAATCCTAAAGTTAAAGCAACAGAATTACAAAAAGCAATTCTTGCCGAAGGGGTTTACGTTCTCCCTGGCACTTATTTTTTCTGGAGCGACCACAAGCGGGGCGAGCAATACATCAGAATTGCGCTTGCGCGCAATACCAAAATGTTTGAGCCAGCCATAAAATTGGTGCGTTCCGCGCTTGATAAATACGAAAAAAATTTATGAAAATTACCGGATTATGGATACCGCTCATTACGCCTCTCTATCACGGAAAGTTTGATGAGCAATCCGCTAAAAAACTGATAGAAACAACGCAAGAGTTTACCGACGGCTATGTCGTTGGTTTGAGTAGTGGTGAGGGCGATGAGCTATCGGGTGAAATGTGGCAAGAAGCAATCTCTTGCGCCATTTCTTCAACAAATAAACCCGTTGCCGCTGGAATTTTAGGCAAGAGTATTGAGCAAATTATTTCTTTGTCCGAAACCGCTAAAAAATTAGGTTGTATTGCAGTAGTAATTCCAGCGGCAGGAAAAAGTGAAGAAGAAATTGTTAAGTTTTTTAGCGATCTTGATTCCAAAACTTCGCTACCGATTATTGTTTATAATACTGAAAAATCATCTATTCATTCGATTGAAAATTTAGTGCGGCTCGACAATTCGAAAAATATTATCGCAATTAAAGATAGTTCTGGCGATCAAAAGTTTTTCTCGGAAGCTATATCTCAAAACGATAAATTGAAAATGTCGGTTTTGCAGGGAATGGAAAATCAGCTTTTGCAGTCCAAAGGTTGTGATGGATATTTAATTTCACTTGGAAATGTCGAGCCGCAACTTTGTAAAACTATGTTTGAAAATCCGACAGAAGAAAATAATCAGAAAGTTTTAGCGAAGTTTTGGGAGTATAATTTAGGTGGAGAGTGGTTTATCACGCTCAAAGCATTACTGTATTCTCGCGGGATTATTCGTTCTGCCGAACAAGTTAAACAAACTGTAAAAATATGAAAACAATAACCAAATCAGAGTTTAAGAAACTAGGCGAAGAATGGACTGCGCTAGATTCCGAATATGATGGGGAATTTCAAGCATTCTTGGATAATCCGGAAACTACAACTTCAGAAAATCTTGGTTCTATAACGAAGGAAAAATTTCAGGAATTAGCGAAAGGGTGGACTGCTTTGGACACTGAATATGATAATTTCTTCCAAGATTTTCTGAATAATCCATCGGCACACACTCCAGAAAAACTTGCTCAATTCAGAGATATGCAAGGAAGAATTTATCCACTGGAAGACGAGATTTACAAAGTGGCAGAAAGATTTTTCAGTCCAGAGGAAATACAAAAATTGAAAGCTAAACAAAAACGACTTTTTGATATAGAACTTGAATTATACCAAGTTGCCGAAGGCAAAATGATAATTCAAGATTAATTCGTTTTTTGTTTAGCGCCGCCAAAAAATTTTCCATCAGGAGCGAGGGCGCGGCGGAATTCCCCCCTTGAACCCCCCTTCCGCCGCGCCCTCGCGGGAGGCCAAAAATTTTTTCGCCGCCGATACAATTAAGAAATAATTGAGCATGGTTATATTATAGTACATCGTTGTCCGAAAAGCCAACAAGTAGTAAAATGTGGATAAGGAATATGGAAGAAATATCAAAGAAATTAGGCGCAAACCTGAAAAAGGTTCGCGCTAAGAAAAAATTGTCGCAAGGTGCGCTAGCGCGGCTTTTAGAGGTAGATAAAGGCTATATTAGCAACATTGAGAACGGCAAAAAGAATCCAACCCTTGCGACAATTCAGAGATTAGCTGACGCGCTTGGTGTGTCGGCCGATGAATTAATCAAATAAATTTATGGCTACCGACAAAAAGACAATCAAATCTTATGACGAGTACGCTCTCAAATGGGCGGAGCGAATGCGTAGCGGGAAAAATATTGCGCATAAATTTTTGGAGAAGCCCGCGATGTATAAAAAACTTCCAGATCTAAAAGAAAAATCCGTTTTATGTATTGGTTGTGGAACTGGTGAAGAATGCGAACATCTAAAATCTCTAGGAGCCAAAAGAGTCGTCGGTATAGATATTTCAAAAGGACTAATTGATTTTGCAAAAAAGAGTTACCCTGATTTGGAATTCCACACTATGGATATGGAGAAATTAAATTTTCCCGACGACTCTTTTGATTTCATCTATTCCAGTTTAACAATGCACTATGTTAAAGATTGGACAAAAACTTTGCGAGGTGTTTATAAGATTTTAAAAAAGGACGGGGTATTCATTTTTTCCACGCACCACCCCGTAAAATGGAGCGCGTCAGTATCTCGCTCGAAAGAAAAAGATTCCTTCTTGTTGGGATACGAAAAATATGAATCTGGCGAAAGCAAAGTTTTTGGCGATTACCTCAACACAAGGAAAATTGATGATATTTGGTTCAATGAATTTAAGGTCACTTATTATCACCGTCCACTTTCCGAAATTATTGGCGACATTGTAAAAAGCGGTTTTATAATTTTGGACTTCATTGAACCCAAACCATTAAAGGCTGTCGCAAAAGAGAGGCAAAACTTTTTTGACATACACTCAAAAATTCCACTCTTTATGATTTTCGAATTGAAAAAGCTATGAAAAGAATCCGTGCCGTCGCCATAATCGTCAACGATGATAAAATTTTACTCATTCATCGTATAAGCCACGGCAAGGAATACCACGTTTTTCCTGGCGGCGGCGTAGAAAATGGCGAGACGGTTGAGCAAGCAGTTCTGCGCGAAGTTCAAGAAGAAACATCGCTTGAAGTAAAGATAGAAAAATTGCTTTATCATCACATTTACGACGACAACACCGAACAATTTTTCTATCTTTGCCGTTATATTTCTGGTGAGCCAAAACTTGGCGACGGCAATGAGGCGCGAGATATGAAAGAAGGCAATGATAATTTTTATAATCCAGTATGGCACGAAATAAAAGGTCTGCCGCAATTACTTTTATATCCACTAGAAATCCGCGACTGGTTTATTGAGGACACGAAAACGAATTTTGAGAATGTGCCGAAAGAAGCTAAAATAAAAGTATCGGAATTGCGGCAGTCATTATAGTTGGCGGCGAAAAAATTTTTGGCCTCCCGCGAGGGCGCGGCGGAAGGGGGGTTCAAGGGGGGAATTCCGCCGCGCCCGAGCGTTCCGCCGGAGCGAAGCGGAGGCGGTCAGTTCCGTTCAAAATGCGTTCGAGCAGAGTTGTATAATTCCACAGATAGAAACTTCGTCAGAATTGAGAACGGAAGACCGCCGCGCCGTCGGCGCGGCGGAGAGCAAATGGGCGCGTCGCTCCGCGACGAATTGGAACGGGGCGGGCACGGAAAAGCGGGCGGATTTGTCACGAACCGCATGGTTCGTTCCGATTTTTTTGACGAAGGAGGCAATTTCGGAGAAATTGTCGGATGAGGACAAAAAATCGGCTTGTTTCGTATCCAAAACCCACTCCCGCAGTGGTTCGACCCACTTGTCCTTCCCGCTTTCAAAATCTTTCATCTTGGCTTTCAAAGCGGCGAGAGAGCGCATGATTTCGTCTTTGCGAGTAAGATAGCTTGCTTTCGGAATGTCGCCGTCGAGATACGCGGAGACCAATTTTTCCATGCGCTCCTCGCCCGCTTTGATTTTAGTAGAAAGATTTTGAACATCACTCTGCGACACGGCAGTTTCCTCGCGTTTCCACTCGTCAATTTTCGCTAACATCCAATCGGTGTACCTTTCGCAAAGTGATATTGTCTGAAGCCGCTCCTTCAACTGAAAGACGAGAATGTCCTCGCGCAAATATCCCTGCGAGCACACGCCCCTCTTTTTCGTACACCGATAATACCGATATGTCCCGCCGTTGCCGTGGGCGTATTGCGCAGTGAACATGCTTTGGCACTCGCCACAACGAAAAAGAGAGCGAAACGGGAAATCGTGATTCTTGCGCGTCTTGCGGGGACATTCTCGTGCTTTCAAAACTTTTTGTGCGGCTTCAAATAATTGCGGGGAAACAAGTGGCTCAAAGTTTCCATCAAACCATTCTCCATGATGTTTGACGAAGCCTAGATACGCCCGATTCGTCAACATCTTTTTGATGGAAACTTTGGCAAGTGGCGTTTGGTTCCGCGTCACCACACCCAAATCCGCCAAAAATTGCGCCAGTGAAATATAGGTATGGGTTCCTTTGGCGTACTCCTCGAACGCTTTCACCACCACACGCGATTTTGTCGAGTGCGGCTCGATATTTCTCGTGCGCGGATTATTCACATACCCAAAGGGCGCAAGATTGAGCCATTCTCCGCGGCGCAATTTTTGGCGGATGCCGCGATTCACATTTTGTACTAAGTTGTCACTGTAATATTTTGATTGACCAAACGCCACTTGCAACATAAAAAGCCCCTGCGGAGTGGGTTCAAACCAAAATGTCGGAAAGCGCAAAGACACGATCTTTTGGGTATCAACCGCATAGATAACACGTCCGCCATCAATACTATTTCGGGCGAGCCGATCAGGATGCCACGCTAAAATTCCGACATTCCCCAATTCCTCTATTTTAGCCATCATCTCGCCAAAGACGGCTCGCCCCGGTGTCTTTGCGCTTTTCGACTCTTGAAATTCTTCTAAAATTTCAAGATTTTCTTTACGCGCAAATTCTCGCAATTCAAACAATTGCGCTTCAATACTCATCACTTGTTTGTCGTCATCTTCGGTACTCTTGCGAGCGTAAAGAAAATATTTTGGTTTGGTCATAATTTTGAAAAAATTATGGGATACGAAACAAGGACAAATCCGCCCGCTTTTCCGTGCCCGCCCCGTTCCAATTCGTCGCGGAGCGACGCGCCCATTTGCTCTCCGCCGCGCCGACGGCGCGGCGGTCTTCCGTTCTCAATTCTGACGAAGTTTCTATCTGTGCTGACATACTAACCTTTGCGCGAATCTTTTTCGAGAAATCCTGATGCGCCCCGCCACAATTTTTCTGGGGAAAAGAAGGCGGGGCGATGGTCTCGCCCGCGCGCAGGAGGGGTCTGGGGAGGAATGCGCGCGGGCTTCGGCTTTCTTTTTTAAAAAAATCGGCGGCTACATTGAGAAAAGTCCTCATATCTGTTAGTATAAAACTGAAATCGAAATATAGCAACAGTTTTATGTTATCAAGATATGGAAAGTAATCAACTAGGTCAAAAAATAAGGAAATTGCGACAGAAATTAGAGCTTTCGCAAGATGATTTTGCTCGTAAAGCGGATGTGCCTTACACGACCTTAACCAAGATTGAGACAGGTGTTATTAAGAAGCCATCCGTTTTTGTGGTGAGCAAAATCGCGAAAGCTCTTAATGTTGCAATCGAGGACTTAATAAAATAACTTATGCGCTGTTTAATCTTAGCTTTTGAAAATTTTGATGACTTGCCGAAAAACTGGCGGGATTTTGGTATTATTGACGCTTACGGAGCAAGTAAGCTGATAGATGAGAATATAAGAAAATTTGTCGGCAATTCTAAAGTAAAGCTAAAAATCTACAATCAGTTTTTCGAGATAAAGAATTTTCAAAAGCCCGAACAGCCATACAATTCGTGCTTTATCCGTCACCCTGATCCGTGGGGCGAGCCAAGAAATTGGCTCCAAGCTATCGCGGCTTTAGGTGAATGCTTGAAAGGAAAACTAATTTGCGAGTTTTGGTTTCCGCACGAAGTTGTCGCCTTCAATTTCTTGCTCGCCTCCTTGCTTGGCAAGGAGAATGTAAAATTTCTTGCCGCCAAACAGATAGAAAATGTCGGTGATTGGAAAAATTACTCTGCTGAATGGGAAGTAAATTTGGTGGAAGTGCAAAGTGGGATGTCGGCTTTCTACCAGAAAATGAAGAAAGAAATTTTACAAAAATTCTATAAGGAAGTAGGACAAAATTATCGGGATAATTTTACCTTAGAAGAAATAAAAGTATGAACAAAGAAGTCTCACGACAACTTGAAAATTTGAAATTTTGCCAAGATTTGGCGATGGATATTTTGAGAATGCTCACTGACGAACAACTTGATTTTACCGTCGGTAAAAATATGGGAACGCTTGGTGAACAGTTTCGTCATATGGCAAGAGTTAGGTTGCAATATTCCGAAGCAATAGAAACGAGAAAAGTTTCTCCAACTGAAAAAACTATTGATCCATCCATCGCCAAATCAAAGGAGCGATTGATCGAGCTTTGGCAAAATACCAATCAAAAAATTCCGCAAATTCTCGAAAAAAAGAGTGCCAAAGAAATAAAGAATCTAAAAATTGATTGGAAGCACTGGGGTGTCGATTCAATGGATATTTATAGCCACTTGCAGGCACTCATTGACCATGAGAATTTGCACAACGGGCAAATTATAGTTTACATACGAACGATGGATTTAAAATTTCCAGAAAGCTGGAAAGCGTGGGGACTATAAAAATATGGAAACTAAAAATGTAAAATTTGTTGTCTTTGTTCCACTTTCTCACGCTGACGTTGTGCGCCAAACTCTCGGCGAAGCCGGAGCAGGAAAAATCGGAAACTATGATTTCTGCTCCTTTTCTTCTCGCGGCATAGGTCGTTTTCGTGGAAATGAAAAAACAAATCCCGCTATTGGTGAAGTTGGAAAATATGAAGCTGTAGAGGAGGAGCGAATTGAAGCGATTGTGCCGCGAGAAATTTTGAAAGAAGTTATTGAGAAAGTGAAAAGTGTCCATCCATACGAGGAAGTAGTTTTGGACATTTACCCGCTAGAAAATTTATGACCGAAATCCTAAAAATCGGACGACTACTCAAAACAGATAAAGACGGCTACATCGTCAGCGAATCCAGCGCGGAAAAAATCGCCTCTCCGTGGAAAGAAGCCGTTGAGGAAATCAGGAATGCGTATCTCTCGCATTTGGGCGATGTAATACATAGCATTTATGTTCGCGGCACGGTTTCCCGCGGCGAGGCGATTGAGGGCATTTCAGATATTGATACTTTTGCAGTTATTACCAAAAAACTGGAGGAAGTAGACCGCTCGTGGGTCAAGGAAACGAGAAAAGCCCTCGAACAAAAATTCAGTTTTTTAACTGGCGTTGAGTTTGGCCTCGTCGTCTACGATGAACTCTTTGACGGTGATACTTTGTTCAATGACCGCTTCACTATCAAAACGCAGAGTGCGTGCGTATACGGCGACGATTTAGCGCAAAAAATTCCGCCCTTTCTTGTGGACGTACAAACGGCGAGCCATTTTCATCGAAACTTGAAAAAGGTTCTGGAAAATGCGCGAAAAGGTATCGCGGATAATCCTGATAAAGAGGATGTCAAAGAGTGGTGTCGTTGGGTTATGAAAAGGATTATCCGCGCCGGATTTATTTTGGTAATGGACAAAGAACAGGCGTTTACGCGCGACCTGTATCCGTCTTATGAACTTTTCACAAAGCATTTTCCAGAACAGGAACCGAAAATGAAAATGGCTCTTGATTTGGCTATCAACCCGACAGACAACGCAAATGAGATAGCAAATTTTCTTGACGACTTCGGAGTTTGGATGGAAGAACAAGTTGAAAGAAAATTTGCTAAGATTTAATAGCCGCCGATTTTTTTAAAAAAGAAAGCCGAAGCCCGCGCGCATTCCTCCCCAGACCCCTCCTGCGCGCGGGCGAGACCATCGCCCCGCCTTCTTTTCCCCAGAAAAATTGTGGCGGGGCGCATCAGGATTTCTCGAAAAAGATTCGCGCAAAGGTTAGTATGTCAGCACCAGAATAGAACTTAGCGGTTTTTCGGAGACGGAATTGTGGGCGGCGCAAAGCGCCGCCCACTGATTTCCCCCCATTTTTCCAAACGAATTTGGAGCGTCGCCTGCGGCGACGCGCACTTTTCTTTCGGCGAGGAGGAGGTGCGAGCCAAAGATTTCTTTGGCCCAGACCTTTTTAGCAAAAAGGTCTGAATCAGAAGCAATTTTGTCCAATGATTGAGCGTCTTTTATCCAGTTTTGGAAAGGTGCGAGCCAATCATTCTGCTTGTGTGAAAAAGTAGAGATTTCTTCTTGGAGCGACTTCTTTTCAGATAACAACTTAGCTTTTTGTGAAGTGTAGTCCACTTGTTCAATAACTTGGTCTAAGTAGCCAGTAAGAAGTCGCTCTAGTTTTTGTGAAATATCAGATATTCTCGTTTCTTTCTCTTTCACGCAAGCAGTCAAAGACTGGGCGGATTGCCCGTGGTCTTCTAGCGCCATGCGATTAAGTTCTTCCGCCCAGTCTTTAGGCAAAGAAACTTTTTGAATGAGAGATGATAACTGCTTGTCTACTTCTTCAGAACGAAGCGACAGCTCATTGCACTTAAAATCTTTTCTCTTTTTCGTGCAACGATAATATACATAGTGGTGAACATTTCCATTTTTCTGTCGCTTCGTTTTGTTCTCGGCAGTTATCATCATTCCACAAGAAGCACAGGAAATAAGTCCGCAGAAAGGTTGAGGTTCGTTTTGTGGTTTTCGTTCAGGTTGTCCACGCTTACGAAGCATTTCCTGCGCTTCATCAAAAAGTTTCTTTGAAATGACTGGCTCGTGTTTTCCTTCGTGCAGTTCACCGCCATATTTAAAAAGTCCGATGTAAAAAGGGTTAGAAAGAATAAAAGACGCTTTAGTTTTTGAGATTCTCTTTCCGGTTCTAGTGGTAACGCCGGACTTCGCCAAAAATTCTGCTATATCCTCTAACCTTTGATTGCCTTTTACATATCGCTCAAAAGCCAAGCGCACAATTTTAGATTTTCGTTTTTCCACCACGATTGTCTTTGTTCTCGAATCGTTGAGATACCCCAAAGGCGCTTGGCTTGGGAATATCCCCATTCTCACTTTTTGGCGAAGTCCGCGTTTCGTATTTTCGGAAAGAGAATCTACATAGTATTTGCTTTGGCCAAATGCCATGTTGAGCATGAACTTTCCTTGAGATGTGGAATCACACCAAAAAGTTGGGAACTTCAGGCTCGCAAGTTTCCCTGTGTCGAGGAGATAAATAATTCTGCCTCCGTCCACCGAATTGCGGGCGAGACGATCGGGGTTCCATGCGAGGATATTTCCGCCGTTCTTTTCAATCTCGTCCATCATCTTGTTAAACAACGGGCGGCCTGGAATTTTCGCGGATTGTTTTTCCACCACTTCGGCGGAAATTTCCAAATTATTCTCTCGCGCATACGCCCGCAATTCGGTGAGTTGTGCATCAATCGAAAGAACCTGCTTGTCCTCGACATCAGTGGACTTGCGAGCATACAAAAAGAATTTTTTGTTCATATTTTTGAAAAGCAGAAAGGGCCACTCCAGTGTTGTAACCTCAACGTTAGTCAAGATATCTGGAATAGCCCTTTCTGCTGACTAACTAATAATTGGTTACAACAAAATTAGTATAACAAAAAAATATCTCCGCAACAAAAATTCTTTTTGTATCCAAAGCAAATACTATGAGTCAAAATTGCTTCTGATTCGCACCTCCTCCTCGCCGAAAGAAAAGTGCGCGTCGCCGCAGGCGACGCTCCAAATTCGTTTGGAAAAATGGGGGGAAATCAGTGGGCGGCGCTTTGCGCCGCCCACAATTCCGTCTCCGAAAAACCGCTAAGTTCTATTCTGGTGTCTCTATTTTACCAAGCTCGCACCTATTTTCAAAATCGCTGACAATGTGCCACGCGCGGAGCGCGTGGTGAAGCGAGCTAAATCGTACGCTCGACGAACGCCCCGCCACCGCCTCGCTCCGCTCGGCAACCCCGAAAGAAAACACTCCTTACTTTTTGTTTTGCGCGGGGGTGGATTTTTTCTAAAAAGGAAAGGGTGTTTTCTTTCGGGGTTCTGCCTTCCAAGTATTCAGGCAGTGTGGCGGGGCTTCAATGCGGACAAGGCAAAGCAAAAACTATTTTTGCAGGAGGAGAAGGATTTTGCTTTGCCTTGGCTCTCTTTGTTTGGTGATTTTGTATCCGCCGCGCAGGAGGGTGCGGGAGGAATGCGCGGCGGAATTTGAGCTGGGAAACGCTATA
>Ga0194132_10009605_pt1 | contig 13231 bp, 15 predicted proteins | sample TA2KigOf80mmetaG_FD_148612 | JGI IMG/M metagenome (GOLD analysis project Ga0194132, IMG submission 148612) | Freshwater microbial communities from Lake Tanganyika, Tanzania - TA2015054 Kigoma Offshore 80m | ecosystem: Environmental > Aquatic > Freshwater > Lake | place: Tanzania: Lake... | reverse complement strand
GAGTGGGTGCGGCTGACGTCGCAGATGGTCGACAGCGGCATGTTCATTCGCCTCAACCCCGAGCTTCGCCCCAACTCCTTCCTTGCCCGGTCCGATCCGAGCGACGTCGCTCGAGTGGAGAGCCGCACCTACATCTGCTCGCAGTTCGAGGCTGATGCCGGCCCGACCAACAACTGGATGGACCCGGTCGAGATGAAGGGGATCTTGTCGGGGCTCTTTGCTGGATGCATGCGCGGCAGGCCGATGTACGTCGTGCCGTTCTCGATGGGTCCCCTCGGCTCCCACATTGCGCAACTGGGCGTCGAACTCACGGATTCGCCCTACGTCGTGGTCAATATGAAGATCATGACCCGCATGGGCGCCGCGGCCCTGGAGCAGATCGGCGAGCGCGGCGACTTCGTCCCCGCGGTCCACTCGGTGGGCTACCCGCTGGTCGACGCCGAGGGCAATTCGCGCCCCGATGTCGCGTGGCCCTGCAATGAGACGAAGTACATCACCCACTTTCCGGAGACCCGTGAGATCTGGTCCTTCGGGTCGGGCTACGGCGGCAACGCACTTCTCGGCAAGAAGTGCTTCGCGCTCCGCATTGCGTCGGCAATGGCGCGCGACGAGGGCTGGCTCGCCGAGCACATGCTCGTCCTGAAGTTGACGGCACCGTCGGGCGACGTCCGCTACATCACGGCGGCCTTCCCCTCCGCGTGCGGTAAGACCAATCTGGCGATGCTCGAGCCGGCAGTGCCGGGCTGGAAGGTCGAGACGGTCGGTGACGACATCGCCTGGATGCGCTTTGGCAAGGATGGCCGTCTGTACGCCATCAATCCGGAGGCCGGCTTCTTCGGGGTGGCGCCCGGCACCGGCATGCACACCAACGCCAATGCCGTGAAGTCACTTCACGCCAACTGCATCTACACCAATGTCGCCCTCACCGACGACGGCGATATCTGGTGGGAGGGCCTCACCGAGGAGCCGCCCGCGCATCTTGTCGACTGGCTGGGCAACGACTGGACCCCCGCGTCCGATCAGCCGTCTGCCCACCCCAACGCCCGCTTCACGGCTCCCGCCGGCCAGTGTGCGTCAATCGCCCCCAACTGGGAGGACCCCGAGGGCGTCCCGATCGATGCGATCCTCTTCGGAGGGCGCCGCGCGTCCAACGTGCCGCTGGTCACCGAGTCGTTCGACTGGGAGCACGGCGTGTTCCTCGGCTCGACCGTGTCGTCCGAGCAGACGGCGGCCGCGGAGGGCAGCGTGGGTGCCCTGCGACGCGACCCCTTCGCCATGCTCCCCTTCTGCGGCTACAACATGGCCGACTACTGGGCCCACTGGCTCAAGATCGGACAGTTCACCGCGCCCCAAAAGCTCCCGAAGATCTACCAGGTCAACTGGTTCCGCAAGGACCGCAACGGCTCCTACATCTGGCCGGGCTTCGGCGACAACTCACGCGTCCTTGAGTGGATCGTGCGCCGCGTGGTCGACCAAGCCGATGCGGTCGACACCCCGGTGGGTCGGATCCCCGCGGAGGGCGAACTCGACCTTGACGGCCTCAGCATCTCCGATGAGCAGATGGCGGAACTCTTCGCGATCAATACGCAGTCGTGGCTCGCAGAGGCGGATATGACCGAGGAGTACTACGGGCAGTTCGGTGATCGCGTGCCGTCGGCGCTGCACGATCAGCTCGGCGCCCTGCGCACCCGCCTCCAGCAGGCCTAGTCACGCGGGCCCATCACGCCAGGGTGGCGACCAGCACGGCCTTGATCGTGTGCATGCGGTTTTCGGCCTGGTCGAAGACGATGCTGGCCGACGACTCGAACACCTCATCGCTGACCTCGGCGCCACCCTGCAGCCCGAAGTCCTCGGCCACGGTGCGGCCGACCACGGTGGACTCGTCGTGGAAGGCTGGCAGGCAATGCATGAACTTGGCGTCGGGGCGACCAGTGAGTGCCATCAGTGATGAATCCACCCGGTAGGGCCGCAGGAGCGCCACGCGCTGCTCCCACACCTCGACGGGCTCGCCCATCGACACCCACACGTCGGTGTGCACGAACTCGGCTCCGGCAACGCCTTCGGCGACATCCTCGGTGAGCGTCAAGCGCGCACCCGTCTCGACCGCTCTCTCCTGTGCGGCACGGCGTATGTCGGCAGATGGCCACAGGGCTTCTGGGGCGACGATGCGTACGTCGGCGCCGATCATCGCGCCGGTGACAAGGATGGAATTGCCCATGTTGCTGCGAGCATCGCCAAGGAAGGCGTAGGAGAGGGGGCCTCCGGCTGAGTGCTCTCGCATGGTGAGGACATCGGCCAGCATCTGCGTGGGGTGCCACGTGTCGGTAAGCCCGTTGTAGACGGGGACGTCCGCGTAGTGGGCGAGCTCGTCGACGGTCGCCTGGTCATCGCCGCGGTATTCGATCGCATCGAACATCCGCGAGAGGACCCGGGCTGTGTCGGCCATCGACTCCTTGTGACCGATCTGCGACGACTGCGCATCGAGCACGGTGACCTGGGCGCCCTGCTCGTAGGCCGCCACCTCGAAGGCGACCCGTGTGCGCGTAGATGTCTTGCCGAAGATGAGGGCGATCACCTTGCCCTCGAGGCGACGCCGCTCGTGACCCGAAAGCCGTTGGGCCTTGAGGTCGGCGGCCAGGGTCACTAGGCCATCGAACTCAGCGTTAGTCAGATCCAGCTCCCTGAGGAGATCGCGGCCGGCGAGGTTCATCCGTAGAGGCTAGCGGTGAAGCGGGTGCGGTCAGTCAGGCGGTAACGCGGAGGGGCGCGGTAGCGGCATCGATTTCATCGGCCGCCATTCGGGCGCCCTCGCCGCGGCGACGGGGGTATTCGGCGAGGTCGATGCGGGCGTAGATCGTCTCGCGCTCTTCCTCGGTCAGTCCGCCCCAGACGCCGTAGGGCTCACGGGCGCGGACGGCGTAGTCAGCGCACTCGATGCGCACGGGGCATCCGGCGCAGATCGCCTTGGCTGCACGATCGCGGTTGCGACGAGCGGAGCCCCGCTCGTTTTGGGGATGGAAGAACAGGGAGGGGTCGGCGGAGCGGCATGAGCCGTGTTCCTGCCAATCCCAAATGGCGTCTACGGGGACCTGGGCGAGGGGCTGCTGGGGCATGTATCAAAGGTAAGTGCGTTGCAACGCAAGGGTTATCGGCCAACACGGCCGACCTAACTCAGCCGAAAGGATGAGGCAAGTCACTTGACAGGGTCATTCCCCCACGCAAGTTCCCTATGGGCCACGATGGAGGCATGGAGTCCGTGGACCCCGAGGGCACGCCCGTGCTGGGCGGCCCCACGCTTGAGGCCGCACCCGGTCGCCTCCTCGTGGCCGCGCCCATTCTCGGCGACCCCTTTCGTCATTCGGTGATCCTCATCCTCGAGCACGATGAGTCCGGCACCTTGGGTGTCGTCCTCAACCAGCCCACATCCCTCGATGTGGGCACCGTGCTGCCAGCGTGGCGCGATCACCTGACGGGTACGCCGATCCTCTTCCAGGGGGGCCCAGTGGCACTGGATAGCGCACTCGGCCTAGCGGCCTCGGTAGACGCCGCCGAACCACCGGGATTTCGCCGCGTGAGCGGACCGCTGGGCATCATCGACCTCGATACGCCGCCCGACGAGCTCGCGCCATCGCTCCATGCCCTTCGCATCTTCGCCGGCTACGCCGGGTGGTCGCCGGACCAGCTTGATGGAGAGTTGGAGGAGGGGGCCTGGGCGGTAGTGGAAGTGGCAGACCCGGTGCTCGACGCGTTCCTGTCCGACCGCGAAGACCTCTGGCGCGCCGTGCTCACCCGACAGGGGGGCACCCTGGCGTGGTGGGTCCATTGCCCAGCGGATCCCTCGGTCAACTGATCGCCCCTAGACTCGGGCGTATGACCGCGCCGCTGGACTCGCCATCGCTCGAGGGCACGACCCTCACCGACGAACGACTGGCCTGCACTGACGATGGCGATCATGAGCGCTTCGCCCACTACGTCCAGAAGGACAAGATCGTCGAGAGTGCCGTGACTGGTACGCCGGTCAAGGCTCTGTGCGGTAAGAAGTGGGTGCCCGGCAGGGATCCTTCGAAGTTCCCTGTATGCCCCGAGTGCCAGGAGATCTACAACAGTCTTCGCCCCGGCAAGCCGCGTGACCCGGACGGCGACTCCTGAGCCTGTTCTCCCCCCACTACCGCGCCGCCACGATCGGCGTCGTCTCGGCGATGACGCTCTTCGCCTTCGAAGGCATGGCCGTCGCCACGGTTATGCCCGTGGTGGCCATCGAATTCGACGGGCTGGGTCTTTACGCGTGGGCCTTCAATGCCTATGTCGCATGCTCCCTCGTCGGCATGGTCATCTCGGGCACCTGGTGTGACCGTGACGGTCCGCGGCGTGCCATGTGGTCGGGCCTTTCGCTTTTCGCCGGCGGCGCGGTCGTAGCGGGCATCGCCTGGTCGATGCCTGTCCTCATCGCCGCGCGAGGGCTGCAGGGCCTGGGGGGCGGGGCACTCATCGTGGCTACCTATGTGCTCATCGCCCGCGCATTCCCTGAGCACCTCCGGCCCAAGGCCTTCTCGCTCTTGGCAGCCTCGTGGGTCGTGCCCGCCATCGTGGGCCCGCTCATCGCCGGTTGGCTGACCGAGTCCCTCTCATGGCGCTACGCCTTCTGGTTGGTGCCGCTGGTCTTGGTGCTTCCCGCGCTTCTCTTGCGCTCGATCCTGCGCGAGCACGACGGCGGCTCCGGTGACCGCGGGCGTAGCGGGCGAGCGGTGCCGGCGCTGGTCACCGCCATGGGCCTCACCCTCGCGATGGCTGCCTTCGTGCGCCCCGCCGGATTGCCCCTGTGGGCCGATGCCCTGGGCCTGGTCGCCGGACTCGGCATGCTGTTGTTCGGTGTACGACGTCTCCTGCCGGCCGGCTCGCTCCGGCTGCGTCGCGGCCTGCCGACCACAGTGCTCATGCGCGGCATCCTCGCCGGGGCGTTCTTCGGTGCCGAAGCGTTCATTCCCCTGGCCCTGGTCGAGCAGCGTGGCTACACCGTGACCCTCGCCGGCCTAGTGCTCAGCGTGTCGGCCGGCGGTTGGTGGGCGGGTTCGTATTCGCAGAGTCGGATTCCCGAATCGACCGACCGCAGTGCGACGGTGCGAGTCGGCGCGCTCATCGTGGCAGCAGGCCTGGCGAGCCTGCCGCTCTGCCTGGTGCCGGGGATTCCGGCCTTCGTCTGCGCCGTCTCCTACTTCATCGCATCAATCGGCATGGGCCTGTGCTTCCCGTCGATCGCGGTGCAGACCCTGCGCCTGTCGCCGGAGTCAGAGCAGGGCGCCAACTCCGCGGCGCTGCAGATATCCGATGCGATCCTCAGTTCGCTGGCGCTCGGTGTGCTCGGTGCCATCCACGCCGCTGCCGTCGCGAGTGGTGGGGCGAGCGTGCGTACCTATGACACCCTCTGGTGGTTGTCGGCAGCGGTGGCCGTCGTGGGCGCGGTCGTTGCCGCCCGCATGAAGGGGGTATCCCGCACACCTGCGACGCAGGGGTCCTAGCGCGGACGGCGGGGCGCATCCTCCTCGACGACGACCTCGACGTGACGGCCTTCGACACCAACCTCGATGCCCTTCGGCGTCGAGTCGGAATCGTCTTCCAGTCCTACAACCTCTTCCCTCATATGTCGGTGCTCGACAACATCACCCTCGGCCCGCGCAAGGTGCTTGGGTGTGCTTCCTCGACGCAGGGGTCGTCCTGGAAGACGGGACACCCGAGCAGGTCCTGGGGGCGCCCCTCAAGGAACGTACTCGCCAGTACCTAGCGCGCTTCCTGGGATAAGCCCGCCCGCCCCCCTAACCTGGGGACGTCCTGGGGCCAAGCGGCCCTCATCTAAACACTCGGAGGTACTCCATGGCATCGGTCGACCCCATGACCGGCCTGTCCTACGACGACGAGCGTGCGGTGGCTTCAGCTCTGGGCCGCAACTGGTGGGCCCTGCTTGTGCTGGGTGTCGTCAGCCTCATCGTTGGAGCGATCATCATCATCAATCCCGGCGGCTCCACCTGGGTCATTGCCATCGTGCTGGCGATCTACCTGGTCGTCTCCGGCATCGTGTCCCTTGTCCGCGCCTTCGCGCACGGCCTGCCCGGCGGGTATCGCGCCCTGCTCATCATCTCGGGCATCGTCGCCCTGCTCCTTGGCCTGCTCATGTTCCGCTTCGGGCCGGAGGAGAAGGTCGAGCTCTTCGGCATCTTCGTTGGCGTGTGGTTCCTCTTCTCCGGCATCCTCCAGCTCGTCAATTCATCCTCGGTGTCGCAGGGCAAGGGCTGGGCGATCTTCTCCGGCATCGTCTACCTGCTGGCCGGCGTCGTGCTCCTCATCAACCCGTGGGCGGTGGGCATCTTCGTGTGGATCGCCGGCATCTGGCTCCTCGTGCTCGGCATCTTCGAGATCATCTCCGCCTTCAGCGTGAAGTCGCTTGCCAAGAAGGCTGCGGCCTAGCACCGATGGCCAAGGAGACCTCGCAGACCCTTGATCGCGGTCTACGTGTTCTCACACTCCTGTCCGACTCCCCTGAGGGCCTCACAGTCACCGAGATCGCCTCGGCCCTCGGGGTGAGTCGGACCGTTGTCTATCGCCTGATCGTTACCCTGGAGCAGCACGGGCTCGTACGCCGCTACGCCGACGGACGCTGTCGGCTCGGCCTCGCCGTCCTCGGGCTCGCCCGGCAGGTGCAGCCCCACCTTCGTGATGCCGCTGCCCCCTCCCTGCGTCGACTTGCCGAAACGACCGGTGCCACGGCCTACCTCGGCGTCGTCGATGGCGCCGATCTCCTCACCGTGGCCGTCGTCGAGCCTCCGCGCTCCGACGTCCACGTTGCCTATCGCCTGGGGTCACGCGTGCCGCTCGAATTGGGCGCGGGCGGTCGGGCTGTCCTCGCCGCGCGTACCGCCGCCGGACGACCGCTGGACCCGCCGTGGGTGGTGTCGTCGGGGGAGACGCCCGCGGGAAGTGGCATTGCAGCTCCCGTGCTGGGCATCCCCGGTGTCGAGGCGGCCGTCGGACTCGCTGCGGTGGCTCCGCCCGAGGATCTCGGGCCTCGCGTGGCCCGTGCGGCGAGCGAGATTGCCCGCGCACTCGCCTGAGATGCGCGTGATCTGGCGCCCATGCTCCTGGGAAATGCCCCGGATTGCGTGACTGTCGCCGCCAAGTTCAGTGCGACACCGGACGTACTCTAGATGAGATCCCGGCGGAAGGTCCCTAATGCGTGCGCGCTCGACACTCAGCCTCCTTGTGGCGACCTGTGTCGCCGCCGGCGCTGTCGCGCTCCCTGCCACGGTGGCGTCTGCCGAAGCGCCCCCTCGACCGCTCGTCTCGGGATGGTTCGGCTGGTGGGCATCCGATGTTTCCCTGACCGCGATGACGTCGGAGTCCGATGGCGTGGTGGGCGAAGTCGCGATGTTCTGGTGGTCCTTCCAGGACAAGGATGACCCGCTGTGCATCTATGACAATGGCGACTACGACAAGGACGGCAGTTGGGGCGACGCTCTCTGCGACAGCTCCACGCCATGGACCACGCCGAAGTTCGACCGCCAGCGCAAGGCTCTGCAGGCTGCCGGCATCAAGGTCAACGCCTCGATCACCGACTTGGGATCGGCGAGCAAGGGCAAGTTGAGCGCCTATCTCTCCTCTGCCAAGAACCGCAAGGCCTACGCCAAGCTCATCGCCGACTACGCCGTCAAGGCGAGTGTCGACGGCATCGACCTCGACTGGGAGGTCTTTGCCTTCCACGACGGCCGCGAGTCATGGGCAGCTACCCAGCCGCGCTGGGTCGCGATGATCAAGGAACTGTCCGAGCAACTCCGCGCCAAGGGGCTCACCCTGTGGGCGACGGTCCCCGGTGGCGTACCGCCGTTCACCGGCACAGGGGCTGCCAATCCTGGCACTGGATACTGGGTCTACGCGTGGCAGGAGATCGCCCCCTACGTCGATCGCCTCAACATCATGACCTACGACTACAGCTGGAGCGTGCCAGGACCGATCGGGCCCAACGACTGGGCTCGGCTCGTGGCTCAAAGTGCCGTCGAGCAGGTGGGTGAGAAGTACGCCGACCGGGTGTGGGTGGGCGTCCCGCAATACGGCCGCAATTGGCCCCTCGTCTCAGGCGGCACGTGGATCGCCGACGAGGCCTGCCCCGAAGGCTGGAAGCCGAAGGACACCCCCGCGCGAACGACCCTCACGCCCACCGTGGCCCGGGAGATCGCCGCACGGGAGAAGGTCGAGCCCCAGTGGAACGCCGAAGACGGCGAGTGGAGCTTCCAGTACTGGCAGGAGGTCGCGGGGAAGGCCAATAAAAAGGATCAGGCGTGCAAGATCAAGCGCGAGGTGTGGTTCGCTGACACGCGCTCAGCACTCGCACGTGCCTCGATCGTGCCCGACGAGGGCATTGGCGGCATTGCCGTCTGGGACTTCGGCACCGTCACGCCCGACTTCTACACGCGGCTCGCCGACTACGGCCGCGAGATCGCACCAGCTCCCACTGACGTTTCGATCAAGGCTCCCGCGATGGTCACGGCAGGCACCCAGGCACGCATTCGAGTCGCCACGGACTCGCGCAAGGGCCCGGCGGCCGGGGCTCAGGCGACGCTGTACTTCAAGCCGGCCGGTGGGGCGGGCGAGCGGATCGAGGTCGCATCCACCACGCTCGACAAGAACGGCAAGGGCAGTTTCAAGGTCGTCGTCGACCGACCCGGTGAGTGGAGCGTGGAGGTGGCGGGTTCCTCCTCGCGACTGGCGGGCGCGAGCGGCCCGGCTTCCACGCGGGTCCGATTCGCTGTCGAGGCCAAGGCTGCGACTTCAGCACCCAAGGTCAAGACTCCGGTGAAGTTGAGTGCTCGAGTAGCTCCCACGCAGGCCGGCATCGCCGTGGTCCTGCAACGCCAGGCATCAGACGGGTCGTGGGCCCCGCTGCGTAGCCTGAGCACCGATTCGTCCGGAGTCGTGACGGTGACCGTGCGACCAACCAGGGTCAAGCAGGTAAGCTATCGATTTGTCGTGGAGGCGACCGATCAATTCGGGATGGGCCGGTCAGGGGTGCTGACGCTCGACGTTCAGCCCTAGTCGGATCTTCCGTACGCTGGTGCGGTGACCACCGCGCCCACCGATCTCGAGCGTCCGGCATCCGCCGAAGACGCCGTCGTCGATCGACCCTGGATCACCATCGTCTGGAACGACCCGGTCAACCTGATGTCGTATGTCACTTACGTCTTCATGACCTATTTCAAGTATCCCAGGGAGAAGGCCGAGCGCCTGATGATGCAGGTCCATAACGATGGGCGGGCGGTGGTCTCCAACGGCAGGCGCGAGGAGATGGAGCGCGACGTCACCGCCATGCACTCCTACGGCCTGTGGGCCACCCTCTCCAAGGACGACTGACGTGGCTGTCTATGGCTTTCGGCGCGGCGTCACGGGTCGCATCGTCCTGCGCGTCGACGAGGTGGAGAAGGGCCTGCTCACCGCGCTGCTGACGCAACTCGTCGAGTTCGTCGAGCCCGACGGCGAGCTCCCCGACGATCCCCTTGCTCAACTTGTGGGAATCGACCCGGGAGCCGAGACGCCCGACGACCCCGCGCTCGCCCGGCTCTTCCCCGATGCTTACCACGACGACCCGGAGGCGGCCGCCGAGTTCCGCCGCTTCACCGAGCGATCCCTCCGCCAGACCAAGGTGGCCAACGCGACCACTGCACTCCAGACTCTGGCTCGCTCGGGAGAGAAGGTGACGCTCACGGCCGACGAGGCGACGTGCTGGCTCGGTGCGATCACCGACTTGCGGCTCGCGCTCGGCTCCCGGCTCGGGATCAGTGAGGAGTCGCTCGAGGAATTGGCTGCGCTCCCGGACGACGACCCGCGCGTGGCGACCTACCACGTCTACGACTGGCTCACATTCCTCCAGGAGAGCCTGGTTCAATCGGTGATGCCGTAGGAAAGGGCGCCCCGCCGTGGCGGGGCGCCCTTTCGATGAGCTTGTGGCGGACCTAGGCGGCCGCGCCCTTGCTCGAAGGGGCCTCCTTCATCTCCTCCGCGGCGAACTCCTGGCTGTCGTCCAGGCTCTTGATGCGAGCGATCTTGAAGATCAGCAGGCCGTAGAGACACTTGGCCAGCACGTCGGCCAGCGAGTAGCCGATCTGCCGGTAGACGAAGGCGTCCGCGCCGTCGAATCCGATCATGGGGAATGCGTAAGAAATGGGGTAGACGCCCCAGGTGGCCAGCAGCAGCCAGCGCAGGCCGGCGAGTTCCTTGCCGACCTGGTTGGGCTGGCTCTTCGCCGCCTTGCTCAGCTCCACGAACAACACATAGAGGATGTAGAGGAACGGGATCGTCGAGAGCGCGCCCCAGATGGCCTTGGGGGCCAGTTCGGCGGTGATCTCGCCGGGGTAGCCCAGGATGATCATCAGAGCCGAAGCGGGGATGAGCTTCCAGAGCAGGCTGCGGCGCACTGCGGCCGGTAGGGCCAGCACGGCGACCGTTTCGAAGAGCAGCAACGGCACGGTGAGCAGCCAGTCGACGTAGCGGTAGCCCTCGTTGAAGCCATCCCCCTTGACGAGGTCGAATGCCGTCTGCACGCCGGGCATGCCGGCATCGACTGCGACGTATGCATCCTGGAACGAGTTGAAGATGCGCAGGTAGTGGTAGGCCGCGATGAAGCAGACCATCGCCGACACGATGAGTGCGAGGCGGTAGCGCGGAAGCACTCGCGGGGTTACCGCGAGGAGGAACACCGTGGTAGCCGCCATGGCCGCCAGGGCAAGGGACAAGATGTTGTAGACCGTTTGGAACTGAGCGTTGGTGAGAGTCTCTACGACCTCCACGCGGAACCCCTTTCTCGAGGCGCCCGATGCGCCGCCGGTAGCGCCCCCAGGGGCGTCGAGGGGACTGTCCTCCTGGTTGGGCGACCCCGCAACTTGAGCCACCCATGGCGCGATTCGCCCAATTCTCCAGCCCCCTAGGCTGGGAGGGTGCTCACGATCGGCCGGGCCCACCTGGAGGCCATGGCGGCCCACGCCCGGGCGGACCATCCAGACGAGGCCTGCGGGGTTATCGCGGGTCCCGCCGGCTCTGACCGCCCCGATCGCTTCATCCCCATGGTCAACGCTGCTCGGTCCCCGACGTTCTACGAGTTCGACTCCGCCGACCTCCTGCGTCTGTATCGCGAGATGGATGACCGCGACGAGGAACCGGTTGTCATCTACCACTCCCACACGGCCACCGAGGCCTATCCCTCTCGCACCGATATCTCCTACGCCTCCGAGCCGGGGGCGCACTACGTGCTGGTGTCCACCCGAGAGTGCGGCGGTGGCGAGGGGCCGATGGAAGTCCGTTCATTCCGCATCGTGGATGGCGTCGTGACCGAGGAGGCTGTCGTCGTCGCGGAGACCGGGAAGGCGCTGTCCGAGGTCGGCCCGTAGGCTTGTCACCCCACCACGATCCGGAGATCCCATGGCAGTCGAGGTCCGCATACCCACGATCCTGCGCCCCTACACGGACGGTGCCAAGGTCGTCCAAGGCGACGGCGCGACCATCGGCGACCTGCTGATCGATCTCGACGGACGCCATCCCGGCCTCCGCGAGCGCCTGGTCGACGAAGCGGGCCTGCGGCGCTTCATCAACGTCTACCTCAATGACGAGGACGTCCGATTCCTCGACGGCCTGGGCACCGCGCTCGCAGACGGTGATTCGATCACCATCCTGCCCGCCGTCGCGGGCGGCTGATAATGCCCTCATGCGCTACGACTCGCTGCTCGACTCCGTAGGCGATACCCCGCTGGTCGGGCTGCCGCGGCTGTCGCCGAGCGACGATGTTCGCCTCTGGGCCAAGCTCGAAGACCGCAATCCCACGGGGTCGGTGAAGGATCGCGCCGCGCTCGCCATGATCGGGCAGGCCGAGCGCGATGGCATCTTGACGCCCGGCTGCACCATCCTCGAGCCCACCAGTGGCAACACCGGTATCTCGCTGGCGATGGCCGCGCGTCTCAAGGGCTACCGTCTGGTCTGCGTGATGCCGGAGAACACCTCCGTCGAGCGCACGCAGCTCCTTCGGATGTGGGGCGCGGAGGTGGTGTACTCCCCGGGGGCGGGCGGGTCCAATGAGGCGGTGCGCGTCGCCAAGCGCATGGCCGAGCAGCACCCCGACTGGGTGATGCTCTACCAATACGGCAATCCGGCCAATGCCCTGGCGCACTACGAGACGACCGGCCCGGAGATCCTCCGCGACCTCCCCACGGTGACTCACTTCGTCGCGGGCCTCGGCACAACGGGCACGCTCATGGGCGCCGGACGCTATCTGCGCGAGCACAAGCCTGATGTCCAGATCATCGCCGCCGAGCCCCGATACGGCGAACTCGTCTACGGCTTGCGCAATCTCGACGAGGGCTTCGTGCCCGAGCTGTACGACGAGTCCGTGCTCACCAGCCGCTACTCCGTCGGCCCGCACGATGCCGTGCGACGCACTCGCGAGCTGCTCGACCACGAGGGCATCTTCGCGGGCATCTCGACCGGCGCGATCCTGCACGCAGCCCTGGGTATTGCTGACCGCGCGGTTAAGGCGGGCGAGTCGGCCGACATCGCGTTCATCGTGTGCGACGGCGGATGGAAGTACCTCTCGACGGGTGCCTACGAGGGCACGCTGGAGGAGGCGGAGGAGCGGCTCGACGGCACGGTCTGGGCGTAGCCTGGTGCCCTATGGGCCGCCCTGACACCGATGCCCCCATTGGCATCTTCGATTCCGGCGTCGGCGGTCTCACGGTCGCGCGGGCGGTGCTCGACCAGCTGCCCCACGAGCCGATCCTCTACGTCGGCGACACCGCGCGCGGCCCCTACGGGCCGCTGCCCATCGCCGACGTTCGCGCCTACGCGCTTGACGTCATGGACCACCTGGTTGACTGGGGAGTGAAGATGCTGGTCATCGCCTGTAACTCGGCAAGTGCGGCCGTGCTGCGCGATGCTCGGGAGCGCTATGACGTGCCGGTGATCGAGGTCGTGCACCCGGCCGTGCGCCGTGCCGTGAGCGCCACTCGATCCGGGCAGGTCGGCGTCATCGGCACGAAGGCGACCATCACCAGCCGAGCCTATGACGACGCCTTCGCTGCGGCGCCCCATCTGACACTGACGAGTCAGGCCTGCCCGCGCTTCGTGGAATTCGTGGAAGCCGGCATCACGGGAGGTCCCGACCTGCTCGGTGTCGCGCGCGACTACCTCGCTCCCATGCAGGAGGCCC
>Ga0194132_10009603_pt1 | contig 13234 bp, 16 predicted proteins | sample TA2KigOf80mmetaG_FD_148612 | JGI IMG/M metagenome (GOLD analysis project Ga0194132, IMG submission 148612) | Freshwater microbial communities from Lake Tanganyika, Tanzania - TA2015054 Kigoma Offshore 80m | ecosystem: Environmental > Aquatic > Freshwater > Lake | place: Tanzania: Lake... | reverse complement strand
TGACACCAACACACCAACAAAAATACATACAGATTTTGCAAAAATTGTTGATTAATCGTAATAGTGTAACATTTTGGTATTATGTTATTCAACAAAATGAAGATATTTTTTTGGAAATCAACTAAATTGATAATCTGATAGTTAAGCATCCTAATGAAAATAGATCAATATCTTGCGAATTCATCAATTCAATTAGAGCAAGTCGAGGACTGCTATTTGAAATACAGCAAACAATTCCTAAAATCTCTGGAAGTGTCGTGGGCCTCGGCGACAAAATAAAGAATTAACTGGTGAATTTCTTTAATACATCAGTAAATTCTGATTCTGACAAAGGAGGAATTTTCATTATCTGAAGGTTTTGGTCAACATGACTCTGGGTTTTTTGTCCTACTAGTGGCGCTAGAACTCCTGGAGTTGAGCGAACGAACTGGAGACATCTAAGCGACGACTGTGTAATATTTGCAAAATCTGGTACTGTTCCTGGAGCAAGCAATCTCCCCTGCATCAGAGGAACGCTGGTGAATACTCCAACACCAAGTGATGTTGCGGCATTTAGGAGAGATACGTCGGTGCCAGAGATCTGCTGTGACTTTAACATAAAGGCCTGGTCATAATACAAATTGTATGGCAGTTGGACGAACCTAAAACCGTGATTTTCCCCTCCAACCTTTTTTGCCAATTCAACAGTATCATACAATGACAAGTATTGTGGACTTTCTTTTGAGACCCTGTAGCATTCCCATGTTGCCATACCATAATATCGAATTTTTCCATCCACTCTCATTTTTTCATAAAATGCAAAGACATCCTGTAGATTTTGCAGGAACTGATGGCGAGGTATGTCTGGCTGACCTTCAACTGCATTGTGTAGATACATCAAGTCAATGCATTCCAAGCCCAAGTTCTTTAGACTCCGATTTAGCTGATCCTGCAAGTACGGTATTGTCATGCAGTGATATCCAGACGAAATGTCGTTTGCCTTGATTGTACCTGGCTTTGCGTACTCGCGCTGTATGTATGCCCAGAATTCTTCTTTGATGTCTGCATCATTTGTGACATAGCCATTTTTCGTGCTCACAAAAATCTCATCTCGTTCAACCTTGCCTTGTGAAATCAGGGATGCGATTGACTTTCCTACAGAACGTTCTGCCTTTTGCGCCCTATAATTAATGGCAGTGTCAATTATATTGATTCCAGCCAAGATTGATTTTTTGACTGCCTCTTCTACCATTGCGTCTGTTTGTGAATCTGGATTACCAAGGTATGTCCCGATTCCGACATTTGATAGGGTGAGGTTTTGAATTGTTTTGTAGTTTTGCGGAATCGCGCCAGGCCTAGTCGAGAATTTTTTTGTTCCCTCTGGAGTTGCAAAGCCTGGAATCATGTCAGAGTTTTTAATTTGTTGAATTTAACTGTTGGTTACAATGGCAATTATTATGCTAATTACAAACAATGTTCCGGTAAGTCTAGAGAACAAAACGGTTGCCTTCATCGTAAGAATAAATTCCTCCAAACCATCAATTGATTTTTTTATTTTTTTACTAGATTGTATTATCAATGGGATGGTGGTAAACACCATTGCGCTGTATATTGGCAACAGATCATAGATGATTCCAAATAAGATTAGTCCATATGCTACACACGGGAAAACCAAATACAGATTCGCCGCACGCGATTTACCAAGTACGATAACTAACGTCTTTCTTCCTTTTTGTTTGTCTGCATCATGATCTGGAAATGATGTGATAAACAAGACAAATGAAGATAGTGCCCCTGCAACAATTCCTGCCAAAATGTTTGCAGATAGGATCTGCTCAGTCTGGATAAACATCGTACCAAGGACAATCATGGTTCCTTTGATGCCAACAAAGATTTCACCTAGTCCAGAATCAACTATTTTTGTCGAATAAAAATAGATGGACAAGATAGCAAATCCCAGGATTACAGCAATAATCCAGCCATGAGCAATGACAAAATACGCGCCTGCAAGTGAACCCAAAACAAGGCAAATTATGCCTGCATAATATACGGTGGAAGGCTTTAACAAGCCTTCTGGAAGCACTCCAGTTCCTCCAGAAAACTTGGTTCGCTTTGTTATGGCGTCGATTCCTCGCCTATAATCTGAATATTCGTTAAGAAGATCAACGCTTGCATGCAACAACACTACACCACCCATTGTGATTGCAGCCGATGAGATATCTATCGATTTTGTCTGCCAAAATGATAACGCAAGACCAAGCGATACTGCAATTACTGATGCTAGGAGAAACTTTATTCTAATTACGCGGAACCAAACTGAAATGCTCATACAAGAGATTCGTCACTTACGCTTAATGGTTTTCGTCCCATAAAGCCAACATCTTTCTCATGCCAGAATTTTATCTCAGTTTCACCTTCCTTCCAGCACAGCCAAACATCCTCATCAAATCTTTTTGATGGAAAGTCCAGAAGTCCCTCCTCTATGCTTTTGAGCACCACGCCAGAATTTTCAAGATCTTCCACTGCGGCATAGAATTTTGTGACTGCCGAGTTTAGCTGTTTTTTCAGTGTGGTATAATCTCCTAAATTAAATGACATGCCAATCTGTGAGTTTAGTTGCTCCTCTATTTTTTTCACTTCGACTCGCTGTCTTTGTAGTGTTTTAAATTTTTGAATTACATTAGGCAATGCCGCATTTGCTTCTTGAATCGTAAAATAGGTGGGCAATATTTCCAATGCAAAATATCGTCATTAAAAGGATTGTTGTGGATTTCTCTGCAAATTTATTACCAATCATATTCCAACAAAAGGCATGAGCGAAGAGCAGCAACTCGAAGAGCTGATCAATCAAATCTTGGATGGGACACTTTCGGCAATACCGATCTATTTACAGGATATAGAGCAAAACAAGGCAGAACTGCACGTAGAAAACGTACGTGAATTTGTATTTGGAGTAATAATTGGCATGTCTCTAGGCATGGCAAGCGCGGCTATCGCTGCCATGAGAAACGGCATGCCCTCAGATGAGGACCAAATCAAGGTGCGCAACATAGTTTATTCTAAAATCCCACAAATCCGCGAGAGGATCTATAGTTGAATTTTTCACCCAAAGAAAAAAAATTCCTACAAACAATCGAAGAGGCAAGATTTGCAACCGTAAACGGAACAACTCCTCACGTCAAGCCAGTGTCATTTATTTTTCATGATGATTCATTTTATCTTGCAACAGACTATAAAACACGAACATACAAGAATGTTGCAAAAAACCCAAAGGCAGCAATATCGATTGACATCTACAAGCCAGGAGGACACAAGGCGGTTCTGGCACAAGGAAAAGTCAAAATCATAGAACATGGCCCAGAATTTAAAAAAATATATGAAAAATTTTTTAATAAATTTGAGTGGGTTCGACGTGAACCGTGGAAAGAGGACGAGGCTCCGTTTTTGAAGCTAATACCAACTACTGAGACCTCTTGGGGCCTATCATAAGATTTTTCAATCCCGATTATGAGATTGTATCATGGCAGACAAGATAAAGTGCTCACACATTTTGGTTGAAAAGCAAAGTCAAGCACTTGCCATACTAGAACGACTAAAAAAGGGAGAAAAATTCGCAGACTTGGCAAAAGAACTCTCGCTAGATACAGGATGTGGAAAGCGAGGGGGAGATCTTGGTTACTTTGGACGCGGAAGGATGGTAAAGCCATTTGAGGCAGCTGCATTTGCACTGGCGGTGGGTCAGATATCAGAACCCATAAAGACAGAGTTTGGCTACCATATAATCAAACGATTTGCCTAAAAGTATGCGTCAAGACCTGCAGGTGCGTTTTCTGACTGTTTCTGTAAGTCTTTTGTGAGTCGCTCGCCCATGGTTTGAGCTGATTTCATCTTTCGCTGCCCAACCCAGTAATATGCCTCATCTATTGTCCCGTTGGCAATTAACACCGTCAGATTTCCTGCGGATTTTCTTCCAGTTCGACCCTTTCTTTGCACAAATCTAATCGAGCTTGGAACATTATCAAAGAAGATAACATCATTTACCTCTGAAATATCAAGGCCTTCTTCGCCCACACGAGTTGCAATTAGTACCTGATATTTTCCGTCTCGGAATTTTTGCACCGTTTCTACCTGTTGTTTTTGTTTGAGGCCTGTCTCGCCAGCTTTACCAATTAAAAATCCGGCAGACACTCCAAGATCCACCAATTTGTCATGTATGATTTCCACAGAATCTCGGTAGCTTGTGAACACAATTGCGCGGCCTGACAAACCTTTGATAATTTCAGCAAGCTTGACAATTTTGCTGTGCTCTATTCCTTTTTCCTGTGCGTCCTTCGCATGTGCCAATGCACGAATAAAGTTAGAATCACTCTCAAAAAGATCTTTTATTCCTACTCCTTTTTTTTCTCGTGTTCTGTCACAGAATCTCAAAAATGACGTCACTCCATGAGATTCCAAAATATTCAGAGCATAGTGCAGTCGTATTGCAGTGAATAGTGGTTTTGCTGCTCGCCTGTTCTGTCGTAATACAAAATCTCTGGCTCTCAATAATTGCGACAATGAAACATTATCAGACAGTCGTAATCCACATTTTGTTAGTTCGTGGTGCCGTACTTCCAAAGCTTTTCTCAGATAGAACTGGATTTCTTTCATTTCGTGAGGTAGGTCAACTTTGACCCAGTTTGTGTTTGTTTTCTGTATGTATGGAGCAACATCTGGACTGTCTTCTGTTTTTTGTGCAACACTTGCAATTCGCAATGTTGTGATAATTTCCGTTGCCTTGTCTTTTTCAGCAGGGAGAGTGGCAGTCATGCCCATAATGCGCACATTTTTGCCCGCAAATCTATGCGCTATGCCCGAATAAGCATAATCTCCTACGGTGCGATGCGCCTCATCAAATATCACCAAAGAAAATTGGTCTAGTGATACTATTTCTCGGTCCAGATCATTTTTTGTAATCTCCGGCGTGGCACAAATGACAGAGTTTGCCCAAGATTTCTTTCGTTTTGTTATTGTATCTTCGCCTGTCAACAACCCGATGTCTTCCAGATTCAAATTATTTTTTAGAAATTCATAGTGCTGGTTTGTTAAAACTCTGGTTGGTGCCAAAAACAAAACTCCGCCAGTACCGCGAGATAGATAATCTGCTATTACTAGCAATGCTACTGTAGTTTTGCCAAGGCCCGTGGGCAATACGACCAAACAGTTCTCCAATTTTGCCTGATTTGCCAACGAGACCTGATATTCGCGGGACTCGACTTGGTTTGGCTTGATGAATTTATGAGTAATGTATTCTGTCAATCAGCAGTAATTTTACGATCTTTGAATTTTATAGTTTCGAGTCACTAAATGCAATCCATAGGTTAATTCTGAATTAAACAATGGATCACCCTAAATATTGAATTATCGTACTACGATTCATGTGTGCAAGCTTTGAGCGCCCTAGTTGGGATGAATACTTTATGCTTCAAGCAGAGCTTGCCAAGCTTCGATCCAATTGCATGACACGTCAAGTTGGTGCAGTAATTGTTAGAAATAATCGTCAGATAGCAACAGGATACAACGGAACACCTCCAGGTGTAAAGAATTGTTTTGAGGGTGGATGCAATCGATGTCAGCTTAGAATGGAGGGCAAAATTGAATCCGGTGCATCACTTGATAGGTGTCTGTGTAACCACGCAGAGGCAAATGCGATAATGCACTGTGCCATAATGGGAATAGAGGCAGGAACGAAGGACGCCATACTCTACACGACATTTGTTCCATGCCTAGAGTGCTCTAAAATGGCAATCACAATAGGCATCAAAAAAATAATTTGCTTGGATACGTACCCTGAAGCCGACTATGACCTAATGAGGGAGGCGGGAATTGAAATCATAAGGCTAGACAAAAAGAAGGTTCAGCGCTGGGCATACATGCTACTAGATGAGCCAAAGCGGTAATGTATAATGCAAGCACAAGAACAAACGCTAAAAACACTTGGTCCATCACTTTTGGTCTCAGCAACATATGACAGCCAAAAACAAGCAGCAATTCTGAAATTTTATAATCCACAATCAGAAAAAGTGATTTTATGGGCAGATGAAATTGGCCATAAACCATATTGTTACTCCAAATTACATCCTGACGAGTTATCATTTCTTAAAAACAGAAAAGACATCATAAAGATAGAATCTGTTAAAAGAAGAGACTTTCTCAAGGACAAGGAATCCGAAGTATCAAAAATCATAGTAACTGATCCCCTGACAATAGGTGGAACCCAGACAGACAAGAGCATTCGAAACATCATAGAAACATGGGAATCTGACATCAAATATTATGAGAACTATCTGTACGATAGAAGCCTCATAGTTGGCAAATTTTATGAAATAAAGGAAGGCAAGATAGTTCCGCATGACTTTGAGGTGACAGAAGATGTCGCGCTAGCTATGAAGAGCCTTTTACTGGATGTAAACACTGCAAAAGGAATTGTAAACACAAAGGAATTCCAAGAATACATTTCACAGTGGGCGGAGCTTCTCAACCAGCCAATACCGAAAATAAAGCGACTCAGCTTTGACATTGAGGTAGAATCTGAGATTGGAAGAATTCCAGACCCGAAAATAGCAGAAAAGCGAGTCACAGCAATTGGATTTGAGGGAACAGACGGACTAAAACAGATCTTTGTTTTGCGCAAGGACGGCTCCAATGATGGCAAAAACGATCTCCCTGAAGGGGTCAAGGCGACATTTTACGCACAAAATGAAGAAAAAAATATGATTGAAGATGCATTCAAAATAATTTTGGATTATCCGTTTGTTATTACATACAACGGTGATGAATTTGACATGCCGTATTTGTATAATCGCGCAGAAAGACTTGGAATCAAAAACTCTGAAAACCCACTATACATGATGCGTGACTCGGCCACACTAAAGCACGGAGTACACATTGACTTGTATAGGACAATGTCTAACAGATCCTTTCAGATCTATGCGTTTTCGCACAAGTATACTGATTTTTCACTAAACAGCGTCTCATTGGCACTGCTCAATGAATCCAAGCTCGATTATGGGTTGGAACTAGACCAACTCACAAACTATCAGCTTGCTAGCTATTGCTACAATGATGCTAGAATCACGTACAAGCTTACCAGCTTTAACAACGAATTGTTGATGAATTTGCTAGTCGTAATATCCAGAATAGCAAGAATGCCAATTGATGATATCGCGAGAATGGGCGTGTCGCAGTGGATTCGAAGCTTGCTGTATTATGAACACAGGCAAAGAAATGCGCTCATTCCAAGGCGAGAAGAACTGGATGCAAAATCTCAAGGAGTAATGAATGATGCAATAATCAAGGACAAAAAATATCGAGGTGGCCTAGTAGTGGAGCCAACAGAAGGAATTCACTTTAATGTAACAGTAATGGACTTTGCCAGCCTGTATCCTAGTATAATCAAGGTCAGAAATCTATCATATGAGACGGTTCGATGTATGCATGAAGAATGTAAAACAAATAAAATCCCAGATACAAATCATTGGGTCTGCACAAAATACAACGGCTTGACATCAATGCTAATTGGCTCTCTTCGGGATCTACGCGTAAACTATTACAAGTCTTTGGCAAAAAAAGCAAAGACATTAGAGCAAAAAGAGCAATACACCGTAGTCAGTCAAGCACTCAAGGTAATTCTTAATGCCAGCTATGGGGTAATGGGTGCAGATATTTTTCCTCTGTATTTTCTTCCTGCAGCTGAAGCGACTACAGCAGTTGGGCGCTATATTATCATGGAGACAATCAAAAAATGTCAGGCAAATGGAATTGAGGTTTTGTACGGTGATACTGATTCCTTATTTGTAAAAAATCCAACTACCGAACAAATCCATCAGGTAATAGCTGACACCAAAATAGAACAAGGTGTCGACTTGGAAATTGACAAGGAATATCGTTATGTTGTACTAAGCGGCAGAAAGAAAAACTATCTTGGGGTTACGGGTGAAGGAAAAGTAGATGTCAAGGGACTAACCGGCAAAAAATCACATACGCCCCCGTTTATTAGAAATCTGTTCTTTGAGGTGATAGACACTCTATCCAAAGTCCAAACCGCCCAAGATTTCGAGGCGGCAAAAAAAGAGATCAAGGAGAAAATCTCTTCATGCGCCATTAGAGTCAAGGAAAGAAAGATCCCAATTCCAGAATTGGCATTTAACGTCATGATAAGCAAGGCACCATCAGAATATGACAAAACAATTCCTCAACATATCCGTGCAGCCAAACTGCTAGAACAACAACGTGAGATAAAGCGTGGCGACATCATATCCTATGTGAAAATACTCAACAAACCAGGAGTAAAACCTGTAGAAATGGCCCGCCCAGACGAGATTGATTCTGAAAAATATATGGAATTTATGGAATCTACACTAGATCAAATCACATCATCGATGGATTTGGATTTTGATAGCATGGTTGGAAAACCAAAACAAACCGGCCTGGATCAGTTTTTCTGGAATTAGATATATCCAACTGTTGTGATTTCGCACAACACTCAACTTAACAGCACTCTGCTGAATAATATGTAATGAATACATACGATAACAATCGACTACGTTTACGCAGAGTAACTCTAGTCATCACTACACTATTGCTAGTGGCGTAGCTCCATTGACGGAGCAGTCGTTTTTGCGTACTCGCAAAACTTCTTTTGCTCATCACAGTCGAGCGAAAGACTGACAATTAGGCAGTCAAGATTATTGGGTATGATGTAAGAGTAGTATATGTCATCAAAACCAAAACGGTTTGTCATTTGATGGACTCTCCGGAGGTGTCTTTGAGCTATTGCACAAGCCAAAAAAGTCAAAAGATAAAAAATCTAGGAATAACTATACTGGAAATCTACCGCACATTCTGCAGAATCTAGAGTTTTCCTCAATCTTATAATGGCAGTCTGGGCAAAAATTATCAAAAGATTGCTTTAAGGTGTGATATTTTTTGAAAATTTCGTAGTAATGCATGGATTCCTTGCTTCTAATGATTACATTATCACTTAGCTTGATTTTTTTTGCCTTTTCAAAGAACGTATCATCTGGAATTACACCATCAAAGAATTCTGTTAGCCCTTGAGTCCCAGAACCTTCCTGCATGGGGGATTTTTGGCGCCATACTATGTTATTTGGAATTAAACCTTCAAAGGTCTTTCTTAGGATAAATTTGCCATATTTTTTGCCATTATGACTCCCTACGAGCTCGTCTGGCAAAAGTTCCCTTGCAAATTCCACTATGTCGGCATGGCAAAACGGCGACTCGACTGTAACACCAAGTTCTTTGCCTATTTTTTGTGATGGGAAATGCATAATTTTTACAATTCTTGCCAGATCTTTTTTTAGTTCATCGTCTGACTTTGATATTAGAAAATTATACCCTGCAAAGAGCTCATCGGCACCATCGCCTGTTATTATTTTGTCAAATCCAAGTTTTTTCACCTCAGATATTGCCAGATATGGAACTATGTTATTTCTTATTTCAATATCGTTGAAATTACCAAGAATCTTGATTGTCTGCTCTACTGCGTCTAGGATCTGCGAGATATCATAGGTGTGTATGGATAATGTTAGTCCAAACTGTTTTGCCGCCATCTGGGAATATGTCAGATCATGTGCAATGTGATCCTTTGATATTATTACAAGACAGTCTTGTTTTTTTTCCTTGAGAAGATATGCAAGTATTGTGCTGTCCAATCCGCCAGATAGTGCCAAGTGTTTTGCTGTACAGGAATTTGCTGCATTCCATAAGAGCTCAAAAATCTTTTGCATTGTGTTGGTGCGTAAAAAAATCAATTAAGGTTTTTGCGATTAGCTGAAGCTAGTTTTGATTCAACATTTGTTGATTAGAAATTTTGTAAAATTCATTGTTAACTTTAAATAGATTAACCTAGGACTTTTGCATAATGTTACTTCCTGCCGAAATAGAATCAAAGACGTTGATTCCAGCGCTTCGTGCGATATTGGCAAAAAAGCTTGCTGAAGACCACAAAGTTCGAGAAGACGAGATATCAAAAATGCTCGGAGTAACACAGGCTGCAATAAGCAACTACATTCGAGGAACGCGCGGTGATCCAAAACTTATCGAGAAACTCGTCTCAGACAAACAAGTATCTGAGATGATAAACGAACTCTCAGACCGACTATCATCAGACATGGCATACACCCCATCTAGCTTGGCAAAATTCATCAGTCTTTGTAATTACATCAAATCCAGTCTTTTGATTTGTGAGATTCACCACAAACTTGAATCCAACATTGATGAGGCAATCTGCAAGGAATGCGAAAACATGTTGCTAAAGGGCCCAGGCTCTGTATACTAGTTCTTTGAAATAGAAATCTCTATTGTAGATAGCATTCTTTTGCCAAACTCATTCTCAGAGTCTAACTTGATGTGGTCTAGCTTGCACGAATTGTGAAGCATTTTTTCCACTATGATATTTGCAATTGCTACTGCTGCCGGTATGTTGAGACCTTTTGCAAGTAAGACGGCTTTGCCATGTTTATTTATGATGGTAAAGACATCTAATGCGGATGGCATTATTGGATCGTTTCTTACAAAATATGTGTATGGGGGTTGTTGTGCGATCTGTTTTGTTTCTTCCATACTAATCATTCAGTCTTTTCCAAAAATTAATTCTATTAAGTTTTGTCGACGATTCATCCACTAGTTAAAATAATCAATTGGGATGTTTTGGTAATCCCCGTTTGGCAATCTTCTTTTAATGACAATTGGTATTGCGTAATCGTCAAGCTCTTTTAGTGCTATGTCCAGTGAGGTTCTGGCGTCTGTTGGAATCCCGATAAATGGCGGTGCTCCTTGTGATAACTGTAATGCGCGTGCGCCCAAAATTCTCGCCTTTTCAAATCTAGTGAGATTTGGTGGTCCGATTGCTAATTTGCCTTTACCTGAAAGCGGGATTTCTATTACCTCGTGGACTGGGTCCATGTCGATAATTTCCCGAGTTTCCATTGCCTTGATTTTTTTGTCCAGTTCTACTCGCTCGTCATCTGTAAGCTCTTTAGTTTCGAAAATCTTCTTGTATGCATTGACGGCATCCTCCATCGTGGTGTCTTCTGCCGCCTCTTCACCAACTGGTCTGGCAAATTCAGGCTCTCCCTCTATTTCCTCTGGAGCTTCAATCTCAACTTCTTCAGGATCAGACAAGTGAAAAAACTCCCTAATGCGGTTATATATTCCAATAAACTTGCATTGTAGCTACTTATCTACAATAATTCCGTTGTATTGGGCATGGAACGATCAATCCTACTGCTTACCAATTCCGTCAAATCGCCAAATACTGCCAGGGCGTATCTTCACTATTGCAATAATTTCCATAAATTCTGCAACTATCCCGACTTTGATACAATGGCAGATAAGGGCCTCAAAGACCCCAAGGGTCTACAAATTCAACTAGAAGATTATGTAATGGCCCTCAAGAACAGGCTCAACCCAAACTCTGTGCCGACTAATGTCTATCCAATATTCTCATTTTGCGAGGCTAACGACATTTACCTTAACACCAAAAAGATCAAGAAAATGTTTCCGGCCCTAGTCAAAAAGTGAGTATTCGTAATGGATAGTGCAGTACAAACCACCAGACTACAATCCCAAGAAGAAAAAGTTTAGAGAATATACGCAGTCTATTTTGTTTTATAATATCAATGAGCAAAACTATGCCAAGAGAGACAAATGGTATTGTGTAAATGAAATAATAAGGAAACATAACCCTTCCAGTGATAGAAAGTAGCAGGAATGGAACATACATGCTAATCATTCCAATTCCTACAAAAAATATCGATTGATTTTGTTTTTTTATGTTGTATAAAACAAATACAATTGAGCCCCAGAAACCAATAACCCATAAAGGCACATTTGGATCCCCAATCCATTTGATAGCAAAAACTTTCCCTATTTGTCGGGTTCTATCTTCGGTGAAATTTAGATTTTTTTCATTTACCCATCCATAATTATTTCCTTTTTCTGGCGGAGTTAGTGGTAAAATCCAACTCCAAGGATAATTAGTGTGCACAGCATCCCAATTCTTGAACTTGTACGCATCGGATGAAACATAGCCACTGTTCAAAAATATATCAAGATGCTGAATTGGGTTTGTTACTACACCGACTTGTGTCTGATACACATATCCTCGTGACTCCCTTAAACGCAATTCAGGATAACCTATAGGAATATCTCTACCATCAACAGTTTCTTGAGTCGGAATCACCGGATCATAGATCACAGGTTTGAAAGAAATATCATACATCCATAAAATCCCCAGAAAAGTCCCACTGACAATAGCAAGGAACAAGATTGGTTTTCTCTTAACGATTCTATTTTTCCAAGGTTTATTTTTTACAAAATAAAACATCATTAAGAACATGAGGAAAAATACTGCAGTTTCTTTAATAAAAAATGAAAAACCAAGAACTATTGCTGCAAGATAATATTTTTTACTAAAATACAGATATAGAGAAAGCATTCCAAAAAACATCACGATAACATCTCTGAGAAATAATGTTGAATGAATAAAGAAAATAGTATCAAATGAGAGAATTAGCGTAGCAAAAAGTGCATTTTTTTCGGTAGTAAATCTACTAGAGATTTTATAAAAAACCAGCAGGGTCAGCATGCCAAATATGACAGATGGCGCTCGCCAGCTAAACCAATTATCGCCAAAGATTGTTATCGCAGTACCGGCAAATAGATACGCGCCTGGTAACTGATATGGAGTATGATCCTCCATTTTGATAAAATTTCGAATTAATTCTAAAAATATTGATTCATCCCAGATCTGAAGGTGTTGTGGCTGTGCAATAACAAATACGTGTAAAACCAAAGACATCAAAATAATATGAGATATACCAACTTTACTTAATTGTTCAGACCACAAACAAATGTTTAAGATATTTTGTGTGATTTAAATCCCTACAACTGATTCAATTTTGGCTAAATTGCTGTCACCCCAAGATTTTTTTTAGAGAAAATCTTGGCAAATCGGGTAAAATTTACCGTTTTAGGCTCAATTATTATGCTAAAAGAAATTAACAAATATTCCAATTCGCGCAATCTGATGTATTGAGCGTAGGTACAGTGTCGACAACTAGGATGATTCTAGAGATCAAGGGCAAATCAAAGCTAGACTGCGAGCTGAAAAGACACCTCTCCCCAAAAACAGTTGGAATTATCATGAGATCCCTGCCGCTTGATGGTAATGCGCACTTTATGGGCCAAAACA
>Ga0194132_10009602_pt1 | contig 13235 bp, 9 predicted proteins | sample TA2KigOf80mmetaG_FD_148612 | JGI IMG/M metagenome (GOLD analysis project Ga0194132, IMG submission 148612) | Freshwater microbial communities from Lake Tanganyika, Tanzania - TA2015054 Kigoma Offshore 80m | ecosystem: Environmental > Aquatic > Freshwater > Lake | place: Tanzania: Lake Tanganyika... | reverse complement strand
CCGATAGACATAGTGGGTATAGTCTGAATGGATAGAGAACTAGTGAGCACCCATCAAAAAGCAGCGCGACTAAATCACGATCCGTCGACGTACGGGGCGTTTGCCGAGATCGGCGCGGCGCAGGAGGTTGTGGCGTGGTTTTTCCGGTCGGGCCGGGCGTCGGGGACGGTGGCGAAGTCGATGTCGGCGTACGACATGGTGGTGTCGGACGCGATTTATGGCGCTTCGCAGCGGTATGTGAGCCGGCAGCGGTTGCAGTCGATGCTGGGGCACGAGTATTCGTTGCTGCAACAGCGGTTGGACGAGCAGCGCGGGGGGACGACCAAATTTTTCGCGTTCGCCGATACGGTGGCGACGAACAGGCGGTCGAAACCGGGGAGCGGGCATGGGTGGTTGGGGATTCGTTTTCAGAATGAACCGCGGGCCGAGCCGTCCGAGATTCTGATTCACGTGCGGTTGCTCGATCCGGTGACGCTGCGTGAGCAGGAGGTCATCGGCATTCTCGGCGTCAACCTGATTCATGGCGCGTTCTATCTGAACGATAAACCGGGCGAGTTGATCGCGGGGTTGATGGACGGGCTAAGCCGTGTGCGGTTGGAAGTGGACATGATCAAGTTTTCGGGTCCGGCGTTCGCGGGAGTCGACAACCGGTTGATGAGCTTGCAGCTTGTGTCGCAAGGACTGACTGACGCCGCGGTGTTTACGGCTTCGGGTGAGGCGGTGGAGCCAGCGGAAATCTTGTTCGGGAAGCCGGTGTTGTTGCAGCGCGGGAGGTTTCGGCCTGTCACCAACGTAACGCTCGACATGCTGTATTGCGCCAGTGAACGGATGATTGCGGAGAAGGCGATCGACGAAGGAAAGTTGGCGGTGTTAATGGAGATGAGCCTGGCGAACCTGATGGAGTCGTCGGAGCTGAATCACGAAGACTTCATGGCGCGCGTCGACATGTTGGGAGCGCTCGGGCATCCGGTGATGATTTCGAATTTCACCGCATCGCATCAATTGACGCCGTACCTGCGGCGCTATACGAAGATGCCGGTAGGGTATGTGATGGGGCTGAGAACGCTGGAGCGGCTATTCGACGATGTGTACTACAAGGAACTGGGGGGCGGAATCCTTGAAGGCACGGCGCTGTTGCTCAACGGCGACACCGATTTGTATATCTATCCGAAGTGGGATACGGCGAAGGATTCGCTCATGACCGCGGATGAGTTGGCGGTCGCGCCGCATTTGCGGCACCTCTATGCGCACTTGATCGAGAACAAGCGGATCTTTTCGCTACCGGTGTTCGATCAGGTGGATCTGCCGGTTATGCCGGCCGAGATTCTAGACCGGATTCAGGGCGGCGACATGAGTTGGGAACGGTATGTGCCGCCGCCGGTGGCGGAACGCATTCGAGTGGACCATCTGTTTGGATTCAAGTCGTAGTAAGGTAGATAGCTGGTTCGAGCTACTTCCATGCGATTTTTATTAGCGATTCTTCTTGTTGCGGCGCTGCACGCACAGCCGCCCGCGCCAGCTCCGTCAAAGCCGCCCGTAAGGGTTCGGCCCCAGGCTTATCCGGACCGGCCACCGGCGCCGGCGGAAAAGGTCGAACAGGGGAAGGCGGTCTACGGTTTGAACTGCACGTTCTGCCATGGGACCGATGCGCGCGGGGGATCGGGTGGTCCGAATCTGATTCGCAATGAGGTCGTGCTGAAAGATCAGGACGGCGAACTGATCGCCAAAGTTGTTCGTGAAGGGCGCGAGGGGATGCCGAAGATGAACCTCAGCGACGCGCAGGTGTCCGATATTGCGGCGTTTGTTCACAGTTTCAAGGTTGGCGGGTATGACGCTTCGCGGATGACGCCCGAGACGATTGTCGTCGGCAAGGCGGATTCCGGCAAAACGTACTTCGCTTCGACGTGCGCGGGTTGTCACTCGGTGACGGGCGATCTGAAGGGGATCGGCGGACGGATCACGGACCCGAAAGCTTTGCAGCAGACGTGGATTATGCCGGGATCGGGAAGGGGAGCGGGGCGCGCCGGGTGTCGCCGACGACGGTGACCGTGACCGAGGCGAGTGGCAAGAAGACGCACGGGCGGCTGGTTCGGATCGACGATTTTCTGGTCACGGTGGCGGGCGCCGACGGGCCGCCGAGGACGTTTATACGCATTGGCGACGTTCCGCGGGTTGAACTGCACGACCCGTTGAAGCCGCATAAAGATCTTTTGGCGAAATATACCGACGACGATATTCACAATTTGACGGCGTATCTGGTGACCGTGAAATGAAGCGCCTCCTTCTCGCTCTTTCGATTTCCGCGGCGGCGCAATCGCTTGATACGGCGACCCTGCACAAACCGCTGGCCAACGACTGGCCGACGTACTCGGGCGACTATTCGGGCAAGCGTTACAGCAAGCTCACACAGATTACACCAGCCAATGTGAAAGGGCTAACGCTGGCTTGGACGACACGGGTCACGGCGGGACCGCCAGCGCAAGGCGGCGGCGGGTTTGGCGGATTCCGAGGCTTCGGCGGGCCGACCTATGAGACGCACATCGGCGGAGTCGGCAAGAACGACTTTGGCGGGAACGCGAATATTCGGGCGTCGGTTCTGGTGGTTGACGGCACGCTGTATTTTTCGACGCCGGATAATGCGTGGACGGTCGATGCGCGCGATGGGAGGATCTTGTGGCACTACTATTGGCGAACTCGCGGTGGCACGCATATTGGCAACAGAGGCCTCGGCATGTGGGGCAAGTGGCTCTACATGGAGACGCCGGACAATTATCTGGTATCGCTTGACGCGGCGACGGGCAAAGAGCGTTGGCATAAGGAAATCGCGCCGTTCGAGCGGCAGTATTTTTCGACGATGGCGCCGATCGTGGTCGGCAATCACATCATCGTGGGGACGGGGAATGATCTGGACGCTCCCGGGTTTGTGCAGGCGCACGATCCGGAGACCGGCGAGGTCCAGTGGCGGACCTACACGGTGCCGACGAAGAAGGGCGATCCAGGGCTGGAGACCTGGGGGACGCTGGAGGGCGCGAAGCTGGGAGCGGGCAATGTCTGGATTCCGGGTGCGTACGATCCCGAGACGAAGCTCTACATTTTCGGCACGGGAAATCCGTCGCCGTCATACACGAATCCGCCGAGCCGAGATGGCGATAATCTATTCACCTGTTCGCTGGTGGCGTTGAACGTCGAGACGGGCAAGATGGCATGGTACTACCAACTGAACCCTCACGACACGCATGACTGGGATTCGAGCGAGACGCCGATTCTGGTCGATGGCGAATTTAAGGGCAGGATGCGGAAGATGGCGCTGCACGCCGATCGGAACGGGTACTTTTACGTTGTCGACCGGACGAATGGCGAGCATCTGTTGACGAGTAAGTTCTCCGACACCGTGAATTGGGTGAAAGAGATCAACGCGAAGGGGCAGACGATTCGCGATCCGAAAAAGGATTCGACCGTGGGCGGGACGTTGGTGTCGCCAAACAACTACGGCGCGACGAACTGGCCGCCGGCGGCCTATTCGCCAGACACGGGACTGTTCTACGTGCCGCAGAGCGACACGTATGCGATGTACTACTTGACCGAGACCGATCCACGCGGCGCGATGGGCTTGGGTGGGAAAGACGAGCAGTTTGTGGCGTCGATGGGGTCCTATCTAACCGCGATCGATTACAAGACGGGGAAGATTGCGTGGCGGCATAGGTATCCGGGGGCGGGCGGTTTTGGCGGCGGCAACGGGGTTTTGACGACGGCGTCGAAGCTGGTGTTTGCCGGCGACATCGGCGGCAACATCGTGGCGTGTGACGCGGCGAACGGGAAGATCCTTTGGCACTCGCGGTTGGGGAGTGTTTCGAACGCGCCGCAGACGTACATGATCGACGGAAGGCAGTATTTGTTGGTGGCGGCGGGCGATGCGCTGTTTGCGTTCTATCTGCATCCGTAAACGGTTTCGGAAAGGCCTCATGCAATAATAGGAATTCGCATGGACGACGCCAAAATTCGTAGAGAAGCCCTGTATAACGCACTTTCGGAGCGGATTCTGTTGCTGGATGGGGCAATGGGGACGATGATCCAGCGCTGCGATCTGCACGCGCACGACTACGGTGGAGCGAAGCTGGAAGGCTGTCCGGAAAATCTTGTCGTCACTCGGCCGGATGTGATTCAGGACATTCATCGGAAGTACTTGGCGGCGGGGAGCGATATCGTCGAGACCGATACGTTTGGCTCGATGTCGGTGGTGCTGGCGGAGTATGGGATCGCCGAGAAGGCGTATGAGTTGAGCCGGGAGGCGGCGCGGTTGGCGCGCGTGGCGTGCGATGAGTTTTCGACGGCTGCGAAGCCGCGGTTTGTGGCCGCGTCGGTCGGGCCGACGACGAAGATGATCGCGCTGACCGGCGGTATCACCTTTCCGAAACTGGTCGACTCCTACTACGAACAGTTTCGCGGGGTGATGGACGGTGGCGCGGATCTTATTTTGATCGAAACCTGTCCCGACACGTTGAACGTCAAGGCGGCCCTGCGAGCGTCCGAGCGGCTGTCGCGAGAGCTTGGCTTCCGGATACCGACGATGGTTTCAGGCACGATCGAGAACATGGGTACGATGCTCGCGGGGCAGACGGCCGAGACGCTGTACAGCGCGGTCGCTCATGCGGATTTGCTGTCGGTTGGACTGAACTGCGCGACCGGCCCGGAGTTCATGACCGACCACATCCGCTCGCTGCATGAGATCGCCGAGACGCGTATTTCCTGCTATCCGAACGCTGGTTTGCCGAATGAGGAAGGGAAGTATCTCGAGACGCCCGAGACGCTGGCCTCGCAACTCGAGCGCTTCGTTGACAACGGCTGGTTGAACATCATCGGTGGCTGCTGTGGGACGACGCCCGACCATATCGCCGCGATCGGCAGGATGATTGACGGCAAGAAGCCGCGCGCATCGAGGAAGTCGACGCATCGCTCGTTCTACTCGGGCGTGGATTTGGTCGAGGCCGACGATTCGAATCGACCGCTGATTGTGGGCGAGCGGACGAACGTGATCGGTTCGCGGCTGTTCAAGAACATGGTCGCCGAGGAGAAGTGGGAAGAGGCCACCGACATCGCTCGGCGGCAGGTGAAGAACGGCGCGCATATCGTCGATGTCTGCTTGCAGTCGTCCGATCGGGATGAGATGCAGGACATCGATCCGTTCTATTCAAAGCTGATCCGCAAGGTTACGGCGCCGATCATGATCGACACGACAGATCCCAAAGCGGTCGAACTGGGGTTGACCTATTGCCAGGGCAAGTCGATTATCAATTCCGTAAATCTTGAGGACGGCGAAGAGAAGTTCGAAAAGATGTGCCCGGTGGCGAAGTCGTACGGCGCGGCTCTGGTCATCGGCACAATCGACGAAGATCCGGTGCAGGCGCAGGCGTTTACACGAGAGCGCAAACTTGAGGTCGCCAAGCGGTCCGTCGATTTGCTGACGAACAAGTATGGGATCAAGCCCGAAGACATCATCATCGATCCGCTGGTGTTCCCGTGCGCGACCGGTGACGAAAACTACATTGGCGGCGCTGTCGAGACGATCGAGGCGCTGCGGCTGATTAAGGCCGAGATCCCGTATGTAAAGACGGTGCTCGGAGTTTCGAATATTTCTTTTGGCCTGCCGGCGGAGGCGCGCGAAGTTGTCAACTCGGTCTTCCTGTACTACTGCACGAAAGCCGGGTTGGATCTGGCGATCGTGAATGCGGAGAAGCTGGAGCGGTTCGCTTCGATTCCCGAAGAAGAGCGCCGTCTGGCCGAGCATCTGTTGTTCAATACGCCGCCGGCGGGCGATCATGCGCCCGAGGATTGGCGCGCGCAGACGAAGGAACAGAAGGCGGCGATCAACCAGCATCACATTGCCGCGATCGCCGAGCACTTCCGCAAAGCGGCGCCGAAGGTGAAGGCGAAGGCGGCGGATTTGCCGCTCGATGAACGGCTCGCCAACTACATCATTCAGGGTTCGAAGGACGGGTTGGTCGAAGATCTGAATTTGAAACTGGCCGAGGGCGCGGGCCCGCTCGAGATTGTGAATGGCCCGCTGATGGCGGGGATGAACGAAGTCGGGCGTCTGTTCAACAACAACGAGTTGATTGTCGCCGAGGTGTTGCAGTCTGCCGAGGCGATGAAGGCCGGCGTGGCGCATCTGGAGCAGTTCATGGAGAAGGCCGACACGGCGGCGCGGGGCAAGATTGTGCTCGCGACGGTGAAGGGCGATGTCCACGATATCGGCAAGAATCTGGTCGAGATCATTTTGGCCAACAATGGCTATACGGTGGTGAATCTTGGCATTAAAGTTACGTCGGACGAACTGGTGAAGGCGTATCTGAAACACAAGCCGGACGCTGTCGGGTTGTCGGGGCTGCTGGTGAAGAGCACGCAACAGATGGTGACGACGGCGGGCGATTTTAAAGCGGCGGGAATTTCGGTTCCGTTACTGGTGGGCGGCGCGGCGTTAAGCGAGAAGTTCGCCAAGACGCGCATCGCACCGGAGTATGCCGCGCCGACTTTTTATTGCAAAGACGCGATGACGGGGTTGCGCGTGATGAACGAAATCAGTTCACCGGACACGCGTGAGACGGCGCTGAAGGCTGCGACGTGGAACTCCGATATTGCGGCTCCCGCGCCGGCGGCGGAGGTTGCGGTTAATACAAGCGAGCAGCGTTCAACGAAGGTCCGCATTGATGTTCCGATTCCCGCCGCGCCGTACTTCGACCGCAAGAAGCGCGACATTCCGCAGTTGGCCGAGTTGTGGAGCTACATCAATCCGTTCATGCTGTATGGGCGGCATATGGGCTTCAAGGGGAACTTCGAGAAGCTGCTGGCCGAGCGAGATCCGAAGGCTCTCGAACTGTTCGACGAAATGGAAGAGGTCAAGAAGTGGGCGGCGGGCTTTATGAAGGCGCGCGCGGTTTGGCAGTTCTTCGAGACGGAGCGGGCGGGGAATACGATTCACCTGTTTGAACGCGGGGCGTCGTCGCCGGTACACGGCTTTGCGTTTGGGCGGCAACCGAAGGACGACGGTCTGTGTTTGAGCGATTACGTTTTGCCGGCGGGCGACGACGGACGGCGCGATCAGATCTGTCTGTTCGTCACCACGGCGGGCGAGGGGATTCGCGAGCGGAGTGAAGAGTGCAAGGCGAAGGGCAAGTACCTGCGCGCGCACGCGCTGCAGGCGCTAGCGATCGAAACCGCCGAGGGCGCGGCGGAGTGGCTGCACCGGCGCATTCGCGAGGACTGGGGCTTCCCGGACTCGCCGACGATGACGATGCAGGAGCGGTTTACTTCGCGCTATCACGGCAAGCGCTATAGCTTCGGGTATCCGGCGTGTCCGAACCTGGACGATCAGGTGGGTATTTGGAAATTGATCCGGCCTGAAGAGATCGGCGTTCAGTTGACCGAGGGCATGATGATGGAACCCGAGGCGAGCGTCAGCGCGCTGGTTTTCCACCACCCCGATTGCGCGTACTTTACGGCGACGGCGGCGGAGTTAGTGGAGGCGTAGACTACTTGCTGCGCTAAGTCAGGCGGGCGGCATAGTGCGGCTGCGTTTACCGGCGATACATCGTCTCCCCGTTCCTGCCGGAACCGCGCTAAGATAACAAGCTTGTTCACCTCCATTCGCTTTCGCCTCAGTGTAATGATGCTCCTCGAGTACATGGTTTGGGGGGCTTGGTATCCGGACTTCTCGGCCTACATGGGAAAAGTCCTCAAGCTCTCCGATGGCCAGATAGGAGGGATCTATTCGCTGTTGCCGATTGGCTGCCTGATCGCGCCGTTCTTCATCGGTCAACTCGCCGATCGATTTGTGCCGACGGACAAGCTTCTTGCAGTTTTGCATCTGGCGGGCGCGGCGCCTTTGGCGATCATGGCGACGGCCACCAACTACGACGGCGTCTTGATGTGGATGCTGCTGTGGGCGCTGCTTTATGGTCCGACGTTGGCGCTTACGAATTCGATCTGCTTTCATCACATGCCCGAGGCCGAAGGCGAATTTTCGCTGGTGCGCGCGTGGGGCACGATCGGGTGGATCGCGGTCGGGCTGTTGCTTGGCATCGTGCTGCGCGAATGGATTCCTGGCGCGGTGGGCGGGCTCGGCGGATTCGACGGCATGTGGGTGGCGGCGGGGTTGTCCGCCATTCTTGGTGTCTTTTGTTTCACGCTGCCACACACGCCTCCGGCGCGCAAGAACGATAGTCCGCTGGCGTTTCTGGGTGCATTGCAACTGCTGAAGAACAAAGAATTCGCGATCTTTCTGTGCCTCTCGTTTGTCGTGGCGACCGAACTGATGTTCTACTTCATCCTGACTGGGCCGTTCCTTTATTCGATCGGGCTGCCAGATGGCCAGGCGCCGGCATGGATGGCGATCGCGCAGGCGGCCGAGATCTTCACGATGATCTTTCTGCCGAAGATGTTGAAAAAGTGGGGCATTCGCGGGACGATGGCTGTCGGTATTCTGGCGTGGCCGGTGCGGTATGCGATCTTCGCGCTCGGCGGTCCGCTGTGGCTGGTGCTGGCATCGCTAACGCTTCACGGCATCTGCTATGTCTGCTTCTTCACGGCGTCCTACATCTATGTAGATCAAGTCGCGGGGCCCGAGATTCGTGCGTCGGCGCAGGGTCTGATTGCGTTCGTGCTGCTCGGCGCGGGCATGGTAGTCGGGAGTTGGTTTGCGGGCTATATCGCCGACATGTACAAGAACGACTACACCAGCATCTTCATGGTTCCACTGGTGCTGACGGTCCTATGCGCGGTCGTTTTTATGGCGCTGTTCCGGCCTACGTCCCGAGCGGCGGAATGAGGAGTTTGGCGATCCGGGCGCGCTAGTAGGACTGTGAACTATCTTGCCTACTTGTTGTGCGCGGTCTTAGTCTTTCCTGCAGTGTTGCTGGGCGGCGCGCTGGTGGCGATTCGAACAGCCACGGCGGGCACGGCTTCGTTCTGGGGATTTTTATGGGAGTTGTTCAAAGGGTTCATCGACCTTCTCGACAGTCCCGTGCGTTTATTGGGACTCTTGGCCTCGGTCGTCGTGTTTTTCGCCGCTGGGGCGATAGATGCGTGTCGTGTGCCGGCACACCTGGTGATCGCAGGACTCGGCGTTGCAGCGACAGCGTATTTTTTCTGGCTGACGGGTCGCGAGGCGATCGGGTGGTTTCCGTTCTTCGTACCCTCGCTGATTGGCGCTGGATTGAGTGTCTGGTTCGCCTGCAAACGGTAACATTTGCAACGCTTAAGGCGTTATCGTAGTAGGTAGCTCAAACATGCGCCACTGGGGTATTTTCATCGGCGGACTTCTGCTGCTCGGCCAGTCCGATAGGCCGAAATCGTTCGATCACGACGTGCAGCCGTTGCTGACCAAGAACTGTGTGATGTGCCACAACGACCGTATGCAGTCGGGCGGGATCGACATTCGTCCCTTTACGCAGCCTTCATCCGTCCTGGCGGCGCGCGAACCCTGGGAGCGCGTGGTGCAAAAAATCCGATCCGGAGAGATGCCTCCCAAGGGTCTGCCGAAGCCGAGTGTTGAAGAGATCGCCCGATTAACGGCGTTCTTGGAAGCCGAGTGGGATAAGGCCGACCGCAACACCAAGCCCGATCCGGGGCGCGTGACCGCGCGGCGTTTGAATCGTTCGGAGTACACGAATACGATTCGCGATTTGCTGGCCGTGGATTTTCGCGCGGAGAAGGACTTTCCGACCGACGACTCCGGCCACGGGTTCGACAATATCGGCGACGTATTGACGATTTCTCCGGTGCTGATGCAGAATTATCTGGAAGCGGCCGAGACGATCGCCTCGCGCGCGCTGGGCGCCGATCCACTGCCCGCCAAGCCGGTCGATTTTGAGTACCACAGCAAGAACAAGACAATCCGGCGCATCGGGCGGTCGAACATCGAAGTAACACATCGTGTTGACTGGGACGGCGAGTATGAAATTACCATCGGACTTCCCGGCGAGCGCGCCAAAGATGCCGCGCCGGTGAAGATGGGTTTTTGGATGGACGGCAAGCTCATCCACGAGCGGATGGTCGAAACGAAGCCCTCCGGACTCGTCTATTTCAACCCGTATTCCGAAGAGCACTTCCGCGTGTTCCTGCCAGAGGGCGACCACGTGTTTCGGGCGGGTTTCATCGACGATCCGTATGTTCTGACGCTCGATGATCGGGCCGCGTTCAGCGACAAGCTGAACAAGTTCCTGAACATGATCAAGTTCATCGGACCTTACCCGGCCAAGGTCGAGCGGGCGTCGCGGAAAAAGATTCTGATCTGCGATCCGAACTCCGGGCAGGCCTGCGTATCGAAGATTCTGACGACACTGGCGCGGCGAGCGTATCGCCGCCCGGTAACTCGCGCCGATGTCGCGCCGCTCGAAGGATTCGTCGCGTTGGCCAAGAAAGACGGGCAGTCGGTTGAACAGGGCTTGCAGCTTGCGATTCAAGCTATTTTGACCTCGCCTCACTTCCTGTTCCGTGTGGAGCGGCATCCGGCTCCGACCGATCCGTTGCGTGTGCACAAGATCAGCGATAGCGAACTAGCGACGCGACTCTCTTACTTCCTGTGGAGTTCGATGCCGGACGAAGAGTTGCAGACGCTCGGTGAGTCGAACAAATTGCGAACCCCAAGCGCGCTGGCGGCGCAGGTGAAGCGCATGCTGGCCGATCCGAAGGCGGCGGCGCTGGCGGATAACTTCGCCGGGCAGTGGCTTGAAATTCGCAATCTCGATTCGGTGAAGCCCGATCCAAAGCTGTTCCCCGAGTGGGGGCCGGAGTTGAAAGACGCGATGCGCACCGAAACGCGGATGTTCTTCGAATCGATGCTGCGCGAGAATCGGCCGCTCGGAGAGTTTCTGGATGCGAAGTACACATTCGTGAATGAAGTGCTGGCAAAGCACTATGGGATCAAGGGCGTGACGGGCGCCGATTTCCGGCGCGTTGAATTGACGTCGGCCGAACGCGGTGGCATCTTGAGCCATGCGAGTGTGTTGACCGTTTCGAGCTATCCGACGCGCACTTCGCCGGTGATTCGCGGCAAGTACGTTCTGCAAAATATTCTTGACGCGCCGCCGCCGCCGCCGCCACCCGACGTTCCGCCGCTCGATGAAGACGCCGTCGGCAGCGCTGGGTCGTTACGCCAACAATTGGAGAAGCACCGGACGAACGCCATCTGCGCGTCGTGTCACGACCGCATGGACTCTATGGGCTTTGGCCTTGAGAACTACGACGCCACAGGAAAGTGGCGCACCAAGGACGGCAAGTTCGAGATCGACTCGGGCGGCACGCTGCCCAACGGAAAGTCGTATAAGACTCCGACCGAATTCCGGGCAATTCTCCGCGAAGAAGTTCCCGCGTTTGCGCGCTGCATGACCGAGAAGATGATGACGTACGCGCTGGGTCGCGGACTGGAACGTTACGACCGGCGCACGACGGATGCGATATTGAAGAAAATGGCTGCATCGAACTATCCGTTCCAAATGCTGATTCAAGAGATAGTGGAGAGCTTTCCGTACCAGATGCGGCGCGGCGAGGCTCCGACAACAGAAACCGCACCCAAACCCAAACAGGTGGCAACACGATGATCACGCAGAAAGCTCTCTCCCGACGTACACTGCTTCGCGGATTCGGTACCGCGATCGCACTGCCGGCGCTGGATGCGATGGCGCCGGCGATGAACTCCTCGAAGATTCCTGGCAAAACGCCGGTCCGTATGGCGTTCGTCTATGTGCCGAACGGCCTCGACATGCGGCATTGGACGCCGACGGAAGAGGGAACGTTCACCGGTGAACTGCCGCGCATTTTGCGCCCTCTGGAACCGCTGCGGAATGAGTTCAACATCCTTTCGAACCTGACGCAGAACGGCGGGCGCGCGTTGCTGGATGGCGCGGGCGATCACGGCCGCTGCTGTGGCTCGTATCTCACGGGCGTTCATGTCAAGAAGACGATGGTCGACATCAAGGCCGGAATTTCCTGCGATCAAATCGCGGCCAATCAGGTTGGCTCGGCGACGCTGTTCCCGTCGTTGCAGGTTGGTCTGGAAGACGCGCGGCAGGCGGGCGATTGTGATTCCGGGTATTCCTGCGCCTACACCAACAATCTCTCGTGGAAGAGCGAGACGCAGCCGCTGCCGCCGCTGCTCGATCCGCGGGCGATGTTTGAGCGGTTGTTCGGCAAGGGGCCGGTGTTGTCGCCCGAAGCGCGGGCGAGGCAGGCGAAGTATCGAAAGAGCGTACTCGATCATGTGACGGCCGATACCAAGAAGCTGCAGGGCGATCTTGGGCCAACCGATCGCCGCAAGCTCGATGAGTATCTATCGTCGATTCGCGAAATCGAAAAGCAGTTTGAGAAAGCCGAAGGCGAGAACGCAAGGATCGATCCCGGCATGCCGAAGCCCTATGGCGTTCCGGCCGATTTCGCCGAACACTTCCGGCTGATGAGCGATATGATCACAGTGGCGTTCCAGGCTGATATGTCGCGAATCGTGACTTTCCTGGTCACGCGCGAAGGCACTTCGCGGCCGTATCGTGAGATCGGCATCGCCGATGGCCACCACCCGCTCACTCACCATCAGGGCAAGATGGAGCTGTTGGATAAGGTGACCAAGATCAACGAGTATCACATGCAGCAATTCGCGGCGTGGATGATGCGGTTGAAGTCGATCAAAGAGGGCGATGCGTCGATACTCGATAACTCGATGATCGTATATGGCGCCGGGCTCTCCGATGGCAACCGGCACACGCACGAGGATCTACCGGTGATGGTGATGGGCCGAGGCGGGAATCACTTCAAGGGCGGCCGCCGGATCACATATCGCAAGGAGACGCCGATCTCGAATTTGTACCTGACGATGATGGACCGGTTGGGCGTGCAGACCGACGACTTCGGCGATTCGACCGGGCGCATCGACGGCTTAAACCTCGGCTAACACCATGCAATTTTTCGGACAAGGAAAGCCAGTGGTTGGCGTGATCTTCGATTGCGATATGGGATCGCGGCCGGAGACGGCGTTGGCGTTGGCGGTCCTTTACGGGCTCGACGGCATGAACGAGTGCCGTGTTGTTGTCGTATCGAGCACGCGCTCGAATCTTGGTTCCGCGGCGTACTGCGAGGTGGTCGGCCGGTTCTACGCGGGCGCGGTTTCCGGCGCGTTCGGATCGTTCTCCCGCACGCTGCCCGTGGGTCTGCTGGCCGATGGCGCGATGAAAGACGACACGCCGATGTTG
>Ga0194132_10009600_pt1 | contig 13238 bp, 10 predicted proteins | sample TA2KigOf80mmetaG_FD_148612 | JGI IMG/M metagenome (GOLD analysis project Ga0194132, IMG submission 148612) | Freshwater microbial communities from Lake Tanganyika, Tanzania - TA2015054 Kigoma Offshore 80m | ecosystem: Environmental > Aquatic > Freshwater > Lake | place: Tanzania: Lake... | reverse complement strand
TGGTCCAGTTCGCTGAAGCTGGCCTCGCGGAAACCGATGGAGAAGGTCCGCACCTGCCCCTGCCCCACCTGCTGCATCAGGGCCACCACCAGGCTGGAATCCAGGCCGCCGCTGAGGAAGGCCCCCACCGGCACATCGGCCAACAGGCGCAGTTCCACGGCCCGGCGCAGCACCTGGTCCAGTTCCTCGGCACATTCGGCCAGGGGGCGCTCCCGCACCTGGTCGTAGCGGATCTGCCAGTACGGGTGCAACTCGAAGTGGCCTGCCCGGTACAGGGCGTAGGTGGCCGGGGGCAGTTTGCGGACCTGCTCGTAGATGGTGCGGGGCTGGGGGACAAAGAGAAAACTCAGGTACTCGTCGATGGCCCGCCGGTCCACACTGCGGTCCACCTGGGGGTCGCACAAAAGGGCGTTCAGTTCGGAGGCGAAGCTCAGCCCCTCGGGCCGGTGGGCGTAGTAGAGGGGCTTCTTGCCCAGCCGGTCCCTGGCCAGCATCAGGGTCTGCTGATCCTGGTCCCACAGGGCCAAGGCGAACATCCCGCGCAGGCGGCGGACCCCGGCAGGGCCTTCCCGCTGGTACAGGTGCAGGATGGTCTCGGTATCCGATTGGGTGCGGAAGCGGCACCCCTCCCCCTCCAACTCCCCCCGCAGTTCCAGATAGTTGTAGATCTCCCCGTTGAAGACCACCCACAAGGTGCCCGCCTCGTTGCTCATGGGCTGGCGGCCCCCCTCCAGGTCGATGACCTTAAGCCGGCGCATACCCAGCCCCGCCGGCCCCTGCCGGTAGATCCCCTCGTCGTCGGGCCCCCGGTGGGCAATGGCGGCGCACATGGCCCGCAGGAGTTCCTCCTCCACCGGCCGCCCCGCCTCGGCCCAGACCTTGCCGGCGATCCCGCACATCAGCCCCGCCCTCCCAGCACCTGCTCGTACAGCCCCTTCACCTGCCGGGCGCTGGCCTGCCAGGTGAAGGAGGCGGCCCGGCGCCTGCCCTCCTCCCCCAGGCGCTGGCGCTCGGCCCCGTCCTGGCGCAGGCGGGTGATGGCCCGGGCCAGTTGGCCGGGATCTCCGCTGTCCACCAGCAAGCCGCTGACCCCGTCCTCCACCAGTTCCGGGGTGCCCCCCACCCGGGTTGCGACCACTGCCAGGCCGCTGGCCTGGGCCTCCAGCACTACGTTGGGCCGCCCCTCCGAGAAGCTGGGCAGCACCAGCAGGTCGGCGGCCTGCATCCACTGAGGGATTTCGGCCGTCGGCCGGGCTCCGGCAAAGACCACCTGTGCCTCCAGCCCCAACGCCCCGGCCCTGGCCTGGAGGGTTTCCCGCAGCGGGCCGGCCCCCACCAGCGCGCAGCACACCTGCGGCTCCGCCAATGCCGCCACTGCCTCCAGCAACACCTCCAGTCCCTTGACCGGTACCAGCAGGCCCACGAAGAGCAGGACAAAGGCCCCCGGCGGCAGGCCCAGCCCGGCCCGGGCGCTGTGCTGGTCCCCCGGCCGGAAGCGGCTGTCCACGCCGTTGTAGACCACGCGGATCTTCGCGGCCGGCACCCCTGCCCGCTCCAGCTTGGCGGCCACGTCCTGACTCACCCCCAGCACCAGGTCCATGCGGCGGTAGATCCAGCGGTTGATCCGGCCCACCCAGCCCCCCTCCAGTAGATTGATGTCGCTGCCCCGCACACTGAGGACCACCGGCCGCCGGCCCCCGGCCAGGCGACCCACCAGGCCGCAGATGGTCCAGTGGCAGTGGATGAGGGCAGCCCCCCGGCAGGAACGCCGGGCCCGCCACCAGAACCCGGCCAGGAAGAAGGGCACCTGCAGACGAGCGGCCCAGCTTTGTTTGAGGTTGGTGGGGATACCCCCCCCGTAGGCGAGGCGCTGCCAGGAGGCCGGCAGGAGATAGGTGAAGCGGCGCACCTCCACCCCCTCCAGCACCTCGCGCCGGGGCAACCCTCCCTGATGAGGCGCCACCACCTGGGACTCCACCCCCTCGGCAAGCAGGTGCCGGCATAGGTCCAGCACGAAACCGCCGAAGAGATCCCCGCCGAAGCGGGGGAACCCGGTGGTCAGCACGCAGACCTTCATTCGCTCTCCTGCATATCGTAGAGCATGGCGAAGAGCAGGAACTGGATGCCCATGATGATCATCAGGGCGCATACCACCGACCGGGGGCCCGTCACCCCTTCGCCGATCCACTGCTGGTACGAGAGAAAGACCCCGTACAACACCCCCAGCGGGAAGAGGATGAGCCCAAAAAGATAAAAGAAGAAAAGGGGATGGAAGTCGCGGACCAGGTAGCGGGTGAAGAGCCGCCAGAAGAAGCCCCGGACCAGCATGGGGGCCACCCGCATGGCGTAGCGGAAGCCCTTGATCTGGGACTGGCGCTCCCCGGCCAGGTAGATGGCCCGCCGCGGCACGTCCCGGGCCTTCAGGCCATAGGCGTTGAGGCGCACCAGGAAATCCATCGGGTACCCGTACCCCTTCCAGGCTTGCTCCCAGTCCACCAGGTCGATGGCCCGCTTGGTGATGGCGGTGTACCCGTCAACCACGTCGAAGAGCTTATAAAAGCCCGAGGCCACCTTGGTCATGATCGAGATCAGGGCATTGCCCACAAAGCGCGACAGGGGCATGTCCTCCAGCCCTACCTCGGGCATGAGGAAGCGGTTCCCTTTGGTGTAGTCCACTCCGGCGTCCAGCAGCGGGTCGAGCAGGTCCTCCACCTGGTCGAGGGGCATCTGGTTGTCTCCCCCCACCACCACGCACAGGTCAAAATCCTGGGCGCTGGAGCGCCAGTACCCGGTGATGATGGCCTGGCCCACCCCCTGGTTCCCCTGATGCTGCACCAGTTCGATGCGCGAGTCGCCCTCGGCCCGCTGGCGCACCACCTCCGCGGTCCGGTCCGTGCTGCCGTCGTCCACCACAAAGACCCGGTCGATGAGCGGGGGCACCCCGTCCAGGGTGGGGCCGATGAGCCGCTCCTCGTTGTGCGCCGGGATCACCAGGGATACCCGCTTGTTCCTGTACACCGCAGCCCCTTTCCTCGATTATGCCCGCCGGGCGCACAACACCATGCCCCGCCCCCAGGGCCAGCGCCAGAACAACTCGTCCATCCGCAAGAGCCCGGCTGCCAGTTCGACCAACCCCTGCCGGCCGGCGGCGCGGGTGTCCAGCCGCTGCTGGCGGACCTGGGCCTGCTGGCCGGCGGTTCTGCGCAGCCAGGGGGCAAAGAGGAGCCGGTGGTAGATCCGGCCCAGGGGGAATCCCCAGACCCGCACCTGCTCCACCCGGAAACCCCCGCGGGTGAACAGCTCGATGAATTGCTCGCGGGTGTAGCGTTTGACGTGGCCGGCCCACTCGTCGCTGTGATCCCACAGCGCCGGGTTGAGCGGCACACTCGCCACGCAGGGGGCCCCTGGCCTGAGCACCCGGTGGAACTCCTGTACCGCCGCCTCGTCCCCCCCCAGCTCAGGGGGCAGGTGTTCGAGAACCTCGCCACAGACCAGGCCGTCAAAGCTCCCCCCCGCGTAGGCCAGGGCGGTGGCCGAGCCACGACTGATATTCAGCCTTCTAATAAATCCCTGGCTCTTAACCTTGTGCTGCAACATTTTAGTAAACTCTTCCGCATACTCAAAAGCCGTTACCTGATACCCGGCGCGGCACAGGTCCAGGGCCAGGCTGCCGCTGCCGCAGCCGGCGTCGAGGACCCTGGAGCCGGGCTGCATCCGGGAAAAAAGCCGCAGCAGCAGCCGCTCCCGAAAGAGGTGGACCGGCCCTCGTATCTCGCTCTCCCCCCAATGGTTGGGGGTGATGCCCTCAGGCGCGTTTTTCACCGTGCTGCTCCAGGGAACCCACCAGCGTCCTGGCGATGGCCTCCGGGGTGGCGCGGGCGGCAAAACAGGCCCGCCCCTCCCCGGCCAGGGCCGCGCGCAGATGAGGGGCCTCTTTCAGGCGCAGGATGGCCGCGGCCAGGGCCTGCCCATCCCCCGCCGGGCAGAAGAGGGCGCTTTTCCCGTCTTCGAGCAACTCCCGTATCGCCGGCGAATCCCGGGTGATCAGTGGCCGGCCCAGGGCCAGGGTGTCGAAGACCTTGAGGGGGATCACCCGGCCGGCCTTGGCGGTCTGGCCGAAGATCCCCAGGCAGACATCGGCCCCGGCCACCTGCTCGCGCAGCGCCTCGGGGCTGAGCCACTGGTCCACAAATTGTAAGTTGGGCAGCCCGAGCTGGTCGGCCCGCTGCCGTATCGCCGGATAGAGTTGCCCATTGCCCACCAGCACCAACTCCACCCCCTCCACCCCCCGCAGGTGGACGGCGGCGTCCACCACGGTCTCCACCCCGTGCAGGGGCACGTAGGTGCCAAAGAAGAGCACCCGGAAAACCGGCGAAGCCACCGGGGGCGGCAGAGGTCGAAACAACTCGTCGTCCTCCCCCACAAAGCTGCGCAGGAACTTGGCCGGGGGCAGGCCGTGCAATTCCGCCAGGTACTTCCCGTGCTCCGCGGTGTCCACCACCACGAGGTCCGCCCAGCTAAACCCCAGGCGTTCGAATGATTTGACTGCTCTGGCCTTCCACGAGTTTTCCGCCAACTGACCCCGGTCGCGGACAATGGTGTCGTACAGGGAGATGAAGGCCACCAGCGCCACCGGGCGCTGCCGCCGGACCAGCAGCCGGGCCAGCAGGACGTCGAGGTACCCGGCGTACCCCACGATCACCCACTGGTGATCCCCCATCCGTCGGTACCTGCGCATCAGGCGAACATAACTCCGGCACAGACGCCAGCCCAAGCGCCAGTAGGTGGACCAGCGGCGCTGGCTGAAAGTCTGGTGCAGGAACCCCTCCCACAGCCCCTCCCGGCACTCGACCACTTCGACCCCAATCCTCTGTAACCCCTTGAGCAGGACGCGATTGACCGGATAACCTTCTGCCAGGGTATAGGTCCCGAAGAAGCAGATCCGCATGGGTTCAGGACGCTTCGACCCGCTCGTAGCGCATCTGGGCGATCTGCTCGGCCACCAGGCCCATCATGAACACCGTGGCCGAGGTGGTGAAGAGCAGCATGGACATATTGGTAAAGCGGTGTTCGGTGAAAAAGGTGTACCCGTAATAGCCCACCCCCATCAAAAAAAAGTAAGCGCTGACCGGCAGGAAGATCTTCAGGGGCGAAAAGAGCATGCAGATCTTCATGATCACCAGCAGGAACTTGGCCCCGTCCGAGAGCAGCCGGATCTTGCTCTTGCCCTGGCGGCGGGGGGCCTGAATGGGGATGTAGGCGACGCTGAAGCCGGCGCGCATCAGGCTGAGGGTGATGGTGGTCGGGTAGGAGAAGCCGTTGGGGAGCAGACCCAGGTACCGGCGGGCCAGGTCGCGCCTGAAGGCGCGGAACCCGGAGGTGAGATCGGCCACCGGGCGGCCGGTGACATAGCTGGCCAGGTGGTTGTACAGGCTGTTGGCCAGCCAGCGGTGCCAGCCGGCCTGCGAACCCCGGCTCCTGGCCCCCACCACCATGTCGAAGCGGCGGCACCCTTCAACGAAGCGCGGGATATCCGCCGGGTCGTGCTGGCCGTCGGCGTCCATGAAGACCAGCAGGGCCCCCCGGGCCTGGCGGATGCCGGTCTTCACCGCCGCGCCATTGCCCATGTTATAGGGGTGTTCCACCACCCGCACCTGGGGCCCCAACCCGCGCACCTGGTCGGCGGTGCCATCCCTGGAGCCGTCGTCCACCACCAGGATCTCGTAGCTGGAGTGCCCCTGCCCCTCAAGGTTGCGGGCCAGGGATTCGACCACCCTGGCGATGGAATGGGCTTCGTTATAGGCGGGGATCACCACGCTCAACTCGAGCTCGGGCGGCTGCATCACACATCCCCCGGCCAGGGGTTGGGCTGGATCAGGGCTGGCGGAAAAGCGGCAACTCCCGGCGCAGGCGGGCCTCCAGCCGGTTGTGGCAGGAGGGGCAGACGCCGACGAGGTTTTCGAGCTGGTTGGCGTCCACGCTGGACCTGAAGCTGGAGAAAGGGATCAGGTGGTGTACGTCCAGTTGTCGGCCCAACTCCTCCTCGCTGATCCCGCATTCCCGGCAGCGGAATCCGTCGCGCTGCCGCGCCAGGGCAGACTGCATTTCCCAGTTCGCCCCCCGGCGCCCGAGCCGCCCGTCGAGGCACACCGCCAGGGAGGGTGTCTGCTCGGCCCAGGCCCGGCGGCATTCCGGGCGACAGAAAAGCAGGTTTACGGCTTGAGGATCGACCCACGATGGAAGATCTATCTCTTTGTGGCAGAATATACAGTGAGCAGTGCGCTGAGAGCGGGTCTCAATGGGCAGGGGGTTTTCGCCAAGGGGCAAACCCAGTTGTTCGCTGGCGATTCGACGGGAGGACATCAGGGAGCCGACCTGCCGGCGGCCTACGCGGGGAGCACAACCGAGACGCAGGCGCCAGCAGCGCCCGGAATACTAGGGAGGGAAGTGTTGCCAATATACTGCTCTGGCTCGGCCTATGTCAAGGAATTATAAGCCTTGAACCGCTAGTCGGAGTCGAAGAAGACCAGGTCCACCGACAGGGTGTCGCGGACCGTGAGCACCTGGGCGATCACCTCGCCGGTGCGGGGCCGGCTGTCCCCCGGCCCGGTCAGGAGCGCCACGGCCAGCCCGTCCCGGGTCAGGCTGGTGGCAGTGATGGTGCCTACGGTAGTGGCAAAGGCCACCACCGTGCTGTCCTTGATGGGCCGGGTCCCCAGCTTGACCGTGGCCCAGATCTCCGCCGTGGCCAGACTGTCCTCGACGGAAAGCCGGTCGGGAAAGGCGGAGAGTTCCAGGCTGATCTGGCGGTCCTCCGATTCGGTGGGCGCTACCGAGAAGGCGCAGCCGGCCAGCATCATTCCGCCCAGCAGGGCCAGCCAGGGACCGTGGAGTTTGCCCTTCATGGCAGAAATTCCGGTGGAATCCAGGGGAATTTGGCGGCCATGCCGGCCAGCACCTGCCCGGCCAGGTCGTCCAGGGCCGCCTCCTGGGCCGCTTCCAACTCCACCGCCGAGGCCGCTATGGTGATGTTCCGCTTGTCCGAGGGCAGCAGGCGCGGCCTCTCGCCGATCCGGGCCTGGCCCCCGGCCTCCTGGGTGAAGGTCTCCACCCGGCTGGGATCGGCCCCGGCAAAGGACAACACCCGGTAGCGCAGAGCCACGTCTACCTTGGTCTGGGGGGTCTCGAAGACAAAGGGCACCTGCCGGCCGGCAAAGCGGTCGATGCGGTAGTCCGAGATGCTCCCGGTCACCACCGCGTCCACCCCCAGCTTGCGGCCCAGTTCGGCAGCCTGCTCGGCGCTGAGGGCCCCCTTTTTGGGTATATCGGCATAACGCCCCAGGTCCACCACCACCAGGCTGTCGTGGGGTTCGAGGCGGGTCCTGATCTTCTCGACCAGGCGTTTGCCGGCCTGGTATTCCTCAAAACCGCCGAAGTCCACCACCGCCAGGCGGGTGACCTTTCTGGGGCGGTAGGCGGGTTTGGCTTTGGCCACCGGCTGGTACAGGGCGTAGCGGGATTCGAGCCGGCGCCGCCCCGTGGCCATGCCGTGTACCCGCAGGCCAAAGGTGAGGGCCGAGTCAAAGGGATAGTCGAAGAACCCGAACTCCCGGTTCAGTTCCAGCTCCACCCCCCGGAGGATCTCCACCCGTGCCCCGGCCTTGAGCACCCCGGCGGCCTGGGTCTGGCGCGAGAAGGCCACCCTGGACTGGTACTCTGCGTTGAAGCGCAGGCGGCGGTGCCGGCGGCTGCTCTCCACCCCCAGGCCGTAGACGAGCTGGGGCAGGATCTGGGGGTTGCCGGAGCGGAAAAACCCGCCGTTGATCAAGAGCGAGGCATAGCGGAAATGCAGGTCCATCTGCACCTGCAGGCCCAGGTCCAGGGCCTGGCTGCTGTAGGGGCGCACCCCCCCGTCGAATTTGTCGATGCCGGTCTCGCCCTTGAAGCCCAGAGGGAGGCCCAGGAGCAGGCTGATCGAGCTGTAGCTGCGGGCGGGCAGGGTCTTGGGCCGCGCCCACTTGACCCCCAGCACCGGATCGCCGGTGCCGTACTTGTTGAGTCCTCCCACCGAGTCCATCATGAAAGGCACCAGCAGGCTCAGGTCCAGTTCCGGGCGCAGGCCATAGGCAAAGCCGTACAGCCCGGTGTACGCGCTGCCCCGCCCCAGTTCGGGGATTACCACCGCGTTGGTCCGGTTGCTCAGGCGCAGCCGGAACCGGCCCTTGCCCAGGGGCTCGGCCCCGTGGATCAGGTCCAGACCCTGCCCCAGGGGGGGCGAGATGGCCGCGTTGGTGGCCTTGCGAAAGAGCCCCAGATCGGTCTGGGCTCCCCCCGGCAAAGCCCACCCGCCCAGTGCCAGGGCCGCAATGTAGGCGAGAAGGCGCATGGGATCAGGGCTCGCTGTTGCCTTCCTGCAGCAGCCGGGCCTGCAGGGCGATGCCTTCGAGCAGTTGTCCGGGGTCGCGGAAGCGGAAACCGGCGTCTACCAGCCGCAACTGGGCCGCCGCGTTGTTAGGGTCCGGCCGGTCCTGCGCGCTGTAGCGGCCCAGCTGGAAATAGGATGAGGCCAGCACCAGGCGCACATGGCGATGGTCGTACTGGTCGTGGGACAGGTTGCGGTTCCGCTCGTCCTGGCGCTCGGCCGTCGAGTAGTTGGGATCGATCTCCAGGGCCTGGTTGGCGTACTGGATGGCCTCGCCGTAGCGCCGCTGGGCCAGGGCCACCCCCGCCCAGCCCACCCAGGCATCGACGTTGCGCCGGTCCAACTGGGTGGCCTGCCGGAAGGACGAAAGGGCGTCATCCAGGTTCTGCATGCGGAAGAAGGCCCAGCCGATGCCGTTCTGGGCCTCGGCCTTGATCTGGTTCTTGCCGCCGTCCACCGATTCAAGTTGGTCGGCCTTGTCCAGGGTCTGGGTAAAGGCGTCGATGGCGGCCTGGTAGTTGCCTTCCCGGTAATCGGTCCAACTCAGGGGCAGGGTATCCTTGACCTTGTCCTCCCTTTTGCGCGCCTCCCCCGGTCCCAGGCCATTGCCGCCGCCGCAGCCGGCCACCCACAGGGCCAGGCCCAGCGCCATCCAGTACCTCGCCATACGCTTTCCTCCTTATTTGAGCAGACTCATCCTTCGGCTTTGTACCTGGCCACCGGCCTCCAGGCGGTAGAGATACACCCCGCTGCCCACCTTGTCCCCCGCGTCGGTGAAGCCATCCCAGCGCACCAAATGCTGGCCGGAGGGCAGGCGCTGGTCCACCAGCACCCGCACCAGCTGCCCGGACAGATTGTACACCGCCAGCTTGACCGGGCCTTCCGCGTCCAGGGCAAAGGGGATCAGGGTCTCGGGGTTGAAGGGGTTGGGGTAGTTGGCCCCCAGCCAGGCGTATCGGGGCAGCACCTGGGGGACGGCCTCCCCCTCCCCGCCGGCCATTACCGCATAGGTCCCCAGCCTGCTGATGCGCTGGCCCGCCACCGGTGCCCAGTCATTGCCCCTTTGGTGGTACAGGGCCTCATCCGGCCCCAGGGCCACGCTGAGGATACCCTCCCCAGCCAGTTCCAGCCCCGCGGGGTACAGCTCGATGCGGCGGCGCAACGCCAGCCCCCCAGCCGGTTTGGCTGCCCCAACTCCCTCTGGGGGCCCGGTGGTGCGCATTATTACGGTTGGTGTGCCGGACGCCGCTCCCGGAGACAGCCAGAGGGCGGCCCCCCCGTGCTCGAGGGCCACCGGCTTGCCGGCCACCACCCCGGCCACCGCCACCGAGGCGGTGTCCCGCAGGTCAGTGCCCAGCGAGGTCTTGGCCTGTGCGGTAAAGAAGATCGTCCCGGCCGCCAGGGGCCGCAGCCGCACGCTGCCGGTCCAGATCAGGGCCCCGCGCTTGGGCAGGTCCTGCTCGATCTGGCGCACCGCCACGGTGCTGTCGCTGCCCTCGAAGGAGCGGAACACGTTGGGGGTGCCGGCCAGGAGGCGTCTGGCGACGATGAAGACGTCGATGAATTCCGAATTGAAGGGGTTGGGCACCAGTTCCAGGTGCAGGGTGGTGGAATCCACCGGCTCGGTGATGGTCACCAGCATAGCCCCCACCGCGGTGTACCCCCCGCCCAGGTCGGCGACAAAACGGAGGGTGTCCACCCCGACGCTGTCGCCCACTGCCCGAAGGTGCAACTCGTGGGGCTCGCGTGGGTCGATGAAGGGACTGCTGATCCGCTGCCCCGAGACCGACCAGCGCACCTTGGCGCGGGAGACCCCGTCGGGCAGGTAGTCGTTGAGGAAGATCGAGCTATCCACCTGGGCGCTGGTGATGGTGATGGGCGGCAGGTCCTTGAGGGGACGGGCGGCGGTGGAGGGGTCGTTGGCAAAGACCCTCACGGTATCGCGGCCCACCGCGTTGTTGAGCAGGTCCAGCACCTCGAAGACTACCGTGGTCTGGGAGACCACCTGGGCGGCGGCGAATACCGAGTCCCCGGCCACGTTGACGATCAGCGGTGTGTCGTCCACCTTGCGGGCTGTCCACACCAGGGCTGAGTCGGGGTGCTGGTCCCGGTCGAGGATGAACTCGTTGAGGTGAAGCCCGGTGAAGGGCACCTTGACGATGAACTGGATGTCGGGGATGGCCTGGAGCAGGATGGTCTCGTTCTGGCCCAGCACCCGCACGGTGACGCTCATGCTCTGGCGGTTGCCCTCCTGGTCCTGGGCAGCCACAGTGAGGGTGTCGGTGCCAGAGGCCAGCCCAAAGATCTGCATCACCCTGGCGGTGTCCACCTGCACCAGGGTGAACTCCCCCCCGGTCCGGGTAACAGTCCAGGTGAGGTCGCCTTTGGACGCCCCTTCCCCCTCCACCACGTACTCGTCGAGGGAAACGTTGAAGAACTCGTTGACCCCCACCTCCAGGGCGCCCAGGGGCAGGATCTGGAAGCTCTCCCCCGGCTGCGGCCCGTCGTCGCCGATGGTCACCAGCATGGTGTCCACGGTGGAAATCCCCTCGGGCACCGAGGTGACGCGGAAGACCAGGGTTTCGGTGCGGAAATCGGCGGTGGGTCCCACCTCCAGGCTCAGGCGGTGGCTGAGGGGGTCGATGCGGCCCTGGAAGTCGGGGACGGCAAAGGAACCGCCAAAGATGCTCCGGCCACCCAGGTCCACCTCCCAGCGCATCTCCTCATCGAGGTTGTTGGAGTCGCAGTAGTATTCGTCCAGGTCGATGAGGTCGTGGATCTCCCCCCGCTCCAAGAAGAGGTCGGGCAGGCCCCCGGCGATGGGGGTGCGGTCGGAGGAGTAGATCCGCAGCTTGAGGGTGGTGGTCTGCCCCCCGGGGTCGGTGGCGAGCAGGCGGGTCTCCTCGTAGCCGACAAAACCGTTGGGCAGCGGCTCGGAGACCCGCAGCACGTGATCGGCGTCGATCTCGATGACACTCCGGGTGGTGAAGGGATGCTCCCAGCGGATCTCGCTGTCGGTGTTGTCCGGGTCGTCGAGCAGGTCGTCCAGGTCTGCGGTGTACACCGGCCGGGCTGGCGTGATCCCCGGCGGGGTCAGGCAGATGGCCAGTTCCGCGGGGGTCACCACCGGGGGTAGTTCCGCTGCGGAGGTGATGTCGAGTGTCAGTCGGGCAAAGAGGTTCTCGGGGTCCAGCGGGTCGATGGCCCGGAAGACGAAGCGCCCTGGACCCACGTACTCGGGATTCCCGGTGAGGATCAGGCTGTCGCCGGTGGCGTTGAGCAGAGCGGTGAAATTCCCCCCTGGGTCGTCGTCCCACTCCAGGCGCAGCTGGTCCAACGGGGTGTCGGGGTCTTCGAGCAGGTCGCGCAGGGCGATGCGCCGCTCCCCGCCCTTGGCGATGCGCAGGGTCTGGCCGGTCAGCAGAAAGTGGGGCGGGTCTGGCACCTCCTCCACCCGCACCACCACCCGCAGAGAATCCTCGCCCGACAACTCGTCGCGGACCACCACCTTGAAGGAGTCGGTCCCGGCGAAATCCGGCCGCGACCAGATCAGCAATTCGTCGGTGATCTCGTCGTCCTCGGCCAGGGTGGGCGGGTTGTCGCTCAGATCGTAGAGCAGCACGGTGAAATCCAACTGGCTCTGCGGGTCGGTGATGTCCGGGTCTACGATCAAGGTATCCAGGTCCACTGCCCTGAAGGACCGGCTGCGGTTCTGGTTCAACGCCCCGGGGATATAGGAATTCAGGTCCTCGTGCATGTCCACCACCAGCCGTTTCGCCCCGGCCTCCACAGCGATGCTGCCGGCCGTGAAGCTGGGCGGGGTGTTGACGATCACGGTGGAGAACTCCTGGGCGGACAAGGGCTCGGTGCCCGGCAACGGCCCCCTGGCCTCGGTGGCGGTCCACAGGATCTGCCGGCGGCCCCGCCACCCTTCGGCGGGGGTGATGGTGACCACCCGGGTGGCCGGGTCGATCACTACGGTGATGCTGTCGAAGGTGGCCGGCTCAAAGGTCCAGCGGATGGAGTCGATGGGGGAGAGGGTGTTTTCCAGGTAGTTGTCCAGTGAGCCGATGGTGCGGTTGTCGGGCCGACCTGGCAGCAGGATCACGTCGGGGATATCCCGCAGGGTGAGCCCGCTGACCGAGACCTCCACCCCCTGCAGGGTGGTGAACTTGGCGATGGATACCCCGTCGGCCAGGGTGAGGAAGGTCTCCAGCACCGGGCTGTCGTCCACCAAAAGCCGGCCGGCAAGGATGGGGCGGATACAGCGCACCTGGAAGGTGGCGATCACCCCGCTGCCGGTGCGCTGGCGGTTCTGGCCCCCCCCATACACCGCCGAGTACTGGAGTTGTTGCCCGGCCAGCACGTTGTAGGGGGATTCGTTGTCGGAATAGAGGATATTGCGCTGCACCCCGGCCCCCTCGAAGAGCGGGCCGGCGACAAAGGGCTGGGTGCCCACCCCGTTGAGGTCCACGTCCACCACCTGGAAAGCCCCGTCGGGGACCGAGACAAAGACCGAAAACCCCGAGGCGCTCACCCCCTGCAGATCCGCGAAGATCTCCAGGGTCAGCACCTGGCCGATCTGCGCGTTGATCCGGTCGGTATTGGTGAACCCCCGCACCCGGAGCTGGGCGCTCTGGGCGTGGACTTCCCCCCAAGCGAGCAGCAGGAGCAGTGCGATCAGTGCCCTTCTCATTTGCCCTTCCTCTGGAGATGCCGTGCAGGCCAGTGCAAATTGCGTGCCCTGCCCGCCCCTCCGGGCCGGCTTCGCCCTCATCCCGTGCTAATACAATAGTATAACCCCGGTGCCGGCCAG
>Ga0194132_10009596_pt1 | contig 13242 bp, 12 predicted proteins | sample TA2KigOf80mmetaG_FD_148612 | JGI IMG/M metagenome (GOLD analysis project Ga0194132, IMG submission 148612) | Freshwater microbial communities from Lake Tanganyika, Tanzania - TA2015054 Kigoma Offshore 80m | ecosystem: Environmental > Aquatic > Freshwater > Lake | place: Tanzania: Lake... | reverse complement strand
GAACGCGAAGTGCTGGTCGATCGGATGTACGGCCAGTTCGCCCGCCAGGGCAGCGAGTTCAATATTTCGTCCGACTGGAAGAACAAGTAGGTCTCAGGAGAAACGCCATGAGCAATCATTTCAATCGCCGCTCCGTCATGGGCGGCGCCGCCGGATTGGCGGGCGCGATCGCATCGATCTCGGGCACCTCGCCGTCGAACGCCAAGCTGCCGACCAACGACATCGAGCCCCGCGGCAAGACCGGCAAGCTGGAACGCCTGCCGACCCTCGACCTCGAGGCCAACGAAGAGTTCCTGACCAGCCTTCGCGTCTTCATCAACGGCGAGCTGACCCAGGCCGCCGCGAAGAGCGCCGCCGCCACCGCCAGCGCTAAAGGAATCAAACCCGGCCAAGACGTGCCGCTGGCGGAAGCGTTCGAGATTCTCAAGAGCGATCCGATCGTCGCCATGCGCAATCACAGCTGGCAACACCTGCAAATGCTGATGTGGGACAATCTGAAGCGCGAGTTCCACGGTAACTACGACGCCTACATGGCCGAGATGGAAGCGGCCGACAAAGCCGGCCCCGGAAAGCTGGAACTGAACCCGGGCATCGAGCCCGCGTACACCAAGCATGAAATTCACATGCAGCCGGGCGGCTACACCGGCGATCCGTTCGCCGGACACATCTACCACTACGGCACCAATAATTTTTACAACGGCGGCAATTACCAGGACGAACTTCACATGAAGATGGCCTCCGCCGTTCCGGTACCAAAGGACGGCAAGGTGCTGCGCATCCTTGATCAAGGATGCAGCTGCGGCCAGCTGACGGTGGCCCTGAAGCAGCGCTTTCCGGACGCCGAAGTGTGGGGCATCGACATCGGCGCACCGATGGTGCGCTATGCCCACATGCGCGCCGTCGACATGGGTGTCGGCGCCAACTTCCGGCACGCGTTGGCCGAGGACAGCAAGTTCCCGGACGGCCACTTCGACATTGTGACGTCGTACATCCTACATCACGAAGTGACGCTGGAGGCTTCGCAGAAGATCGTCGCGGAGTCTCATCGCGTGCTGCGCCCGGGCGGCGTCTACTATCCGATCGACTTCAACACCAACGGCAAGAAGCTGCTGGGCGGAGCATCGCCGTACGCCAAGGTCCGTGAGTGGATGACCTATCGTTGGAACCACGAGCGCTGGCTGATGGATTACCAGGCGTTCGACCAGGCCGCCGAGATGACCAAAGTCGGCTTTGACGTAATCAATGGACCCACATCCGGCATGGATTCATTCAACGCAGCATACGCCGGCAGCAATTTCGTCGGTATCAAGAAAGCCTGAGAGAACTGAGCCCCCGCAACCATCCCTCACCCTCCCGCCTTCGGCGGGGCCCTCCCTCTCCCCTACGGGGAGAGGGTCGGGGTGAGTGGGTTCGGTCGGACGATCACTAAACTGATCGCCACATCAAACACCAAGGAGCCCACCATGGCCGAAACAAAAGGTAAGCGTCAGGAATACACCACCGATTTCATCAAGGCCGACATCGGCAACGTGTCGTTCCTGGGCAATGTCCACATCGACAACATCATGACCGCGCTGATCGCGATGGGTGCCGAGATCTGGACCGACCGCCGTCGCATTCGGGTTCTCGAAAGCCTGTTGGAAAAAAAAGGCGTCACCCGCGACATGGTCGAACAGTATGTCCCGACCGCCGAGGAAGAGGCGACCTGGAAGAAGGAACGCGAAGTGCTGGTCGATCGGATGTACGGCCAGTTCGCCCGCCAGGGCAGCGAGTTCAATATTTCGTCCGACTGGAAGAACAAGTAGGTCTCAGGAGAAACGCCATGAGCAATCATTTCAATCGTCGCACCGTCATGGGCGGCACCGCCGGATTGGCGAGCGCGATCGCTTCGATATCGAACGCCGACGCAAAGCTACCCAAGAACGACGTCGAACCCCGCGGCAAGACCGGCAAGCTGGAACGCCTGCCGACACTTGATCTTGAGGCCAACGACGAGTTCCTCACCAGCTTTCGCATCTGGGTGAACTCGGACTTGAACCGCGCTGCCACTCAGCGCGCCGAGGCCATCATGAAGGCCGACGGCCTCGACAAAGCCTTCGACATGCCCCTCGCGGAGGCCTTCAAGCACAGGTTCAATGACGACCCCGTGGTGCAGATGCGCGCTCACGTCTGGCTGCATGCCCAGAACTTGATGTGGCACAACCTCAAGCGGGAGTTCCACGGCAACTACGATGCCTACATGGCCGAGATGGAAGCCGCCGACAACGCGGGACCGGGCAAGCTCGAAATGAACCCCGGGATCGAGCCCGCGTACACCAAGCATGAAATCCACATTCAGCCGGGCGGTTATGTCGGCGATCCCTTCGCCGGACATCTTTACCACTACGGCACCAACAACTTTTACTCGGGCCGCAACTACCAGGACGACCTCCACGTCGCCATGGCGGCCAATGTGCCGACGCCGAAGGATGGCAAGGTGCTGCGCATCCTCGACCAGGGGTGCAGTTGCGGCCAGTTGACGGTGGCCTTGAAGCAGCGCTTCCCCGACGCGGAAGTGTGGGGCATCGATGTCGGCGGACCGATGGTGCGTTACTCCCATATGAGAGCGGTCGACATGGGCGTCGGCGCAAACTTCCGCCAGGCGCTGGCGGAAGACAGCAAGTTCCCCGATGGCCATTTCGATATCGTCACCAGCTACATCCTGCACCACGAGGTGACGGCCGAGGTGACTCGCAAGATCACAGAGGAATCACACCGCGTGCTTCGCGCCGGCGGCGTCTACTACCCGATCGACTTCCGCACCGGCACGGGCGGCCGCAGCCTGCAGCGCGAGATGAATCCCTACGAAAAGACCCGCAATTACGCCTCGCACCGCTGGAATCACGAGCGCTGGCTAATGCAGTACAACACCATCAGCCACGCCGACGAAATGAAGCGCGCCGGCTTCGAGGTCAACGAGAATGGCCCGGCGTCGGGCTTCGGCGGCCGCGGCGCCAACGTGATGGGAACGAAGAAGGCCTGAGATGGCGCGCGACGGCAAGCAGACCGACATCGAGCCGCGCGGCACGAACGGACGCCTCGAACGGCTACCGACCGCCGACCTTGAGGCCAACGACGAGTTCTTGACCACTTTTCGCGCCTGGGCCAACGGGCCGCTGACCCAGGCCGCGAACGCGCGAGCGCGAGAGATCATGACGGCACGCGGCATCGACCCAGAGGCCGAGATGCCGCTTGCGCGAGCCTTCGAACCGTTCGCGGACGATGCCGTCATCCAGGCACGGCATCATGTCTGGCTGCATGCGCAGAACCTGATGTGGCGGAATCTGCGCCGGGAGCTCCACGACAACTACGACGGCTACATGGCCGAAATGGAGGCAGCCGACGCCTCCGGTCCGGGCACGTTGGAACTCAATCCCAACTTGGCGATCCCGGACTACGCCACCCACGAGATTCACCTGCAGCCAGGCGGCTATGTCGGCGACCCGTTCGCGGGTCACCTCTATCACTATGGAACCAACAACTTTTACACCGGGCGAAATAACCAAGACGAACTGCATCGACGCTATGCCAGCTCCGTTCCGGCGCCGGCCGACAAGACTGTCCGTCGCATTCTCGATCAGGGATGCGGCTGCGGCCAAATGTCGGTGGCGTTGAAGGAGCGGTTTCCCAACGCGGAAGTGTGGGGCATCGATGTCAGCGGGCCGATGGTGCGCTATGCCCACATGCGCGCCGTCGACCTTGGCGTCGATGTGCGCTTCGCGCAACGTTTGGCCGAAGACTGCAAGTTTCCCGACGGACACTTCGATATCGTCACCAGTTACATCCTGCATCACGAGGTGACGGCCGAGGCTTCGCGCGGCATCACCCGCGAGGCGCATCGCGTGCTGCGCGCTGGCGGCATCTATTATCCGATCGACATTAATACGGCCGGCACGCGCGGCATGGTGGCTGGCGCGGGACCGTTCAACCAAGTGCGCAACTGGATGTCGCACCGCTGGACACACGAGCGCTGGCTGTTCGAATACAATTCCTTCGACCACGCGACCGAGACGCGACGGGTGGGTTTCGAAGTGACCGAGGATGGATCATCCTCCGGTATGGGCGGCGTGCGCGGAAACATCCTGGGCGTGAAACGCGCTTGAGGATCAATGCCAGAAACTCACCTGCCGAGCCAGATCGACAAGACAAGTGATATGTCGCCGCAATTCCCATGAGAGCGAAAGCTCACCGCGCATTTACATGGCTGATTGTCGCCCTCAGCGCGGTTCATATCGCAGCGACTCCCGCGATCTTCTCCGCGCTCAAGCCCTCAATGGCATGGTTCTTGGGCGTTGGCCTGATGGGGCTATTCCTCGCGTTCTTGAACTTCATCGCGGCACGTCAAGCCGGCGATCGCGTGATTGCTCGCTTCTGTCTCGCAGCCAATATTCTTGGAGCGCTGTTTGCCTGCGGCAACATCATCACTGATCCCGCGCCCCAAAGCCATGTTGCGGCCCTTCGTTTCTTCGGACTTGCGCTCACCACACCTCGACCGGCAAGAGAGTAGTTCGTTGCTTGAACGTTGCCCAAATTCCAAACAGAGTTCCGGTGACAGGTTACGCAATTGACCCGGCCCGTGTAGAACTCCATCTCCAGAACTCAATTCCGCGGTGAGTCAATTCCAGCACAAGCCGCCATGAGCTGGGTCAGGAGCCACCGACGATGATTCGAACCCTCGCTGTTTTTGTCTTGCTCACCTGTCCCTCGCACGCCGCGACTCTTGCCGAGCATTTGGCGGCGAGCCGTTCCGTTCTGCTGAGCTGGGTTGCGGGCGAATTCAGCAATGAGCGCCAGGTTCGCGAAGGCACCAATGCGCTCGCCGATGCCCCGACGATCGACGCTGCCGCGCCGGACCTTCTCTTTCCCGTGTTCAAGCGGATCGATGTCCCGGCAATCGGCAACCATGTCGTCTATCTGCAATGGCCGATGGGCGCGCCCGACGGCAAGCTGCAACGCCAGCGGATCTGGGTGTTCGAGGAGAACCCGCCGCGCAACGCCGTGACGATGAAGTTCTTTACGTTGAAAGAACCGGACAAGTGGCTGAACGCGCACCTGGACCCGGCCAAAGTGCGCAACATGACCGTGGCCGATGTCATTCCCTATCCGCCACCCTGCGATCTGCCCTTCCGCCGCCATGGCGACGTATTTATCGGCGAAATTCCCAAAGGCGAATGCAAGATCGTCTCGCAGCAGAGCAAGACAACGATGTTCATCAACGCCCGCATCGTCGTCGGCAAGGACAGCGTGTGGTACGACGAGTCAGGCGTACGCGAGGACGGCTCTGTTGCGTTCAAAGTCCCGCGCTTGGGCGCCTATGAATTCGAAGGGCGCAAGTAACTCTCTTTCCGCGACCGAAACAGCCGTCAAACCATTGAATCTAAATATGATTCTGGCGGCGCGCGCGTCAATTCATGCGCTTGTAGAGCGAGCGCTCCGTGCCAATTGCCATAGCCGGGCGGCCTATCGCGGCGCATAATCCGGCCCGTTTTCAGGCACCTTTTCGGGAGAACACGGGTCCATGCTCACGCCTCAACTCAATCGTCGCGCCCTGGTCGGCACTGTCGGTGCGGTCGGCTCAATCCTCGCCTCGGCTTTTGGCTCAAAGGTGTGGGCCAAGTTGCCGAAAGACTCGGACATCGAGCCGCGTGGCTCGATCGGCCGTTTCGAGCGGCTCGGTAGTCAGTCGCTTGAGGGGACACAGGATTTCCTCACCAACTTCCGCGGCTGGGTCAACGCCAGCCTGTCGCGCGCGGCCAATGTCCGCGCTCAGGAAATCTTCAAGGCCAACGGACACTCGCCGACGGCCGAACTGCCAATGGCCGAAATTATCCGCCTGCTCGAAAACGATCCGACGCTCTCCGCCAGTGCGCGCACCTGGATCTCGACCCAGCAGATGATGTGGAAGACGCTGCAAGATCATTTCCACGACAATGGCGACCAGTATCTCGCCGAGATGGAAGTAGCCGACAAATCGGGGCCGGGCATGGTCGAGTTGAATCCGGGCATGCACATCCCCGACTACACCAAGCATGAAATTCACATCCAACCCGGCGGCTATGTCGGCGATCCATTCGCCGGGCACATCTACCTGTACGGCACCGCCAACTTCTTCGTCGGGCGGAACTATCAGGACGAGATCCAGGCCGAGTACGCCGAGTCACTGCCCTTGCCGGCCGACGGCAAGGTCAAGCGCGTGCTGGATCAGGGCTGCAGCTGCGGCCAGACGGCGGTGCAGATCAAGGGCCGCTTCCCCGATGCCGACGTTTGGGGCATCGACGTCGGCGGGCCGATGGTGCGGTTTGCGCACATGCGCGCGGTCGACATCGGCGCCAATGTCAACTTCGCCCAACGGCTGGCCGAGGATTCGAAGTTCCACGACAACCACTTCGACATCGTCACCAACAACATCATTTTCCACGAAGTGCCGCCGCACAAAGCGCAGGAGATCCTGAACGAGTCCTTCCGTGTGCTGCGTCCCGGCGGGGTCTACTATCCAATCGACTTCTATACCGGATCGCCAGCGCCGAAGACCGCCTACGGCATGTACCGTCAATGGTGGGATCACCGCTGGAACAATGAAGTGTACCGCCTCGACTACGCTGCGCTCGACTTCGCCGGCGCCATGAAGAAGGCGGGCTTCATCGTCAACGAAAACGGACCGGCCCCCGGCGGCCGCGGCAAGCGCAACATCATGGGCACCAAGCCCGCGTAGACCAAATCACGACTTCAAAGGGAGGAAGCCACCATGTTTCTGAATCGCAGAAAATTATTCATGATGTCGTCGGCTGCGGTCGCTGGCATGCTGCCGACATACAAGGCATGGGCGAAACTCGCCATGGACCTGGAGCCGCGCGGCACCGAGGGCCGCAACGAACGCCTGCCGACGCTCGATCTCGAAAGTCAGCAGCATTTCTTCACCGAGTTCCGGGTGTGGATCAATCGCGACATGGTGCGGGCCGCCGAACAACGCTCGTTCCAGGTGCTGAAAGAGGCCGGCATCGATCCGAACGGCGAGCTCCCGAAGGAGCAGGTGATCAATATGTTCACCACTGATCCGATCATGACCATGCATACCACCGCCTGGGAACGCAGCCAGGTGCAGATGTGGGCCTCGGTGCGCGACGCCTATCACGCCGAGAAGGATCGCTATCTTGAGGAAATGGAAAAGGCCGAGAAGGCCGGGCCAGGAACGCTCGAGATGAGCATGGGCGACAACATCCCCGAGTACACCAAGCACGAAATTCACCTGCAGCCAGGCGGCTATGTCGGCGACCCCTTCGCCGGCGTGATCTATCTGCACGGGCAGAATGTCGTTTTCAACGGCGGCAACTATCAGGACAATGCGCAACTCAAATACGCTGCGGCGATCCCGTTGCCGAAAGGCGGTCAGGTCAAACGCATCCACGAGCCGGGCTGCTCGATTGGTCAGCTTTCTCAGGCCCTGAAGGAGCGCTTCCCCGAGGCGGAAGTGTGGGGCACCGACGTCGGCGCGCCGATGATCCGCTATGCCCACATGCGCTCGGTCGACATGGGCGTCGACGTCAATTATCGGCAGGTGCTGGCCGAGGACAACAAGTTCCCCGACGGTCACTTCGACATGGTGGTCGACAACCTGCTGCAGCACGAACTGACCCGCGAAGCGATCCTTGCCATGTACAAGGAAAACTTCCGCACGCTGCGACCGGGAGGAGTCTACTACCCGATCGATCTGCACACCGGTAGCCCGAAGCCGCGCACCGCGTTCCAGAAGTTCCAGGCGTGGCGCGATCACCGCTGGAATCACGAGATCTGGCGCTACGAGTACGAGAGCGTCGACAAGGCGGCCGAGCTCCGCAAGATCGGCTTCGAGGTGATCGAGAAAGGCCCGCCGGCCCGCGTCGGTTCGGGCTACAACATCGTCGCCTATAAGCCCGCCTAAGATTCAGCCAAGAAACGGCGTGGATTGCGAAAGCAGCCCACGCCGTTGCTCTAACTGCCGCAGACCACGTGGAAACAGTCCATGACGCTCAATCGACGCACCCTGATCGCCTCGACCGTCGCCGGGGGATCGGCGCTGCTGGCCTCGGTCAAGGCGTCCGCCACGTTCGTCGGCGACGTCGAGCTGCGCGGGTCGATCGGCCGGCTGGAACGGCTGCCGACCCGCGACATCGAGAGCGCCGAGGATTTTTCGACGTCGCTTCGCAAGTGGGTCGATAGCGACCTCAATGCGGCGGCCGAGCGGCGCGCGACGGCATTGTTCAAACAGGCCGGAATCACCAAGGCTGACGATGTGCCGTGGGAGACGGTGGTCGACCTGCTCGACAACGATCCGGTCATCATGAGCCTGACCCACGCCTGGCTCGATGGCCAGTTGCTGATGTGGCGGCGGCTGCAGGACACCTTCCACGACGACGCCGATCGCTACCTAGCCGAAATGGAAGCATCCGACAAACAGGGCCCGGGCGCGCTCGAACTGAATCCCAAGATGCACATCCCCGATTACACCCGCTGGGAAATCCACAATCAGCCGGGCGGGTACGTCGGTGATCCGTTCGCCGGGCATATGTATCACTACGGTACCAACAATCTATATCTGCACCGAAATGATCAGGACGGCTTGTATTCGGCCGGCGCGGCCGCGTGCCCGGTGCCGGACGACAAGCAGGTCAAACGCATCCTCGATCTCGGCTGCAGCATTGGGCAAATGGCGACGGCGTTGAAGGACCGTTTCCCCGAGGCCGAGGTATGGGGCATCGACGTCGGTGGGCCGATGGTGCGCTATGCCCACATGCGCGCCGCCGACCTCGGCAACGGCACCAACTTCGCGCAGCGTCTCGCCGAGGACACCAAGTTCCCCGACAATCACTTCGACATCGTCTCGGCGAACATCCTGTTCCACGAAGTGTCGCCACGGGCTGCTCGCGCCATCTTGCACGAAACCAATCGCGTGCTTCGCCCCGGCGGCTTGTTCTATCCGCGTGAGCGCCAGTTCCTGTCACCAAAGCCGAAGGCCACGGCCGGCGCCCGTTTCCGCAACTGGTGGAACGACCGTTGGAACCACGAGGTCTGGTCGCTGTCGTATCTGGCGCTCGATCATCACGCCGAGATGAAGGCGGCCGGCATGGAGGTCCGTATCGGCGGTTTGTCAGGCTACGAGGGCCCGACTGGAAATCTCATCGGCTACAAGAAGGTATAAATCACATGGATCGCCGCACCTGGCTATCGCTGACCGCCGCATCGCTCGCTGCCGCCGCACCGTCGCTCAAGGCCTTCGCCAAGGATTTTCCCGGCGGCCTTGCTCCACGTGGCACCTTCGGCAAGCTCGAACGGCTGCCGTTCCGCGATCTCGAGAGCAACGAGGACTTCCTCACCACCTACCGTACGTGGGTTCAGGCCGAGATTTGGCGCGCCGCCGACCGGCGAGCGGTCGCGCTTCTCAAAGAACACGGCATCGATCCGCAGGCCGAGATGCCGATGGCCGATGCGCTGAAATTGCTGGAACCCGATCCGATCATCGCCCTGTCGGCACAGACCTGGCTGCGTGGCCAGGAGTTGATGTGGGCCAACATGGTGCGCGAGTTCCACGGCAACGCCGACAAGTACGTCGCAGAGATGGAGGCCGCCGACAAAGCCGGCCCCGGCACGCTTGAGCTCAAGCCCCAAATGTTCATCCCCGACTATGCCAAGCATGAAATCCACATGCAGCCGGGCGGCTACGTCGGCAACGAGTTCGCCGGGCATATCTACTATTACGGCACGCACAATTTCTACTCCGGCGCCAACTATCAGGACGAAACCCACGCGCAGTATGCGTCGAAGGTCGCGACTCCGGCCGATGGCCAGGTCAAACGCGTCCTCGAACTCGGCTGCGGTACGGGCCAGATGGCGATCGCCCTCAAGGAGCGCTTCCCCGAAGCGGAAATCTGGGCGGTCGATGTCGGCGGACCGATGGTGCGCTTTGCCCACATGCACGCGGTTGATTGCGGCGCCAACGTCAACTTCATGCAGGCCCTGGCCGAAGAAACCCCCTTCCCCGACGGTCACTTCGACGTCGTGACGTCGTACATTCTCCACCACGAAATCCCGGCCGAGATTTCAAAGAAGGTCTTCAAAGAAGCCCATCGTCTGGTTCGCCCGGGCGGCATCTACTTCCCGATGGACACCTATGCTCGCCGGCCGATTGGCCGGAGAACAGCGCGCGGCATGTTCTCGCTGTGGTGGATTCACCGATGGAATCAGGAAGTCTGGACCATCGAATACTCCGAGCTCGATTCCGCGGCCGCCATGCGCGACGCTGGATTTTCGGTCAACGAACAGGGCCCGGGCGCATGGCCCGGCTACAAGTACAATCTGCTGGGCACCAAAGCATGAGGACCGCCATGATCGACCGCCGCCGCCTGATCAATCTGTCCGTGACATCCGCCGCTTTGATGCTGCCATCTCTGCGGTCGCTGGCAAAATCGTTTCCGGGCGACCTCGATCCCCGCGGCACCATCGGCCGGCTCGAACGGCTGCCGAAACTTGATCTCGAAGCGCGCGAGGATCTGTCGACCGATTTTCGCATCTTCGTGAACGGCGACTTGCGCCGAAAAGCGCGCCAGCGATCGGACGCCATCCTCAAGGCCAAGGGCCTGCCGGCGGACGCCGACCTGCCGCTTGACCAGACGATGGAACTGTTTGGCAACGATCCCCTGATCGCCGTGAGCAATCATACCTGGAAGAACAATCAGGATCTGATGTGGCGCCAGTTGCACGCCGAATTTCACGGCAATGCCGATCAATTTCTGACCGAGATGGAGACCGCGGACATGCGGGGGCCGGGCTCGCTCGAACTCAATCCGACCATGCATATCCCCGATTATGCCAAGCATGAGATTCATATGCAGCCGGGGGGCTATGTCGGCGATCCTTTCGCCGGCCACATGTACCACTACGGCACCAACAACTTTTACACGGCACGCAATAACCAGGATGAAATGCATCAGGGCTATGCCAACGCCGTTCCGTTGCCGGTTGATGGCAAAGTCAGGCGTATCCTCGATCTCGGTGTCTCGTGCGGTCAATTGACGGTCGCACTGAAGCAGCGCTTCCCGGACGCGGACGTGTGGGGCCTCGATGTTGGCGGACCGATGGTGCGCTACGCCCACATGCGCGCCGTCGATCTGGGTGTCGACGTCCGTTTTGCGCAGCGGTTGGCCGAGGACAGCAAGTTCCCCGACGGCCACTTCGATATTGTCACGTCCTACATCCTCTTCCACGAAGTGAGCTACCCGGCCTGTCAGGCGATCATGAAGGAGGCCGCCCGGGTCCTCCGGCCGGGCGGCGTCTTCTTCCCGATGGAAGTAAAGATGGCGCGGCCCGAGCCCAAGCGCACCGCCTTTGGCCGGTTCATGAACTGGTTCACCCAGGCCGGCATCAACGAGCGCTGGTACATGGACTACATGGACACCGACTATAGCGCCGAGATTCGCGCGGTCGGCCTGATTGCCAACGACCAGGGCCCGACTTCCGACCGGTTGTTCGGCCGACATAACGTCATGGGCACCAAGCCGACTTAGAGGATGAATCAGCGTTTGGAGTCGGCCAGCAGCTTTATCAATTCGTCAGCCTTGCGGACGATCGCAGTAACGTCGCATGGTCCTGTACTATATTCGATTGCCCCGTAGCTGGCTCGGTCGGTCGATCGGGGCCGACCGCAGAAATCTTGCCCCTCGCCGCCCGCACGCGTTTCCACGATGCCGTGGGCGCCAAAGTCGAAAGCGGCTGGCGCGATGAAGAGATCGTCGGCCGCATTGCGTCCGCGGCCAATTCCACTACGTCCCACAAACTCATCGATAGCCGTCAAAGGGCCCGCGGGCCCGGCTATCCATTCCATGACAGAGGGCCAAAAAACCGAAGGATACTTGCTCCCCGCGCCAATCAATTTTCCGCCTAGAAAAACGAATCCCTGGTACGGTCTGAGACCGACTCCTGTCCCGAATTGAAGGTTGTCCCTGACCATCATGGTGCCGCCATCGCGGGCACGCGGACCCGAATCGAAAATGTTTCCGGCAAGATTGGCAGAACTCTCTGGGAATCGGACATCAATGCCGTACGTATCGTAAAATATGTTGTGAGCGATGGTCGAATCTTTGGCCTTATTCAGATACACGCCGATATCGCCACGGCAGTTCATGATAATATTGGACCGCATTGTCCCGGATCGGTTTTCAATTGACGTGTCGGAATCGCGGAAAAAACTGTCGCCGGTACCACCACCACCAAATGACAACCCAATGCGGATTGCGCCGCCCGAGACGCGCCACTCACAGCCCACAAGGTTACGCTCGAATAGCCCGCCCTGACTGTTACCTTTCAGAAACGCGCCGTACGATGGCGTCTTCGCATTGGCCGATCCGAAATCCGCCAAGAAATTTCCGCGCACGATCCAAACTTTGCCGACGACGACGTCGATCGGCGTAACAGGTTTGTAGCCAGACCGGAGCGCGGTGTTGAGAAAGATGTTGTTCTCGACCAGGACACTGTCAGGAAACTGACGTCGGGCCCCTTCGCCAAGACCGTTGGCCTTGACCATGGCGTCAAAATTGAAGGCAAAATTGTTTCTAATCACGACGTGGCTGGCAGCACCGACGACATGAATTGCGTGCTCAGTGTCGGGTTCGCCGGAGAGTGCGAGGTTTTTAAAAATCCAATATGGGGCGGAAACGACCAGCCCTTCGACCGCGTGCACGTTAATCAGTACCGACCCAAGTTTTTCGGCACGAAGCGTTATCGGCTTGCCCGCGGCTCCGGGACGGGCAATCGAAATGCGTTCGATCGAATATTGACCTGGCAGAAGCGTAATGGTTTCCCCGGCTCCGCGCTGTCGATGGCGGAACGGAGTTCGGCGCTATTGCTAACTGCGCGGGCATCAACCGGGCCCATCGGAAACAGAGTATGACGGCAATGAAAACGGTAAACCAAACGGTACGCATTGAAGAATTCATCGTCATGTCCACGGTCTTTTGCACGAAGTCACAAGGCGTTGGCAGCCCGATCAAATCCAAACGAGCCATGGCTTCCCGCTCAAACGCCACACGATTCAATCAAGCCATTAGAGCATCGAGCGATTAATCGGACGCATATCCAGCAGCGATGAGGTAGTTGTGGCATTCGTCGGGCGAGTAGAGATCGCAGATGCTGCCGATGGCCTTCCAGAGGTCGTCGATGGTTCTCGCGCCGATC